>Ga0233443_1001694_pt1 | contig 18471 bp, 17 predicted proteins | sample SI_123_September_2_FD_182784 | JGI IMG/M metagenome (GOLD analysis project Ga0233443, IMG submission 182784) | Seawater microbial communities from Saanich Inlet, British Columbia, Canada - SI_123_September2016_200_MG | ecosystem: Environmental > Aquatic > Marine > Inlet | place: Canada: British... | reverse complement strand
TTCTTAAAAGGAGGTTGATAATATTGATATTATCAAACTCATCACCTTTTATAAATTTATCTATTGAGTTATTTATATTCAATTCTAGACGATTAAATTTCTTTCCTTCTTTCCCCTCTCTATTAACTATTAAATATTTATTTATTTCAGTAGTTAGCCTTTCAATATTTACCTGATGACCTTCAATGGAGACATCTTTTTCAATCCATAAAAGGAACTTTTCAATAATTGGCATTAAATTCATATAATAAACTACAAAATTTTTATCAAGTTAAAGTTACAGATAAATTGATTTACTTTACAATCAATTTTGAATAATAATCATTTAGATAATCTTTTAAAGCAACTCGCCAATCACGCATGATATTCAATCCAAGATCATCCAATCTCTTATTAACCAATCGTTCACAAGCAGGTCGCTCTGCAAAATATTCTTCTGCAAAATAATCAGAAGAAACTTCTTCGATTTTCACTGTATTTCCCAATCCCATTAATTCAATCATCTCTTTTGCGACTTCATAACGACCTGTGAGACCACCGCAAACCATATTGAATAAACCTTGTTGCTCTTTCTCGATAAGTAGTTTAACATTCTTTGCAAAATCGTGTGTATAAGTAGGTGTACCAAGTTTATCATTCACAATTTTCAAATTTTTCTTTCCGTTCACTAATTGCTTAATTAATTTTTGAATGAACTTTTTATCTTTCTTCTCTCCAGCTCCCATCATCCACCCTGCACGACAGGTTATGTGATTATTTGAATTTTCTTGAACATACTTTTCACCTAAATATTTAGAGCGTCCATAATGTCCAAGTGGTTTTGGCCTATCTGTTTCATCATATACATCCTTCTTACCATCGAATATTCCTGCGGTACTAATATACAACAATGGAATGTTTAGATCATTTGCAATACTAACCGCATACTCAACTGATTTTGTATTTGTTTCATATGTATCTTTTTCATGCAACTCACAATACTCTAAATCAGTATACGCTCCAATATGAAATAGAAAGTCGGGGTTAAATTCAAGAACATCCTTTCGATAAGCGTCGTTATCACGAAAATCAAGATATGAAAGCCAATCTTCATTTACATCAATATCAGTACATTTAATTTCATATTCACCCTTAAATTGCTTATAGAAAGCCTCTCCAAGCATACCTCCCACTCCTGCCATATATATTTTTTGCATTAATCCACCTTATGTATCATTTGAGTATTTGTATTAATAAGTCTATCAACTCCCTTGCTAGTGATAGGCTCAAAATATTTTTTTCTAATCTTTAAGCCTTCAGCTTTTTGTTGCATTTTATCCAGTTCAATTCGAGAAATATAATACCGTATTGCGTCAATAAGCTGCTGTTTGGTTCTTATTTTTTTATACATTTTACTGGATATATTTTTAGGGATAGGGTCATATGTTATAGCATTTCTATTTTCCATCATAATAACCGGAATTCCGCATGCTAAAGCCTCTAGACAAGTACTTGAGGCCTCAGTAATCAGTACATCTGCTGAATGTAATAATTTCTCTAAAGATTTCTCTCTGGAGAGTAACATTCGCTCCGGCCATTCCGGCAAACAACTTTTAACGCTATCAATAAAATGAGTAGGATGAGGTTTAATAATAAACTGAACTAATTTTTTAGTATCATTAAACAAGTGATAGGAATTTGCAATTCTGTTAATAATTTCACTTGAATGGCTTGCAGATATTGGAAGAGTTGTCAGTATAATATATTCAGACTTCTTTAGCGAATCAACTGATTGATTCCATACATACTGTGCCTTAAATGCCGGAATCACTAACACATCTAAGTTTGGAAAAAACTCTCTTACCGTGGAGACTGTTGCTTCACCCTGAACAGCTATAGTATTTGGCAATACACCTGCCTTCTTTTCTATAGGAATTGGATAAGCACACAAATAAAACGGAAATCCTTCAAATGCTCTATATCCAATTGTTTTTGCTTGAGGATAAAATTCATGAAAACCCAAATTCCATGCTTTGTCAAGAGATTGCCCCTCAAACCAATCTATAGCTAATCTTGTTTTTACACCCAATCGACTTATTCTTCGTATAAATCGATAAGTCAGAATTGACTCAACTACTGTCAACATATCAGAGTTATTGTTAAGCTCTTCTTTAATAAGTCTAGAAATGTTACAACCTAATACCATTACGGGTTTTATTTTTATTTTTTTTATTCGTGATTTATGCCTAACTGCAAATAAGATATCCTTGTAATTAATATAACTCTCCTTAAAAATAAAATTACGCGAATTATTTTTCGCACTCTTAAACATGGCAGGAATTTTCTTTAATGAAGTTAAAACGATCGTTGGCACAAAATATACTGTCTTTTTTTGAGATGCTGATAAATTATCCCAAAGGCTGCCGTACCATCGGTCATTTTCAATATATTCTGGCATTATAAATGTATCAATTAGCGTTAGCGGTTCATTGTGCGGGATACTGCCTTTGCCAAGTATTAGCCTTGCTAGGAGTACTTGAGAAAATTTAATAAAAAACAACCCAAACATTACTAAGTTGTTTTTTATAACACCTCTGAAACTCAGCTTACAACACACCTTGCAATTTCTAATACCCATGTCAATCAGTAACTCCTCAATAACATCTTTAAACGCTGGAGAGTCTACAATAATTTCTTGAAATGTAAACTTGTTGTTTTTATCCAAATGAGATAATAAATACAAAGTACAGTAATAATGAAAAAAAGGACTACTATATGTATTTCGGCTTGCTGGACCCTGAATCCACCAATCAAGGCTATTCATATTCTGTCTAGAAATAAGTGCAACTAAATCATTGAAAGAGCTGCGCTTCTGATAAGAAACTTCATTAAAAATTGAAACTATAGAAAAATCTACCTTTCCGTTAAATCTAGCATCAAAAATTATTCCCATTGGCTGATTAAAAATATAAATTAATTTTCCCTAACCCATATTTGATTATAGGTCGAAGAGTGGTTGTGAGAATCATCATCAAACATAACTGCGTGTGTTTTATTTTTTAATATAAAACCACACTGCTCTAAAATGCTTCGTACTTCTGAAGATTGCTGAGAAAAACTATCGTTCACTTCTACTAAAACTGACTTGCAATTTCTATTACTTAATGTATTAATACTTCCAGAAAGTATAAGATGCTCAATACCGTCAACATCGATCTTTATAAAATAAGCTGTATTTTCTTCAATTAAGTTATTTTCAAGCAGAGAATCTAAAGATTGTCCGATCACATTGACAGATAGCTCAGAATTTATAGACTTCCCATCATAGCCAAAATCAACGCCAAATGCAGACAAAGCCCCTCCTTCAATTTCATTGCCATATTTAAAATTATTCACGCCATTATTAGATGATAACGGGTTTGTCACAACAACAATAGAATTTTGAACAGAATTAATATTGATATTCTTTACCAGTAGTTTCAGATTAAAAAAAGATGGCTCAAAGGCAACTGCCCTCCCCCTATTAACCAATGAATGATATATTGAATAAATACCTATATTTGCTCCAATATCAAATAAAATTGTATCATTATCACCAAATTCTTCTATCCACCTTAACGTCTCTGGCTCTTTCGTTGAAAATGTATTGGCTCTATATTCACATAAGGAATTTGGAGTATACAGAGAAATCTTTATATCTTTTCCATTAACAATATGATGGTTTACTTGTTTTACAAGCGTGTTTAAGAAACGATTTATATACTCAAGCTCTACTACTCTAAAGGCATTATGGAACAAAGCCAAAAATGAAATCATTCCATGAGCTAAAAAATATGGAAAAACAACAATTAGATAAATTATTTTTTTTAAGAAAGCTTTCATTTGTTTTTTAACTGTGGAAAACATCAAATAATACCCCATTATTTTCAAAAATAACTGCCCTTCCAACAGGAAGAGCGCTCTGCCAAGAAATATTTAATACTTCCATATTATTAAAGGTATCTAGCTCGTATTTATAAGACCCAAAAGGCTTGATAATTATCTTTCTATCAATTTTAGCTTGATTGTCCTTATCGATATGGATAACTGAAATTATTAATTTTTTACTGGTTGAATTAAGGAAGAAAAATTCATAAAGTCGTTCATTTCTAATGGCAATTTGTGGAGTGTAACAATGCTTTACTCTTTGCCTTGATAAGGAAAAAATCTTACTATTGCTATGATACATTGTTCCAAAATTTCCATGTACAAATGAAAAAATTGAGGATCTATCTTGAGCTGCCTTATAACCACTATACCCTCTATGCTGAAATACAATCTCTTTAGGGTCGTCCAGTAGATTTTTCAATAAATTGTCAGAGTATTCAATTTGGTGTATGAAGCCACCAGTTAACTTCCCTCCTGTCATTGCCTTATTAATATTCAAGGTATAGTGGAACAATTCACTCTCAACCTCAAATGAGCCACAAGCACATCCATCTAAATCAAAGAAATAAAATCTATGTTTACACCTTGCAGGTGATGCAATCAATAATGCTAAATTATTTTCAGCAATAAAAACTGTATCATAATCACCCAAACGAAATAAGAAAAAATCAGAGACGTTTAATTTTTCTATATTTGGCATAAGCTGTGTATATGGAGATGACTTATTAAATGGATAAAAGTTCGCTATTAATTTCTGATATTTTTTTGGAACTAATGATTTAAATTTTCTGATCATGGCAACTTAGACAACCAATTAGATTTTAACTTTTGCTGGTAAGAAAATTTATTATCCCCGTAAAAAAACTCGCTAGGTGGATGGGTATGTTCAACAGATAGATTTGAATTGTCATCGCTATAAGAGATAAAAATGGGGATTCCTAGGGTGTCTTTAGAGTAGAATGCGTATTGATAGTTTTGTTTACAATTAAAATTCATGATGGCTGCAGAGTTGTGTTCATAATGCTCCTCTTTAACGCATTCTTTATTAACAGAATTTACCATGAACAAATTAAATGACTCCTTCTTTAGTAATTCCTGAGAGAATATATTAATAAACACTAGCTTATTCTTAACATGCCCCCCTCGATTATGAGTCAAGGAGTCAAAAGCTAAAAAAGTTCCTTTTATTTTACTCATTAAATAAGGAAATTCCCCTTGATAACTTGATTCAGAATTTCCCCTTCTAAAAGATATCATTGCTCGTTCATTAACTGGAGATGTATCTGTTTTACGACTGATTGGCTCTGGTAATGCACTAAGGTTATCCCCTAATTCAAAACCTATATCAACTGGAATAATCACTGCTAGTTGGCCGACTTCCATGTCATAGTCACAAGATGACAATTTAATATTATTACTATCAGAAAAAAAAATTTCATCCATTTTCTTCCACTGGGTGCTGGACTTTTTTTGCATATAAACACCTAGTTTAAAATCAATTCTCTCAATAGACCTCATCCTCCTATTCGGAACAATACTTGAAATGATAATTGAATTAACAATATCATCGCCAACATTTACAATAAAAAGATAATCAGTCATAAGTTTTAAAGGGCTGGTTAGGCATAAATTCACAAATCGATGGAATGCTCGCAATTCCATGCATTATACAGAAACTAGGCCAGTCACTGAATTCTGACCAATCACTTACAAAGACAAAGTCAAGGTTAGCCTTTGCTGCTACCTCATAATCATATTGACTGTCGCCCAAGAATAGTGATGGAAGTTCTATTTGGTGATTATTAATTAGGGTGTCTAAAATCTTATCTTTTGAATCAGGGCTACCATAAATTCCACCGTCAAACATATAATGAAGGCCTCGCATTTGAAATACCTCGTTTAACTCATCCTGATTTCCGCCAGATACGATGAGCCACCTCATACCCTTCGTCCTTTCCCTAAGTGAAGCCAGGCAAGGTGCAACCTCGCACATTAACAGTCTTTTTTTTACTTCTGTAGAAAATGTATCCATCAACTCTTCAAACCTAGGCCCTGAAGCCCCATCAGGAATAATTTCATTAAGAAAATATTTAAATTTATAATTTCTAGATATGCCGCCATTTTCAATATGATAATCAGCTAGCATTGTGGCGTATTTTTCACCATATGGTAATGCGCACTTATAAAATGCTTGGGTTTTTATTTTATTGGAGTTTAATAAAACACCGTCACAGTCGAAAACTATAGAGTTTATATTACTCATGCAATAACACATCCTCAATACGCTTCACATCTTCTGGAACATCCACAGCCAAACTAAAACCTTTTGTTTTAACAAGCCTTATTTTTGAGCCGATATCGAGAAATCTTAGTATTTCTATATCTTCATAGCGCTCCAATACCCCCCTCCCTTGAAAGCTGGCGTAGTCATTCAATTCTTTTTTACTGAAAGCATAGATACAAACCTGTTTGAAATAATTTGGCGGTCGCAGTTCCTTTATTTTATGTCCGGGCAACAAATTACGAGACATATAAACCATCTGCTTATTTGCATTAAAAATAACTTTGGGAATATTCACACTCTTAGGGTCTTCGCTATCACTAATCTTACAATACCCATTAATAACTTCGTCTGGATATCTCTTCTTTGTCTCAATAATATTGATAATATCTACTGGATCTACCAATGGCTCATCACCCTGAACATTAATATAAATATCGGCTTTAATTTGCTTTGCCGCTTCAGCAAGGCGATCTGTACCTGTTAAAGGCTTATCACTTGTCATAATCACGTTAAAACCGGCTTTTTCAACAACATTCTTAATTCGAATATCTTCTGTTGCAATATAAACGTCTTGAACAGGGACTGCTTTGACACATAGGTCAGCAACCCATAAAATCATTGGCTTTCCTAAAATAGGTGTCAGCGGCTTACCTGGAAAGCGAGAGGATTTATAACGTGCTGGGATAATAATAACGGTTTTCAATGTTGAAGTGCGTAAATGGAAGTTGAGTCTAAATGATAAAGGGTGGGCGTTACTGCTAATAATGGTGCAGCAGAATTAATACTGTGATGCTTATTAAATATTGCATCATTCTCAATTCGACGGGGGTCATCAGAACTATATCCATCAAAGCCCGCAAGAAGGACGCGCTTTGCCTTTCCACTACTTGCTACTGCAAGCGCATAACTAGTAACCAAAGAGTTAGGCAATACACAATAAGTATCTTTATACATATGCTGCTCATTTTGAACACTCATCCCATAATCAAGTAAATTTATTGATGACATAGCTTCTAAAACGTCACCTGGAAGCATAGATGCGGGTGTTATTAATGGTTGAGTTAATTTAGCAAGAATTTCACAGTCAGCCAGTAAACGAACAGGGTGGCAAGCGATACGTACATCAATTAAATCCTCATCTATTATCGACTGAGCATTAAGTGCTATCACTATTGGTTTCATTTTTTTTATATAAGCTTCAATAGCTATTTTATGTTTAGAAACACCAGAGCCAGATCCAAGTAACATCACCTCCTTATCTTTCATCAAGTCTACTGGATGCCAATTTCCTTTCGGCTCTTCAGAATAAAAATTACGAGCTTTTCCCAGGCGACTCCTAGAAAACTGATTACCACCTTCAACACATAAATGATCAATCACAGCAAGAAGGTCTTCTTCATTATAACGAGAATCTGACATCATTTCCTGCACATAAGATGGGTGTATGCTATTCTTTCCGGATAGGTAATAGAATGCATTTGTACCCCATCTATATTCCTCTTTCATAGCCTCAAACTTACTCGATATCAAAGTCATAAGTGGTGTCATATTGCACTTTATTCTACGCAATTGTGCAATCTCAATTGCCAATAGTTCAGTTTTAACATTTCCGGCTCCACGCCCCATACCTGTGACTGTTGAGTCTACCCACGTTATACCTTTATTAATCGAATACAAGGTATTAGAAAGAGCTAACCCCATATTATCATGTGCATGGATTCTACATGCACCTTGCCAATGCGTGCGCAATAGTTCAATAACTTTTAGAACCTTATCTGGGCTCATATTGCCCAAACTATCGGCAAAATAAAGAACGTCTAGTGGGTATCTAGAAGCTATTTTAGCCAGAGATATAAGCTCTTCAGAACTACACTCTCCAACCTGCATAAGGTTAAATCCAACTCTAAAACCTTTGGACTTAAGCCACTTACAAGCATGTATCGCTTCTAATAATTCATAAGTATGGCAAGCAACCCGGACAAGCGATACTTTAGATGTCTCAGTATCTTCAGGAAATAACTCTTTTAATATTTTTTCGCAGTATTTGCCATTAACAAGAATCTCCGAGGCATTTATCATAATCCCAAACTCTATATCTCCTGGAACCTCTAATGTTCTAATAAAATCATCTGTTGTATAAGCGCAGGCCCCTTTAAATCCTTTTTTTTGCCTCGTTCTAAGACCAAGTTCAACAATATCAACACCAATGGCTCCCACGGCTGCAATGTAATCTTGAATCAATGCATGGTCAAAATCCCATGCATTGTAATATCCGCCATCGCGCAATGTGCAATCTAGAAAAGTTATTTCACTGCTATTTTCTATTTTATTTAGCGATTTGCCCATAAGAAGATTTATTAATTTAAAAAATAAAAATATTCATCATTATAACGAATATTTGATTACCTTGTCATCACCCCACTGCTTTCTATATTTCTCAGCAGCATTTTTCATTATTACTTCTTTTTCTAGTCCCTGATCAAACCCTTGAATCAGTGAATGCAAATAGGCTCCTATTCTATAGGCAGCCTTGCCATCTCTAAAAGGATCTAATTCATCAATAATTGAAGACCAGTCTCCAAACCCATCCACCCCTCCTGGCGTATTAAAATGTTGCATTACTGCATCAATAGCTGAGGGCCAATCTTTAAAAACAACACTGCCTTCTGGCAACTCATGCAACTTGCTATATGGCGCACCCTCCCTGTCAATCAAAAGTGCTGGAACATTCCCTAAAGCACATTCTAATGCTGCCGTACCTGCACTCAAATGGCCATGAATACAAACATCTGAGCTCAAAGCAGCCAGAATTGGGGGTGCTATTGTCGTGTGCCTTCCAACATCTTTGTAAATATAGCAACGACCTGTAGATTCTACCTGATATAGTAACCTTTCAATATCTGATCCAAGCCTATCCATTAATGTTTTAATATTTTTTGGCTTAAAAATCACCCCTAACCACGGAACTTCTAGCACTTTTTTCAATATATAGCTATAATTTTCACGCTGCAATTCATGCCCTGTATGCCATCTATTGTCATAACCTGAATTTTCGTCTATAACAAAAATAATTTTTTTTGCACCATTAGATTCCATCTTTTCACGAAGTTTGCCTGCTTGCTCTTTAAGTAGGGGCGATGCATAATCCCTAGGATATCCAGTAATAATATTATATTTAATCTTCGAGTTTGCTTTACTATCAATACTTGCACTAAAATTTGAAAAACTAAAAGCTATGTCCGATTTAATCATACACTCTGAATTCTCAAAGCCGTCAAATGCTATCTGATAAGTCGCTGTAATTCCGCCATTATCAGCTACTGCATCTGATACTGCAATATGCATATTGTCGTATTTAAACCAAGTAAAAAAGACTTTTACATTGTTTTGTTTAAACTTGCTACACCAAAACTGTCTATCTAAATTATAAGAGTTTAAGATTGATGCAAGCTCTTTATGCTCTTTTCTATATCGACTTGAGTAATCAACTTTTGGAATTTTATATTGACAACAACCCTTCTCATAAAAAATAAAACCGTTATTTACAGAAAAAATACCATGCTTATCTAAATATTTTTTTTCTAAGTTTGAGTGATAATCTAATATTACATTTTGCAAAGAAAACTCTGAATTTAATAGCCAGAAGAAATCAGAATGCATCCCATTGTTTGTAAGTTCAATATCTCCACGACCATCTAAAAAAACTTTGCATTTATCATTATAATTCACCTTCTTTGGTTTTAAATACCCAATATTTTTCATATTTCTGTATATTTTAGGAAATCGCCTAACCATACCTTTAAAATCAACTGAAAAAATATTATTAGGGGTATCAATTAACTTAATGCCATACTTTTTAGCATATTCAGTATAAAGTTCAAACCATGGGCATTGATTAATAAAAGCAATTGACTGATTGACTTTATTTTTTTTCATATGCCAATAAATCACATTAAGAATATATATCTTTCTACTTGGCGAATCTTCCATGATGCCACGATCAATCACTCCTTTATTAATATAATCTAGAATGCCATTCCGCTCCCATGAAGAATTTTTTAAGTTCTTGTAGGCACTACTATTGATTATCTCTTTCTGGATTTCAAATAGATCAACTCTATGAATTCTTACTCGGACTAACTCTCCTTTATCATCCTTTATATCTATCATTTTAAAGTTCAATTGATCAACTTTACCAATAAAAAAATTTAACAATGGGATTATGAGAATTTTAGAAAGCCACGAACAATCGACATAGTAAATTGTTTTTATTCTCTTCTTAAGAAAAAATACAACGTTATTGGTTTTAGTTAGCCCAACAATAAAACTTATTAGAGATAATTTTTCAAAATAAATATCCATTTATAAAAAATCCTCTTTATATTTTTCTGACAATTTATTAATTACATATAGTGCTTCAACTGAAACATCATTTTCTATATTGCTTTTGATTCTTTCAAGTTCGTCAGCTTCATTGCTTGTGTCTGGCGGTCTCCATCCACACCTTTTATATATATCTAAAGCTGGAGCATCAGATATCATTTTTCGAGGCACATTTTGCTGCTTTAGAACTTTGTAAGTTTTTGAGTTAATCTTACTTCCAAGCTCTTTTTCAATTTTATCTAGAAAAATCCATGGGTCTACAACAAACTTCTCAAAGGGTACTGTAATAATAGATACCCCTTCTCTTTCCCAAAGTTTCCTTTTAATATCACTACCATTTGTTGATTTTTCAATGCAATAAATTGCTTTCTCTATTGAATTAGAACTTAAAAATTTTTCTTCCCACCCTGCAGAAAAGTAAGGTAATTGCTTGCCCTTGTATTCTATATTTATTTGAATGTCTCGAGGATTGTCGGTCAATCTTTCCATATTTAGCTGCTGTTGCTTCACCATGTATAGTGGATGGCGCACAACTTCAATGAACAAGACTGAGTCATTTAATCCAAGACGTATAGGATCACTTACACTCAAAAGGTCATGTGTTGTCAAATTTAATATCGGTTTCTCATTCTTAATCTTTTCAGAAATGGTCAAATCACCATCTTGAAATATCCTCTTAAAGTATCTCCATGGGTTTGAATCTTTAAAAACACTAGATAAATCTGAATAACGAAAATTTGTATCCCTCCCCATCATTGTTTGATAAAGTTTATGGTCTGTCAACATTCTTACCATTGAAATAGCTGCATCACTCTCAATTTTTTTTAAGGAAAATAATCTACAGATAAACTCAATCTCAAAAGCATAGCTTAATAATTCAACACGATCCATTGAAGATACTATTGGAGAAAGCATTGTTTTCCCGCAACCTGGTTGACCATCAACAATGACAATTTTTTCTGCGAGTTGTTTCTGACGAACAATTTTCAACAAACTCTTATTACTAGCTATTTCATCCATTGATATTTAACCTTATCGCGCATTTTATTCAATAGGATGTTTTAACTGCCACCCTTTATTAGTCTGTTTCCATAAATGTTTCGGTCTCCAACTATCCACAACTTCCCAAAAATGGTCTTCACTTATGTCTAAATACCCAAGAAAATCTTTAAAATATTTTTCTGGAAACTCACCCTCATACCTACGCATCAGAGCAACACCCTCTTCTCTTATAATGTGCCCATCTCTCACCTCATGAGCTGCCTCCTCAAGACAACGACCCAATCCAAACTTAATATAACGCATGTAATAATGAAATCCATCCATCTTATCGTCAAGACTGGAGTACTTGGAATATGTGCCTTCAGATCTTTCAGAGTTAGGTTTAAACCCAGTATGTTCAACACAATAATAATAGTTTTCTTGTGGTGACCATTTATGGTAATAAGAATAAAAATGTTTTCCAACAATACCCACTTTATCAAGCTGTTCAGTCGTAGGAGGTTCGTAGAACATTAAATCAGACTCTGAATAATCATCTTCTGATAAATACTCTTTATTTTTTAATCCATAATCTAACAGCTCACGAAAAGTAAGACCTTTAAAATGTTGCTTCACCCATTCACTAGAAGGCTTATATGGCTTATCAGCATACTCTGGATCACCAGCATACTCAGCTTCTCCATTCTCACCATAAAAGACTAATTTTATTCCTAACTTCAGTGCCATTTGAAAAGGATAGCTAATTTGACCTAGAACAAATACATGGAATGCATCCCCAAGTTCTTCAAAACTGAGTCGCGCTAGCTTTCTTTGCAATTTCCCATTCGGAGTGCACAAAAGATTTGTAAATCCTGCATTAATACAGGACTGAAAGTTTTGAAATCCAATATCAGTATATTGTAGTGGAGACCACGTTACTGTTAATGGATTCATCCCGTACTTATAGCGCAACTGGTGAGCCACAAAACCTGAATCTTTGCCGCCACTACTTGGAACAATAACATCCCATGATCCATCACTACTTCTATGTTTATCTAAAAGATCGACCAACTCTTTCTCTCTTTGTTCCCAGTCAATCTCATTATTTTTATACTCTGTATTTTTACAACCGCTGCAAACTCCATCCTTATCAAAGATAATTCTTGGTCTTTGATTGGAAACTACACATTTTTTACACCACTTCACCTCTTTAGGAATGTGTTGTATTTGCCCTTCAATATTTCCTCTTCTAAAAGTCATTTAACTCACCGTATTATTAATTAAACATTTCATTCAAAATTCGTAAACCATTTTCTCCACTTTTTTCAGGGTGAAATTGACACGCAAATATATTTTCCTTCAGAATAGATGAGCAAAATTCATTACCGCCATACTCTGTCGTTGTATAGATATCAGTATCATTATCAGGCTCCACACAATAAGAGTGCACAAAGTAAAAATAATCCTTATCATTTAAACTGCATAAAGGTCCAATATTCTTCTCATTATATAATAACTTATTCTTGCTGGCATGATTCCAGCCAACATGTGGCACTCTAATATTTTTATTTTTCTCTGAAAATCTTTTAACATTCCCAGATATGACACCTAAGCCACATGAATTTTCAATTTCTTCACTTCTATCAAATAATAGCTGAAGCCCCAAACAAATGCCCATAAATGGTTTTCCAGTATTAATAAAATCCTTAATAGAATCATCAAGATTAAAGTTTTTTATATGCTTCATTGCTTCAGGAAACGATCCAACACCTGGGAGGATGGCACCATCGCAGGATAAAATTTCAGAGCGATCGGATGTTACTTTAGATTCAAATCCTAATGCATCTAAAGCGTTTGTTATGCTGAAAATATTGCTCATTTGATAATCGATTATTGCAATCTTATATGGTTTTTTCATAATTCTCTAACATGTATATTATTTTCTAATAAAAATGATTTTAGATGAGCAATGGTAGCGCTTTCTATATTAGATGGAATTCGATCGCTTTTTAAAAAATCAGTATTTCCCTCCTTATTAAAATCATCTATATATCTATTATGACGTATATAGTCATAATGAAACAATGAAGCAATAGCTATTCCACTTACTTGAGTTTGGCTGGCCAAATCAAGGATATTTTGTGCACTTCCTGCACCACCATGCGCTACAACTGGAATGCTAACTGAATCAGTAACCTGTTTTATTAAGTCATAATTAAAGCCACTTCCCGAACCCTCTTGATCTATGCAAGTTAATATAATTTCACCGGCCCCAAGCTGCTCTAACTCTTTAGCCCAAGAAACCACCTCTTTGTTTGAGGAATTTCTACCATTGTCAGTAAATGATAAATAGCTTCCATTAGGCTGTCTGATGGCTTCAATACTTGCTACGATAGTAGATGAGCCAAACATAATTGAGGCAGACTTAATTAATCCTGGGTCTTCTATTGCGGAAGTATTAATAGCAACCTTATCTGCCCCTGCATACAGAATACTTGAAATATCATTCAAACTACGTATTCCGCCGCCAACAGTCAATGGAATAAAAACTTCTTTTGCTGTCTTAGATACTATATCTTGTAAGCTATTACGCCCATACAAGCTTGCCACAACGTCTTGATAAAACAGCTCATCAGCCCCTTGCTCATAATAAAATTTTGCAAATGATTCTGGCTTTCCTAATACTCGCAACCCTTCAAGGTGCACACCTTTAACCAAATTTGGACCTTTAATATCCAATCTAGGAATGATTCTTAAAGCTACTGACACTTACCGAAACCCAAGTATTTTATTTAAAATAGATACTGCGTCAGAATTCAAACCAACACGCCTATCTATAGTTGATCTATCAATAGGCATTGACAATAGCTTAACACCTAAATAATCAACACTATCAAGGTCTACTAAATTCAGTGTATTCGATATTTCTTCTTGTGTTAAAAGTGAATTTTCCTCAAAAAATTGTACATCTTTATTTTTTGAAAATGGCATATGTGTGTCTTTCCAACTTCCATATTGAATATCATTGTCTGACACGCCAGAAAACATTAACCCTGATAGAATATTACTCTTTAATGCCAGCTCAATGTGCTCTAAAGGCTTACTTGTATCCCTCCCCTCTATTGCTGACCTTGCCCAGTTAATAGTTATGCCTACATTATGCATGCCTTGCAACTCTATTAACGTCTTAATTTCGTCTTCTATAGTCAGAAAACCTTTTTCAAAGGGAATATTATCAACCGCTGTGTCGCAATGCTCAATAACAATTTTTGACCCCTCCCAATCCCAGCTTAAAATTTCTTCCATAGACTTTAAAAGAGAATCTGCAGAGGATGATACATATTCTACGGGTGTAGATGGTGCTGTAGCAATTTGAACTGCTATTACAGACTGTCTCTCATAATATTCATTCATTTTATGTAGGGCTTGGTTTGCTTTTTTATGCATAGCTATTGCTTCAGCTCTACCATTTTCATCATCTGAAGCTAATCCAAATTTAGGGTTATTGGCTAATTTTGACATACTACCAGGGATACAGGAAAGTACATTCTCCCAATTTTTATCAATAATATCAAGTAAAAAATCAGAGCCGAACTGGTGGATTTCTTTACCAAAAAATGGAATTTCCAGGCCTCGTATTTCGGGTATCGATTCAATCAATTGCTCGTAAAAACTTCGCTCTAGTATTTTATCTTCTGAACCAAGTGATGGCGCTGTCGCATAAGCACCTACGATGTATTTCATATCACATTTTTTCATATTATCAACCGGATAAGAACTGCCCACCATTTATATCAATTCCAGCACCTGTAATATAAGAGTTACGCTCACTAATCAAAAATTCAATGGCCGCAGCAATATCTTCTGACTGCGCAATCCGACCTAAAGGTATTCCTTTTTCAATGGGTTCCAATACAGCCTGCTCAACATTTTTACGCAACATAGGTGTATCAACCATACTTGGAAATATTGTATTGATCAGCACACCATCATTCGCCCATTCAACCGCAAGTTGTTTTACCATACCGCTCAGCCCGGCTTTCGAAATCGTATATTCAAAACCTGAAAAACTGCTAAAAGTTCGGGCAGCAAAAGAACTTACTATCACAACTTTACCTTTTGCTTTTTTCAATAAAGGGTATGCATACTTTAATATCAGGATTGCGCCAAGAAGATTCACATCATGTACTCTTCGATATTCAGCGACAGTAAAATCAGTAATGTTTTTCTTAGATGTTGTTGTTCCCGCTGTATATATGATGGAATCAATCTTATTGTTAGGTAGAGATGAGAAAAATTTCTCTATAGTCGACTCATCTGTTACATCTATAGACAGGTAGTTTATTCCTTCGTCAGTATCTACTGGTCTTCGCGCACCAACAGTTACACTATAGCCATGAGCATTTAAATAGCGCGCAGTTTCCAGACCAATACCAGAAGTTCCACCAATAATGATAGTATTTAATGCCAACTATTCGTCTTCATATACATGAGCAACATCTGCACGACTCACTGCCATGCGTGTTGCACGCGATTTACCTGCAGCAGTGATCTTGTGTTTACGGTTCTTACGCATAAAGACAATATCACCTTGTACAATTTTCTTTTTCTCACCTTCTATTTCCCATTCCCACTCGCCTTCAACAATATACCACCATTCATTCCAATCGGGATGATGGTGCATTCTATTACCTTCACCTGGGAGCTGAGAGATAATTGTCATGGAATTACTCTCGGTATCAATTACACGTTTACTCCAAGACACATCTTTCGGCATAGATTTTAAAATATCAGCCAGCTTAACAACTTCATTATTAACATCAAACAAGTCATTCACCGCAACACCATCTTTTGCCAGAATAGATGGTACATCAACTTCACTACGTTCTTTACTATTTGAATTATAATATTGTGGTTCGCCTAACGATATTTTACTTTTGGCAATTACAATAGCTTCTGCCAAACGAAAGTCTTCTTCGCGGTCAATATCGATAGTTGATAAGCCGCGTAATTCAAAATAATTTATTTTACCATCACCACCATGGTACGCCACGCCGTATTTATCATAATTATTAATAAAAGAAATAGAAGTCCAGCCCATCACTGAGGTCGCATACGCCATCACAGGTGTCATTGTTTGCGAAGGTGGATTTTTAGCAATCCGTTCATAATTAATCGCCTCTCCTTTATAAACACAAGCTATTTGCTTATGCTCAACAGAAATCAAAGTATCCAGCGCATCATCTATCATCTTCTGCGTGAATTTTTTAATTTCTTCAACTGTTATAAATGGAGAGGTTGGTAATATTTGAATTAACACATCACATTCGACATTTTTTAAAAAATCATACGCAAACTCATCATTCGTTGCAGTATCACTAGATAATTTTTCTGGACGTTTGTAAAATTTAACACCATATTTATCTGCAATCTCAGTAAAGATTTCATCTTCTGAATTCACATAAACTTCATCAAAAACATTAACCTTGCTGACCGTATCTAAAACGTATTCAATCAATGGTTTGCCATCGATTAACCTTAGGTTCTTTGCTTTTACTCTTTTACTTCCCATTCTTGCGGGTATCATAGCCACAATTTTCATACTTTTTACCTGTAATTTTTCATTGTTTTAATTAGTAGAACTATAACCATATACATGGTCAGTTAGCTTCATAATTTCGAAGGCATCCTTACTTGTTCCATTAACCACAGGTGACTCGCCTTTAACTGCTTGGACAAATTCTGCCAACTCAAGCTCCCAAGAGTTATCATATTCAAAGTAAGTGATCGACTCTTTAGGTTTGCCCATTGCAAATGTAACATCCTCAAATTCTCTTTGACCGACAATTAATGTTTCCGGAGCATAACTACGTGTTGAAGAAAGAATGCCGTCTAAATTAATATAGCCGCCTTCAAATGCCATTTCCAACAGGAATTTATGTTTCCATTGAGTAGCTGATGAATGCAATGTTGCAATTATATTTTTATCCGACTTCAACACCAGAAATGCGTTATCTTCACATTCAATATCCCAAAACGATGTTGTTAAATGACTGCTAATACATTTGTATTCGGCATTTGAAAAATAGCGAAAAAGATCAAGCATATGAATTCCTTGGTCCAGAAGAATTCCTCCACCTGAATAATTTTTATAATTTCTCCAGTTATCATGAAAATCAATACTGCCTGCTTTTCCATATACCCCACGCATCCATAGCATTTTCCCCATGGTGCCAGTATTAACAAGTTTTTTCGCTTCTATAACTGAGTAATGAAATCGGTGATTAAATCCGTATTTTAATATCTTGCCTGATTTTTTTTCTGCCTTAATGACTTCCGCCATTTCGACTGATGTCATCGCCGGTGGTTTTTCACAAAACACATGTTTCCCTGCATCTAAAGCACGGATAACATATTCTGCCGCCACTTTAACAAATGCAGAAACAATTACTGCATCTATATTAGTTTCCAGTAATTTATCATAGGAATCGCAGAGTATAATATTTTCATCATGATGTTCATTATCAGCAATATCATAAATCGAGATAAGTGTGGCATCCATAGAATCGAGAATTGATTTCTCTCTTATTTTTCCCATTTTGCCATAACCAGCAATACCAAATTTTATTTCTTTCATTTTTTTATAGTTTATAAAAAATCCAACGGATTCTTTGAGTTATCAAGTCCTTCAATTGCGGCCATACCCATAGCAAGTATTGCCTCCTCTGTGCTGCCGCCAATATGGGGTGTAATTAACACATTATCCATAGTCGCAAAGCTTGGATCGACTGGAGGCTCAACTTCGAAGACATCAAGTGCTGCACCAGCAATTTTATTGTTATTCAGCAATTCCTTTAACGCAACTTCATCAATTAAACCACCTCTAGCTAGGTTTATCAAGACGGCATCATTTTTTA
>Ga0233443_1001693_pt1 | contig 18489 bp, 22 predicted proteins | sample SI_123_September_2_FD_182784 | JGI IMG/M metagenome (GOLD analysis project Ga0233443, IMG submission 182784) | Seawater microbial communities from Saanich Inlet, British Columbia, Canada - SI_123_September2016_200_MG | ecosystem: Environmental > Aquatic > Marine > Inlet | place: Canada: British... | reverse complement strand
ATCTATGTTTGAAGTAGAAACAATCGCTTGTGCTGCCAAATGGAACAAAAAGTCTGGCTTCTCATGCGCCATAATCTCTGTCATTTTTGATAATTCCCTAATATCTTCTTGATAGTGCTCGATTTTATCTTTTAACTTTAATTCTTCAAACATAGATGGAGAAGTGGGAATGTCTTTTGAAATGCCCACAATATTAGCACCAAGCTTTAAAAGCCACATAGTAAGCCATGTACCCTTAAAACCTGTATGTCCCGTTACTAAGACTTTTTTATTTTTATATATATTAGCAAACATTATTAACCCCACACTCTCCACGGAGCCTTATCCGAATTCCATAATTCATTTAACTTATGCTTATCTCTTAATGTATCCATAGGCATCCAAAAATCATGGTGCTTGTAAGTGTGCACTTCACCATCTTTTGCTAAATTCATTAAAGATTCTTGTTCAAATACAGAACTATCCCCGTCAACAATATAATCAAACACTTTTGGCTCGCAAACAAAATACCCTGCATTTATCCAACTACCATCTCCTTTTGGCTTTTCCTTAAACTCTTTTACTTTATTGTTGTCATCTATGTTTAATGCGCCAAATCTACCATCAGGCTGAGCCGATGTCATAGTCATGGACTTTCCATGTGATTGATGAAATTTCACCAACTTTACAATATTTATATCAGCAACTCCATCGCCATAAGTAAGCATAAAAGGCTCTTCTCCTACAAAATCTTGAGCTCTTTTTATACGACCGCCTGTCATACTGTCCAAGCCTGTGTCAAGTAAAGTCACTTTCCATGGTTCGCTAGAGTTATTATGTATTTCCATAGAGCCGTCAGATATGTCAATAGTTACATCGCTCTGATGCAAAAAATAATTAGCAAAATACTCTTTAATATAATAACCTTTATAGCCTAGTAAAATCACAAAATCATTGAATCCATAATGGGAGTATGTTTTCATAATATGCCATAAAATTGGTTTACCGCCAATATCCAGCATCGGCTTTGGCTTAACATCTGTTTCTTCACTCAAGCGAGTGCCAAATCCACCGGCTAATAATAATACCTTCATATATTTAATCCTTATCTAATTTAAACACTTTGATTGCACAAAAAGTTTTTGTCCGTATTTCATAATCTTTATTAAAATTTTGAGGTCCAGGATAGCCATTTTCTTGGGCTTTCTCTTCATCATACGAAACGACTGGTGTAGAAATATCGTATTCTCCTAGATGCTCACGAAGCGCCAAATCCAACATTGTATCAGCAGCCTTAGCAGTTTTGACAAAGATAAATTTATGTTTATGTGAAATTATCATTTATATTTCTGATTAGTTATCACCAAGCAGTCCTTCCACCTTCTACAGGAACAATTGCACCATTAAGATAGCTAGCAGCATCACTCAGCATCCAAATTAAAGTTCCTTGATATTCCTCAGATTTAGCTAATCGATTCATCGGTATTCTAGAATAAACCTCTTTGAGAAATTCTTCTGGCTGACCATTTTCGACACCGCCAGGGCACATGGCATTACAGCGAACATTTTTATCCGCCCAATAAGTTGCTAAATATCGAGTTAAACCAATTAGCCCTGTCTTTACAACAGAATAAGTTACAGGTTTAATATTTTGAAGATTTTCTGGGATACCGTCTTTTTTATACAATCTTTGATCAGGGGCGATTAAACCTAAATCGGAGGATATATTTACAATCGATCCGCCATTTGAATTCTGTGCAATTTTTTCTCCGTAATGTTTAGAGCATAAAAATGAGCCTGTTAAGCCTACAGAAATGTCATCATTCCATATATCTAGAGGGAAGTTTTCTAAACGAGAAAAGTTAATCTCTTTACTGTCCTCAACTTTTGGATTATTTGCAGCGTTATTAACAAGTCCATCTATCTTTCCAAATTTATCTACTAACAATTTAGCATTACTTTCCACTGCCTGTTCATTAGTAATATCAATCACAAAACCAATTGCATTCGTATTGTATTTAGCATTTAGCTCGTTAGTAAATTTATCAATAATATCTTGCGATAAATCTAATAATATTGGAGTGCCTCCATAACAAGCAATTGCCTCTGCGTGTTTCCTACCTAGCAAGCCTGTTGCTCCTGTTATAACGATTACCTTACCATCTAATCTAAATAAATTATTTAGCATTTACATAACTCCAACTGTTTGTCCACCATCTATCACCAAGGTAGCTCCTGTAATAAAACTAGCTCTATCCGAACATAAAAATACGGCAGAGTCCGCAATCTCTTGTGGCGATGCAAAACGATTCATAGGCACTGTTGATTTAATGATTTTATCTACACGTTTTTTATTTTGTTGAATTTTTTCATCCCAAGAGCCGCCTTCAAAACACACATTGCCTGGTGCAATAACATTAACCCTCACGCCAGGAGCTAATTTTCTTGCCATGTTTTTAGCTAGTGCAATAATTGCTGCTTTAGCTGTTGAATAGTCGGTAGGTGCGCCAAAGGCTTCCATTCCAGCAATGGACGAAATAAACAATAAACAGCCTTTTGACCTCTCTAACATTGGCAGAAAAGTCCTTGCTGTTTGTAAAGCTGATTCAAAATTACTATTCCAGGTACCTTGCCACTGTTCATCACTTGGTAAGGCATCTGAAACACTTCGCCCATCACCAACATTAATTACAACGATATTTAAACCATTCCACTTATCAACCTCACTCCTTAGACTGTTAAGTGACTCAATATTAGTACAATCACATTTACAAGCAATAACATTCTCTAAGCCATAAACATTTTGTAATTTTTTTTCATTCTCATATAAAGCACTAGAACCTCGAGAAACTAGACAGGTTCTCGCTCCTTCTTGTAAAAAACTTTCAGCAACAGCTAGACCTACACCCCTTGACGCGCCGGTTATTAAGACACTTTTATTGTCAAGATTTAGATTCATTATTGCCTTTTAAATTGATAAGGTGTTGGTGCATCAGAATTTAAATGAGTCACCTCTTTTCCATACTCTCTGATTTGACTCTCAATATCTACTCCAACATTGTTTGACCATTGATTTAATAATTTTTTAGATACTTCGCCCATTTTTCCAGAGCCAATTTTTATACCGTTCAAAGAAACGGTTGGTAGTAAGCAGAAAGGAGTTGCTGTCATGAATGCTTCATCAGCTTCATATACATCATAAGGCTCTATATTCTTTTCTATACAAGGGATATTTAATTCCTCCGCCAACTCAAAAATATAATCTCTACTAATGCCTCGTAAAATATTCCTACCCTCAGGAGTAATAATCTTACCATTTTTAACAATAAAAAAATTATCCCCTGTGCCTTCGGTAATAAATCCATCAGGATCCAATAATAACGCCCAATTATTTTCACCCTTGATTTGTGATACCTCTATATTTGCCATTTGGTAGAATAAACGACTACGATTTTTTATTTTTGGCTCCATTAATGAAGCTGGAATAGCTCTTTGAGATGGAATAACTGCATTAATACCATTATCATATAATGGTGCCATTGCCGCCACTGTCCATTTAAGTGGAAAATCAGCAATAACAATTGTTGGCTCTAATTTTCCATCAAAAACTGGAGCGTATAGTCCCAATGGTCCGCGACTAACATTTATCATTAAACGATGCTCATCATGTTTATCAAAAGCTGGCTTATTTTTTTCAATTGTATCTAAACAAGCTTGCTCCATTTCATCAATAGTCATATTGATAGGTATATGTAATAATTTAATACCCATATAAAGCCTTTCCAAATGTTCTCTTAACTTGAATTGTTCTTGATTAAATGATCGGGTCATTTCAAAAACCATATCTCCAAACATTAAGGCAGAATCAAAAATAGAAATTTTTGCATTCTTTTCAGTGACAAATTCACCGTTCATATATACTACTCGTTTACTTTTCATTTTTTTATTTTACCGTTCCATAAATAAAGGTTCTATGTCCGCCATTGTAAGCAATCTTGCTGCTCACACCCCACTCTTTAATATCAATCACATCACTCCAATATTTTTTAATTTCATCTATATTTGTAAAATAATCAGCTCCATACTGCTGTTCACCTGGTGCATATGTCATCAAAGTATGCAAGAACCCTTTTCCTGATTCTGTGGCTGCCAATATGTTTTTAAACTTATCTAGTTTATCTAGCACATACCACGATATTTCAATCATACAAATACAATCAGGATTAAATTCTACCAACACATCTTCACTCAATAAGTCTCCAACATAAAAATCACTATTTGGATATTTAACTCTTGCTTTCTTAATGGCTGTTGCAGATATATCTACCCCCCCGCACAACCTATTGTTTTATATATTCTATTAGTGTAGTCACCAAATCCACAGCCGTATTCTAATGGTCTTTTGTGTCCATAATTTTTTATTAACTCTATACCGATTGTTTTTTCAAGAGCATTAAGCTCTCTCGTTGTTTGCTCCCAAGGATCGTCAAAATCTTGGTACATTTTTTCAAATTCTCCAATCAGCTCACCGTCTTTAATTACATAATCTTGATATTTACTGTACATTTTCATTGTATTTTTCTTTTTTTATTTACTGAAAATAAGCATCTCTTTCTTTATGGCCCAAGGCATGCTTTATTATTTTATTAAAAATTCCTGCATCAATGCACGACACATCCTAATATCTTCCAAATTATCAATTTCGAACATTTTCCAAAATTCCATTTTTGAATGTCCAATTTTCCCACCAAAGCGGTTGTTGTATTTTTTAATAATTTCTGGTTTAAAAATATAAAACGATCCATTTTCAATAATCTGACCTTCCATTTCCTGCCTTCTTTTTCGATTAAGATAATCATAATTTACACTTTGCAAGCTCCCCTTCCCGCCCTCCTTCCAAAAAAACAAATCTTCTGCTATGCAACTAGAAAACAGTGAATCACAACCTTCGTCAGAAAATTGATTAATCGCTTGATCTATATCAGAAGACTCCCGTAAAGGTGAAGTGACTTGCGGCGCTAAGATAACATCAATCTTAGTGCTTTTTTTCTCGATATAATCTATCGCATGTAGCCAGCCAGATTCAGATGTAGCATGATCGCCTGAAATCTCAATAGGACGTAAAATAGTTTTAGCACCATATTGGCCTGCAACACTCAATATTTCCGGACTATCAGAACTAACCCATACTTCACGAATATTTTCAGCAGATTTACATTGCTCTATAGTCCAGGCAAGTAACGGTTTACCACAAAAATTTATTATGTTTTTTCCTGGTATACCTTTTGATCCACCTCTAGCCAAAATTACACATTGAGCATTCATTTTTTTGTTCCAAAATAAAAGTTACCTGGTTTCATTGCACCATATTGCAATGTATCGTTCATACTTAAAAGATTTAGGTCAGATTTTTCAAAATAACTTATCCATCGTTCACGTTCATAGTTCCATTGAAGTTGAGGTGGATCATTTAAATCTTCATACCATCCTTCGTCATGTATATCGTCTCTATAATACGGGATCGTCGGCATCATACATGCAAAAACACCACCCACTGATAGTACATCAGCCATCTTTTGTATTGCACGCGCTGGATTATCCACATGTTCGAATACACCATAACTTGTAACTAAATTGAATGTATCGTTAGCAAAAGGTAGCTCTAAGGCATCTCCAGTTTTAAATGATAAATTTGGATATAAATTTTTAGCTTCAGATATTGCATTTTCTGACATATCAATGCCGCTGCCATGAACTTCACTAGCGATGCATTGAGTTAATTTATCAAGAAAAAACCCTCCTCCACATCCTATATCTAACAATCTTTGAGTATTTTTTTTATTTTCAAGAATTGATACAATATAATTAATTAGCACTTTTTTACCTGGTGCATCATTCCATGTTAAATGTTGTTCTTTTCCAAATAGCTCTTCATAAAATTTCTTATTATTCATTCCACCAACCCATTAGTAGTCCAGCCACCATCTATATAAAGATCTTGACCTGTTAAATATTTTGATTCATTCGAAGCTAGAAAAAGACAAACTCCAGCTACATCTTTTGTATCACCCCATCGCCCTAGTAAGGTATGTTTTTCTCTTCGCTCTCTAGTTAACTTATCTGAATAACTTTTCGTTGTCATATCCGTAACAATATAGCCGGGGCCAACATTATTAGCTCTAATACCATATTGGCCAAGTGATTTTGCATAATATTTAGTTAGCATTTTTAAACCACCTTTTGAAGCTATGTATGATGGATTATCAGGGAATGCTCTTTCTGCAGCTAAACTTGTAATATTAATAATTGAACCTTCATCAACATTTTTAAACAATGGAATAAATGTTTCAATCCACATAAAGGGTGCTGTTAAATTAATAGAAATAGTTTTATCCCAAAAATCTCTTGGGTAAGGAAAACTATGAGGTGAAGTTATACCGGCATTATTTACTAATACGAAAGATTTAAATTTCTGTTTTAAGCAGTATTTTTTAACGCTATCAATAAGCTTTTGATCCGAAACATCGCCAATAAAACACACATTCTTCGAGTTACATTCTTGAATATCTACACGCACTACTATTGCACCAGCTGTCTCAAATGCAGTTGCAATTGCTTTACCATTTCCTCTTGAAGCACCAGTTACGACAGCAAGAAAGTCACTATTTAATTTGATACTCATAATATTGCTGCGCTTGCTATTATTGAATCTATTTTTACCCTATAGAAGCTAATAATCATAATTTATTTTTCCAGTCTAGATGTTGGCGAAGATTAGCAGCGATAAGGGCTTCTGCTTCAATCGTTTTCTTTACACCATCACCCATTGCTAATTCAATTTTTCTCACCGCACCGATCAATTGTTTAAAACCTGCTGGCTCAACTGATGCAGATTGATCCGAGCCATACATTGACCTGTCCAATGAAATATGTCTTTCAAGTGAGCTAATCCCCAAAGCTGATGCCGCATAAGAAACTGCTAGACCGACTTCATGTCCACTATAGCCAACATTGCAATCGAACTTTTCTCTTAGGGTTTTAATCATGTTGAGATTGGCATCTTCATCTTTCATTGGATAGGTCGAAACCGTGTGCATTAGCTCAAATGGACAACTTGCTTCTCTAAAAATATTTACTGCCGCTTGAATCTGCTCATAAGTTGTCATACCAGTTGAAATGAAAGTATGCTTACCTTCACTAGCAATTTCTTTTAATAGCTCGGTATGCACAATCATTGCTGACGCGACTTTATTATATTTCGAATTAAACTGGCATAAGAATTTTTGTGAATTTATATCCCAAGCAGAGGCAAACCAATCAATACCTTTGGATTGACAATAATCTTCAATTTCATGATATTGTTCTACACTAAATTCTAAGCCTGCCTTTTGCTCTCTTTGAGTTACCCCCCACTGACTCTCTCTTGGAGAGTCTAAAAACTCTTGGGTGTAAACTTGGTCAATATCTCGCTTTTGAAACTTAACACAATTTGCTCCAGAATCTGCTGCAACATCAATGAGTTGTTTACAAATATCCATATCACCATTGTGATTAATTCCAATCTCCGCAATAATCTTAATTGACATTTTTTCTCCTTTAATAATTAATATAAAATTTTTATAAAATCCAGATTAAGAACCTCCTCTAACAATTCTCTCACTACACCTTCTCCACCGCGTGTATTTAATACAATGTTAGATAGTTCTTTTATCTTTATATGGCTATCTATTGGACAAGCAGAATAACCACAAGTTTTCATGACATCGAAATCATTCAAGTCATTGCCTACATACAAAATCCGACTAAGGTCATACCCCTTACTTTCTGATAGAGATGAAAGCGCATCAGCCTTATTCTTAATTCCTTGTAATGCCTGAATTTTTAATTTTTTTGCACGTGCTGATACAACTGGATTCTTTTCTGTTGACAGAATATATGATGGCTTTTCTAGTTTACGCATTACATCAAATGCCAGTCCGTCTGCACGACTACAACTAACCCATTCTTTTCCATCTTGATCCAAATGAACAAGATTATTGGTCAGAACCCCGTCGAAATCAAAGACAAAAGCATCTATATCGTTTAATGATATTTTTATATTCAAAACAACTACTACTCTTTTAAATGTATATATCCCGATTCAATTAATGCATCTTCAACATACTCCATTAGGGCGTGCCCTGCTGTGATATGCGATTCTTGAATTCTACCAGTATTGTTACTAGGCACCATTAAAGCCTTGTCGCATAATTCTAATGCCTCCCCCCCGCCAGAACCAAGAAATCCAAATACCTTAATTCCCACTCTTTGTGCTGCTTCCATTGCTAAAATAATATTTTTTGAATTTCCTGACGTTGTAATCCCGATTAAACAGTCGCCCTTTTTTCCAAGAGACATTACGATACGCTCATAAAGCGTATCGTAGCCAAAGTCATTGCCACAAGCTGTAATTGTAGATGTATCTTGCGCCAACGCTATTGCAGCTATCCCCTGCCTATTGTTCATTGGTCTTAATCGGATAAGCATCTCTGCAGCAAGATGTTGTGCATCAGCTGCCGAACCTCCATTTCCACATAGCATTATTTTTCCGCCTTTCTGGACCAGTTCAGAAATGATATCGCCGATTTCCTCAATAATATTTATAAAATCTGATTCTATAATTTTTTCTTTAATTCTAATTGACTCTTCAAAAACGCCCTTTACTTTAGTCATATTAATTTTTCCTATTTATTCTAAACACTTTAGATTAAATCACTAATATCTTTAAATGAATTATTCACAAACACCTTACCCCAGTTTTCGACTTCAGTCCATTTGCTTAAAAAGATAAAGTCTATCTGTGCAGTTTTTGCAGCCTGATAGTCATACATACTATCTCCTAAGAACAAACTCTTTCCAATAATATTGCATTTGTCTTTTTCATTTTTTAAGATTGTATCTTTATCATCTGGACTTCCAAATATACCACCATCAAAATAACTATCTAACTTTCTTTGAAAAAATACCTCTCTAAGTTCAGTTTGATCTCCTCCGGAGACAATTAACCATTTTGAATTTTTAGTTTTTTTTCTAAGTTCTTGAATATGCACTGCCACTTCGCAGGTTAACAAGGCTTTTTTCACCTCTTTAGAAAAATTAAGTAAAAGCTGTTCAAGTTCCTGTGCATCAATTAGCTTGTGAAGGATGTCTGTAAATAAATACTCAAATTTTTCATAACGCGATATACCGCCATTCAGCATGTGATAATCTTTTAATGTTTGTGCGGGTTCATGGCCGTATACTTTTGCAACATCATAGAATGCTTGTGTTTTGATCTTATTGGAATTGAGAATAACGCCATCACAATCAAAGATCAGAGTTTGATATTGAGATAAATCTATTTTAGACATTGTGTAGATTTCTCAACCCTTGCTCTACTTTGGCAACATCTTCCTGAACATCAACCGCTAAACTACCAGGGCTTGTTTCTACCATTCTAATTTTTTTACCCCACTCTAAGAAACGAATAATTTCAATATCTTCTGAAGCTTCCAAAATGCTCTTTCTGCCATAATCAGTGTAACTTTTCAGCTCGTTTTCTGTAAAGGCATAAATACATACTTGTTTGTAATATTGACCAGGGGCTTGACTATTATCTTTAAAGCCTGGAATGGCTTGTCTGGACATGTACACTAAGCCATTGTCTTCAGTAAATATGACCTTAGGGATGTTAACATTATTAGGGTCTTCGTCGTCCGAAATAGGGCAATAGCCATTAATAATTTCATCATAATGCGTTTCTTTTGCTTTAATGATATTAACAATATCTTTTGGATTGACCAGGGGTTCGTCACCTTGAACATTAATATAAACATCTGCTGGTATTTTGTTAGCAGCTTCAGCCAGCCGATCTGTTCCTGTAAGGCACTGATCGCTAGTCATAATGGCATTAAAGCCAGCAGCAATAACCACCTTAGAGATTCTGTTATCATCCGTGGCTATGTAAACATTTTCTTTTCCTACTGCTTGTGCGCTTAGCTCTGCCACCCAAAGTATCATTGGCTTATTGAGTAAGTGAACTAATGGTTTTCCTGGGAAGCGGTTAGATTTATATCTTGCAGGGATAACAACAACACTTTTCATTAATTTAACCCATAAACTGATTTAATCGGAATCTCATAACGCGTCTCAGTAATTGAGAAAAAATCAACACTCCCTTCTGCTTTTTGATAAAGATTAAAAATATTATCAATCTCCTTGCGCCTTGGATCATCTGCGCCGTAGCCGTCAAATCCTGCCAGGAGAATTTGTTTTGCCTTTCCACTTGCGGCAATGGCCAACACATAACTTAGTACTAACAAGTTTGGCAAAGTACAGTTATTGGAGTTAAATGCAAAACCTTTTTCATTAACAACAATATCAAAGTCAAGCAGTTCTTTTTGTAAAAGCTTTTGTTTTACATTGTTTGGCAACATAGAGGCAGGCACAATTAATGGCTGCGATAAATTTAAGTATTCATTATGGTCTGCAAGAATCCTAACAGGATGGCATACTGCTCTGGCATTTATAAGATCTTCACTGATGCTTTTTTGAGTATTTAGCGCAATAACAAACGGGTGGGTTTTTTTTATATACGATTCAATTGCATCGCAATGTCTAATAGTACTAGGTCCTGTGCCGATAATCAGAACATTATTATTTTTAATTATCTTTTCTGGCTCCCATGCCCCCTTTATCTCGCCTAAATAAAAATGCCGGGCCGTCTCTAGCACATCAGGATTGAATTTCCCACCACCCTGTTCTTTAAGATAATCAATGACTGATATAATATCTTCTTCATTGTAGCGTGTGTCAGTAATCATCTTTTGTATGTACGTTGGATGAACGCTATACTTCCCTGCCAGGTAATAATATGGGTTAACCCCCCATCCATATTGTTCTTTTAGTAATTTAAAGTGATTTTGAATTAACTTAAGTAATTTTATTTTACTAGTATTGAGATTTCGATAATCATCTAATTCAATGCTTAGATATTCAGTTTGTGCATTACCAGGACCTCTGCCCATTCCAGCAACAGTACTATCTACCCAGGAAACTCCATCATTAATAGCTTGCATACTATTGTTCACTGCATTCCCCATGCTATCATGAGCATGTATTCCTATTTCGCCATCCCAGCCACTCTTAAATGTTTGAACAGTGGAAGTAATTTGTTGTTTGTTAAGACTACCCATACTATCTGCAAAATACAGAACATCAATTGGATATGAATTGGCTAATTGTAGTAGTTTGGCTATTTCCAGATTATTTACATTGTTAATTTGCATTAAATTGAAACCAACTTTGTACCCTTTGCCTTTTAACCAAGTTGCAGCGGGCAGGCAGTGCTCAAATTCATGCATGTGACACGCAATACGAACCAAGGTAACCGGAGATTGTTTTTTAGATGAAAATAACTCTTCTAGAATTTGATTTAAGTCACTTTTAGAATTTCCCTGAGATAGGACATCTGAACCATTAACCATTACTCCAATTTTATTCTTAAGTGCTTTCGGAATATTTAAGCTGTTGATGTAGTCATCCGTACTAAAGGCACAACCCCCTTTAAAATCATTATTGCTAATGAGTCGAAATCCAATCTCAATATAGTCAACCTGAATTGAAACCATAGCTTCGAGATAATCTTTTATAAGACTTGGAGAGAAGTCCCAATTATTGTAATACCCACCATCACGTAACGTGCAATCAAGTAGCTTTATATCATTCATAAATATCTACAGTCTTAATTAATAAAATCCCTTATACCACTTGGCAAAATTCTCAACCCCTTGCTTAACACTCATACTTGGCTTATAGCCAAACTCTTCAACTAGATCATCTACATCTGCACAGGTATCAGGAACATCTCCAGGTTGGAGCGGTAGTAGTTCTTTTTCTGCTTTCTTACCTAATGAGGTTTCTAATGCTTCAATATAATCCATGAGCTCTACTGGATTGTTGTTACCAATATTATATACTCTGTATGGCGCACTACTCGTTGCAGGATCTGGATTATTACTATCCCAGTCTGGGTTAGGTGTTGCTGGTCTGTCTAGTATTCTGATAATACCTTCAACAATGTCATCAATGTAAGTGAAGTCTCTACGGTGTTTACCGTAGTTAAACACTGTAATAGGCTCATCATTCATAATGGCTCTTGTGAACTTTTGTAGTGCCATATCTGGTCTATCATATGGACCGTATACGGTAAAGAACCTTAAGCCTGTTGTTGGCAAATCATAAAGATGAGAATAGGTATGCGCCATTAGCTCATTGGCTTTTTTTGTGGCCGCATAGAGGCTTACCGGATGATTGACCGCGTCATGGGTTGAGAATGGTTGTTTAGTATTAAGTCCATAAGTAGAGCTTGATGAAGCGTACACAAGGTGTCCTACTTTGTTGTGCCTACAACCTTCTAGGATGTGTGCAAAGCCTACTAAGTTAGTATCAATATAAGCCAGTGGATTCTCAATAGAATATCTAACACCTGCTTGCGCTGCAAGATTAACCACGCCTTCAAATTGCTCATCTTCAAATAGCTTAGCCATTGCTTCACGATCTTCAAGGTTCATTCTAATGTGAGTATAGTTAGGATGGTCAGCATGGCGAGCTAAGCGCACCTCTTTAAGCTTAGGGTCGTAATAATCATTATGGTTATCAATACCGATTACTTCATCACCACGGTCAAGCAGTCTAATCGATAGTGCTGAGCCAATAAAGCCCGCTGATCCTGTTACTAATACTTTCATTTAAATCCTTATGGGTTAATCCGAATTAAATAAATCACGTGTATAGACTTTATGTTTAACATCATTCAGGTCGTCTACCATTCTATTGGCAACAATCACATCACTGACTTGTTTGAATGCTTCTAGGCTATCAATTACCTTTGAGTGGAAGAACTCATTCTCACCTTGCTCACTAAGAACAGGCTCGTATATTACTACTTCAATACCTTTGGCTTTAATACGTTTCATAATACCTTGAATGCTTGACGCTCTAAAGTTATCACTTCCTGACTTCATGATAAGCCTGTGTACACCAACAACCTTTGGCTGTTTGGCAATGATTGAATCTGCAATAAAGTCCTTTCTTGTTGAGTTGGCATCAACAATAGCACTGATTAAACTATTTGGTACATCCCGATAGTTAGCCCTTAGTTGTTTAGTGTCTTTTGGTAGGCAATATCCACCATAGCCAAAGCTTGGATTGTTGTAATGATTTCCAATTCTTGGATCAAGACCTACACCTTCAATAATTTGTTTAGCGTCTAAGCTGTGCGCTTCTGCATAGGAATCAAGTTCATTAAAGTAAGAGACTCTCATAGCCAAATAAGTATTACTAAAAAGCTTAACCGCTTCCGCTTCAGTAGAATGGGTGAACAAGACATCGATATCTTCTTTTATAGCACCTTCTTGTAGAAGGCCAGCAAACACCCTGGCTCTATCTGATTGCTCACCGACAATAATACGTGATGGATACAGATTGTCATGAAGGGCCAAGCCTTCTCTTAAGAACTCTGGCGAGAAGATAATGTTGTCACAATTAAACTTATCTTTAATGCCTTGAGTATAGCCAACCGGTACGGTTGACTTGATAATCATAACTGCATTAGGGTTAATATCAATCACATCTTGAATGACTGCTTCTACTAACGAAGTGTTAAAGTGGTTATTAGCCGTATCGTAATCAGTCGGTGTGGCTATGATGACAAAATCTGCATTTTTATAAGCCAGCTCTTTATCAAGAGTGGCTGTAAAGTTAAGATCTTTATTAGCCAGGAAATCTTCAATCTCAGTATCTACAATGGGTGAGATTTTGTTGTTGAGTTGTTCGATCTTCTCAGGGATAATGTCAAGGGCAACCACTTCATGATTTTGAGACAATAACATGGCGTTTGAAAGACCAACGTAGCCAGTGCCGGCAATTACTATTTTCATAATTTTTTTCGTTTCTTTAATAAAAAGTTATTTAGTGATTCTTTCCAATCAGGGGTGTTCACGCTAAATTTTTTAGCAATTTTATCTTTATTCATCAAGGTTTTTTTCGGTCTTTTAGCGGGTGTTGGGTATTGTTCTGTTGTTATAGAGCTAACGCTACATTGGATATCCGTCAATTCAAAAATTTCTTTAGCAAATTCATACCAGCTTATTTCACCTTCATTTGAATAATGATAGATTTGTGTTGTTTGGCTTGGCTCTTTAAATTCTACATTTTGCACGATGTCTAAAATTACATTTGCCAAATCAGTCGCATAAGTAGGCGAACCTATTTGATCATCAACTACGCTTATCTCATCTCTTTCTTTTCCAAGTCTAAGCATAGTCTTAACAAAGTTATTGCCGTATTCTGAATACACCCAACTAGTTCTTATAATTATCGCGTTAGTTGGCATGATTTTCTGCAGTGCTTTTTCTCCAGCCAGCTTTGTCTTTCCATAGATATTAATTGGGTTAGTTTCATCAGTTTCCGTGTAAGACTTTTTACTTTCTCCATCAAAGACATAGTCAGTAGAGATGTGCATTAATTTAGCTTGCTGTTTATTAGCGATTTCAGCTAACTGTTTAACAGCTAGATGATTAACTTGATTAGCAAGCTCTTGTTCTTGTTCTGCCTTATCAACTGCTGTATAAGCTGCACAATTAATAATAAAGTCAAATTTATCATTATTATTAAAGTAGTTTGCAACTCCCTCTTCTTGGCTTAAATCTAGTTCACCTCTACCAACAAAGACAAACTCATTAAGGTTTTGATAGACCTTTATTTCAGTACTGATTACTTTATGAATAGATCTTCCTAGTTGACCATTCTTGCCTGTTACTAAAATTCTCATTATTAGCTATTTAAATAAATCTTTAGCATTGGCTAAAGATGGATGGGTTTTATCTTTATCTGAGAGTTGCAACTTTTCTGCTAATAATTGCCAATCAATGGCTAATTCACTATCATCAAATACAATACCTCTGCCATACTCTGGTGCGTAGTAATTATCAACTTTATAGGCGAATGTTGCGCTATCACTAAGTACAACAAATCCGTGAGCAAAGCCGTGCGGTACAAAAAGTTGATGTTTATTGTTTGCCGTTAACTCTACAGCTACATGTTGGCCAAAGGTTGGGCTGGATTTGCGTATATCAACAGCCACATCCAATACACTACCCTCTATTACTCTAACTAGCTTAGCTTGAGTGTAAGGTGGTAGTTGATAGTGAAGACCCCTAAGTACGCCTTTAGTGGACTTAGATTCATTATCCTGTACAAAGTTAACTTTGTATCCGATAGCCTCTTCAAATAGATCTTGCCTAAAGGTTTCTATAAAGTAACCACGATTATCACCATGTACAGTAGGCTCAATCAGCACTACATCAAGGATGGACTGAGGTGTAAACTTCAAATCACTTCCTCTGCACGTCGAAGTAAGTATTGTCCATACTGGTTCTTAGCTAATGGCTGTGCCAGTTCTATAAGTTGCTCTTTAGCGATGTAACCTTGTTCAAAGGCAATCTCTTCAATACAAGCCACCTTTAAACCTTGCCTTCTTTCTATGGTTTCAATAAAGGTCGAAGCTTCTAGCAAACTCTCGTGTGTACCTGTATCTAACCAAGCATAACCCCTACCCATTAGTTCTACAGTTAAGCGTTCTTCACTTAAATACATTTGATTTACAGTAGTAATCTCTAACTCACCTCTGTCAGAGGGTACGACTTCCGTGGCTTTTTTAACCACATCATTTGGATAGAAGTACAAGCCTGTTACTGCGTAGTTGCTTTTAGGGTTTGCTGGCTTCTCTTCAATACTAAGGGCTTTGCCAGTGCTATCAAAATCAACCACGCCATAACGCTCAGGATCGTACACATGATAACCAAATACAGTTGCCATATTTTTATCCTTTGCATTTGATACAGCATTAGCTAGCATGTCAGTCATGCCGTGGCCATAATAAATATTGTCACCTAAAATTAAACAAGCATCATCATTGCCAATAAAATCTCTACCTAAGATAAATGCTTGTGCGAGGCCATCAGGAGATGGTTGTACAATGTATTCAAACTTCATGCCAATATCAGAGCCATCACCCAGAAGCTGTTCAAATCTTGGTAAATCTTCTGGTGTAGAGATGATAAGCACCTCTTGAATACCAGCCAACATTAAAACCGATAATGGATAATAAATCATCGGTTTATCATAAATCGGCACAAGCTGTTTTGATACGCCTTTGGTCAGAGGGTATAGGCGCGTGCCTGAGCCTCCCGCTAGAATAATTCCTTTCATATTTTAACCACCCCTAATCTTTCACCTTGATAGCTGCCATCCTTAACCCGGTCGCACCAAACAGTGTTTTCTAAATACCATTCAACAGTCTTTTTAATGCCTGTTGCAAAAGTCTCATCTGGAGTCCAATTCAACTCTTTATCGATCTTAGTAGCATCAATTGCATATCTAACATCATGCCCCGCTCTATCACCCACATAAGTAATAAGCTGTTCATATTGGTCAATACCGTCAAGTTTGCTCGGTACTAACCCATCCAGGATGCTACAAACAGTTTTAACAACCTCAATATTTTGCAATTCATTATGTCCGCCAATATTGTAAGTTTCACTAATCTCGCCAGTAAGCGCTACATGGAGCAGCGCTCTTGCATGATCATCAACATACAGCCAATCACGTATTTGTTTGCCATTGCCGTAGATTGGTAAATCCTTACCTTCTAATGCGTTAAGGATAATGAGTGGAATAAGCTTCTCAGGGAATTGGTAAGGGCCGTAATTATTTGAGCAATTGGTAATCAATGTCGGGAATTTATAAGTACGTTGCCATGCACGTACCAAATGATCAGAGCTTGCCTTTGCTGCCGAGTAAGGCGAGCTTGGTGCATAGGATGTTTCTTCAGTAAATAGATCATCCGTACCCTCAAGATCACCATAGACTTCATCAGTAGACACGTGATGGAATCTAAAACTACCTTTTTTGTCATCATCTAAGCGTGACCAATAACCTCTAGCTTCTTCAAGCAACACATAAGTACCGACAATATTGGTCTGAATGAATTCACCGGGGCCGTCAATAGAGCGATCTACATGTGATTCAGCTGCTAGATGCATCACAATATCAGGCTGATGCTTGTTAAATACACGTTTAATCTCATTAGCATCGCAGATATCTACTTGTTCAAAGATATATCTTGCATCATTTTCAACCGAAACTAAAGACTCTAGATTTCCTGCATAGGTTAGCTTGTCAACGTTAACAACACTGTGATTAGTGTTGTTAATAATATGGCGAATAACAGCTGATCCAATAAAGCCTGCACCGCCAGTAATCAATAGCTTTTTACTATTATTTTTCATAAAAAATATACTCTATAAAGTACGTATAATATCTTCCAGATTGGAGTAGCTTACTTTCAAATTTAAAATATCTTTAGCTTTACTATCACTTGCAATTAAAGTTGAAGGGTCGCCATCTCTTCTACCTTCTTCCGAAACCTTAAAATCTTTACCAGTTATATCTTTCACTTGTTGAATGACCTCTTTAACGCTAAACCCGTTACCATTACCGAGGTTAAATTCTGCACTAGACGATTCACTTTGATTTAAGTAGTCTAGCCCTTTTAAGTGTGCATTGGCAAGATCGTTAACATGAATATAGTCTCTTACGCAAGTCCCGTCATTTGTATCATAGTCATTGCCAAAAATGCTAACCGAATCCCTTTGCCCATTTGCGACTTGCATGATAATTGGCAATAGATGAGTCTCTGGATCATGTCTTTCACTAAGCTCGCCATCTGGATCATGGCCTGCAGCATTAAAATATCTAAAAGATACGTACTTCAACCCATAGGCAGATTCAAAATCTTTAAGAATTTCTTCAACCATTAATTTTGACTTGCCATATGGATTAATGGGGTTTGTAGGGTGACCTTCATCAATTGGAATATATTCTGGATTGCCAAAAATTGCAGCTGAGGAGCTAAATATAAACTTCATGCAATCATTACCAATCATTGCCTTAAGCAAGCTAAGCGTGCCGGAGACATTGTTATTGTAATATTTGTAAGGATCAGCCATTGACTCACCTACCAAAGAGTAGGCGCTGAAATGCATGACTGCGTCAGGCTTGTGTTTTTTGAAAAGTTTATCTAACTTAGTCGTATCAAGAATATCACAAAATTCAAACTCTCCATACAAAACCGCATCTTGATGACCCGTAGAGAGATTATCAACGGTAATTACATCGTGGCCTGCCTGATGAGCAATTTTGACCATATGAGAGCCAATATAACCAGCACCTCCGATAATAAATATTTTCATTGAAATTTTCTCGATAATTCTTTAATCATTTTTATATAGATTTGTTATGGTTTTGATAATGGCTACTATCGATAATTAAAGATGCGCAGGCTTAATCTCGCACTTAATTGTCATACATATGAAACACCGATCTTATCCGCTACCACCATTAACTTTTTATCCATGGTTAATAATTGCG
>Ga0233443_1001687_pt1 | contig 18524 bp, 16 predicted proteins | sample SI_123_September_2_FD_182784 | JGI IMG/M metagenome (GOLD analysis project Ga0233443, IMG submission 182784) | Seawater microbial communities from Saanich Inlet, British Columbia, Canada - SI_123_September2016_200_MG | ecosystem: Environmental > Aquatic > Marine > Inlet | place: Canada: British... | reverse complement strand
TGGCCTCAAAAAAATGTGGCGATCACCAAACGGAACCATCCGCAACATCCTGGGCGGCACTGTCTTCCGTGAACCAATCATTTGTTCCAATGTGCCACGCCTGGTGCCTGGCTGGACCGACCCCATCGTCATCGGCCGCCATGCCTTTGGTGATCAGTATCGTGCAACGGACATGGTTGTGCCTGGCCCCGGAACCTTGACCATGACCTTCACCCCTGCCGACGGCGGTGAGCCCGTCACGCACAATGTCTATGATTTCCCCGGCGGCGGCGTCGCCATGAGCATGTATAACCTGGACGACTCTATTCGCGGTTTTGCCCGGGCCTGCATGAATTATGGCCTCAAGCGCGGTTGGCCGGTTTATCTGTCCACCAAAAACACCATTCTGAAAGCTTATGACGGGCGCTTCCTGGACCTGTTCCAGGAAATCTATGACACAGAATTTGCCGATCAGTTCGCCGCAGCCGGTATTACCTACGAGCACCGTCTGATCGATGATATGGTTGCCTGCGCCATGAAATGGTCCGGTAAATTTGTCTGGGCCTGCAAAAACTATGACGGCGACGTTCAGTCCGACACGGTGGCCCAGGGTTTTGGCTCACTTGGTTTGATGACGTCGGCGTTGATGACGCCGGACGGAGAGACGGTCGAAGCGGAAGCAGCCCACGGCACCGTGACCCGTCACTACCGCGAGCACCAGAAAGGCAACGAGACATCGACAAACCCGATTGCCTCGATCTTTGCATGGACAGGTGGTCTCAAGCATCGCGCCAAGCTGGATGATAACGCGGAACTCGACAGATTTGCAGGCACGCTTGAAAAGGTTTGTGTCGAAACTGTTGAAGCCGGGTTCATGACCAAGGACCTGGCCTTGCTGGTTGGTGCAGAACAATCCTGGATGACAACCAACCAGTTCCTCGACAAACTGGATGAGCGCCTGCAGGACGCCATGGCGGCGGCGTGATCCGCGAGATAGTCGACGAAAAAGGCCCGGTGTCAAAACCGGGCCCTTTTTTTGATCACATAATGCCTGACCGGCGATCACACTTTAACTGATAGCGGCCTCGATTGCAGTAATGGCGGCTTCTGCCGAGGCGGCATCCGGACCGCCGCCCTGGGCCATATCGGGACGACCACCGCCGCCTTTGCCACCCAGTTTCTCGACGCCGATTTTAACGAGGTCCACAGCACTGAAACGGTCCAGCAAGTTTTCGTTAACGCCAACAACAATTGCCGCCTTGCCTTCATTCGTCGAGACCATGGCGTAAACGCCTGACTGCTGGCCTTTAAGTTCGTCGATCATGCCTTTCAGATCCTTGGCCGGAACACCTTCAAGGACACGCCCGGCAAAGGCAACGCCGTTGATGTCCTTGATTTCAGGTCCCTGTCCACCGCCACCACCCATGGCCATTTGCCGGCGCACTTCTGCCAGTTCCTTCTCAAGCTTCTTGCGCTCATCAGACAAGGCCGCAACACGGGCGGCGACTTCGGCTGGTGCCGCTTTCAGGGTTGCCGCAGCTTCGCGGATCATTTGTTCGTAGCTGTTGGCATTTTCAATGGCAGCGGCCCCGGTCAGGGCTTCAATGCGGCGCACACCAGCGGCCACAGCGCTTTCGTTGACAATCTTGAAGTAGCCGATATCACCGGTCCGGTTGACGTGGGTGCCGCCGCAAAGTTCCACTGAGAATCGGGCATCGTCGCCGCCGCCCATGGAAACAACACGCACTTCGTCACCATATTTTTCGCCGAACAAGGCCATGGCGCCAGCTTCAACGGCTTCCTCCGGGCTCATCAAGACTGTCCCAACTGTCGAGTTTTCGCGAATACGTGCGTTAACTTCGGCCTCCACATCCGCCGTTTCTTCCGGGCTGAGCGGTTTCGGGTGACTGATATCAAAGCGCAAACGCTCGGCAGAAACCAGCGAGCCCTTTTGGGTAACGTGATCCCCCAGACGACGACGCAGTGCTTCGTGCAACAAATGGGTCACGGAATGATTGGCCCGAATGCGATTGCGCCGTTCACTATCCACGCGCATCTCGACGACGTCACCCACTTTCAGGGCACCCGACTTCAAGGCACCGCCATGAACGTGCATGTTGCCCAGTTTCTTGAGCGTATCGCCAACCGTGACTTCGACACCGTCCGGTGTAAACATCACGCCGGCATCGCCGACCTGGCCACCGGATTCCCCATAAAAAGGAGTCTGGTTCACGACGACCTGAATTTGATCATTGCCGCTGGCTTCCTGGACGCTTTTGCCATCCACCACCAAAGCTTCGATCCTGCCTTCGGCGACTTCCGTTTTGTAGCCAAGGAATTCACTGGCGCCAATATCCTCCCGCAGTTCGAACCACAGGGTTTCGGTTTCGGCGTCACCGGAGCCTGACCAGGCCTTGCGGGCGTCAGCGCGTTGGCGTTCCATTGCCGCCTTGAAGCCGTCTGTTTCAACGGTGCGTCCCTGATTGCGCAAGGCATCTTCGGTCAGGTCCAACGGAAATCCGTAGGTGTCATAAAGTTTAAAGGCAACTTCACCTGGCAGGGCATCGCCGTCACCGAGTTGTTTCACTTCATCATCCAGAAGGCGCAAACCACGGTCCAGCGTTTGCTTGAAACGGTTTTCTTCCAGCTTCAGCGTTTCTGTGACCAGCGCTTCGGCGCGACCCAGTTCAGGAAATGCCTGGCCCATCTCACGCACAAGTGCCGGCACCAGTTGCCACATCAACGGATCCTGACAACCCATCAAGTGGGCATGACGCATGGCCCGGCGCATGATCCGGCGCAAAACATAGCCACGACCTTCGTTTGAGGGCAGAACGCCATCTGCAATCAGAAAACTGGTCGCACGCAGGTGGTCAGCAATAACGCGGTGGGAAACAGCATGCTCACCATCTGTGGCCTGATTGCTGGCATCTGCAGAGGCATGGATCAGGGCCTGCATCAAATCAGTATCGTAATTGTCATGCTTGCCTTGCAACAAAGCGGCAAGGCGCTCAAGCCCCATACCTGTATCAATAGACGGCTTGGGCAGGTCGATACGTTCATCCGGTGTGACCTGTTCATATTGCATGAACACGAGGTTCCAGATTTCGATGAACCGGTCACCGTCTTCATCAGGACTGCCGGGTGGGCCACCGGGGATGCTGTCACCATGATCATAAAAAATCTCGGAACAGGGACCACAGGGGCCGGTTTCACCCATGCTCCAGAAATTATCCGATGTTGGTATGCGGATGATGCGATCATCACTCAGACCGGCAATCTTCTTCCACAAATCAAATGCTTCGTCATCCGTGTGGTAAACCGTTGCGATCAGACGCGAACCATCGATCCCGTATTCCTTTGTGATCAGGTTCCAGGCCAGTTCAATGGCGTCTTCCTTGAAATAATCGCCAAAGGAAAAATTGCCAAGCATCTCAAAAAAGGTGTGATGGCGAGCCGTGTAGCCGACATTGTCCAGATCATTGTGCTTGCCCCCGGCGCGCAGGCATTTCTGACTGGTTGCTGCCCGGGAATAAGGCCGTTGTTCGGCACCGGTGAAAACATTCTTGAATTGCACCATACCGGCGTTGGTAAACAGCAAGGTCGGATCATTGTGCGGCACCAACGGACTGGACGATACGGCCTCGTGACCATTGGCGGCGAAGTAGTCCAGGAAGGCCTTGCGAATGTCGTTGGCAGTTTGCATGTTGTTTTCCGAAACGAGATCTGGTGAAACAGGTTAAATAGATGCCCGGAGCTTTAACCCACTGGACCTCAGGTTTTTAGCCCCTGCCCCGCAAACTGTCCAGATGCTGCTTATATCGCTGTATCCTGCGCAGTTTCCGGCCAAATCAAAAACGGCACGCCTGTTTCCAGACGTGCCGCCTTTTTCAGAAAGATCCGATATCAGGATTCGTTGGCAACTTCTGCAAAACCGTCATCGTCATCTTCGTCTTTATCTTTTACCGGCACTTCCAGCATCTCCTCCGCAATCAGCCCGGCGCTATGGCGAATTTTGCTTTCAATGGAATCGGCCATATCCGGGTTTTCCAGCAGGAACTTCTTGACGTTTTCCCGGCCCTGGCCAATGCGTTGGCCATCATAGGAGAACCAGGAGCCTGACTTCTCAACAATGCCGCCCTTGACGCCAAGGTCGATCAGCTCGCCGCGCTTGGAAACACCTTCGCCATACATGATGTCGAATTCAACAACCTTGAAAGGCGGTGCAACCTTGTTTTTGACAACCTTGACCCTTGTCTGGTTGCCCACAACCTCGTCCTTGTCCTTGATGGCACCGATGCGGCGAATATCCAGACGGACAGAAGCATAGAATTTCAGAGCGTTACCGCCAGCGGTCGTTTCAGGACTGCCAAACATGACACCGATCTTCATTCTGATCTGGTTGATGAAGATGACCATGCAGTTTGATTTCGAGACTGACCCCGTCAACTTGCGCAGCGCCTGACTCATCAAGCGCGCCTGCAGGCCAACGTGGGTATCACCCATTTCGCCTTCCAGTTCGGCCCGGGGCACCAGTGCGGCAACAGAATCGATCACCAATACATCCACGGCACCGGAACGCACCAGGGTATCTGCTATTTCCAGAGCCTGTTCGCCTGTGTCCGGCTGGGAGATGATCAAATCTTCAATCTTCACACCCAGTTTGCGTGCATAGCCTGGATCAAGGGCATGCTCGGCATCAACAAAGGCGCAAGTGCCGCCTTTTTTCTGTGCTTCGGCAGCGACATGCAGGGCCAGCGTGGTTTTACCCGAACTTTCCGGTCCATAAATCTCGACAACACGACCTTTTGGCAGGCCGCCAATACCAAGTGCAATATCCAGTCCTATAGAACCGGTGGAGATGGCTTCGATGTCCATCGCCTGGTCCTTTTGGCCCAGTTTCATCACTGAACCCTTGCCAAACGCCCGTTCAATCTGGGCCAACGCGGCCTCCAGAGCCTTTTCTTTTTCCATGTTATCTTTCTCAACCAAACGAAGCGCTGCTTCTGCCATGTCTCAATCCCTTCTTATTTCACAGGGTGTCCCCGGTTGCAATTGCCCTCATTTGTACCGGTTTTGTTCTCATTGGCAAGTGTTTTTTTAAATATTTGATATCAAACAGTATTTCAGACTGTGTTCCGGTTTTATTCCTGTACTTTATACAGAAATCCAGGAACGGAACACGACTCCGCAGGACCGGAAACAGCTATCGCCAGTAATGTTCGACTGTTGAGATCAAACTATTTGGTGATGACTTCCGGTCCCATCACCGCATTTGGCAATACTGTTGAAATCCATGGCACATAAGTAACCAGGATCAGGAATACAAACATGATGACCAGGAAGGGCAATGCCGCACGGACGACACCCATAATTGACATGTTGGCAACGCCGGCTGTCACAAAAAGGTTCAGCCCGACGGGTGGTGTTATCATCCCGATCTCCATATTAACCACCATGATGATGCCCAGGTGAATAGGGTCTATGCCAAGTTCCATGGCAATCGGGAAGACCAGGGGTGCAACGATCACCAGCAAGCCACTTGGTTCCATGAACTGACCGCCAATCAACAGGATGACGTTTACGATAATCAGGAACATGATCGGGCCGAAACCATAGGCCAGCATCGTCGCGGTCAGCTGTTGCGGGATCTGCTCGTCTGTAATGACATGCTTCAGGATCAAGGCGTTGGCGATAATAAACATCAGCGTAATGATCAGCTTGCCAGCATCGCGCAGCGTTCGAACTGTGTCCTTGTGCCAAAGAGCCGTAATCAGGACTTGCGGGTTTCGCAATAACGATCTGCCTTCCGACAACGGCCCCATGTCGCGGTAAACAAAGGTCGCGACGAGGAACGCGTAGACGGATGCAACCGCAGCCGCCTCCGTTGGCGTAAAGATGGCACCTGTAAGGCCGGGGATACCATAAATGCCGACCATGATGATCACGATCAGCATCAGACCCCAGGCAGCATCCTTGAAGCTGTCCCTGATTTCGCCGAAGCCCTTGAAATCACCCGCAGGCATATCCTTGATCCGGGCCATGACATAGATACCGACCATCAGCATGGTGCCAGCCAGAAGGCCAGGGATAACACCCGCAAGGAACATGCGGCCAACAGAAACTTCGACTGCTGCGGCGTAAACGACCATGACAATTGAGGGCGGAATAAGAATGCCGAGCGTACCGGCATTGGCGATCACACCGGCGGCAAATTCCTTGGTGTAACCGGATTGGCGCATGGCAGCGATGACGATGCTGCCGATGGCTACCACAGTTGCAGGCGAGGAGCCGGAAAGGGCGGCGAAGATCATACAGGCAAGCACACCGGCAATTGCCAGACCACCGCGGAAATGACCGACGAGGGCGATGGAAAAGCGGATGATTCGCTGGGCCACGCCACCGGTCGACATGAAGCTGGAAGCCAGAATGAAAAACGGAATTGCAAGCAAAGTCGAGTGACCCTCGAAAGCTTCAAACAGGGTTTGTGCGACAGAGGAAAGTGAGCTGTCTGAAAACAACAGCAGAAACATGATTGACGAAAAACCAAGCGATACAGCGATCGGTGCTCCGATCAGCATCAAGCCGATCACCAATCCGAAAAGAAGCAGGACTTCCATCAGTTTTGCTCCTTTAATCTTGCTGCCGCTTCCGCAACATCATCTTCCGCTTCATGACTGACGATCAGTGATTCCTGCTCACCGCGCCAGATGCGCACAGCGGCCTGTGCAAAACGGTAAGTCAGCAGCGCCATGGAAAAGGGCAGGACAACGTAGGGAACAACTTTGGGCAGTTTCTCGTATGCTTCACCATCGTTAAACACGTCTGCCAGCCAGCTCAGGAAAAATGGAACCGGCAGGTCCTGCGTTTCATACCAACCTTGCCCCCGAAATTTTTCAACAAATCCAAGCGGAAACCAGCGCCCTTCGGTTGGTGGCAAATTGGCAAAAGGTGCCCAGTAATCCCACGAACCCTTCAATAGCAGCAGCGAGTAGGCGATGCAGACCGCCACAACAAAAAGTCCAAGCATTCGTTTTAACGAAGGTTGGGCAAGTTTGAAAATTGCATCAACGCCCAGATGCAATGTCTTTTTTACGGCATAGCTGGCGCCAAGCAGGACCAGCCAGGCAAAGAGGAACACTGTCAGTTCAAGCGCATAGAATATATTGGAATTGAAGATATAGCGTGCGATGACATTGGCGAACGTCATCAACGTCATGGTGCCAAGTATTAACGCAATTAATGTTTCTTCTATCCGATCAATACGACTATTGATGTTTCCTGACTGTGTCATTGGCTCTCCCCTACCGCAGCCATTCCGGTTAAACCGAAATTTCTACTGCACTGGAAACTTGCGCTTACCGTGAGTTTGAGGCAACGCCGGAGTTCCCGTTAAACCTGAAAACGCTCTAATTCGGGAACCGGCTTTTCGGCTGGTTCCCGAATTAGTTTGCGTATTCGGATTTAGTTTGACGCGTTTATTTTTTGCGCAGCGTCAATGTTTTTCTGACCCACGTCACCTGCGAACTTCGCCCACACGGGCTTCATCACATTAACCCAGGCCATGCGTTGATCGGCGTTCAGTGTACGCACTGTGCCTCCAGCCTTGATGATGGCCGCCTTGGCAGCGTTGTTAACCGAAGTCGACTCTTTATTGCGGGCTGCAGTTACTTCAGAAACAATGGTCAGGAACTGTTTGCGAACGTCCGCTGGCAAACCTTCCAGCCAGTCAACCGAGGTCACCAGCAGATAATCAATGATACCATGGTCGGTCTGGGTAACACCGTCCTGCACTTCAAAGAACTTCTTGCCATAGATATTGGACCAGGTGTTTTCCTGACCATCCACAACACCTTGTTGCAAAGCGCCATACACTTCCGAGAACGCCATTTTTTGTGGGCTACCACCAATGGCTTTCATTTGAGCGACCAGAACATCAGAGGATTGCACGCGGAATTTCAATCCGTTTGCGTCCGTCGGCGCAATCAAGGCCTTGTTCGCTGACATCTGCTTCATACCGTTGTGCCAGTAGGCGAGACCCTGAAGGCCACGCTTTTGCATGCTGTCGAGCATGCCCTGACCCGCTGCGGATGCCTGAAATGATTCGACGGCGTCGATGTTCTTGAACATGAAAGGCAGGTCAAAGATGCGGAATTTCTTGGTGAACTTTTCGAACTTTGAAAGTGAAGGTGCAGCCAGTTGTACGTCACCTTGCAGCATGGCTTCCAGGACTTTGTTGTCGTTGTAAAGTGTTGAGTTTGGAAAGACTTCAATACACATCTTGCCATTCATTTCAGCATTTACACGCTTTTCCAACAGCGTGGCAGCAATCCCCTTTGGGTGCTTGTCAGTATTGGTAACATGGCTGAATTTGACGATGATTTCGCCGTCGTCACACGCTGCGATGGCGGTAGTTGAGACGGATACAAGAGCCGCAACGGATGCGGCCGCGATAAGATATTTCATATTTTAACTCCCGGTTAACAGCGCCTTTTTGCGCCAACGCGTGTAGAAAAGGCCAGGGCATAACAATAATTCAACCCTAAAAACAGTTGAAACATTAGTTTGAACAAAAACAATAACTTAGTCAGATTAACGCAACATTCTTTGAAATAATTTCCGAATTTTCGGACAACTTTCTTGCTAATAATAACGCCAAAACGCAATGTAATGGTCTCTGGATTGAAGAGAAAAAATTCATGTCTCGATCTATTTTGATCAGTTTTACGGCTTATCTCGTCGTCGCAACCGGTGTGGCCACCTGGGTCTACTACGATGCCCTCAGGACTGCTTTGGCCACTGATCGAGAAACCGGTCAGGTGCGTCTTTCAGAAGCCACCAGCCGCTTGCGCGGACAGCTCGACATATTTCGCGCCCTGGTCAATATCGTCGCCGCGACGCCCAGAATGGCCCAGGCTTTTGACCCTGGATCAAATGTCGATGTCAGATCAGATTTGACGGCATTACATTTGACCTACGGTGCCTGGGAGATTGATTTGGTCAACCCGGACGGTCAAATTGTGGCGTCTTCGTCTCCGGACCGAAACGACAAGATCTATTCCAGTGGTCTGGTGTGGGCAGCCCTGAATGGTCGTCTTGGTTATGCGATCGAACTGGAAGATGGGCGTCGTCTCATTCGCTTCAGTCGTCGCATCAGAAGTTCTGCTTCGACCGGCATCGGACTGGTTGTTGTGTCAGCTGATTTGGCTGCGCTCGAATTCGAATGGCCCGTTATACCTGAGCCAATCATTTTTTTCGATATCGAAGGCCTGTCTATGTCTTCCAATCGCCCGGATTTGCTCTTGTTGTCAAATGCGGGCGATCCCGAAGAAGCGAAATTTCCTGTTACCGGGCCTCAGGATGTCGCGAATGCGAGACTTTGGACATTTGTGCCCGCGAATAAAGTGCCGCATGAAGTACAGATCCTCAGCGCTGATATTCCCCAACTCCAGCTGACCGCAAAAATACTGCTCAATACGAAGAACACCCGAGCAACAGTTCTGCTGCGCACAGGATTGGCGGTCGCATTGCTGATTGCCCTGGCACTGATTGGTGCGATTTTTGTGCAGCAGCGCCGCAGATTGGCACTGGAGTCACGGCATTCCGCAACACTGGAACAACGCGTAGAAGAACGAACAAAAGAATTGCGAGTCGCTCAGGACGAATTGGTGAAATCGTCTAATCTTGCCGCGCTGGGTCGATTGTCAGCAGGCGTGAGCCACGAGCTAAATCAGCCGCTTGCAGCCATTTTGAATTTTGCAGAAAATGGCAGGCGGTTGATAGACCGGTCCCGAACCTCGGAAGCCGCTGAAAACCTGACCCTGATTACGGATCAAATTCGCAGAATTACCCGTATCATTGGCAATCTGCGTGCTTTTGCCCGGCAAGAGCATACGCCATCGGACCGGATAGACCTGAACCAGGTTATCAGACAAGCGCTGGCCTTGACGCAGAGCGATATTGCCTCATCCGGCGTGACGTTGAACCTGTCTTTGCCAGAGCACGCTGTTTTTGTAATGGCCGGGAAAATCAGGCTGGAGCAAGTCGTCCTGAATTTGGTGTCGAATGCGCTCGACGCGATGCAGACCATACAAGACAAGAGGCTCACTATTGTGCTGGAGGATATGGAAGAACAGGTGGTGTTGTCCGTGCGGGATTCAGGCACTGGTATTCAGGATCCGACCCAGGTTTTTGAGCCGTTTTATACGACCAAGGAACTCGGATCGTCCAAAGGTCTTGGTATGGGTCTTGCCTTGTCTTTTGGCCTTGTGGCCAGTTTCGGTGGAAATTTAAGCTGCCGCAACCTGATGAATGGCGCCGAGTTCATTATGACCCTGCCAGTTGCCGGAGACGCATCATGATCCAAAAAATTCTGGTGATCGAAGATGACGCAGCGTTGCGAACTTCAATAGTCCAAACACTGGACCTTGAGGGGTTAGAGGCTATTCCTATGAGCAGTTTTTCACAGGCCCGCCGGTCGATACGTTCGAATTTCAAGGGCGTGATCCTTTCAGACATCAAGATGCCGGATCAGGACGGGTTCGACGTATTGCGATTTGCCCAGGCACGTGATCCTGAATTGCCTGTGGTCTTGCTGACCGGTTACTCTGATGTGCCCACTGCAATGCGAGCCATCAAGGAGGGGGCTTACGACTATCTTGAAAAGCCATGTGACCCTGATCGATTGGTCGATACATTGCGCCGGGCATTGGACCGTCGAGAGCTGGTATTGCAAAATAGGACCTTGCGGGAGCAGCTTGGTAATCAGCAATATGATGATCAGGATGGTTCCCTGGCTGAACGGCTGGAACGTCACGAACGTCAGATAATCCAGGAGGTTCTCAGTTCTGAAAACGGAAAAGTCAGCAAAGCCGCAGAACGCCTCGGCATTCCACGCAACACCCTCTATGACCGAATGACCAAATTGCGGCTCGTGGCCAAATCTTTTCGACCCGGCAATGATGCAGAGAACTAAGGCTAATCCGACTTAAACGGAATCGCTTCTACCAGGAGCAATTTCAGAGAAAATGCTCCGGACAATTAGCGCACACCTTTAGTTAAGAGCATCACAGTGTTTTCGCTATACACGGAAACACCCTGGTGCTGAACAAAGATTTCGTGGACGTTAAATCGCCATCACATCTTTCACCTTCACCGCGAGTTCTTTCAGGCTGAAAGGCTTGGGCAGGAAATCGTATGGTCTGTCACCGGCGATTGTGGCGCGGAAGGCGTCTTCAGCATAACCGGATATGTAGATCACCCGTGTGTCGGGCTGGCGTTCGACCAGCCAGGCGATGAAGGCGGGTCCGTCCATTTGCGGCATCACCACATCTGTGATTGTGAGATCAATTTCACCTTCGAAGTCTTCGACGATCTCCATGGCTTCTTCAGCGCAATCGGCCGCTAGGATTGTATATCCCTTGTTTTCAAGGGCACGTGTGGCGAACAGACGGACCGGGTCTTCGTCTTCGACCAACAATATAGTTGCCTTGCCGGTGAGGTCTGCAGGTTCATCCTGTTGCGCCTCAATTTCGTCGGCAACGGCATCTTCACTTTCTTCGCTTTGCTCGTGCTGAGGCAGATAGATGCGGAACGTCGCCCCCTCGCCTTCCTTGCTTTCAGGAACGATAAAGCCGCCGGTTTGCTTGATGATACCGTAGACCGTACTGAGACCCAGGCCAGTTCCGGCACCAACTTCCTTGGTGGTAAAAAAGGGCTCAAAAATCTTGTCCATATCTGCGGTCGATATTCCGGTGCCGGTATCTGTCACATCGATCACCACATAATGCCCGGTGGGAATCGTCTCGTAGGGCGTGGCCCTTGGGCTCAGGATATTTGCGTTTGCGGAACGGATGGTCAATTTGCCACCGCCTGACATCGCGTCACGGGCATTAACCGCAAGATTGATCACAACTTGTTCCAGTTGCCCCTGGTCCACCCTGATCAAGCCAACGTCGCGGGCATGGACAATCTCCAGTTCAATATTTCCACCAATCAGTCGCCGGATCAGGTGGGAAAGTTCAGCCAATACATCTGTCAGATTCAGGACTTTGGGCTGCAAGGTCTGGCGTCTGGAAAAGGCCAGAAGTTGGCGTACAAGGTTGGCGGCCCGATTGGCATTTTGTTTGATTTGCATAATGTCGCCAAAGGACTGGTCGCCCGGCGAATGCCGTTGCAACAACAGATCACTGAAGCCGATCATCGCTGTCAGGAGATTATTGAAATCGTGCGCGATGCCCCCGGCCAATTGACCAACCGCCTGCATTTTCTGTGACTGGGCAATCTGGGATTCCAGATTCTTGATCTCGGTCGTATCAACGATATAGACAATAAGATCAGACGGTGTTTCGCCCTGACCACTGCCATCTGTGCGCCTGGAATAAAGCTGAACGACCTTGGCACCATCACCCCCAAGACTGACCTCAAGTGGTTTGTCCGGATGTTCACCACGCCGTGCGGCATGTAAATTGTCAGCAACACCAACCCGGTCCTGATCCCGGACCAGATCGTAAAAGGAGACAGAAACACCGTCACCTTCAAGTTCTGCCATATCCTGAAAAGCCGGATTGGTTTCAACAATTATGCCGTCACTATCCACCATGACGATGCCGACAGGTGCGTAATCAAAGAACCGTCTGAAACCCTCTTCGGCGCGACGCAGGGTTTCTTCCAGTTCACGTTCTCCGGTCAATTCTCGGACTGCAATCCGGCGTACGCGTGGTTTGCCACCCGCCTTGTCGCCATCCCTGCTGCTGATATGTGCCGGAAACAGGTTACCCGCCTTGTTTCTGAGGGTCACGTCACCGGTTGAGACCGCAAGCCCATCACTGTTTTCTGCTTCGGACAGAAATTCCAGCAGATGCCGGCGGTTAACCAGTTCAGCCGGTTTATATCCCAGCCAGTCTGACAACACATTATTGACAACAACAAACCGCCCATTTTCGTCAAGCTCAGCCAGTCCCAGGGGACTACCATCGATAAACGACTGCAAGGCCTCAGTTGTGGCATTGCCGGCAAGCGCTGGCTCAAACCGGCGCCAATCCGATGGTGCCGGAGCCAATGCACGGGGGATTTCAAGGGGTGTTTGTGCTGCCTGTCGCCGGGCGAGGCTTGTGCTGCGGGGCATTCCAAGCAGAGCTGCAGCGCCCAAAAGCAGTATCGTCAAACCAGCTGCCAGGGCGCTTGTTAACGTCGACCAATCACTGTCATAGTTAACCCACGCCAATCCCAGTCCAGCCAGCAACAATAGTCCACCTCGGCCGAAACGAGGCTTGTTGCCGGGAATGTTTTTGACATCCGCCATATTGTCGACCGCGACTTCATCCTGGGGGGCGTCCAGTCCGCTCATATCATCAACAACATTATTTCCGCAAACCTTCTTTCAAATCATCAGGCTTGCATGCGATGCGGTGAACGTTGTGGACCTTTCAGGTTCATGACGTAGCCAATGACTTCCGCGACCGCCTTGTAGTGTTCGACCGGAATTTCCTCATCAATTTCAACAGTCGCAAACAAGGCCCGCGCAAGTGGCGGGTTTTCCACAATTGGCACACCATTTTCCTCGGCGACTTCACGAATACGAAAAGCCACCTTGTCTGAGCCTTTGGCAACAACCGTTGGCGCGCCGAGGCCACCATCTTCGTATTTCATGGCAACAGCAAAGTGAGTCGGGTTTGTAATGACGACCGTTGCATCGGGAACCGAGGACATCATGCGCTGGCGCGCACGCTCCATCCGAATGGCCCTCAAACGCGCCTTGATCTTGGGGTCACCATCGGCATCTTTTTGTTCATCCTTGATTTCCTGACGCGACATCTTCAGGGATTTGTGATGTTCATATTGCTGATAGGCATAGTCGACGCCAGCGATTACAAACATAACAGCAACAACTCCACCCAGCAGCACCAGAAGATGTTTGTGTATTTGCTGCAGGACTCCCATCAGATCAATGTCGATCAGCTGTGGCAATGTCGATTTTTCCGGCCAGATCAGGTAGACCGCAACTATCGCAACCAGGCATACCTTGATGATGCCTTTGGCAAAATCAACGATTTGTCGCAACGAGAACTTCTGCTTGGCCCCCTTGATTACCGAGATTTTGCTGAGCTTGGGTTTCATCTTGTCGGTGGAAAAAACCAGTGGGTGCTGAACCAGACTGGAGGCAATTGCCGCCGCCACCAGTAAAATTACCGGCACAAGCAAAAGCCAGAGAATATCCGAGACCGCATTCACCAGCGTATCAAAAATATTCTGCGGATCCGTCAGGATGGCGTGTGGTTGTTCGAGAAAGAGATAAAGCGTATCGCGCACACCGGACATCAGGCCGGGCGCAAAGACAGCGACGATAATGGTTCCTGTTGAAATCATGAACCAGTTACTGACTTCCTGTGACTTCGGAACCTGACCTTTTTTCAGCGCGTCTTCAAGTTTTCGCGGGGTCGGTTCCTCGGTTTTTTGTGAGTCGTCTGTTTCGTCAGCCATGGTCCGTTCTTTATTGGTTCAGTGGGTACCAGGATTGGGTCAGTGAGTACCTGGGCGATTCCGACTTAAACGGAATCGCTTCTGTGTTGATATATGGCACACACCTTAGATCAAAAGCGACATTGCGTTTCCGGCAAACCCGAAAACGCTCTAATTCGGCAACAACAAGTCAGACATCCGTAATTCGAAGTAGGACATAAAATACAGCATAGTTCCTGAAATCGTAATCGCGAGGACAAAAAAGGCTGCCCATATCTGCAAGGGCATTATAACGAAGAAAAATGGTAATTGCGGCATCAATCTCGCCAACAAGCCGACGCCGGTATAAAGCACAATACCATAAACAAGAAACGGTGCAGCCATCTTGATGCCGATCCTGAATGAATCAGCGATTACATCCGTAACCAGCTGTGCCAGATCACCGGTCATCGGCACCTGACCGGGTTTGAACAGAACATACGAATCATACATTGCCTGGATCAACACATGGTGCATACCTGTCGAAAAGATCAGGACAACACCCATCAACGAAAACAAACTGGCGATCAGGGCGCCCTGGATACCCTGCGTCGGGTCCATCGTCAGGGCAAAGGCGAGACTGGACTGGAACGCAATTACAGTTCCGGAGACATGCAGTGCCGACATCGTCAGGCGGGCAATACTGCCGATCATCAAGCCGATCACAATTTCACCTGTGACAATCATAAACAACGTCAGGGGATCCGCCGGCTGGGCAGGCATTAAAGGCGCAACAACCGGTGCAACTGCCAGTGTTATGGCGACCGCCAGAGCAAGCCGTACATTTCGCGGTACATAAATTTCGCCGAACCCCGGCATGATCATGATAGTCGCGCCAAGACGGGTAAAGACCAGAAAAACGGCAAATAATTCAGCTTGCAGAAACTGGCCAAGCATTAGCTCAGGAGATGTTACTTATGCGATCGACCATGCGATCCATCAGGCCTGTCAGGTTGGCGCTCATCATGGGGATAAAAAACAACAAGGCCAGAAAGATGGCGATGATTTTCGGGACGAAAGTCAGGGTCATTTCCTGAATTTGGGTCAGTGCCTGGAAAACGGCGATGATCAGGCCAACAATAAGGGCGGCGATCATGATCGGACCGGCTACGGCTAATAATGTGAAAATGGCGTCCTGGGCGACGTCCATTACCTCTGAGCCGGTCATGATAAAACTCCTGGAACGATACGCGGTATCTCTAACAACGATCTTAGGCAGATAACCAGAATGGATATCCCGCCGTCAAAATTGACTAGATCGGCATCTTCATAATTTCCTGATACGCCTGAATAACACGATCTCGTACTGTCATCACCGTCTCAAGTGTAATTTCTGCATTGGCAACTGCTGTCACAACATCAACAATTTCGGCGTCCTTGGCAGCGGCCTTCAAGGCTTGAACCTCTGAACCCTGACCGGCTTTCAAAGCTCCGGCAGCGGCTTCCTTGACCAGATCACCAAATCCTGTGCCACCGGCAACGCCTGCGGCGCTTGTCGCGGCTGTTTTTCCAATTCCGCCAACGCCGGGAACAAGACCTGCTTTTTCAATCATTCTTTCATCCTGTCCTGCTTCGACGCCCCGTGGGCGGAAGCATTTTTCAATCGTTCAGTTCGTCTAACGCAATATATCGATAGTCTTCGACAGCATTTTCTTGGCTGTATCCACCATGTTCAGATTGGCTTCGTAAGACCGCTGGGCGGCGCGCATGTCCATCATTTCGATCAGGGCGTTCACGTTGGGAATTTTGACATACCCTTCCTTGTCAGCGCCGGGATGATAGGGGTCGTTACGTTTCTTGAATTCACTTTCGTCGTAGCTGATCTTGTTCAACTTCACCAGCTTCACACCGGTTTCGCGATCCAGTTCGTTCTTGAATGTCACCATCTTGCGCCGATAGGGATCAGCACCCGGGGTTTGCGGCATGGAATCAGCGTTGGCGACGTTCTCAGAGATCACCTGCATCCGTTGACCCTGGGTGCGCATACCCGCTGCTGAAATAAATATCGACTTAAGAAGTTCCATACCGACTGTTCCTGACTATTACCCTCTGACCTGATTACACTTGTGCTTCAATCCAGCGCCTGAATTATTTTCCGCGACCCAGGGCCGTTCGCAACATACCCATGTGCTTGCGATACAGATTGGTCATCAATTCGTAATCCATCTTGGTCTCTGTGACTTTCATCAACTGTTGTTCCAGCACAACCGAGTTTCCGTCCGGCGACGTTTCGTAAACATCTTTCTGGTTCTTCTTGCCGAAATTCAACTCTCCGCGATCCATGCCACTGGGCACGATGTGGTTGACGCTGGAAACTTCCATCTTGATGGCACTTGCGTTCGTGCGGCTCAATTCCTGTTTGAAATTGATTTCCTTCAAGTCCTTGGGCGCGTAGCCCGGGGTATCCGAATTCGCAATATTATCCGCAAGCACTTTCTGGCGCTGATTGAGCCAGTGCATGCGCTTGGTAATGGCTGCGAAGACCGGTATTTTATTGAGGTCCATGAAGTCGCCTGCGTTGTTTCACAAGAGCCTGTCAGACGATCTTCTGACACGTTCCTGTTTCCTGGTGAGGTACAAGCTTATCTTGCCATATGGGATATTAACAATCAGTAAAATGACTCTCAGAGTCCCTGAATGTCTGCAAATGCCCACAAATGCGCCAAAATGTCCGTCGAATGAGACGAAAAAGTCAGGTAATTGCGGTGATTTCGGCCTGGGTAAGTGAGCCTGGCACAACCGTAATTGGTATTCTGAGATTTCCAGACAACTGATTGACGAGTGCGCTCACCAGCGGACCCGGCCCGTAATCGCCCGTCGCGGCTCCCAGAACCAGAGTACAAATACTCTCGTCCTCGTTAATCAACGTCACCAGTTCTTCCTGAATATCACCTTCGCGAATATGCATGATCGGCATCGAACCCGTACGCTGCTGAACCCCGGCTGATATGGTCCTCAGCAGATCTTCAGCCTCTTCACGACGCTCTTCCCGCATCAATTCGCCGACAGACGCCCAGTGTTGAAACTCCGCAGGAGCAACGACTTTCAGCAACGCAACCCGGCCATTGGTGCGCACAGCCGTCCTGCAGGCATAAAACAACGCCTGCTGAAGCTCATCGCTTTCGTCGACGACCACAAGGAAAGTGTGATCATCTTTAGGTGTTTGCTCATTTTCACTCATGCCTGAACTTTAGTATTGCTTCACGAAAAAGTGCAACAGCGGATAACCAACTTTCTGGAAACGCTTGTTAAGCCTTACGGAATATAGCACTTGCCCCCCAGCCAGCGGCGACAGCAATGATAAGTGCGACGATGCCGTACAAAGCAGAATAGCGGTGCGCAAAGTCATAAACGCTGGCTTCGATACCCGATTTACCAACATCCAGTCGCATCGAGCCTGTGCTGACGACCTTATTGTCAGTGACCAAAAGGATGCGGACTTTGTACTCGCCGACAGGGACGTTCGTCGGGAAATGCAAGCTGACCCTGAATAATGCGTTTCCGAGGATTTTAACTTTTGCCGGTTTCTGGCTGTACAGATCGAGTCGACGCATATTCCTGATCAGGGCTTCCCGATAAGGGGTGATGTCAATCGCGGGGTCTGTGTCAGCCGCTGCGGTTATGACAAGGTGCTCTTCTCCGGCACCAAAACTTTCCAATACATCAGCAGATAATAAACTATCAATATCGCGCGTTGCGGCCATGGCGTAGTAAGATGGAACTTGATCGAAGGTAACACTTTCACCGTTCATCCAGATTCCGACATTGCGTTCCTGGCGCCGGATCGTGCGCGGCTGTCTTGGTCCCTGGACAATGACGATAACGTCCTTCTCACCTTGCGTGGCTCCAAACAGAAGAATGTCTGAGCCGGCGAAATTGGCCGTGATAGCAACTGCATGTTCGGAAAGATCCGTAACAACCGGTGCCGCAGACAACGGCGCTGCGATCGCCATGGACAGGAGCGAAACGATTGGTATTTGACGGATCAGGCACAATGCAAATTTCATCAGTGCTCCCCCGCACTACCGACGACGTATAAATCGTCA
>Ga0233443_1001685_pt1 | contig 18535 bp, 15 predicted proteins | sample SI_123_September_2_FD_182784 | JGI IMG/M metagenome (GOLD analysis project Ga0233443, IMG submission 182784) | Seawater microbial communities from Saanich Inlet, British Columbia, Canada - SI_123_September2016_200_MG | ecosystem: Environmental > Aquatic > Marine > Inlet | place: Canada: British... | reverse complement strand
ACGAAAGCAACCGAGTACTGAATAGTGAGGTGGACTTTCAGGTGGACTAAAAATCCAAAAGCTTTTAAGTAGCTGTGATTAAGATATTTGGTTTCGGGCAAATGAGTCTCGTCCAGACCGCAAAACCCGAAGAGAAATCTTCGGGTTTTTGTTTTACCCCTCATTCGATAATCCATAAAATGGGATCATTTTATTCTCAAATTTATCAAGAATCCTTCCTTAGACGTTTTCTAAATTAGCTATCAATGGATTACAATATCTTGATTCGTGTTACTAAAACATGAATCATTCAAAGATTTCGTTTTACCTTTAGATACAATCGCTAAACTATTTCTTATTATCAGAGTACTTGGTAATATATTATGGCACTTCCCATTCTTTGGTTTTTTATCAGCAATAGGAACTTTCCTGATTGGAGGATTACTTTTCATAACGATAATAGGTGTTCCTATTGGTCTTGGATTATTTCAACTAGGCAAGTTTCTCTTTTCTCCATTTTCATCTGCAATGGTGGATAGGAAAGAACTGAAACAGCAAGATGATTACGCCTGGAATCTATTTGGCCTGATAATACGTGTGTTATATTTTCCATTCGGACTGGTGCTGGCACTGGCTACGATATGTCAAATTGCAGGATTGTTTATTACCATTGTTGGAATCCCTATTGCATTAGTTCTGGCAAAATCTTTAGGAACATATTTCAATCCTGTTAATAAAGTCTGTGTTCCGGTTGCTGTTAGAGATGAAATAGCAAAAAGAAAGGCACAAGAACAAATTACTAATCATTTAGGATAGAAATTAACTTTAAAAGATAGAACCATGAAAAGAACATTTATTATTAGAGGTTTTATAGTTATTGCACTATTGGTAATCTCATATTCTTCTTACAGTCAAGAGGATTGGAAAACAGAATTAAAAAAAGAACTTGTAAAAGTTGATGAGAGCAATTTCACCGTAAAGGAGTTTTCAATAATAAAACTTGATGCGGAAACGAACCTACAATTAAAGACTTCAGCAAAGGCACCAGTGAGTGTAATTAGCCGTGATAACTTTGTTTCCATCTATTCCACATTTGGTGTCATTTTCTTATATACAATGTTGTCAGAAGCGGGATATGATATCGCCACTGTAGATATGAAAGAGCTGGATGAGTTAATAGGTGAGGCTGATATATCAATTCATTTTGAAATGACAAAAAACGGGATGCAAATCCAAATAAGTTCAGGTGGGGAAAAGATGAATCAGACAATGACATGGGAAGAGATATTTAAGAAGTAACAAAATATCTCAGCAAAAACTGGTGGCACCACTTAAGTGGTGCCACCAGTTTCAATCATTCGCCGGATAAGTAAAATTAAACGGTGCATTCGCTTTTAGCTGATATCCTTCCCCGGGATTCATGTCCTGAATAAGATCAACATTCCAGGCAGGCCAATAAACCTGTCCCTGTCCATTCTTTACAATATCAATATTTAAGGAGAATGTGGAAAGAACCGAATCTATGGGGTATAATTGTTTCCTAAGGTAAGCAATGATTTGCCAGCCACTATTGATTGTAATTGGAGTTAGTTCAGGTAAGATATAATCACCACAGATTTTAAAATCCCTGGCTTCCGCCATCTTAAGCTGATACCCTTCGTTTATCACCCAGTTTCCGATGTTATTCACGCCAAACTGATGCCAGTAGATATCTCCATTTCCTGACTTTAGCAGTTGAACACTGGAATCAACGGAACTAAATAGTTCATCCATTAGGGTATCTGTTGGCGATACATAACTTGATACCATACTCCATCCCTGCTCAAGATAGAGGTTCTGAAAACTACAGTCATTATATTTAGCTACGAAACTAGAATTGAAATAGCCAGGTCTAAGGAGAGTTGTGTCCGATGCAAAGCTCAAGGTATCCGCACCATAAAATCCTGTAATATAGATATCATCATAGGGATCAATACAGACGCCAAAAGTCTCCTGCTGTCCCCCTGAAGCTTCTATGTGCTCACCTAACAACAGCTGCCCATTATGATCAAACTTTAGTAAAAAGGGATAATCTGAGTATGGATTGTTTGAACCTGAAAAGACAGTGGTATTGTTAACAAAAATCTCATTTGGATATCCATTGCTGCTTGAGCTACCCCAAAGAGACCCGAGCATCAGGATTTCATCTAAATGATTCAAGGTCATATCTGTCCGAAAGATACTTTGATAAGCATCAATTAGTGTAGCCCAATTGACCGTTCCTTGCAGAGAAATATTGCAAAGAATATTGGGAGCCCCAATTGCACCTGTTGGATTTGGAACCGGGGTACCATCGATATAAAAGGTATCCACATTCCCTCCGGCCAAAAGTGCTATTACTTCCTGGTTCTGGTTTACTTCAAGACCCGTAATCCAAAAAGCGTAAGGAAAGGACTTGCATGCGCTTACACCAGAACCACCACTGTCTATCCTGGCAATAAATGAGTTATAAATACTTTGAGAAGGTAGCATAAAGCTATCCAATAAAAGGGTGTCTGCAAAGCGACCTCCAATGTATATATTGGAGTATTGGTCGTAAGTTAAGTTGCTCACTTCGTCGCAATATTGATTTCCATAAGTGTTTGCCCAGATAAAATCTCCATGGGAATTCAACTCTGCCACCAGAATATCGCCACACCCTTGTGAAATTATTTGCATGGAATCAAGAAATGTTGTCGAAGAAAAACCTCCAGCAATACCAATATTTCCACTTGGGGAAAGATCCATTGATTGCAACCACAGATCACTCATATCTTTAATCCACAACTCATTACCTACTGAATCATATTTAGCAAGAAAGTGGTCGTACCAGTGACCGGCATTGGCGAAAAACACGTAACCACCTGGAACGGAACTGCCAAAAAGGTAAACTGACTGTTCATCGTCAACAACGATGATTTTTCCTTCAGCTCCGATAAAATTCTTCATAAAAATCACATTCCCGTTTTTATCAAGCTTTACCACATAACCTCGATCCGACGCTACAGATGGTAGCTGAGTGCCGTTAACTGAGAAAATACCACCAGCATACTCTCCGGTGATATAAACATTGGCCTCATGATCAACGCAGATATCATTTGTAAATGTCAAATCAACATCGGAGTAAAGAGAATGAGCCCACTCCCAGTTTTGTGCATAGGACAATTTCAGCAATGACAAAACAAGAAAGAGTGTTAATACATATTTCGTGTTGATATAAGCGCGCATAATCCTGGTTATTAATAGTCAATGCTGATACGGATAATTCTTGCAAAGGTTAATCTTTCCCAGAACTGGTGGCACCAGTTCTGGCATTGAATTTGAAAAACGGTGCCAACTATGTATTTGATCCTATGATTAATCCTTTCAATAAACGTCATACCTATAATCAATCACCATGTTTAAGAAATTTAAAATCATATTAAGTTTTCTTGCCATAACGAGCATATCAATATCATGTGTTTTTACCTTATCATACCACAAGGATTCGGAACATAATGTTATCGTTCCAAATTCCGGCTATGACTGGCCAAGCCAGGAAAGACAGTACTGGCCGACATCCGGATGGGAAACGGCCTCAATGGAGGATCACAACATTGATCCTGACAAGATGTAGTTAGCAGATGCGCCGGTAATGATCCACTGGCAAGAGCCCTGCTGATCATTAAAGATGGATATATTGCATTTGAAAAATATTACGGGACTGGTGGAAAAAATGAGAGTTCAGACTTATGGTCTGTTACTAAAAGTATTAGTTCTGCATTAACAGGCATATTGCTGGACCAACAGACGGTTAATTCCACAAATCAATTTATGTCTGAATTAATGCCAGCGTATCCGGAGTTCAACCATATAAAATTTCATCATGTGCTAACACAGACCACCGGATTAGCTTGGATGGAATCCGGGCCACTTTGGGTTGACTGGATATTTTCTGATGACTGGGTTGTATCTGCATTAGAAAGAGGTCAGATTAACAAACCAGGAAAAGAATTCTATTATAGTTCAGGCAACTCACATTTTCTAAACTCTCTGGTATTTTACAGTACAGGTTCATCTCCGGGAAAACTTGCCAAGACTCATTTGTTTGATCCTATGGGAATTCAATTCGACACACTTTCGCACGCTATTGTTTATAATTCCTGGGATGACTATCTAAAACCCATGTCTCAAACCTGGAGACAAGATCCAAACGGAATTGAAACAGCAAGTTTCGTACTCTATCTGACCGCCAGCGATATGGCAAAATTTGGTTTTTTATATTTAAACAGAGGGAGGTGGGATGAGCAAATACTAATTTCTGAGAATTGGATCGAAACATCAACAAAGGAACATATTACCAATATTTATGGAAGATATAGCTATGGCTATCAATGGTTCATTACAATGGTTGGAGGACACCCTGCATTTCTTGCCAGCGGCTACGGTGGACAGATAATAGGTATTGTACCTTCATTGGATATGGTCGTAGTATTAAAATACGAAGCTGAAAATCCTCAGGACCCAATCTCCGGAACGAACCATGATGATATGCATCTCTTTGAATTACTTGTTGAATCGGTAAACAAATAATAAGATGGAATGAATGCCCAAATCCAACTACTAGCCAAAATAGTTTTTAAATCCGGCCACGACCCTCATAATATCCTCCTTACTCACATCTAAATGGGTAACTAATCTAAGGTTCTTATTTGGGTAGAGAACAATGTTTGTTTTCTTCATGAAGTCAACAAAGGGTGCTACCTGATCCTGAGCAATCTCCACAAAACACATATTTGTCTGACTTTCGGGATAGCTAACTTTCAATCCCTCAATCTGGCTTAAACCATCGAAGAGAAGTTGTGCATTTTCGTGATCCTCTGCCAGGCGCTCAATATTATTCCCGAGTGCATAGATTCCTGCCGCCGCCAGAATTCCCACCTGCCGCATTCCACCGCCCAGGAGCTTTCTCCACTTATGAGCTATTTTTATAAATTCTTTGGAACCAAGCAATACCGAGCCACCAGGTGCACCAAGGCCTTTGCTTAAACACAGGGAAGCAGCATCAAAATGAGAAGTAATATCCTTTAGCTTTGCACCGCGTTTTACAAGTGCATTAAAAATTCTTGCTCCATCGAGGTACAATCCCAGTTTATGTTGTTTTGTAAATGATGATGCTTTTTCAAAATAATCCATGGGTAAGGCCACGCCGTTGGTAGTATTCTCAAGACAGAGCAATTTGGTAGTTGCAAAATGATCCTCTCCGGGTTTAATCAACCCTGCTACTTTATTCAGATTTAAAGTACCATTTGATTCAAAATCCAGAGGTTGTGGCTGAATGGATCCCAGCACAGCTGCACCTCCACCTTCATATAAATAGGTATGAGCTTGCTGTCCAACAATAAATTCATCTCCGCGCTCACAAAAACTCATCAATGCCATCAGGTTGGTTTGGGTACCACTGGGTGCAAAAATAGCTGCTTCATGCCCTGCCATTTCTGCCACCAATTCCTGTAGTCTGTTTATGGTTGGATCTTCTCCAAAGACGTCGTCACCCACAGGTGCATCCATCATCACCTTCATCATTGCCTTCGTGGGTCTGGTTACTGTGTCGCTTCTAAGATCAATCAATTTCATTTCCGTAATATTTAAAGCATTACAAGATAAATATTATACAAATCATTAAAGCATAATATTTTTGAAACAGCTTCGTTTTTGCATATTGAATATTTCTAATCAAAATCACGATGAAACTATACATACTAACTTTATTACTCGGTGCATTTATTCTTTTTGCACCCATGTTCTTTTTTGCTCAGGATGTACCTCCCGGAACAGTTCACTGGAAGGAAAATTTGTACATTGACAAATATGAGGTAACAAATATTGCCTATCGTGAATTCATGTACTGGCAGGAAAAGAAATTTGGGAAAGACTCTGATGAGTACGGTGCAATTCTTCCCGACAGTACTGTTTGGCAAAAGGAGAGTCAATTTGGTGGCATCAATTATTTACTGCATCCAATCTATAGTCATTATCCTGTGATTGGCTTAAGCTGGAAACAGGCAATGGCTTACACAAAGTGGAGGTCCGACCGGGTTAATGAGTTTTATTATCTCAACGAAGGTAAGATTGAAAGGGACCAGCTAGAAGCTGTTAAGACCTTACCCTCTGTGTACAACTACAGATTACCCGGCCTTACTGAATGGGAAGAACTAAATAATATTGCCTATTCGTCACGACAGTTGAAAAAGGTATGCTCCGGGAAACAAGGCAAACTAAGGGAGGTTACCGAAGGAGCACATAATCTGATGAAAATTTATAATTTAGAATCAGGTGTATCAGAACTTACTATAGCGCCTGATTATGCGATGGGCCATAATTGGAAAGATCCGGAATCAGATATTGAAAAACGATTTACCAAAGCTGAAAGCTGGATAGGTTTTCGGTGCATTTGTGAGATGGTTCCAGTTGATAAGCAATAATTCGGAGCAAACAAGATTTTCGTCAATCAAAGGGTCTGAAACACTCAATATCAAGGTAATAAATGTCAATTTGGTCAAGGCTATTTAGGCATGGACACAGACAGGATATAAATGTTGAACCCACGATCTTAATGTATCATTCAGGTTATCTATGCAATGTTTCGATAGGAAATGCAAAGTGCCCAAATGACACAGTCAGCAATAATCTGTATCACATGGACACCATCCAATCAATCACTTAAAGGCTTGCTGAAAAGGTTCAATTCAGCTATCCAGTCTTCTACTCAAATGTATGAATTTTAGTCCATAATTCTAATAATGCTAATTCCATAATGACAGTATTGAAAAATTCAGGAGAAATGTAAAACATTGTTATAGAGCTGTTTTTCATTGACTTACAAAACCCGACATGGCCGAATAGTGAATTTCCGATACTGAAATAGTGATTTATTGCACTGTTTTACCTGATCCCGGCAAGTGCAAAAAATGCTAATCTTCTTCAATATCCGTCCAATATCCGGAGTAGGTTTTTATGGCATCTAGTTTTTCAACTGAGAGGCCTGCAAGTTCGGGTTCGCTGAGCAGATTTTCTGCCAGCAACTGACCAAAAACACGAAGTAAGAGGTGATATCTGAAATCAAACTTTCTATCAATTTCCTTTCTGCGGAAATCCAGATAGCTTTGAATTTCCCATATTTTCGCTGGATCCATTGTGTTCTCAATCCTGTATTTGACCTCACTTAAAAGAAGTTCAAGCTCGCGGTTTAAAGCTTTGTCAAAAGCATCCTTAGCGATTAGCTCTTCTTCCTGAGACCATGCTTCCTTACTCATATCTTTTGTAAAAATGAATTTGAAGTCCCACTTATGGGACTATGGTCAATTTACTCTTCCATGGCTGCATTGCTATGCTCACCAACCTCATAGCCTGCATTGCTTATTGCTTTCTCTATTGTTTCAACATTGGTTTTTGAAGCATCGAACTTTACGATTGCATTCTTTTCCACATGATGAGCTGAGACTTCTACAACTCCTTCAATTTCAGTAATCTTTCGTTGAACTGTATTTTCACAGCCACTACAGGTCATTCCTTCAACATCGAATTTTAAAGTCTTTACATTCTCCGCGGTAAATGAAACATCATCGCTTTGTTTTTCGGCATCGCTGCTTTTTACAGAATTACCGCAGGCCGCCAAAGATATTATTGTAACAAATAGAAAAAAGTATCTCATCTGATAGATTTTTTATTTTAACGAAAACAAATTTATTACTTAATAATCAGATTCTTCCCTATTTGATCCATTTTTTAATCCGTCATTTATTAAGGTTTTTTTCATCTCGGTTCAACTTTTTTCTAAAATAGTTGTTACATTGATTTGCGATTACATAATTGATTATTAGGCTATTTAGTAGATGCAAAAATTGGTCTGTTCTAAATAATAAGCAGATAAAGATGATTTAGTATTTTTTTATATTTTTGCACCGCTAATCGTCGATTAATGTGTTTGTTAGGTAAAAATTAAATTGCTGGTTAATGAAAAAACATGTATTAACAATTATCACATTACTTATTTTTAGTAATCTTTTGGCAGAAGGTTTACCTCAGATTGGTATCTACGAAAAACTGGACGACTACATTCCCGAAAATCTTGAATTCATTAATGATAAGGGAGAAACACAAAATTTATCAGAGATCATTGACAAACCGACGGTGATTACCATGGTATACTTTAATTGTCCTGGAATTTGCAGTCCGCTATTGGATGGAGTTGCCACGGTTATTGATCGAAACGATATGATACTGGGAAGCGATTACCAGGTACTGACCATCAGTTTCAACTGGGATGAAACCTGGCAGCTTGGTAAGAATAAGAAGGATAATTATCTGAAACAGATTACCAAGGACATTGATACTGATGGATGGCAATTTATGGCTGGCGATAGTGCCAACATCATGAGTCTTGTTAATGCCATCGGTTTTGGATTTCAGAAAGAAGGTGAAGACTACATTCATGCTGCTGCCATTGTAATGTTAAGTCCGGAAAGTAAAATCACAAGATATCTCTATGGAACAACCTTCCTCCCATTTGATTTAAAGATGGCAGCTGTGGAAGCAGCTCAGGGAAAGTCGGGCCCAACCATCAACAAAGTTTTGGAATATTGCTTTAGCTATGATGCTGAAGGAAAACAATATGTATTTAATATCACAAAAGTGAGTGCTACCATCATACTGTTTTTTGCACTTACCATGTTTCTGTGGCTGGTGCTTACCAGAAAGAAAAGAAAGAAAAGTCATATATAAATTTAAAGGTTTTTAAAATGTCAGAGACCGCAGTTAATAACAATGTAAGCTTTTACAAAACCTCCAAGGGGTTTAAGTCGTGGGTTACTACTCATGACCACAAGAGGATAGCGATGCTCTATTTTTATGGAGTTGTTGGCTTTTTCCTTGTTGCTGTATTGCTTGGCCTCCTTATGAGGTTCGAGTTAATTGGCCCGGGTGAGCAAATAATGGATGCTCAAACCTACAATTCAATCTTTACACTTCATGGTGTAATAATGATTTTCCTGTTTATCATTCCAGGAATTCCGGCCATTTTTGGTAACTTCTTCTTACCGATTTTACTCGGTGCCGATGATGTTGCTTTCCCAAAGTTGAATCTTCTGTCGTGGTACCTATATGTATTTGGTGGATTGATGGCATTGAGCACGCTCATTATTGGTGACGGACCTCCCGATACAGGTTGGACCTTCTATGCACCCTATAGTGTGAAAACAGGTACCAATGTTACGGTAGCAGTTCTGGCTGCATTTATCCTTGGATTCTCATCAATTCTTACAGGAATTAACTTCATTGTTACCATGCACCGTATGCGAGCTGAAGGAATGACCTGGATGAAAATGCCATTGTTCCCATGGGCTCTTTATGCAGCGTCATGGATTCAGGTATTGGCAACTCCAATCGTTGGTATTACACTCCTTATGGTTGTGGCGGAGCGAGCCCTTCAGATCGGATTCTTCGATCCGGCTATTGGAGGGGATCCAATTCTATATCAGCATTTATTCTGGATCTATTCTCATCCGGCTGTTTATATTATGGTATTACCGGCCATGGGGATTATCTCTGAAATCATCCCAACCTTTGCCAGGAAATCAATATTTGGCTATAAAGCGATTGTGTACTCAAGTTTAGCGATTGCCTTTGTAGGTTACTTTGTTTGGGGTCATCACATGTATACCTCGGGAATGAGCGAAGGTGCCAGAGTATTCTTTTCCATACTTACCTTCCTGGTTGCAATTCCATCCGGGGTCAAGGTGTTTAACTGGGTTGCTACGTTGTATAAAGGATCTATCGATATGCGGACTCCGCTGCTTTATGCCTTTGCGTTTATATTCAATTTCATGATTGGTGGTTTTACCGGATTGGTTGTTGGAGCACTGGCAGCCGATGTTCATGTTCATGATACACACTTTGTTGTTTCTCACTTCCATTATGTAATGTTTGGCGGTGTAGGATTTGCATTTATTGGCGCTATACACTATTGGTTCTCAAAAATGTTTGGTAAAGTATACAACGAAAGAGTGGCCAATATTGGCTGGGGAATATTATTCGTTGGATTTAACGTACTTTATTTCCCGATGTTCATTCTTGGTATTCAGGGAATGCCTCGTCGTTACTACGACTATCTTCCTGAATTTACTACCCTTAACCAAATCTCAACGGTTGGTTCCTGGATTCTGGCAATTGGTTTTATTGTCATCATTTGGAATCTGGTCAAAGGTGCAAGGAAAGGTGCTGCTGCTGAAAACAGTCCATGGGGCGGAGCAACCCTGGAGTGGACTACCGTATCACCTCCACCAATTTATAATTTTGAAAAGCCGCCGGTTGTTACCAGTGGTCCTTATGAATATTCACCAGAAAACGAATAGAATATGGAAGGAGCTTTAACCAGTGCACGCGTGCACAGAGACGACGAAGGAAAAAGAATGGGAATGTGGTTATTCCTGTTCACAGAGGTATTACTATTTGGTGGACTGTTTGTGGTTTATGCCGCTTACAGATTCATGAACGCTGACGCCTTCCATGAGGGCTCATCACACCTCGACTGGGTGATAGGTGCCGTAAATACGGTTGTTTTGCTTACTAGTAGTTTAACGGTAGCATTATCTATTTCGGCAATGCAAAGTGGAAATATTAAAAAGGCTAAGTGGATGCTATACATTACTATCTTCTTTGCAATTGTGTTTCTTGTTAACAAATACTTTGAGTGGGGAGGAAAATATGAGCATGGCCTTTTCCCATGGCAGGAGGAGTTTAAACATTTATCACATGGTGAGTCGCTGTTCTATCTACTGTACTATTTCATGACCGGATTGCATGCCCTACACATTATTGTCGGGGTTACATTTATCGGGTTCATATTATCTTATATCAATAATGGATCTGTTGGACCGGATAACTATGTGCTTCAGGAAAACGCCGGATTATACTGGCACCTTGTTGACGTTATCTGGATCTATCTTTTCCCACTATTCTATTTAATAATCTGATAAATATTTACAACAATGGATACACATCACGATCATATAGTAAGTGACAAGAAAAACATACTAATCTGGGTTGACCTGTTGATTCTTACATTCATCACGGTTGAGATTGCCCAATTCGACTTCAAGGCTCTTACCGTGCTCATTGCTTTGGCAGTGGCAACGATAAAAACAGTCCTGGTTGGATACTTCTTTATGCACCTGAAATTTGAGAACAGATTCTTCAAAACCATGGTGTTTATATGCCTTTTTGTACTGATTGCAGTACTGGCATTTTTATTCATCGATTATGCTAACAGATAGGAGGAAGAACAATGAACACAAATGGAGCATCTAATTTTGTAGATAAAGTCGATTTTTCCTTTTATTTCATCATTGGAATAAGTGTAATTCTGTTGATAGCCGTTACAGTTGTAATGATCATGTTTGCGATTAAGTACAGCCGTAAGAGAAATCCTAAAGCTACTCAGATTGAAGGTGATACGCGACTTGAAATATTATGGACGGTTATTCCGACTATTCTGGTTTTGGCCATGTTTTATTTTGGGTGGACAGGTTATGTGCCACTGAGAAATGTACCTGACGATGCCATGAAGGTGGATGTTACAGGTAGAATGTGGAGCTGGACTTTCGAGTATGAAAATGGAAAGAAAAACGACCGTCTGGTTGTACCCCTTGGCCAAGCTGTGGTATTGAATATGACCTCGCTGGACGTTGTACACTCATTTTATGTACCCGCTTTCCGTGTGAAAGAGGACGTAAATCCGGGTGGTGAGTCCTACCTTTGGTTTGAAGCTCAGGAACTAGGCTCATACGACATTTATTGTGCTGAGTATTGTGGCCTTCGTCACTCTTATATGATAACCAAACTGGATGTAGTACCTCAGGAGGAGTTTGATGCATGGGTGGTTGAAGGATTTGATCCTAACAAGGAAAAAGATCCTATTCAAGAAGGATATGAAATTACCCGTTCAAATGGTTGTATTGGCTGCCACTCTACCGATGGTAGCGTAATAGTTAGCTCTTCATTCAAAGGCCTCTACGGATCAACCAGAACTGTTGTGACCGACGGTGAAGAACGCCAGATTACGATTGATGATGCTTACATCAAAAAATCGATTCTTGATCCGGGTGCTGATCTTGTTAAGGGTATTCAGCCTGTAATGCCTCCATATGCAGGCACAATCAGCAATGAAGACATCGATAAAATTTTGATGTACATCAAATCATTAAACGAGTAATGTTGCAAAAGATCAAATTATTTTTGGAACTGGGAAAGATCAGGATCACATTTGCCGTGACACTGAGCACCATTACCGGATATATTCTGATGAAACAAGGTGTTGACTGGCAGAGTATTCTTCCAACATTAGGTGTATTCTTTCTGGCCGCATCATCTGCTGCATTGAATCAATTTCAGGAACGGCAACATGACAGCGAAATGGACAGAACCAAAAATCGTCCGATTCCATCAGGATATGTCACTCATTCTGAGGCGCTTATATTCATTATCGGATTGGCTCTGGCCGGATCAGCAATGATCTATTTTTCATCTAACCTAACAGCCATGTTGTTGGGTTGGTTAACCTTTTTTTGGTACAATGCCGTTTATACACCACTTAAGCGCAAAACTGTTTTTGCAGTTATTGTTGGCGCTTTAATCGGAGCACTTCCTCCAATGATTGGATATGCGGCAGCAGGTGGACATTGGCTCAACATGGAGATACTAATTGTTGCATTTTTCTTCTTTATCTGGCAGGTACCCCACTTTATCTTACTGGTTCTACGATTTGGATCGGATTATGAAAAGGCGGGTTATCCATCACTCACAGAACGATTTACAGCATACCAGATTAAAAGAATCATCTTTATCTGGATCATTGGAACCGTTTTCTCTGCATTCCTGATGCTGGTATTTCATGTAGTAGAGAATCAGATTCTGAGCTATTTACTCTTGCTCTTCTCATTGAGCCTGATTGTAACATCCGGGCCACTTTTAAGAAAGGATCCTGTTTCATTCAAGTTCAGAAAAGTATTTATGAATATAAATATTTACCTCCTGATCATCATGATCATTCTGGTAATTGAAAGTGTAGTATAGTACAATATTTTGTAGCTATTGAAAAGAGGAGCATCCTGGCAGATGCTCCTCTTTTTCTATTTTTTCCGGCCGTCCTTAATGGTTTTAACCAGAACATCTTTTTTATAGATAGCCTCGAGGCGGGTATCCCCCTTAGCATTTCGGTAAATAAATTTTCCATGCTTCATTCCGTTCTTATATGACTGCTCACTTTGAACCATACCAAAATCGAAATATACTTTCCACTTGCCATGAGGTTGTCCGGCTTTATAGGATTCAACTCTTAATTTCGCGCCCCGGTTACTAAAGTATTGCCACTTCCCATCTTTCTTTCCCTGCTTATATTGTCCGATTATCATGGCTTGATTACTTCTGTTCCAGGTACGATAAACGCCATGTAACTGCAATTCAGCATAGTTTTCTTCCAGTCTCATCTGCCCGTTTTCAAACCAATGCACCCATCGGCCATCCTTTTCTCCCTTGAGATAAAATCCATGATATTGCGGCCTTCCATCTTCAAAATAGGCTTTCCATTCACCATGCAAAACTCCATTGCTAAAGTTCCCTTCAGTATTCAGAACATTTCCTTCGTACCATTTCTGCCAGAATCCGTCTTCCTTCCCATTTAAGAATGCACCTTCATGTTCTTTATCTCCATTCTCAAAATAGGTAATCCATGCACCTGTTTTCTTACCCATATCGTAGGATCCCTGCTTCCACATTTCTCCTCCCGGGTACCAAAAAGTCCACTGGCCATTCATTTCTCCCTCTGCAAAGACACCTTCATTCCCTTTCTTACCACCACTTTGCCAGTAAGTCCACAAACCATCCTGAATGTCATCTTTAAAATCACCTTCCATATCCACTTGTCCATTCTCCAACCACCATCTGGCCTGACCATTTTTCTTTCCGTCTACATAGGGTACTTCTGCTTCTTTTTTGCCGTTGGCATACCACTTTTGTTGTAAGCCATCGTAGATATCCATTTTATAAGGCACTTTCAATTTCATTTGGCCGTCCTCATACCAGAATGTCCATTCTCCATTCTTTTTCCCATCGACAACCTTGCCGGTCATCATCTTATGACCATTCTTATACCATTCTGTGCTGGAACCATTATCGTAGTTGAACTCACTCTTTACAGAACCATCATTGTACCATTCCTTCCATAAACCGGATTTTTCACCTCTGTTGCTGTTGCCTCTGGATTGAACCTGTCCGTTCTTATAATACTTGTTCCACTCGCCATTGGGATGACCATCTAAATAAGAAGTTGATATTTTCAGATTTCCATCATCGTAATACTCTTTCAGTTTCCCCTTGCCGCTGCTGATGAGCGTTTTACCTGAAGTAGTTTTGTACGAAAGCAAACGGACAGACTGATCGGGATAAAAATATTCCTCTTTGAATGATTTACCTGTTCTGTAAAAATAAACCCAGACACTATCCTTATAACCATCTTTATAAAAACCATCAATCTTAAGCTGTCCGTTCTGGTACCATTCCTTATAGTAACCTTGCTGAACACCTTTCTCGAATTCACCCTCGTTCATTTTTCGTTCATTCGGATGATAATAGGTCAACTTGCCGTGAGGATAACCATTTGAGAAATCCATTTCCTGTTCCATTTTTCCATCCTGACTCCAGTATTTCCAATGTCCTTCCTCCTGTCCAAGTTCAATTGTTCCCTCGCTTTTTTTATTACCATTCTTCCAGGTATCAGTTACAATTTCCTGAGAGAAGATGGTGATTGAGAGGAGGATAAGGAAGCTAAGAATGAGTGACTTTTTCATGTGCTTATTATTTATTTTTCATTGGTCACATAGCACTGCATTGAAAAAACAATCGTTTGCTTAATAGAAACAGCGATTCTTTTCTGATGCAAAATTCATAATAATGCTATTATTAATACACAAAAAAATAAAAAAGCCGGGTAATTCCCCCTATTGAAGCGAGATTATTTTGGAATTGTTGAAAGATTGTCGAAATGAATGAATTTTCGAAACTATAATACAGCCCATTGATCTAACAATACAGCTCGGAAGAGAAATCTTACTTAATAACAATGAGTTGGCGGTTTATAATCTGATCATTAATATTGATACGATAAAAATACAGACCTGCATGAATATTTGAAATGTCAAATATCTTTTCCTTGGTTCCATTGGAGCAGTACTCATTCAATAACAAGGCGGATGGTTGTCCGAGAGCATTGTACAGTTCTATCATAACATTACCTGCCTTCAACAGAGTGAAACTAAAAGTAAGTTGATCCTTTGCCGGATTCGGATAGACTCCCAAGGTGTTAATAAGATCGGAATTATCTTTTATCCCAACAGTATAATCAATGAAGGCAGTATCTGAAACGGAACAACCTAAATCGTCGGTAACTGTAAGAGAATAGCTGCCTGTTTCGGAGTTTAAAAGATCTTCCTGTGTACTGCCATTTGACCAGGCATATATATAAGGCGGTTCTCCGCCCAGGATAATTGCATCAATCGCACCATCAAGAGCCTGTTCTCCCGTTGCATTTATCACAATCAGATTTATCTGCAGTGGCGGTGGGTTCATAAGATGAATGGTCGTATCGTTCTGGCAGCCATTAGCATCATATATTTCGAAGGTATGGATTCCTTCATAAAGGAAGGTATCGATATCTCCAAAATACGGTTGTGTACCTCCGGTAACAAGGATGGATATTTCCGAAGAATCTCCATTACATTTTATTGGATAATAAAATGGATATAATTTCAGAGAATCAGGTTCTGTCAGGTTGTAAGTATAAAAAAGTGAATCACTTCTTGTATCAATTATGGTCACCTCATAAGATCCGGGAGCCAGACTATCTATTTGCGAATCACTGTCTCCATTGCTCCACACAAACTCAAATGGTTCATAGTTCCCGGCTACATACAATTCAACAGCACCATCATCACTCTGATAACAACTAATTGCTTCAATTATGACAGTGTCCAGCTCAAATGGAACAAATACTTCAACATCGTATGAATTAGCTGACAAGCATCCGTTGGCATCCGATACCGAAAATTGATATATACCAACTGTGAGTGTTGAGATTGATATTTGATTGCTTCCATTAGACCACAGGTAGTTATAAGGAGGCATACCCCCTGAAGTGCTTGTGGTAATTGAACCGTTATTGGATGAAACATTTGAACAATGAATAATGCTGCTAATAATGTTCAATGCCGGAGGTTGATGAATAATGAAAGTATCAATGGTAATACAATTTACAGCATCGTAAAAGGTATAACTGTATTGACCAGCCACCAGGCCCGGCAGATAGGTAACAGAGTCACCCGTCGACCAGCTGAAATTATATGGTAATGTTCCTCCAGTAACAGCCAGATTGGCTACACCTGTACTTTCACCATGACAATTAACGTCCAGAAAAGTAGCAGCCAAATCTATTTGTGCATTCTCGGTAATTGTATCACTCAATACCTGCTGCAGATTGTTTGCGTCCAATATAGTAACTGTATAGACACCCGGGCTCAATGAGTAGGCTGTCTGCCCCGAGGTTCCATTGTTCCAAAAATAGGAATACGGACTTTCTCCACCTTCCAGTTCCACTGTAATACTTCCGGTATTGGAATCATAGCAGCTTGGGAATGGTTTCAATTGAGCAATCTTTAATTCAATGTTGGTAAGAAAGAGATCGTTGGCTTCAGGCGAAACTGAAGCATAAGCACCGGATGTTAGCGGATAGTTTGCCGAACTTGTATAACCCGCTACAAGAGGATTGTTACTGTTATCATAAATAAAGTCACCCAGACGTTCGTCGCCTGTTCCTCCAAGATATGTACAATAGAGTAAAGTGGTCAGGTCCTGATTAAATTGAGTAAAAAACGCATCGCCATAGGATACACCACCATTATAAGTTGTGTCAAAGGCTGTGGAGGTAACAGGTAAACCTCCCTGTGTTATTCCTGCAATTCCGGGCTTCCCGTAATCGCTGATATCTATTGAAGTTGCAATGGTATTGACAGACCCAAAAAAGGTTCCGCCTGCAAATGCACCCTGGTTAGTCAGCTTGTAGATAAAGGCTTTGTTACTGTTATTGACCTGATCGTAAGCATTGGCCGGGAACAGCAGATTTGAAGAAAAGGATCTTCCACAAACATAAATATTATCATACTGATCTAATGTCATATCGTAGGCCACATCGGTAGATGAACCACCAATGGAATTAAAGTAGAGTTGCGTTGATCCGGCAGAATTAATTTTCAATACAAAGGAATTCTGGATGGATGATCCCACTTCTTTCCGGTTGCCAGCCAGGATGTAATTTCCCGTTTGATCAAGTTCAAGCGCAACGACCAAATCATTATTGATATTTCCCCATAGGGTTGAAAAGACCAGAGAACTAAATCCGGCATCAAAAGCAGTTAAAAAAAGATCATAACCACCGGCAAAACTTGTTGCTATAACACCATTGGTTGTAGGGAATTGTGCTGAATTGGTTATTCCTGTTATGCTTACATTTCCGTTACTAACTACAATATCTACAGGTTCATCATTTAATCCTGCACCAATGTAGGAAGCAAAGTTGAGCACGGAAAGTGCCTGATTCATTTTACATACGAATCCATCTATCAGGCCATTGTAAACCGTATCCACGGCTCCGGACGAGACCGGGAAATCAAGCGATGTTGTAGTACCGGTGAAGTAGACAGAACCTAAATTATCTATATCAAGCGCTGTTATAATATCGCTGCCTGAACCTCCCAGAAAAGTTGAGCTAAGTAAAGTAGAACCTGTTGGATCGAATCTGGAAATAAATGCATCGATGTTTGCTTCATAGGTAATATTATATGCTCCGAAAACAACCGGAAAGTTGGCTGACTCTGTTTTACCTGCAATTATAATTTTATCAATCCAATCTACTTTTATACCAGATACCACATCATTCATCGATCCCCCAAATACACCTGAAAAAAGGAGTGGATCTATTATCAGATTTTCTTCATTACTGAAATCTCCCAGTTTAAATCCTGCAATACAATCATCCAACATTGTAAATGAACATTCAACCGGATTCCTGCCAGTTTCCAGATCTTGGTAGGCAAAAAGTTTGGTCTGCTTAACTTCGCCGAGAGAAGTATTGAAAGATAGCTCACTACCTGCAGCTTTCACATCTGAGGCGCCTTCAACCTGTAATTTGATATTATCCGCATTGGCGAATGGAGATACAATAAGGTCATAACGTAAACCATCCTGATCGTAGTAATAATTAACATCTATTCCCAGATAAATATTCTTCACGAGTACCTGTCTGTAAGCATTTACATTGTAGATCCAGTTCTCTGAATTGTTTCCAAGTATGTAGTTGAATTGAGTGACTACCTTGTTTTCACCCCGGGAAGTTATTTTAGATGAGGGACTGCAATTAATGAATTTAATCTTTGAGACATGACCTCTCTTTTGC
>Ga0233443_1001679_pt1 | contig 18611 bp, 13 predicted proteins | sample SI_123_September_2_FD_182784 | JGI IMG/M metagenome (GOLD analysis project Ga0233443, IMG submission 182784) | Seawater microbial communities from Saanich Inlet, British Columbia, Canada - SI_123_September2016_200_MG | ecosystem: Environmental > Aquatic > Marine > Inlet | place: Canada: British... | reverse complement strand
AATTTTCTACTGTAAAAACATTTTTATTTTCGTATGTAGATTGAGATATGACATATCTTGCTCCATTAGATAGTGCCTGATCAATGAAGTCAGATCCGTCAAAATGTTCTCCCTTGATTGCTAAAAATAAATCATTCTTTTTGACAAGACGACTATCTGTAGTAATGCCATCAACAGAGCGAAGCTTATCCATTTTTAGTGCATCAGAAAGATATCTAATAAATAGATCGGTTTCAATAATGTCAATTCGCATAAAAACTCTCTATAATCTTTCTATCAGAATAATATATTTTTTTTCCATCAATTTCCTGATACTCTTCATTTCCTTTTCCAAAAATGATTAGGATATCATCGGAAAATAATTCTGCCAATGCTTTTTTTAGACCATTTTCTCTATTGGTAAAGACTTGATAAATCTGTTTTGAAAAACCTTTTATAATATCATTATTAATATCATCTATATTTTCAAATCTAGGGTTATCTGGAGCTATATAACATTGTATTGCAAAACGCTCAATTACTTTAGCCATTTCTACTCTTTTTGATTTATCTCTGTTACCACCAGCTCCGAAAAGGACTTTAATATTTTTATTTTTATATACATCTTTTATTGATTTTAAAACATTAGTATAGGCATCTGGGGTGTGTCCATAATCGCTTATAATAAGCCCAGGACCGCCATTAACAATAAGCTGGTATCTTCCAGGAATAAATTCACATAGACTAATACCCTTTTTAATGGATTGGATATCAGCTCCTATTTCAAAAGCAATAGCTGCAGCTAAAATAATATTCTCAAGATTATATTGTCCTACTAGCTTTGAATAGATATTTATTGATTTCCCTTTGAAGTTAAAGCTAGCAGTAGTGCCGTCGTGATCTAAATTAAATTGTTTACACTGAAAATCAGCATCCGAATCTTTAAAAGATACGGTGCAAGTATTTTTATATTTGCTACAAATAGCCTTTCCATAATTACTATCATTTAATATCAAGCTTGATCCATTATCTTTAACCAGCCCAAAGAGCTTTTTCTTTTCATTGAAGTAGTTATCAATGGTACCGTGATAATCTAGGTGATCCAAAGTAAGATTAGTAAATCCTGTAAAATCAAATTCAAGATTATCAATTCTATTTTGTGATAATGCATGTGATGAAACTTCAAATATAGCAAATTCATATTGTTGCTGAACTGCAACACTAAGTATTTTAAAAATATCTTTAGTATTGGGGGTAGTTAAGCCAAAATTTTTATCTACTATATTTGGAATAACGCCTAGCGTTCCAATTTGAAGTACTTTTTTACCGTAAGACTCAAGGATACTTTTTAATATAAGTGTCGTTGATGTTTTGCCATTGGTACCTGTTACACCAATGATTTTAATTTTTTTTTGTGGATGATCGTATAAATTGGCTGAAATTTTTCCAATCACCTTTCTACAATTTTTGACCTTAATTATCTGATTTGTATCTTTTATATCTTTTGAGTCGCTAATAACACAAATAGCTCCTCTATCTAAAGCTTCATCTATGAAATCATTACCATTGAACTTAGCTCCCTTAATAGCTACAAATATAAAGCCAGGAATAATTTCCTTAGAATTTGAGCTAACTCCCAATACTTGTTCACCAGATAGTGAATCACTGCAATCGATTATACCGTCTAGGGCTTTATTGAGTTCTATTTGGGTCATATATAGTGTTTATTTCAGAATGGCGCATATACGGCGAAATGTGCATATAGCGGATGTAATCATCTGTGGACCTTTTATCCCAAGGATCTTTAAAATAATTATCAGTATCTACATATCCTTTTCTTGAATTATAGTAACTAAATTTTTCTCCAGCGCTTCCAAAGAATCCAACTGAATAGCTATCATTATTTTCTTGAATGTACCTATTTGCTTCAACCCAACCTTCAATACCTGAATCAAGATAAAAGGAAGATGAAGTATTAACTGGAAGCAACATTCCAATATTATTTTTAGGAGCAAAACGATCATATGTTGGTGCATTTAATTGCATTGAGTTCGAAATTATATTTAGTTTTAAAAATTCACTTAGAATTTCATTTGTATTTATATTTGCAATTAACATCAATTCAAGATCTGTCATTTCATCCTGAAGCAAAGGTGGAATAGAAAGTACTTTTTTTTCAATCTCATCCTGAGCTATCAAGAAAGATAACATAAATAAAATAATAATATACTTATTCATCTAGCATAACCTTTTTTCTATTTCTCTTCAATACTGATCTCTTCTTTTTACTTTTCACTCTTTTAACTTGAGAACTCCAAGAAGGTTTCGTAGGAATTCGCTTTATAGGAATTTTTATATCAGAAAATAAACTTTCTAACCTATTGATAGCATCTATTTTATTTTTATTTTGCGTTCTATAGGATTGTGCAACAATAATGATGTCACCATTTTTTGAAATTTTATTTTTGTACTGTTCACAAAATCTTTTTTTAATCCCGTCCGGAATCTCAGCATTAACAATATTATATTTTAATTGAACGGCAGTAGAAACTTTATTTACATTTTGACCTCCAGGACCTCGAGATCTTATAAAAGAAAGACGTAATTCTGATTCTTTAATTTTTATCATCAATTTTTTTCCTAAATTTAAGCAAAATTTATGGACAAAATTACAAAACATCGCATTTCAGTATATGGCATTAACGGCTGTCACGACGCCATGGAATCTAATCTAATTGAAGTTACGCAAGTTTATGTTGAAAAGGATTCTCCAGCATACAATCATAATAATGTGAAAAAGTTATGTGAAAAGATGCCGCAGGATAGGATAATTATATTAGAAGGAAATAGATTTAGAGATAAAATTGATACTAATAGATCTCAAGGGATATTAATAAAAGCTCAAGCAGCTACCTTTTCATCTCTTCCAAAAACAGAAAAAAATAATTCATGTTATGTCATTTTAGACCAAGTACAAGATCCTCATAATTTAGGTCAAATATTACGTATTTGTGCTGGAGCTAGTATAGACGGAGTTATTATTACTGAAAGGAATAGCGTCTCTATGACTAGCGCTGTAGCTCAAGTAAGCCAAGGAGGTTTTGCAAAAATTCCTCTTTACTCTGTAACAAATATCAATCAAGCCATTACACATTTCAAGAAAGATGATTTCTGGATTACAAGCTTTGAAAACAACATAGATGCAAAAGATTGGTATAAAATAGATTTAAAAGGTCGTTCAATATTAATCTTTGGTGGAGAAGGCAATGGTGTTAGCAGGCAAGTACTGAAGAATTCTGATTTTACTGCTACAATCCCTATGTCAAATCAAATGAACTCTCTTAATGTTTCTTCTGCTGTAAGTGCTATCGTTTTTGAAAGATTAAGACAAGTTTCAACTTGATTTAGCAAACTCTTCTGTAGCTTTCCAAACTCTCCAAATATTTTTATAACATATTTTTTCGATATCTTCTTCTGAATATCCTCTCTTCAATAAATGGTATATTAGATTAGGAAAATCAGAAGGATCTTTCAAGCCATATGGAAGCGTGTCTCCTACTCCATCATAGTCTGATCCAAAAGCAACATGATCGATACCAACCAGGTTCACTACATGATCAAAATGATCTGCAACATCGGTTACATCGCAGAATACAGGATTCTCTTGAGCGACTTTCTTAGCAAAATCTTTAACTTTCATATCATCAGACGTGAGATTGTTGTCTTGCATAAATTGATTTACTACATCAGTATTTCTACTGCGCTTATCCTGAGATTCTTTTGTAACAAAGGATGAACCAAAATTAATTTGTATTACTCCCTTATTTTCAGCAAGACGTTTAATCATATCATCGCTCATATTACGCTCAAAACCTGGAGTGAAATGTCTAGCTGATGAATGTGAGGCTATAGCAGGAACTTTGGTAACATCCATTATTTGATAAAATGCATCATCAGATACATGAGAAATATCAACCATAATTCCAACACGATTCATTTCTTTTACGACCTCAGCACCAAAATCACTTAATCCTTGATGCGTTCTTTCTCCAAGATTATAAGAAGAATCACAGATATCATTATCTTCAGAATGTGTGAGCGTTATATAGCTAATACCTCTTTCACTAAAATATGTAAGGTTTGATAAGTCTCCTTCTAATGGAGCTCCATTTTCCATACCCATTGGAAGTGCTATTTTTCCTTCACTAACAATTCTTTCAGCATCTGCAACATTATGAGCGATCTCGAATTTATCGGGATGATCCGTTGTAATTCTTTCAACAGATTGAATTAGTTGCTCTGCCATTGCTTTTGCACCACCAGTGATCTGATAAGTAGCTGGTACATAAATAGACATGAATGGAGCATCCAATCCACCTTCTTTTGCACGAACATAGTCAAAATCTCCACCTGGAGTTCTTACGGATATATCTTCATATCCACCCTTATGTAATCGCCAAGGGAGATCAATATGTCCATCAGTAATAATAAATTTTTGTGCTAATTCATTTGCTTTCTCCATCAATAAATCCTCGTTGTCATTACAATTAGTTAAGATTAATGTTGAAATAAGAATAAGAATGATTTTTGACAATTTCATACTTGTATGTCCTTTTGTTAAAATCGGAGGTTAGTAGCGGGAGTAGGATTTGAACCTACGACCTCCGGGTTATGAGCCCGACGAGCTACCAAGCTGCTCCATCCCGCGATCATGTTTGTATAATAAGTAAAAAAAGAAAAAGGGGGAACCTTTTTTTAAAGAAAACATTTACTATAATGAGGAGCAGATTAAAATTTAAAAATTACCTCTTATTTCCTTTCATTTACCCTTGGTTAGGTTTTAGTTTGCTCCTCTGCCATTTCTAATTCCCTTATGACAAGTATTTACCCTCGGATAGGTTTTAGTTTGCTCATCAGCTTTTTTTTGGAAGAGTATTCATATACTTTGAAATAATTTGTAACATCACTTCATCAGAGCCACCCCCAATAGAATGTAATCTACCATCTCTAAATTGCTGAGATACTGGATTTTCCATTGTATATCCCATACCACCCCAAAATTGTAGACAGGAATCTGATACTTCTCTAATCAATCTTCCACTTTTTAATTTTGCCATTGATGCAAGCATTGTGACATCTTTACCATCAACAAACCTATCACAAGCTTTGTAGACCAATGCCCTTAAAGATTCTAGCTCAGTTTGATGTTCTGCTAGCTTAAAGTGTATAACCTGGTTATCCAAAAGAGGTTTACCAAAAGCTTTTCTTTCTTTACAGTATTCAATAGTATCTGTAATACAATTTTCTGTTGCAATTAATGTTGAAGCAGCAATGAATAATCTTTCTTCCTGAAACTGTTGCATTTGCATGGTAAATCCTGATCCTTCATCACCGATTCTAAACGATTGAGGTACCCTTACATTATCAAAATATACGGGAGCTGTATCTGAAGATCTCATTCCAATCTTATCAATTTTTTCTCCAACATTTACACCTGGAGTATCAGCAGGTATAACAATTAATGATTTATTTTTATGAGGTTTATCATTACTCGTATTTACCAATGTACAAAAATAGTCAGCTTGTGTAGAATTTGTAATCCACATCTTTTGTCCATTGATTATGTAGTCATCTCTATCTTTTTTTGCAGAAGTTTTAATTGATGCTACATCCGAACCACTATTTGGTTCGCTAACAGCAACCGATGCAACATAATCACCTGAAATTGATGGTGCTAAAAATTCTTTTTTAATTAAATCTGAACCATATCTATCTATTGCTGGAGTTGCCATATCTGTTTGAACGCCAATACCCATAACAACGGATGCATTACATGAATGCCCTAATGCTTCAGCAAATACTATTGAATAAGAATAATCTAATCCCATTCCACCGTAATTAGGATTTTTTGTTATACCAAGTAAATTTAAATCTGCCATTTTTTTAAAAAGTTCTTTAGCAGGATAAATACCAGCTTTTTCCCATTCTTCATTGAATGGTTTAATTTCTTTTTCACCAAATTCTTTAACTGTTTTATAAAGCGCGTGGTGCTCATCAGTAAATTTCATTTTATCTCCTTAATTAATTTTACTTTTTCCAATTAGGTTCTCTTTTTTCAACAAAAGATAATATTCCTTCTCTTCCCTCACCATCAACAATCTGATCGACAAAGTTTCTACTAGCATAATCGATAAAATCTTGATTAATCCTTTCAAATGCTATATCAAGAATTTTTTTTGTTTCGATAATTGCTTTTGGCGCACAATGAAGAATTTGTTTTTTCAATTTTTTTTCAATTTCATTTAATTCATCCGTTGAATTAAATAAATAATCAGCAAGCTTGTACTCTTTTGCCTCAGCTCCAGTAAATCTTTCAGCTGTTATCATTAATTTTTTTGCGTTTGCAAAACCTGCTTTTTTAATAACATAAGGAGATATTTGTGCTGGCGTTAATCCTATCATAGTTTCTGTTAAAGAAAATTTGGCTTTAGAATGAACTATTGAAATATCTCCAGCACACATAATTCCGAAACCACCAGCCATAGCTGCACCTTCAACAACCATTATTGTTACCTGTGGTAATGACTGAATTCTTTTTAAAAGCTTTCCGATACTTGTTGAAATATCATAAGCTTTAGCTTTAGGGTCGCTTACTTCAAAGATTTCATTAATCTCTTTCAAGTTCGCTCCTGAACAAAACATTCCATTTGATCCTTTAAAGGAGATACCTCTTATTTTATCACTACCTTCTATTTGGTCAAGAAAATTATTTAATTCATTTATCATATTTTCTGACAATGCATTTTTCGATGAAGGATCATTAAACTCTACATTCACCCAAGATTCATTAAAATTAAAAATGCTGATATTATTAAATTTTTTATCTACTTCCATTTTACATTCTCGCAATACCAAAAGTGTTGGACTTTAATTTTCTAGCTTTTGACTCTTTACAAGTTTGAAGTAAAAAGGCTAAAACCTTTCTAGTCTCTCTTGGATCAATTATTCCCATATCTAGTAATCTCCCTGAAGTGTAGAATGCGCTAGATTGATTATCAAAATGCTTTGAAATTTCTTTTTGTTTTTGATCAATTTGTTCTTGGTCAAAGCTATCCCCACGCTTCTTAGCAGCTGCGACCATAACTTGTGCCATTGTTGATGCAGCCTGCTGGCCTCCCATTACTCCCGTGACCGCATTTGGCCATGATAATAAAAAATCTGGATCATAAGCATAGCCACACATTCCATAATTACCTGCACCAAAACTTGCACCGACATATAGCGAAATCTTAGGGACGGTAATATTTGTAACAGCTTGTATCATTTTTGAACCGTGTTTGATCATGCCTGCCTGTTCATATTTCTTTCCTACCATAAAACCTGTAACATTATTCAAAAAAATTATAGGAATGTCAGATTTATCACATAACTGAAAAAATTGCGCTGATTTAGTTGCACCATCTGTATCAATAGGTCCATTATTAGCAATAATTCCACAAGAATTTCCATTTATATCGGCCTGAAAGCAAAGAGTTGTAATACCATATCTTGGTTTGAATTCTATAAAACTTGAATCGTCAACTAATCTTAAAATTATCTCTCTCGCATCATATGGTTTTTTATAATCTAAATTTACTATACCAGCTATTTCATTGATGTCATACTTCGGTTCTACATAATCATTATCTTTTATTGTTGAAAACCCAGAATTCCAATCTAAGGCGTTGAGAACATTTCTCGCGATGTCAATAGCATCTGAATCATCTTCTGCAAGATATTCAACCAATCCAGATACTGTAGCGTGCATTTCAGAACCACCCAACTCTTTATTGGATGCAACTTCATTTGTTGCAGCCTTTAATAAAGCTGGGCCAGCTAAAGCAGCCATTCCATTTTTCTTAACTCCAATTACATAGTCACTCATACCAACATTATAAGCCCCACCTGCAGTCGAAAGACCATGTAAAATAGTAATTGTAGGTACTCCGGCTGCGCTTAACTTAGCTAAACCTGCAAACATTCCTCCTGCTCTAGCCCAAATTTCAACTTTATAATTCATAAGATTAATACCAGCACTTTCAACTAAGTGAACAAAGGGTAATTTCTTTTCAAGAGAAATTTCCAAACACCCTACGCATTTATCTACTGTTGTGCTAGTCGCTGCACCTGCATTGATTCCACTGTCATCAACCATAATCATACACCTAACACCTTTAATAAATCCTATTCCTGCTATTACGCTTGCACCAGGAATGCTGGTTTCAGGATTATTATCTTCAACTAAAAATCCAGCCATATTGTATAGTTCTACAAATTCTGAATCGGGATCAATTAGAGCATTCAATCTCTCTCTAGGAGTAAGTTGATTTCTATCCTCAAATTTTTGTCTTTTACTTTCAGATGCATTAAAGCTTCTTTTTTCTAAATTTCGCATTTCTTTAATTTTTTTAAGCATCTCTGCACGATTTTTTAAAAAACTTTCTGATTGAACATCAATTTTAGATTTAAATTTTTTTGACATATTATCCCCTATTTAATAATTCATTATATATTTCTGTTGGTACTGGAACCTTTATATCAAGAAGCTGTTGGGCATATGCCTTTCCTTGCGAATCAATGTTAAGGCTAGCCATGCCTCCTCCTCCCAATGAGTGCTTCAATAAAAAATTAAGTCCACAGATTCCTGGAACTTCCCAGCAATGCACATCACCTTTTGCAACATGAGAAAAATATTTTTTAACAACCTGACGTGTTAAATGATTTTTTATAAATGAAAAATATTCAGGCTTTCTTGAAATAACTCCAATATTACTATGATCACCCTTATCTCCACTTCTCGCAAAAGCGAGCTTATATAGAGGGACCTCATTTGTAAGCGATATATTGTCTAAGGAACTATGAACAACTTCCTTTGTTAATTGAAGATGGTTGTCATAATTATTATCAATAATTATTTCCATATTATTATTATCAATTTCAATTGATATGTTTACATCTTTCTTCGGTACAAGAAATGAAAATAGTTTTATTGATGGAGAAACTGAAGGTCTAGCTCCAAGTATATTTATAAATCCCGGAGTCATTCCAGTTGAACCTTGAGCAATTTCTCTAGATAGCAAAACTAATGCCTCTTTTTGTGGATGAGTTGCTATTATTCTCAACAAAACTTCCCTAGTATTTAGTTCTTGAGAATTATTTCCATACATTGCTTCGGTACCAATTATTGATACTTTTTTATCTGTAAAATCTTGCATGCCGCTATCTTTTAACATCCTTGATACTTTCTTAAGAATTGCATCAGCAGTTATTTTTGCTTTTTGAATTGCATTGATTCCACCTATTACAACAGATGCTTGGGTTCTATACCCACTAAGATATGTTGCTGATACTTTATATGTTTCTGTTGGTGGCTTACCTATAGCTCCACTAATAAAGACTTTATCTTTCTCAATTTCTTTAATTGTTACATCTCTGAAGTCACAAACAACATCCGGTAAAATGTATGATCCTGGGTCTCCGATTTCATATAAAAACTGTTCTGCTACGGTCCCAAATGATATAAGGCCACCAGTATTTTTAGGTTTAGAAACTATAAAATCTCCATTTGAAACTACTTCAATTATTGGAAAGCCAATGTTATCAAAATCTTTAACTAAATGCCAATCTGTAAAATTACCTCCGTTGCATTGAGCTCCACATTCTATAATATGACCAGCCAAACTACCAGCAGCAAGTAGGTCATAGTCTGTTGATTTCCATCCAAACTCGTACATTAATGGACCTAAAGTTACAGCACTATCAACACATCTTCCTGTAATAATGATGTCTGCACCCTCATCAAGAGCCCTCCTAATTGGTTCAGCACCTAAATATGCATTAATACTTGTAACTGATTCTGGCATATCACTATTTATATCTATATCTTGAACTCTTTTTTTAAGGAAATCATCTCTTTGATGAAATAAATTATCACCTTCAACAATAGCAATTTTAAAGTTGAGTCCTTGTTTATCAGCTTCTTTGATTAAAGCTTCTCTGCAGGCAATTGGATTTATTCCACCTGCATTACTTATAACTTTTATTCCCTGAGCTTTTATTTCACTTAATAATGGTCCAGTTTGACTAATAAAGTCATTAGCATATCCTAAGTTTGGGTTTTTCATTTGTGAGGCAGCTAAAATTGACATTGTTACTTCGGCCAAATAATCAAACACTAGATAATTGAGCTCATTACTATTTACAAGCTGAGCAGCTGCATCATTTGTATCTCCCCAAAAAGCAGAAGCACATCCAATTTTTATTTTTTTATTTTTTTCCATGCTTAACAACTCTTGTTAACTCTTTTTTAATGCCTCTCTAAATCATTCAACATAATATCAATATATATTCTTTTTGGACGAATTCCAATTGCAGTTACTAGGACATACGATGTAGAATCAATGGTTTTAGCAATTTTATTTACTGGAATAGTCCCATGTTGATTGGAACCAAAAATTAATACTTCATCTCCATATTTAATATCAGTTGATCCAATATCAATCATTAACTGATCCATACAAATCCTTCCAGTAATCTTCAAATCTTTATCTTTAAATTTTACAAATCCATCTACATACCAAGGACGCGGCACTCCATCAGCAAATCCTGCTTGTACTACTGCAATTCTGGTATTTTCTTTTGTAGTATATACTCCACCATAGCTAATATGAGTTCCTGCTTTAACATCTCTTATTTCTACAACGGGTGCAGTAAATGTCATTACTGGCTTAATAGATAGGTCTTGAGGTACTTCATCTGATGGAAATCCTCCATATAGTAGCATGCCTGTACGTATTAGATTAAATCGTGATTCTGGAAGGTTTAAAATTCCTCCACTGTTACTGCAATGAATTAATGCGGGATTAATATCTAATTCTTCTGCAATTGTTAATACTGCATTAAACTTGTCTAATTGAGATTTTGCATATGTTAAATCTCCCTCATCTGCGGTTGCAAAATGAGAATATAGTCCCTCAATTTCTATATGATCTATATCTCGTGCTTGTCTAAGAAAATCTTCTGCTTGATTGTAAGCTACACCCAATCTTGTCATCCCAGTATCTATTTTTAAATGCACCTTAAGTATATGTTCTTGCACATTATATTGTTTTAAAATTTCTAGATCATCAAAAGAAGAGATGTTTAAAGTAAGTTTATGTTTTATAGCGCTATCTATACCATGAGGATTTAGCTTTGAATAAAGTAAAATATCTGATTTGACTCCAGCCTCTCTTAATTCTATACCTTCTTCAATTGTAAACACCGCTAAGTATCTAACCCCTTCTTTTTCTAAAGCTTTCGATACTTCGACAGAACCATGACCATAAGCATTAGCTTTTACTGTAGCCATAATAGGAGTATTGCCGACTTCATTACTTAAAAGATGATAATTTTTTACTAATTGCGTTAAATCAATATGTATTTTTGGTCCAATATAATGCATTAATGCGCCTCATACCAAGATGGACCAAAGCCACAATCAATTTCGATTGGGACGTCTAACTGAATTGCATTTTTCATATTTTTTATTACCATTTCTGATATATAATCTACTTCATCTTTATGCACCTCTAAAAGCAATTCATCATGAACTTGTAAAATCAATTTTGATTTTAAATTATTGTCTTTCAAATCCTTATATATTTTAATCATTGCAATCTTAATCATTTCAGCTGCCGTTCCTTGAATGGGCATATTAATAGCCATTCGCTCTGCAGCATCTCTTCTAATCTTATTTTGACTATCTGAATCCCAGACAGCTCTCTTTCTTCCTAAAAGTGTTTGCACAGACTTCTCTGACTTAATGAGTAGTTTGGATTTTGCGATATAATCCTCAATGCCTTTATATTTATTAAAGTAAGCATCTTTTATTTTCTTAGCTTCTCCAAATGGAACATCTAGCTCCTGACTTAGTCGAAATGGACCTGCACCATACATAATTCCAAAATTTACTATTTTGGCAGTACGTCGCATCTCAGGCAATACCTCTTTATCCTTATCTATGTTAAAAATATTCTTTGCTGTAAATGTATGAATATCTTCTCCGTTGTTTAAAGCCTGAATGAGTGCTTTATCTTGACTCAAATGTGCCATGACTCTTAATTCAACTTGGGAATAATCTGCAGAAAAAATTTGGTACTCTGGTGATTGAGCTCTAATAGCTTTCCTAACATCTTTTCCATCTTCTGTCCTTATTGGAATATTCTGAAAATTTGGACTACTTGAAGAAAGTCTACCAGTAGCTGTCATAGTTTGATTAAATGAAGAGTGCACTCGATTAGATATTGGATTAATGTTAGTGGGGATTGGATCAAGATACGTATTTTTTAATTTAAATAATTTTCTATACTCTAAAACTAATTTTGGAAGCTCATGTTTATGTTTAAGCTCTGATAAAACTGCCTCTGCTGTAGATCGTTTTTTAATCATGGGTAATTCTAATTTGTCAAACAGTATCTGAGCAAGTTGCTGAGAAGAATTCACATTGAAATCTTGGTCTGCTAATTTCGTAATCTCATTATGAAGGGCATCAATTTTTATACCAATTTCATCGGAACGTATTGCAAGGTAGTCTTTATCAACGAAAATTCCATTAAACTGCATATTAATTAAAACAGGTAGCAAATCAATTTCAATTGCCATGAAATAATTATATAATTTTTGATTTTTTAATTCTTTAAGAAAAATTTCAGTTAATTCTATAACTACATCGGCGTCTTCAGCGGCATAAAAAGAAACATCTTCTAAGGTAACTTGGTCCATTGTTATCTGATTTTTACCTGATCCAATTAAATCTTTTATAGGAACCATCTTATAGTTTAAATGAGAGATAGACAAATTATCTAACTTATATGATCTAGAATTTGGGCTAATCAAATGTGCAGCAATCATTGTATCAAAAGCAATGCCATCTAGATTGATACCATATCGCTTCATTATTAGTGCATCATATTTAATATTTTGACCTGTCTTAGGGATATTTGGATTCTCTAATATAGGTTTTAGTATATCAATAACGGTCTGAAGGTCATCATCACCAAATAAATTATCTTTCTTATCTTTGAAGCGTATTGGAACATATACTCCTGTATCTTTTTTCATAGAAAAACTAAATCCTACAATTTCTGCAACCATAGGATTAATTGATGTAGTTTCAATATCAACAGATAGCCATTCGTTTTCTTTTACAGAACTAACAAACGATGTCAATTGATCTATAGTTATAAGATTACTATAGCTTTTTTCTCGTTTTACCGACTCAATATTTATTGATTCATTTGAACCAATTTTTTTGAGTAATCCCGAGAATTCTAATTCTTTAAAAATATCTTCCAGCTTGCTAGAATCCATTTCTTTCTTCTCGAAATCATTGATAGTAGCATCAATTTTTACATCTGTTAGAATAGTTACTAATTGCTTACTTAATAAAGCATTGTCTTTACTATTTAATAGTTTTTCTCTCATTTTTTCATTGCTAATATTATCAATCTCTTCATAAATATTTTCAATAGATCCAAAATCTTGAATTAATTTTTGAGCTGTTTTAGGACCTACTCCTTGAACACCAGGAACATTATCTGAACTATCTCCCATCAAACCTAATAAATCAATAATGTGCTCAGGACCAACTCCCCACTTTTCTAACACTTTTTTCTTATCAAAAATTTCTTTTGCACGCTTTCTTGCTTGAGGAGCATATAAGAATGTTTTATCGTTAATTAGTTGCATAAAATCTTTGTCACCACTTACAATATTGCACTGGAGATTTTCTTTATCACACATCTTTGCAACCGTTCCGATAATATCATCCGCCTCTACTCCACTCACTCTCAATATTGGAATATTCATTGCGCCAAGAAGTTCCCATAAATATGGAAGTTGTGTTTGTATCTCATCGGGCATTGCAGATCGATTTGCCTTATAGTCTGTGTAGAGTTCATGTCTAAAGTTTTTACCTTTAGAATCAAAAGCTGCGACAAGATAATCTGGCTTTTCATCTTCAATTAATTGAAATACTTGATTGGCAAATCCAAAGACGGCACTTGTCGGTGTACCAGCAGTATTTGTTAGTGGATTTCTGATCAGAGCATAGTGCGCTCTGTATAAAGTGGCATAGCCATCAATAATGAATAATCTTTTTTGTTGTTTAGAACTCATAATTTAGCGGGTATTATAACCCGCTAAATTATGAAAATAAGACGTTAGAAACTATATGTTAATGACATTCCAATTTCTCTTGGAGGTCCAAAAGACTTGTATAGCTTCTCTTCAAATGGAGGTTCTAAAGCAAAGATGAATCCTCTATCTGCGTAACTTTCATCTAGGATATTCTTTGCGTAGAATCCTAAATCAAATTGATTGATTGAATGAGTGTAATATGCATTCAATAAGTGGTAAGGCTCTGACTCAAATTCATCATGCTCAGAATCAAATACAAAACTATCTTTTCCTGAAATTTCAACCATCAAGGAATTGTTTACAGTGAAATCATAGTTAAATGATAGACTGTAATTCCAATTTGGTGAATGCGCTTTTTTACCGTGCGCATGTCCTGCATGATCATCGTGATCTCCGTGATCGTCATGATCTCCGTGATCATCATGGTCGTCGTCTCCGTGATCGTCATCATGATCATCGTCATGGTCGTCGTCTCCATGGTCGTCGTCTCCATGGTCATCGCCGTGTTCATCACCGTGCTCATCGCTGTGTCCGAACTCAACCTCAGAACTCAATAATCCTAAAGTAGCGTTAATAGTAAATTTATCAGTTATTCTAAACTCACCCATTGTTTCAGAACCATATTCATAGCCTGAATCAGCATTCTTCTTAAAGAAAGCAAATGCATTAGGATTCATTGGATCTAACTGTTCACTTGTTTCATAAATATGATCATCATGCTCTAAATAAAACAAAGAAGTAGATAACTTCATATTATCTGTATACCATCTTACTCCAGTAGTAACATCATGATAAATTTCTGCATCATATGTTTTTTCATCTCCCTCTAAATAAGGATTCTGATTTATACCTGCAGGATGATATCCTTTAGCATAATAAGTAAACCAATGAAGATTTTTAGCTGGATGTAATTCATATGCAACTTTAAATGAATTATCGAAATCGCCATCAATTTCAAAGCTTGCGCTTCTATTATTGAAATCGTCATATAGCATATCCGTCTTTTCTGATCTAAATCCAAAAGATAGTGTTGAATTATTATCAAAATTAACTGCTAATTCACCATAAACAGACTTTGATGTAATATCATAACCAGAAGATAAATCTGTTGCAGAACCTCCAAAAATATATCCTGCACCGTCAGTTTTTTCTTCATAGTTTGAATGATACAATCCAATCACATAGTCAAATCTATTGTCATTAGCGGAATTTGATCTCAATCTAAAATCAACAGTTCTTGTATCGATATCTCTATCAAAAGAATCAAAGAAGTCGTAAGTCCTTGCATCAAATTCAACATGTTCCTCGTCATGATGATCGTCATCATGATCATCTCCATGGTCATCATCATGATCGTCATCTCCGTGATCATCTCCGTGATCATCGTCACCATCATGGTCATCATGATCTTCATAATCCAACCAGAAGTCATAATTTCCCCAATCAGAATCATAGCTGTGTAATGTTTCATTATTAGACATACCAATATTTAAGTCAATGAAACCTTCACCTACATCATAGGTGTAGTCTGCTATAAAAATCTGCGATTTTTGACTGTCTTTTCCTGGATTATCTGAATATGTAATATTATCAGCATTATTGTCTGGAGCCCAATTATCATATCCATTATCAAAATCAGAAGAGATAATTGTATATTTTTGAGTAAGATTATTTTCATCTTTTAAAAGCTTTGCTCTAAATGATGTTTCATCTCTGTTTGCAGATGCATAGTCTATGCCTGAAGCAATATTATCTTTATATCCATCTGATACATTAGAATGACCAACTAATCTTAATTTCCAACCATTATCAAGAGGTAAGTTATAGACAAGTCCATTTGTATATGTATTGTATGAACCAAACTGACCCAAAACATATCCTTCTTTCTTATCTGTTGGATCTTGAGTTTTAAAATTAATCAAACCAGAAGATGCTGATGCTCCAAACAAACTAGTTTGGACACCCATTAGCACTTCTACTTGCTGCATATCAAAAAGAGGTGTAATCATACCTAATTCTGATAAGTCCATCCCATCCAAGACTAACCCAACATAAGTACTTGGAGGTCCTTGGTCAGCATATCGACTCACAGAACCCTCTCCTCTTATTTGGAAATATCTTGGTCTTGATGTTCCACCTGCATAGTTCAAATTTGGAACTTGTTGAATTAAGTCAGAAAAATGTTGTCCTTTTCTAACTTCAAGCTCATCATTGAAAATCATTGCTGAATTAGCCAAGTCACCTTCATTGACCTTACGAAGCGATGAGTAAACTTTTACTTCATCGAAAGATAATGACTGACTCACAAGCTTAAAAATCATGGACTGATTAAATGATCCTTCAGCAGTTGCGTTTTTATATCCAATAACAGATACTTCAACTGTTCCATTTTTTGAAACACTTAGTGCAAATTTTCCATTATCATCTGTACTAGTTCCAGCAATGCTTGCTCCAGTATCGTTAAGAACAGATACATTTGCATCCTTCAAAGGAAGACCTGTTTTTTTATCAATGACTAACCCAGAAATTGTTGACTGAGCAAAAGTCATGCTTATAAATAGTAATGCTAATATAGTATTTTTCATTTTTTTTCTCCTTAAAATGAATTAAATAAATTTGATACCCTTTCGAGGTATCGATCAATTGAATATTTTACTTAATAATTTAAGCTTGAGGTGGGGACTTGTTTGAAATACCATAGATATTATTAAATAAATACGAATTGCTCTCAAATAAAGTCGAATTAAGTGAGAAGCTATTTATAGTAATAAAAGTATTGTCTACAATAAGACTGTTATCACTTAGATTACATATATCACATTCATATATGTTGGTGTTAACAGATTCAGTAGGATGTTCACGTAAATCATGATCCAATGAGTTTAAATCATGACTATGCACATGAATATTCATGAAGAATATTCCAATTATTCCTATATATGAAATGTATTTATTCAGCATTTTTATATTGTCCTTCCGCTAGCATTATCTAGGTCAAGTTATAGGGTATTTTCTCAGCAATTGCACCCCTCTTAAAAAATTTGTAAGTTGAAATCTATGAAACAAGAAATTACAATAAAAGCATTTTTTCTTAGTATAATCTTATCTATCGTTCTCTCATCTGCTATGGCTTATTTGGGGCTATATGCAGGAATGACAATTTCTGCTTCTATTCCTGCCGCTATTATGTCAATGGGAATCTTAAAATTATTTCGTGAATCAAACATTCTTGAAAATAATATTGTACAAACCGCTGCATCTGCCGGAGAATCACTAGCAGCTGGAGTTATTTTTACGATCCCTGCCTTACTATTGATTGGCTATTGGGATACAATTGATTACTGGGAAGTCACAAAAATTGCAATGGCTGGAGGAGTTCTAGGTGCACTTTTTACCGTACCATTGAGACGTGCATTAATTTTAAAAGCAAATTTACGTTTTCCCGAAGGGGTTGCAACGGCCGCAGTATTAAAAACTGGGCATGAATCTGATGCTAAAAAATCAAGTGAAAGCTTAAAATTAATTGGGCTTTCAGCCCTTACAGGCGGTATTGTTAAGCTTGGAGAATTAGCTTTTGGAATTTGGTCTAGTGCTGTAGGTGGTGCAATAGCTATTAGAGGCGCTATCTTTGGAATGGGAGCAAGTCTTTCTCCTTCTCTTATCAGTGTAGGATATATTGTTGGTCGAAATATTGGAATACTAGCATTTTCAGGTGGATTAATTTCTTGGGCAGTAGCGATACCTATCTATTCTTATTTATATGGCTTTGAAGGAGAATCGTTGTTTGAGGGAGCAAATATTATTTGGAATGCAAAAATACGTTATTTAGGTGTTGGTGCAATGGTAGTTGGTGGAATCTGGTCTGTTATCCAATTAGCAAAACCTCTTGTTGAAAGCATACAATTGAGCTTAAAAACATTAGGAGAGAGTGGTAATAATATTCCACTAGAAGAAAGAGATTTACCTGTTAACTATGTCTTTATAGCTATTTTATTAATGTTAATTCCAATATCATTTACATACTTCGATATTATTTCTTCTTGGACTTCAGCAATAACACTATCTATTATTATGTGTGTATTTGGATTTTTATTCTCTGCTGTTGCAGCTTATATGGCAGGAGTAGTTGGATCTTCAAATAACCCTATATCTGGTGTGACAATTGCTACAATACTTTTTAGCTCATTGCTAATTATTACTTTCTTTGATGTTGATTCTTCTAAAGGAGCTGCTGCTGCTATTTTAATTGGCGCTGTAGTATGTTGTGCTGCTGCAATTGGTGGTGACAACTTACAAGATCTTAAAACTGGTAATATTGTTGGCGCTACACCATGGAAACAACAAGTGATGCAGTTAGTTGGTGTTATTAGTTCAGCTTTAACATTAGGAATTGTTTTAACGCTTCTACATGAAGC
>Ga0233443_1001674_pt1 | contig 18674 bp, 19 predicted proteins | sample SI_123_September_2_FD_182784 | JGI IMG/M metagenome (GOLD analysis project Ga0233443, IMG submission 182784) | Seawater microbial communities from Saanich Inlet, British Columbia, Canada - SI_123_September2016_200_MG | ecosystem: Environmental > Aquatic > Marine > Inlet | place: Canada: British... | reverse complement strand
CGGTCCTGTTGTCCAACTGCTGGGCCCATCATTGCTGTGTTCCTCCCCAAAACTATTAAGAAAGGGAATCATGTTCGATGGGTGATGACAACAGAGTTCTTCAACAGCCTCAGCCAAAACCAGACATCCCAGTATATGGTTTTCGATGTGATGAGCTCAGGCGGTTTGTTTTTCCGTTTGTCTGTTCACTAGATTAGATGATAAATTTGTGGATCTAATTGTGAGTGATATATGTTAGCGAATACTGCCATGAATAAAAGGCTGTTTGGCCTCTAAGGAACCGAGGATGCGGATACTATTAGGCATAAGATTAATGGTGTCGGTCATAGCCCTTTGGCCAGGAACTCCTGCGTTCGCAGATTTCCGATCCGGATTAGATGCGTATAACGCTGAAGATTACGCTACTGCTATGAGAGAGTGGTTGCCTTTGGCTGAAACAGGACAAGCAGAAGCACAGTATTATCTTGGAGAGCTTTATCGAGTCGGAGATGGCGTAGTTCAAGACTTTTCTCAGGCTGTAAAATGGTATCGCCGCGCAGCAATCCAAGGGCATTCCATAGCTCAAAACAGCATGGGAGTCAGGTATGAAAAAGGCCAAGGCGTTGTCAAGGACGAAGCTCTGGCCGTCAGTTGGTATCGAAAGGCTGCGGAGCAGGGGCTAAAGCATGCGCAATCCAACCTCGGAATTATGTACCAACTCGGAAGAGGGGTCGCCATTAACTACCCTGAAGCAGCGAAATGGTATCGATTGTCAGCGGAGCAAGGTTACGCTACTGCGCAATTTAATCTGGCCTTGATGTACGTCAGGGGTAGAGGTCTTCCACAAAATTATCGCATGGCCGTGGATTGGTTTCAGGCAGCAGCAGAACAGGGTGATATAGACGCTTGGAATAGTCTCGGTGTTCGGTATGAAAATGGGCAGGGCGTCGAAGTAGACATGTTGAAAGCTGAGAAGCTGTACCGCAAAGCGGCTAGAGCAGGGAGTACAATTGCAGAAAACAATTTGAGAGCGTTACTCGCAAAATTGAACAAGGAAGTCACATCCACGGAATCAAGGTTGGGTTCTTCAATACCGAAGGCAGTTGCAAATTCGCACTCCAGTAAGTTGGCCCCCATCCGCCCTGACGACATCGCCGTTATCATCGGCAATTCCAATTATAAAAAGCAAGGCAAAAACATTCCGAATGTTGACCCGGCCTACGCAGATGCCGACGCCTTTAAGCAGTGGGTCATTCGGGCCAAAGGAGTCCGCGAAGGTAATATCATTTATCTACGGGACGCGACATCGGCCCAGATGATTAGCGCGTTCGGCAGCGAACGTTCATACAAGGGGCAACTCTTCAATTGGACGAAACCCGGCATCTCCGATGTATATATTTACTACTCGGGGCACGGTGCGCCCGCTGGAGATGAGAAAAGTGCCTACCTCGTGCCGTCCGACACAAACTCCGCGACTGTTCAACTGACAGGCTATCCTCTCGCGACCCTGTACAATAACCTCACAAGACTTCCAGCGAAGTCGATCACTGTCGTCCTCGAAGCCTGTTTCTCGGGAGCCAGTCAGAACGGAAATGTCATTAGCCGGACTTCTGGCCTCTATATCTCGCCGAAACTCCCAACCGCCCCGAGTAACATCACGGTTATCTCGGCCGGGCGGGCTGACCAGGTGGCGTCGTGGGAAGAGGACGGCTCGCAGAGCTTGTTTACCAAATTCTTTCTTATGGGCATGGGCGGCAAGGCAGACAATAAACCCTATGGCGATGGTAACGGTGATGTGAGTTTTGACGAACTCAATAAGTACCTCAGTGGCACATTGACCTACTTTGCCAGGCGCTACTACGGACGTGATCAAAATGCACAGATCGTTGTCGGCGTTCAGTAGTTTACCTGACGTGAAACAGTTTCACCAAGATCATTCCATTTAGCATCAGCCAGTGAGTCCATTGCGCGAAACGAAGCAGAAATTCTCATCGAAATAGTTGACGCCCATGGCTACGCCACGGCCACACAGCACCACATAATCGAATACAGCATAACTCCAATTACAATCATTGAACATCGGTTCATGTCCGCTTTGGGTCCAGGCTGTGTCAAAACGCTCGTTGCCATCGGCGGTGAGATTTCATGTTGTTTGGGGCGGTCGATATTGCGGGTTTGTGTTTTTTGGTCCTGATGTAGATATCTGATCCGGTTATGTCGATTTGTGCGGGGATTTGACTGGGGTCGGGCGTAAAATGACGCTGACAAGCCTCTATGCAGCCCTCATCGCTGCGATCAGCGGGGCAATACCGATGATGCTAATGACACGCTTGAGATTGTAGGCCAGCACATGCAGAGCCATCTCGGTGCCGACCCGCTTTAGCGTTTTCATCTGGAAGTGAGTGTATCCCATCCAGGACTTGATCGTGCCAAACGGATGCTCAACAGTCTCACGGCGCTGGCGCATTTTCTCCGGGTTTTCGTCAAGGCGTCGCTGGATAGCTTCGAGAATGTGTTCGTGTTCCCATCGTCTGATCCGGCGTTCTTTGCCTGTCGTACATTGGACCTTGATGGTGCAGTGCTGGCATGTGTTGGTCCAGTAGCGGCGTAGCGTCAGCCCTTTTTCTTCATTTGTGTAGTGATAAGCCAATCGCTCACCAGCAGGACAGATGTAAACGTCATCCTCTTTCACGTAGCGAAAATCCTGTTTGCCGAAATGGCTCTTGGCCTTGTTACCCGCAGTCATCGGCTTAGGCAAAGTGACCGAGATACCGGCTTTATCGCAGGCCAAAAGTTCCAGGCTGCTAAAGTAACCGCGATCAGCAACGACATCGAGTTTGTCTGTCTTAAGGGCTGCTTTGGCCTGTTTCGCCATAGCCGAGAGTTGAGAACGGTCGGAACCAGAATTGGTCACCTCATGGGCGACAATCAGATGATGCCTGGTATCCACGGCGGACTGCACATTGTAAGCGACCATGCCGCTACCCCGGCCACTCGTCGCCATCGAACGGGCATCAGGATCTGTCAGGGATATTTGCTGACCGGGCGTTGCCAGCATCTGGACTTCAAGCTTTTGCAAGCGTTGCATCTCGTGCCTGAGCGTCTTGATTTTGCTGTTCAAGCGTTCCGTCGTCGTCGTTCGTGCACGAGAAGGCTCTTGCCGATCGGCGCTATCCAGTTGATGCAGGTAGCGCGCAACACTTTCCTCAATCTGATCCATGCGACGTTTCACTTTACCCCGCGTGAAGTTCTTGTCGCGCGTGTTGACGGCCTTAAACTTACTTCCGTCAATCGCTACGCTGGCCTCCACAAAAAGATCAAGCTGGCGACACAGGCCAACAAACCGGGCACAGACTTTACGGATCGCAGGACCATTGTCCTTACGGAAATTGGCGATTGTCTTGTGATCCGGAACCAGGCGACCAGTCAGCCACATGACTTCAACATTGCGACCGGCTTCGCGTTCCAGCCGACGGCTCGATTGAACCCGGTTGAGATAGCCGTAGATATAGAGCTTCAGCAAAATCGAAGGATGATAACTCGGCCTGCCCGTCGCCAGAGGCTCAACCCGGTTGAAGCCCAAATCGCCAAGATCAAGTTCATCAACAAAGACATCGACCACTCGAACGGGATTATCCTCGCCGACATAATCATCAAGTCGTTCGGGAAACAAAGTACTTTGACTGCGGTCTTCGCCTTCAACAAAACGCTTCATAAATCCCTCCCGCTAAAACTATGGGAGAATCATATCATGCATCACGTTTTGACACAGTCTGGGTCATTTTCGGAAGTACTGGGGGCACTGACATAACGTCCGCTCTTCACTCAACAGCGGACGTTATGCGGCATAAGCGGAATGGCATTAAGCGAAGTTAGTCGAGATGCAAAAACCTAAAGATACCCACTGCAGTTGATGGGCCAATGGATATCGCGTAATCCTGTCGAATGCATTGACCTGCTGAACGGTCAAGGCGTTGTATAGCTGCCAATGAAATATTTGGCAAAAAATATATTGAATTGTCAGGTCTCAACCATGTCCCAGAACACAGAAAAACCCATCCAGTCAGAGCTATATGATGACACATGCTTGCGCGTTGGCATCAATCTGGGCAATGGATTGTTGGTAACGGGAACAGGTTCTGCGGGCGAGCCACAGGGAGTTGCGCCAGATATCGGAACCGCAATTGCCAGGGCTTTGGGTGTTGAAGTTTCATTTGTGACCTATGCTACTCCCGGCGAAGTGGCAGACGCAGGCGATCGCAATGAATGGGACATATGTTTGATCGCAGCCGAACCCAAACGAGCCGAAAAAATGTCTTTCAGCAAAGCCTATGTGGAGATTGAAGCGACTTACCTCGTCCCAGAGGATTCGCAATTTCAAACAGTTGAGGATGTTGATCAGTCGGGAGTCATAATTGCGACGATGGATAGGGCGGCATATGACTTGTATTTAAGCCGATCCCTTGAACATGCTGAACTCCGTCGCATTAAAGGCAATGTTTTTGAAACCTTCGTGAATGAAAAACTGGATGCTATGGCAGGCTTGGCACCGGGGCTGCAACAAGAATCTTTGAAATTGCCCGGATCCCGCGTTCTGGCAGGAGGCTATACTTCAATTCAGCAGGCTGTGGGAACAAAGCGAGACAATGTCGAACTGGCTAACTTCATTGAAAAGTTTGTCGCGGATGTCAAAGACAATGGACTTGTCTCTCAACTCATTGAACGACACGGCGTTGCCGGAAAACTGGTAGTTGCCGCAAAGGCTTAACTTTAGAACAGTTCTTGGCGTGCCAGTTCCGCACCTTGAACCATGGCTGCAAGTTTTTCACAAGCAAGAGTGCGATCGATATATTTCATGCCGCAATCCGGTGCAATAATAAGCCTTTCGGTGTCAACATAGTTGCTCGCAGCTTTTATCCTGTCGGCGATTGAACGAGGCGTCTCTGCTTCTGGATTGTTCATGTCGATAACGCCCAACATGATGGTCTTGCGGTCAAGTTCACTGAGTGTGGATAAATCGAGATTCGGCTGGGCAGTTTCAACAGAAATAATATCGACAGCGCAATCATTGAGCTCAGCTAGAAATGCGTACCTGTCCGGTTTGCTGTAACTGTCGATGCTGATAAAGGCATAGCCAAAACACATATGCAACGCTGATGTGCCTTCTGTACCCTCCAGCGCTTTATTGATCGCAGCAACGCCATAATCCCGCGCTTCATCCGGTCGGGCCTGCAAATAGGGCTCGTCAAGTTGAACGATATCGACACCAGTGGCGAAGACCTCACGAATCTCTTGATTTAAGGCCTCTGCGTAGGCCATGGCCAAGTCTGCATCACTGGCATAATAATCATTTTGAGCTTGCTGGGTCATAGTGAACGGACCGGGCAAAGTAATCTTGGTGCGTCGAGTCGTTTGTGATCTCAGGTATTCCGCATTTTCGACTTCGATGGGCTTAAGGCGTTCGACCGGGCCGTTGACGAGGGGAACCGGGTTCGGTTTGCCCGTCCTGTCCAAAGCTGTTCCGTGTTTATCCTGGTCGATGCCGGACAGGGCATTTGCCACGTGGTTCGAGTAGCTTTCCCGTCGCATTTCGCCGTCGCCGATAATGTCGATGCCAGCCTTCTCCTGGTCCTGGATGGCAATTCTCGTGGCGTCATTACCCGCTTCCTTGATATCGTCTTCACCTACTTTCCAGATTTCCTTTGCACGAACCCTGGGGGGGAGTCTGCCCTTGAGTTGTTGTCTGTCTATGAACCAGTCAGGCTGCGCGTGACTGCCGACGATCGCAGTTGGAAACAGGTCTTGAGAGGTCATTTATGGATTCTCCACGATGAAGTTAGTGTCAGAAAAACTGGATTTCTGAAGTTGAAATCTTCCAAAATCATGGAAGCAGGCGAATGCAATCTGCATCACAATTAATCCACTATAGCAACAAATTTTATTGCGCTAGCCATCCCGAGGTGCTTACTTGAGGATTGGACACCAAATATAAAACGGGTCTCTAAGGGGGAAAACAATGTCTGAATCTGCGACTTCTGAATATGCGACCGACTTTGCATTCGACTGTCTGGCAGACACCGTTTGGCACGACAAAGGGCAAAGATCATTTTTTCGCTATCGTGACCTGGGTGTGACAAAAGCCAGTGACGGTCGCATGAGGGCAGAGCATATTCAATGCGTGAAGTCAGACAACAGTACAACGGGGTGGCACTGTCACGAACTTGATTTTCAGTTTGTTTATGTCCTCAAGGGGCATGTTGCATTCACCGCTGAAGGCTGGGGAGATGTTGTGCTTAAAGCAGGGGACTGTGCTCATATCCCCCCTTTTACCATGCATGATGAAACAGCGTTTTCGCCAGATTTTGAAGTCATTGAAATAACCATGCCTGCAGAAGTCACAACGCTGACAGAAAAACCCGCAAGCAGGAGAACCCGACCTGACTCAACGATGATCGTTGATTATCTTGATGACAATTCATTTACTCGTGGCGAAGGACCAAGAAATTTTCTTGAGTACAGGGACTTTGGTTTTGGGGCTGCAACGAACGGTCACGTCCAGGCACAGGTTGTTCGCACCAATGGACCTTGTGATGCCAGTACGGGTTGGCACTATCATGAACTGGATGTTCAATTCGTTTTTGTTTTGGGCGGCTGGGTAGAAACCGAACTCGAGGGGCTGGGGAAATTCCACATGGATCCGGGAGATGCCATGGTTGTGCCTTCCCGCCACAAGCATGATGTCACCGCATTTTCTGAAGACTTCGTGGTGCTGGAGTTAAATGTGCCAGCTGTCTTCGAAACCATATCACTCTGAACACATTACGGATTACAGAATGATCGACTTGCATACTGTTGCAACGCCGAACGGGCACAAGGTTTCGATCATGCTTGAGGAAACTGGCCTTCCTTATGAGATCATTCCCTACAATATTTTTGACGGAGATCAATTCAAGCCAGAATTTCTCGCGTTGAATCCGAACAACAAGTTGCCGGTCATTGTTGATAACGATCCTCTTGATGGTGGTGAGCCGATAACGGTATTTGAAACCGGCGCCATTCTGATTTATCTGGCCGATAAGACGGGGCGGTTTCTCAGCCTTGAATCACGTGCGAGGTATCAGGCTATTCAGTGGGTGATGTGGCAGATGTCGGGACTGGGTCCCATGCATGGTCAGGCACACCATTTCATTCGCTATGCGCCGGAGGATGTGGAAAACCGATACGCACACGATCGCTACCTCGCTGAAGCCAGAAGATTATTGAAGGTTATGGAATCTAGACTTGCCGAAGAGGAATACCTGGCGGGAGATTATTCAATAGCCGACATGGCATGCTGGCCTTGGGTCCGTGCTACGGCGCTGATAGATTTATCTCTGGATTCTTTGCCAAATATCAAACGCTGGTTTGACGATATTGATGCGCGCCCAGCCGTTCAGACAGGCAGCAATGTAATCAATGATTACAGAAATCGGATCATCAACAGTGACAAAGTGCCACTGACGCCTGAGCAATGGTCTGTATTATTTGGCGCGCGTCAGCGAGAAGACGGCGTGTAGCGGGTAAGCGTCAACTGTGACCCAGAGTGGCCGCAACCTGGTCTCGCATGACATCTATGGCAACCATGATGTGTTCTCGCATGCGTGCTTCTGCTCGGCCACCTTGTCTGTTAACAATCGCATCCAGGATGTAGATGTGGTCAAAATGAGAGAACCGGACCATCTCGTCCGATCGCTCACCCTGCCAATGGGGAATAACGTTCAGTGTATTGAACGGTACATTCTCTGTACGAAGGATAAGGTCTGACAGCAAAGGGTAGTTCGCTGCGGCCTGGATTGTACGATGAAACAGTTCGTTCATCTCACGCCAGGAAATTCGATCCAGCTCCTGGCTGTCGGCCTCAAGCATGACGTTTCCGTCCTCGACGCACTGTCGCAGGATTGCCAGATGTTCATTGGACAGCCCGTGTTCGGCTGCCAGTCTGGCAGCCATTCCTTCCAGTGTTGCCCTTATCTCGAACCCCTGGGCGACACTCTCAAGTGAGAATTCGCGCACCCTGTATCCGCGCTGGGGCAGGTATTCCAGCATGCCTTCTTTTGCAAGGGTTGCCATGGCAACCCGGACCGGGGTCCGTGAAGCACTGGTCAGTTCACAAGCATATTTTTCCTGCAAGTTTGTGCCAGGTGCCAGGGTATGGCTGATAATCGCCTCCCGCAGAACCGACGTCGCTTGTTCGGTAAGCGTTAGTTTGTGGGATTGATCTGTTTCTGTCGTCACACGTGCACCTGTATCCGGGTTTTATTACATTCTACGTTGATTTTCAATTTGTACCAACTAGGTCAAAAAAATGATATTGAATACATTTTCCATTGATTCTATTTATTAAAAATACATTCTATCGCGTAATTAGCACATTACGCTAAATATTCTCTGGATTAATCTCAAAGTGTATGCATAATCACTCAAAATGTATACATTATGGAGAAATGACCATGTCAGCAGATCAAGTCGTCCAAGGCCTTCACCACGTGGCCTATCGTTGCAAGGACGCCGCAGAAACCGTCAAATTCTATACAGAAGTTCTGGGCCTGACATACAATATTGCGGCTTCTGAAGACGTTGTTCCGTCAACCAGGGAACACAGCCCTTACATGCATATTTTCTTTCGCATGGGAGATGGCAGCTATGTTGCCTTCTTTGAGCTTTCGGAAGCAGAGGACATGGGCCGCGATCCAAATACACCGGAATGGGTGCAACATCTGGCATTGAAAGTTGCAGATATGGACACGCTGTTGGAACAGAAGGCCAATATCGAAAGCCACGGTGTAGAGGTCATCGGTCCCATTGATCATACGATCTGCCAGTCGATTTATTTCTTTGACCCAAGTGGGCACAGACTTGAGCTGGCTGTGGATACCACAACGGCAGAGATGGCAGAAAAATTGAGCGAAGTAGCGGGGCCGATGCTGGAAGAGTGGTCCAGGACGAAGCAAGCGCCCAAGCATGCCAATTGGCTGCACGCGGGATTAGTTGAATAGTTGTACCAAAGAATTTTTCTATAGGGCAAATCTTTGCAGGCTGAAAATCGCCTGTGGCCCTTCCTGCCTGTTATTAACAAACAAAACCAAACGATCCAAATTTCAACAAGGAGGAAATAATGAAATCTGCAAAAATGATTAAATCAATTGCCGGCCTGGGCCTTGGTCTTGGCATGGCATTAGTCGCCAGTTCGGCCACCGCCTACACTGTGGGTAATCCCCAAGGGAAATATCAGGATCCTGGAATCAGCGATACTGAAATCGTGATCGGTCTGCATGCACCGCTGTCCGGGCGTGCAAAGGCCTACGGCGTGGATGCGCTGGATGCAGCGAAGATGTGGTACAAAATGATCAATGATCGCGGTGGAATCTGGGGACGCAAGATCCGGATCGTAACTGCCGACGATAAATGCGCACCGAATGACCTTGTTGCTGTTGTGAAAAAACTGGTCACAGTTGATAAGGTTTTTATCGTTCACGGCGGGTCATGTACGCATGCGACTATTGCCGCTCAGGAATACATCACCCGTGAAAAAGTACCGATGGTGATGCTTAATGCCGCCGGTGATGCAGGTGTATTTCCGCCAACCAGGTACATGTTCGGGTCTTTTGGCGGCACGCAACGCACAGTTGGTGGATCGCTGATCGATTTTGTTACATCGACCCTGGGTGCCAAAAAAATTGCCTACCTGGCTCATGACGATGATTTTGGTGCATCCAACTATCTTGCTGCAAAATGGGCAGCAGACAAGAACGGTGTCGAGATCGTTGAAGATCAGCGTGTATCACGCAAGATTGTCGACGTAACCGCACCCATGCTGAAAGTCCGGGCTTCTGGCGCTGACGTGCTGGTGATCACGACCTATACCGGACCCGCAGCACTTGCGGTTAAAAAGGCACATGAATTTGGCATCAAGATTCCGATTGTTGCCGCGGTTCAGGCTGTGCCAAACCTGAATGCCTTCGTCAAGAACGTCGGCACCAAGGACGCCTTCAAAAACTTCTACTATGGATCGCCTTTGAATGACCTGACTGATGGACCAAAGCAACAGTGGATCATCGACATGTTCAAAAAGAACTATCCCGGACGCAATCCGTCACCTTTCATGTCCTATGGTGTACCTTCCGCGATGGCAGTTGCCCAGGCCTTGCACAACGCTGGACCTAATCCTACGCGTGAGTCATTTGTCGATGCGATGGCCGGATTGAAATTTAACACTGGCATTCTGGCTGGCCCAATTGAGTTTGGTGAAAACAAAAGAGACGGCCACAATGCGTCTATCTTTTTGAAGTACGACGGAACCAATACGTCACGTGTGCCTGGTATCTTCTATAACCATATGCCTGCCCAGTAAGGTAGGTATCTGACTGATGTGGGAAATATATCTCCTGCAGGGATTGGCCGGTGGGCTCGTAACTGGAAGCATTTACGCGCTCATCGCCCTTTCCCTGGTCATCATTTATAAATCCACACAGGTCATCAATTTCGCCGGTGGTGAGATTGTGATGATCGCGTCCTATGTAGCCCTGTTCATTCTTCTTTATACCGGTATGAGTTACTGGGTCGTCGTACCACTCTGTGCGATTTCGACGTTTATCATCGGGATCAGTTTTGAACGCGTAGTTCTGACGCGAATTCAAGGCCGACAGGCACCGGGGCAAAGCGTGTTGGTTGCAATGGTCATTGCGACAGTGGGGCTTTCCTACATTCTGAAGGGTATTATACGACCCATCCCCTATGCGGATGAGGTCAGAACTCTGCCACCCATGATGGCTATTGATCCTGTGTTCATCGGGCCAGCCGTTATTTCACGACAGGACATCGCAATTTTTGGCATTGCTGTTTTTTCCATGATTGCACTGTTTGTTTTCTTTCAGTTTACACCGCTTGGTCGGGCGTTGCGGGCGACAGCGGACAATGCCCGTGCAGCGGCGCTGGTCGGCATACCCGTGGCTCGCATGCGGGCTCTGGTCTGGGGACTTGCCTGCGGTTTGTCCGCAATTGCCGGAATTCTGATTGCGCCAAAAATACTGATGACGCCCGATATGGGTGGACTGATTATTCTTGCATTCGCTGCGGCAATCATCGGCGGGTTTACCAATTTCCCCGGCGTAATTGTCGGCGGTTTTGCTCTCGGGATTATTGAAAACATCGTTGGGCTGACGATCTCATCCAACGCCATTTCTGTAACACCATTCATTGTTATTATTCTGGTTCTGCTGGTTCGCCCCCAGGGGTTATTTGGTGGTCCGTCCGAGGTGAAAAAGGTCTGACTGTGGGGAACCTGACGAGAAACCTGACGCTGGCGGCCGCATTTGTGGTTGTTGCCACAGCGGTTCCGACACTGGGGTCAATATATATTGTCTTCATGGCGAACATGATCCTGATGTATGTCGTCCTTGCAATCGGTCTCGATATTCTATTGGGACGGGCCGGTCAGTTTGCCTTTGCACACACGGCGTTCTTCGGTATTGGAATCTATGTGACGTCATTGGTGAATATTGCAACAGGGATGCCTTTCTATCTGACTATTCCAATCGGTGCCTGTGTTGCAGGCCTGGTAGGGGCTCTCATTGCGCTTCCCGCGACCCGGCTCAAACATCTTTACCTCGGCCTGGCCACTTTTGCCTTTGCAGAAGTAGCCCAGTGGGTTTTCAATAACTGGGATGAAGTCACGGGTGGTGCCAACGGCTTGCGTTTCCAGCCAAGCCAAACCGGTTTCGGGGAAATTACCAACGACCTGGAGGCCTATCCATTTGTCCTGGCAATTGCAGTATTCATGATCTGGATAACACGCAATCTGGAACTGTCGAAACTTGGCAGAAGTATGGAAGCGATCAAGGAATCCGAACATGCCGCAACGGCTTCCGGTATTTCTGTTAACCGGACCAAGGCAATCGCATTCACCATTTCGGCGGTTTATGCCGGTGTTGCTGGCGGCATGTTCACGCTGTTCCAATCGTATGTTCATCCGGACGTTCTAGGTTTCGACACGCTGGTACTGGTTCTTTCCATGATCGTCATCGGCGGGATCGGCACGTTGCCAGGCGTTATCGTCGGTGTGGTCTTGTTGGGACTTCTACCCGAAGTCATGCGCGGTCTTGAGACTTACCAGGAGTTCATCTACGGCATCATTCTGATCGGTGTTTTGATGTTTATGCCTCGAGGCATCTGGGGACGAATTATGTCGTTTCGTGAATCGATGAATGCCGAAAAGCCTGAGGCAAAAAGTACTGCTTCACCAGGAGAAGCGCCATGACATCTCCTTTTTTCAAGTTGGACAATATCGACGTCAAGTTTGGTGGACTTCATGCAGTCCAGGGGCTGTCCCTGTCTGCTGAAGCCGGAAAAATCCATGCCCTGATCGGCCCTAATGGTGCCGGTAAATCGACGACGCTAAACTGTATTTCCCGCTTCTATACACCTACAAGCGGCGATATTGAATTTGAGGGGAAGTCACTTCTTAAAACGCCGGCACATGCCATTTCTGGCTTGGGCATTGCGCGGACATTTCAGAATATTGAACTATGTATGCAAATGACAGCGCTGGAAAATGTCCTTGTCGGGATGTCTGCCGTGATCCCGAAATATTCAGCGTTCTTTCCTGGCAAGCGCCGAAGAGAAATTGAAGCAAATGCAATTGAGGAAGCGGAAGCACTGCTGGAATCTTTTGGCTTGTTATCCGAGAGAGACAGTCTTGCTGAGTCTCTCGACTATGGACGGCAGAAGCTACTCGATCTGGCACGTGCCCTTGCCTCCAGACCACGTCTCTTGTTGCTGGACGAACCGGCAGCTGGTCTGCGCAATCAGGACATTGCAGCACTGAATACCTTACTGAAACAACTGGCCAGTGAAAGAGGTATCACGATCATTTTGATCGAACATGTGATGCAACTTGTCATGGGTGTTGCGGACAGCATCACCGTCCTCAATTTCGGTCAAAAGATCGCCGAAGGTACACCAGCTGAGATCAGGGCAAATGAAGATGTGATCGAAGCCTATCTTGGAAAGGGTGATCATGCTCCGGGTTGAAGGCATCACCGCAAGTTATGGGTCCGTGCATGCCTTGGACGACGTCTCCCTGAAAATGGGAAACCAGATCGTTTGCCTGCTTGGCGCAAATGGGGCGGGCAAGTCGACGACACTGAACTGCATTTCCGGTATTGTTCATCCCAAGGGTGGGCGCATCTTTTTTGAAGATGAAGACATTACCGGTCTTGCACCGGAACATGTTGTTAAACGGGGGATCGTTCAGGTCCCCGAAGGCCGTGAGATATTTTCATCCATGACGGTCGGCGAAAATATATTGTTGGGCGCATACCTGCGTGGTGACAAATCGTCTGTCGCTGACGATCTGGCCTCTGTTCTCGACTATTTCCCGGTGCTTGAACAGCGCCTGAAACAGCAGGCAGGTACATTGTCGGGTGGTGAGCAGCAAATGCTTGCAATTGGTCGCGCCCTGATGTCGAAACCAAAACTTCTGATGATGGACGAACCCAGCCTTGGTCTGTCGCCAGTACTGGTCGACAGCCTCTTTGAAATAATTGGCCGGGTCCACGAAGCGGGTGTGCCGATATTGCTGGTTGAACAAAACGCATCCATCGCGCTCGCCTTCAGTGAGTTTGGTTACATTCTCGAAAACGGGGAAATGATTCTCAATGGGGAATCTTCGGTACTTAGTAATAACGAAGCGGTTCGGGAGGCCTATCTCGGTCTTTGATTTTTGAGTTCAATCTGATCGTGCCCTCCTGATCAGGAAAAGGAGAAAAAGATGTACATCAAGGGATTGCATCACGTTGCCTACAGGTGCCGGGATGCCCAGGAAACTGTAGATTTCTACACAAACGTTCTTGGCATGAAATATTCAATGGCCGTATCGGAAAATCAGGTGCCGTCGACGAAGGAATCGTTCGCCTACATGCATCTGTTTTTCGAAATGGGTCAGGAGGGTGGCTACCTGGCCTTTTTTGAATTACCGGATGAACCTGACATGGGCGTTGATCCAAACACGCCCGACTGGGTCCAACATCTGGCATTCCGGGTGCTGGATATTGAAGCCTTGCGGGCGGCTGAAAAGGACTTGCGGGCTAAAGGGCTCGATATATTGGGGCCAGTTGATCATGGGTTTTGTGAATCCATCTACTTTCATGATCCCAACGGGCATCGGCTCGAATTTGCCGCCAATAAACTGACTTTCAATATGATCGGCAAGTTGCATGATGCGGCACAGCCAATGTTGGATGAATGGAACAAGACCAAAAAGTCAGTTCGTCATTCCGCCTGGGTCCATGAAGCCGAATTGTCCAAGGACTAGATGATATGGCAGAGGCCATAACGTTTGGTGGTAAAGTGGCTGTTGTAACAGGCGCTGGCCGTGGTCTCGGCAGGGCTTATGCGATTGACCTTGCCAGACGCGGTGCCCGGGTAGTGGTTAACGACATTGGTGTGTCGATTGCGGGTGAGGGGTTTTCACAAGCTCCGGCGGAAGAAGTCGTTGCTGAAATCAAGTCATTTGGCGGAGACGCCGTCAGTAATTTCGATGACATCTCGCAGCCCGGAAAATCTGGACCCGTCAACCAGGCCATCGTTGATTTTGGCACTGTAGATATCGTTGTAAATAACGCCGGCCGACTGGAACATCATGCTTTTGAGGATTTGCCCTGGCAATCTTTTCTTGAAATGCAGCAGGTGCACTATTTCGGTACTTTCCATACGTCTCAAGCGGCCTACAAGGTTATGCGCGAAAAAGGCTATGGCAGGATCGTCATGACCTCGTCCCAAGTCGGTTTTTATGGAAAGTCTGGGTCGACCTCATATGGTGGCGCCAAGATGGGTGTTCTTGGTTTGCTGTTGACCCTGGCGCTGGAAGCACCCGAACACGGTATCCACGTCAACGCGATTTCACCCTTTGCCGGTACGCGTATGTCTGCCGGGGCCTTTCCGGCAAATGTTGTCCCGCTGATTGCGCCGGAACAAGTCAGCGCCGCTGTTAGTTATCTCTGCAGTGACAGGTGCCAGCGTTCGGGGGACATCATTGTCGCAGGCGGAGGGCATTTTTCGGCTGTCCAAATGGTTGAAACTCCTGGAATCGATTTCGATGATTTTTCATCCATCACGGCGGAAGAAATTGAATCCCGATATGCAGAGATTGTTGATGCCAGCACCACTGTCCGGTTTGACAATGCGCTTCAGGCCGTCGGCAAAACCTTTGATCGCATTCTCGAAATTGCAGGTAGATCAGAAAACGGTGGGGAATGATATGACGGGACGGATGAACGGAAAAGTCGCGATTGTGACCGGTGGTGGCTCGGGAATGGGACAGGCAACAGCGCAAAAATTCGTTGCCGAAGGCGCACGCGTGCTTATTACCGATATAGACGTTGAGGCCGGCGAAAAGGTTGCCGCAGAAATTGGTGAAAATGTACGGTTTGCCAATCAGGATGTTGCTGACGAGCAAGGCTGGAAAGACGTTGTGGCGGAAGTTCAGAGCGCGTTCGGGCGACTGGACATATTGGTTAACAATGCCGCTTCGGCCATTGAAGGCACACCTGAATCTTCCACCCTGGAAGACTGGCGGCGAGTGTTGTCTGTGAACGTTGAAGGTATTTATCTCGGATGCAGGACCGTGATGCCGGTAATGCGCGATTGTGGCGGCGGCGCAATCGTGAACATCTGCTCACGCGCAGCATTGGGTGGAGCACCTCCTCAACTGGCTGCCTACGGAGCCAGTAAAGGTGCCGTGCGCCAGTATACGAAGACGATCGCAACCTGGTGTGGCCGCAATGGATATAACATCCGCTGTAACTCAATAAACCCCGGTGCCATTAATACGCCGATGCTGCGTGCCAGCATGGATGCAACGCCAGATCCGGTTGGATATACCAAAAATATGGCAGCCAAAGCGCCCCTGGGTCGGATCGGTGAACCTGAAGATATTGCCAATGCAGTTTTGTTCCTGGCGTCAGACGAAGCAAGTTTTATCACAGGCGCTGAACTGAATGTTGATGGTGGCGTCAGTGCCGCTTGAATAGAATTACAGGAGATCGAGCGATGGATGAAAAGACAGTTTATATCGTCCAGTTCTGGACCCGGCCAGAAGGCGGACAGCGTGTCATCGACTGGTTGAACGACACTCATTTGGCTGATGTCGTCTCGCAACCTGGATTTTTGTGGGCCCGCATGTTTGCCATGGAAGAAATGGACGAAGATGGCTGGCCCGGTTACATGATGATGTATGGCGTAGAGACCCGGGAGAAGCTTGAGGCTTATTTCAACAGTGAAGCCACACAACGCTATGCGAAGGAACGCGAAGAGCTTGGTCTCAATGATCTTCTCAGGATCAAGAAATTTGTTGGCACCCCAGGTACCTTTTTGACATCTAAATAGTCAATTTTCAAATAACGGGCAATGAAGCCCACGGAGAGTAATTCCCATGACACGAGTACTTGTTCTTTTTCACAGCTGGACGGGCGGCACTTATCGCCTGGCAGAAGCACTTGCTGAAGGTGCGCGATCCGTTGATGGCGTTGAAGTCATCGTCAAGCAGGTCCCGGAAGTAGTTTCTGACGAGGTGCTGGGCAGGGCGGGAGCCACAGAAGCACGGAAAGTATTTGCGGATGTTCCCATCGCGACTGTCGACGAACTTCCCGACTATGACGGATTTGCTTTTGGCACACCGACCCGTTTTGGCAACATGAGCTCGACCATGCGGAGTTTTCTCGATCAAACCGGACGCTATTACGTCGATGGAGTTCTTGCGGCAAAACCCGCAACGGTATTTTGTTCGACAGGCACTGGTGGCGGTATGGAAACGACGATTACAAGTTTTTGGAACACGCTCGCCCATCACGGCATGACGATTGTACCCCTCGGGTACCGGGCTCAAGAAATTCGCGATGTATCCGTAGCCCATGGTGGCAGCCCCTACGGCGCCGGTGCCATGGCTCGGCTTGAAGACCCGCGCGGCAAGGAACTTGAGCTTGCGACTGCCCGAACGCAAGGTCGGGTCTGGGCCGAAATTGCACAAAAACAATCCCGTTAGATTTGGAAAATAACATGGCTACGCACGAAATTGATCGCTCACCTGTCATCGTCCAGTTTGAAGATAACTCCTCTTTTACAGAAACATACGGCTTTGTCGGGAGTCAGGGTTATGTCTTTCTCGAGGGACAACTCATTCTGCCCCGGGATGTTAAATCAGATACTATTTTCCTGTTCATGCACCCGGCCACGACTCTCAACTTAATGCCATTTCCGGCAGGTTTGGCCGCCGCTGGTTGCCACGTACTTTGTTGCGGCAGTCGCTACGCAAAAAACGACACAGCACTGATTATGGAAAAAGTTCTGGTCGATCTTGGCGCTTATGTGCGCTATGCGAAAGAAGACCTGGGGTACAAGAATGTTGTGATGATGGGTTGGAGCGGGGGTGGGTCGCTAACCTTCTTTTATCAAGCACAGGCCTTGAACCCGACAATTACCCACACACCTGCAGGTGATCCCGTTGATATTACCAAGGCCGGTTTGATCCCTGCAGACCTTGTTGTCTTTATTGCCGCTCATATTGGCCGGGCCAAAATCCTGACGGAATGGATTGATCCTTCGGTCAAGGACGAGATGAACCCTGACGATCGAATTGCCGAACTTGATTTGTTTCATCCTGACAATGCGGACAAGTCACCCTATGACCGCGACTGGGTGGCGCGGTTTCGTTCGGCACAGCTGGATCGTATTCATAAAATAACAGCGCGTGTAGAAGGTACACTTGCAGAATTGAAGGCGCGTGGCGGGCTTGAACTTGAGCGCGCCTTCATTACCCATCGGACGATGGCTGACCCCCGTCATTTCGACGTGACGCTGGAGCCAAATGGACGCAAGCCGAACTGGTGCTATCTTGGTGATCCGGCGACCGTGAATGTTGGACCTGTTGGAATTGCCAGATTTTCCACATTGCGGGCCTGGATGTCACAATGGTCGGAGAAATCAAATGCCGATGGTTTAATTTGCGCAGCCCAGGTTGATACGCCGTTGTTGCTTGTGGAAAATCAGGCGGACGACGCGACGCCACCCAGTCATACACGTGATATTTTTGAAGTTTCGGCCAGTCCGGACAAAACCATGCACGTTATCGACGGGGCCACGCATTATTACAAGGATCAGCCGGAAAAACTTGTCGAAGCAGTGGGCCATGTAACAAGTTGGGTGAAGGCCAAAGGGTTGATCGACTGACATAGCTCTCAGGAACTCAGACCACGACCTGAAATTCAAGCTCGACTTCGCGGTTTTCCTTCGCGGAGGTGAGGATGGCGATACAGGCTTCCAGTGTCGCCAAGCCCCAGGCCGCTGAATGAAGGGGTGGTTTGCCATTCATAACGGATGCAAACAGTTCGTCCATGACTTCGACGCGGGGGATGGCCGGTGCTGGCAAGTTGATATGGCGACGTTCAAGGTCACCGTAAACCGTTATACCATCCGGCATTAGTTTCAGATCGGCTCGCTGACAGCTGGCAATGATCAGACCAAAATGTTCGTGAGTGTCCACAGATGGTGTCTTCGCGAAGTCATCGGCATTTCCGGCAAGGCCGTAATTTCGGGCGCGTTTTTTTTCGCTTTCCAACTGAGCGTCGATATCGCCAACCAGAGCCCGTCGGGCATTGCCATAT
>Ga0233443_1001665_pt1 | contig 18741 bp, 12 predicted proteins | sample SI_123_September_2_FD_182784 | JGI IMG/M metagenome (GOLD analysis project Ga0233443, IMG submission 182784) | Seawater microbial communities from Saanich Inlet, British Columbia, Canada - SI_123_September2016_200_MG | ecosystem: Environmental > Aquatic > Marine > Inlet | place: Canada: British... | reverse complement strand
TATTTTCCGCCCTTTGGCACTACTACTCTGACCGAATAGACCTCTATGCAATCAGAGCAGTAACACCAAAGGTCAAAAAATCTTGAGCGAAAATTTTGTTAAGATAATTATGGTCACCTACTTAAATCAACTACCGTTTAAATCTCGTTAAATAATGTCAACGTCATCGTTTGGTTATGTAAATCACAAAAACCTGATGAATGAGGCGCAATTTCTCCATAAGAATAAAAACCGACCTGAATACTTCCCGAAGGCAATGTTTCCAGAGTTGCTTCCACTTCTTCTTCGGTACGCTCGCCTAAAACCAATCGACGACCAACACAACTGATTGCAATGGCAAAACCAGCTTTCATTTCACCCATTTTCATTAAACTTTCAGCCGCATCAGCCGCACCGTCAACCAATCGATCAAAGTTTGCTCTCATCAACTGAATTTTTGAGCCGATAGGAATATCACCCGCAAAGGTCAGGGAGTTATCTTCTTCACTGACGGCCAATATGGTTCGAACCACTTGCTTTTCGACCAATTCTTGATCATTTTGTATTTTCACAAATAAGGGGAATAACAATCCCGTCGAAGGCAGTCCCTCAGCACGATCACCTAAATATTCTTTATACAATTCCAACGCAGGACGATCATCAATAGTATACAAAACATTGTGCTCAGATTTGGTCGCTGTTCGTTCAACACCAAACTTATCCCAACCACCTTGAGAGCCATGTGCAATTTTTATGGCATCGCCATAAAAGCCGACACCAACAATAGCACCACTGTCTGCCACGGAATTATTTAAAACCCAGGTTGATTCAAATTTATCCGCATCACCCGCTAAACCACCCGTCACTGAAACGTCATTAGATACTTCAGAATTAATCCCTGAGATGAGTTCAGATCCATTGACTAGCAAACCATCCGACAATAAGAAAATTGCACGTAGCTCTTGGTCATTTAATGATTGAGCCAGTTTTTTACCTGCTAAATACGAATCATCAGAACTACTGACTTTTTCACTGCCAATCTTTAGCGTTGTTTTTTCAAACCGACAAACACCAACAACCACTTCTTCATCAACAATATCCTGATTGATGATCTGACCTGACGTTGAACAACCAATAACCACTGAATTCGGGTATCTATTTTTTAGGTAGTCAAATAATGTAGCATCAACACACCGTTGAGCAAAAACGGTCACTAAAGTTTGTGGAGAATCATCGGCATCAATATCGACAGGGGCACTAAAATGTTCAGATTTTAATGTATAAGATGAGGTTTTCATTGGTCAGACTCCTTGAGCATGATGCGCTGACGAGTAAATTTTTAAAAAATTTTATTTTTCCGATATTTAGGCAACTCACAATAATTATGATCACCTACCTAATGCAAGTATAACAATAATCATATCATGAGATACAGGATATCTTAGCTCTATTATTAACGATGACGATAATAAGGATTAGAAAGTCTGGAATATGGCTGTGGTCGTTGCCGATAACGATACCGATAAGGTGTAAAATAATAAGGCGGTGGTAATGATGCAGGAGATGGATAAGTAGACCTCATTGGATAACGATTCATCTGACGAGGACGTGAACGATTCATCGGGGTAAAATCATTATTAACCGTGGCTTTAGTTGCCATGAAAACAGCTGTCTTTTGTAGTAATCCAGGTTTTTTCTGTAAATCACTTAACTCATCCGTTTTCACAACAATCTTTTGTTTACTCTTGAGTTGTGGCAATTGTTCATCTGGTTTAACTAAAACAATAGGCTCTTTTTCAACTTTTGGCTCTTTCAATTGATTGCTATTTTTTGGTGTTGACAGTGATGTTTTTACCAATATTTTTTGCTCAACAGGAATAAACTCCATCACACGATGGCTTGCATTGCCAACCAAATCAAATTGCAAATAAGGATAGGCAACATCTTTTTCAGCTAATTTTCTATTGGCCTCTATCACTCCTTGCAACTGAGTATTTTTAATATCACGCTTTGAAAAAGTAGGATAAACGCCCCAGGAAATATTAGCAATAATGCTTGGAGCCAACGTCCCTGCCAAAAAAGCACTCTTATGCCAAATATCAGATTTTTGTGACAATTGATGAAATGAAATATCCTCCACAATTGCCGAACTAATCAAATTAATACCAGACCTTAAATTAACATTGATTGACGAACCATTTCGACTGGCAGGAAAGTGCGCATAATGAAGATCTGTAGGCAACGTCTTTTGCAGATGAATCAACAAATTATTTGGTAAGTTTGTTGAGTCGATGATAACTGATTGCGCGGAAATCAAAATTAAACCCTGAGAAAAATTAAGGTGGCTCATTCCAGCAGTGGACGGATAGCTGATTGAAACATTATCAAAAGCAAACCCCAACAACCATTGCCCTTGATATTCAAAAATAGTCACATTATCAATATAACCCAAATTCGCCTGATAACCATCTCCCATTGGAATCACATCAGAAATAACCAGCCCCATCGGCTTTAAGTAATCTGCAACCGTTGAATTCATTGATTCCAAACGATTACTGGCATAACTCATTGAACAGAAAACCAAACAAATGATAGCAATCAATCTCTGCATTATTAACGCTCTCTTTTCATTGCATCCATATCAAAATCAGCTTCAAATAAACCTGTTGCAAATCGATGTTTTTCCCAATTTAATTGAGTTGATTGTCCATTCAGGTGGTTGGTCATGGTCACTGTAGCAGCCCTCCAAATAAAACCTCGATAACTTCTATACTTACCGACAGTTAATGTTTTTATATTGGTTCTTTTTTTATCGTAATAATTAATTTTCATGACACGAAAGGCATCTTTATCAATCCATTTTTCAATTTTTGAATAACCTGATTGTCCACTTTGGGGCGTTAGTTGAACAACAAAACATGGGATACCGCCATAACTTGCATTTTTCAACCACTTATAACTATATTTTCCAACGGCATGACTGGTTAAGTCTTCGTATGAAAATTCACTGCCTGCAAACGATCCTGAACTATTGGCCTCGTTAATTTTGGTCACTCGTTTGATGGCAGGTATATACAACCATTGCTCATCCATATTCACTTTATCGTTATAAGTTAACAATGCGGTTCCTTTGATGTCTTCAGAGTTAGTCACCAATAAAATAGATTTATTTTCATTGTTTTCAATTTCAACACTTTGATAAGTAAACGTATGCTTTGTATCATCCCCATGCTTGGTGATTAATGTCATCGTCATTTCAGCCGTTTCATCCACATAACCTCGAGATCTGTTATGAGTTTCTACGATAATTGCTTTACCTTTTCTACGTGCTGACAAATTAGCTCTTTCAATGCTTTTAGCCGACTTTCTCGCCATTGATTTTACTTCTTTTGAACTGCTACTGGCTTGAACATTCGGTTTTTTAACAGGTGTTTGCAATTCGCTATCAACATTCGTCACGACAACTGCCTGAGAACGAACAGGTTCTACTGGCTGAGAAACCACTGGAGCTACAGGTATTGACGGCTTAACTGGCTGACTAACAACAGGTGTTGAACTCTCCTCTTCCTCTTCTTCCTCTGGTAAAAACTGTTCGATAAAAGGAATTTCAATGGGCAAATCAATTTCTGGCATAGCAATTTTAACACCCACAAGACCTGCAACGGCCAATGCTACCAAAATAACTAACATAATAATAAGTTTGATGATCTTTCCTATCAAAGATTTTATTCGACTGAAAATAGACACTTTTTCTATTTCCAGAGGTGTTATTTCAGATGCAACTGGTTTTGTTTTATTTTTTTCAGTTGATTGAGTTGAGTCTGAAGTCTTCTTTTTAGTTTTTTCAGGCTCAGCAGACTTTTCTTCCATTATGGATGCACCAATCGGTGACACACTCAGCTCAACTTCTTCAATTTCTGTTTTTTCATGTTCTGGAGTCGATACGCCACGAGGCAAATCATCAGCAGGTTTAACAACATCACAAACTGTTTTATGGCTTGATGCCAAAATAGCAAGGTCAATACTTGATTCATCAATTTCTAAACCAGACAAATCAATACCACTCAGCAAATCAGATGATTCACCAGTATTATTGGTTTCTTCTACTGTTGTTTTTTCTTTGACTTTTTCAATGTCTTCTTCTAGCTCAAGTGTCATCTCTTCGGTGGCAAGATGGCCCTCTAAGTTATCAGGCAAGTCATCTAAGGTATAAATTTCTTCATCTTCTTCAGGACTGTCCTCAATTAACTCAGGTTCTTTATCATCATCTAAATCCAATGACTCTATTTTTTCTTCTTCAACATCAAGAGGCTGAGTGCTTTCAATGTTTTCTACTTCATCTTCTAAATCTAATCCAGACAGGTCAACTCCCGCCAACATATCATCTTCATCTTCAAGAAACTGAGCATTATCGACATCAGCTTCTGGTTCAGCGGATATTGGCTGAAGACTGGCAACCAACTCCCGATGTAAGTCAGTCATATTCTCAATACGAGCCAATAATTCACGTGCTTTAACGGGTTTTGACAAATAATCATTGGCTCCTGCTGAATAAACCCGTTTAATCGCCTCTTCCCCCGTATCGCCCGTAATAATAATAGCGGGTAATTGCGAGCGAACAGGGTCATCCAATTTTCTCAATGCTTTGACTAAATCATCACCATCCATACCATCGGCATCAAGATTCATGTCTGACAATAAAACATCGTAATCATTATCTATAATTGCCTGTAGCCCCTCTTCGGCATTTAAATAATGATCCACTTCGACCTTTTCTTTTTTCAGCTCACGGGTTAAAAATAAAGCGGCTGTTCGGCTGTCTTCTACCAAACAAACTTTGCTGTTTTCAACCACTTTATTTGCAACTGATTCATCGTCATCTTCTTCATCACGGTTTTTACGCAAAATGGCATAATTTCTAATTCGGTTTTCAAGTTCGGTAAAGTTAACAGGCTTAATCAGGTAGTCATTGGCTCCCGCATCGAATACATCCATCAATACTTTGTCATCGGTACTGCCTGTTGTTACCAAAATAGGCATTTTATTAAGACGAGGTCTGATATCGCTTCTAACAACTCGAATCAGGTCTGGACCATTCATGCCTTTGGTGCTCAAACTCAAATCAGTGACCAAAACATCGTAGCGTTTTTTCTTCAAAGAGCTTAAGGCTGATTCAGCATCTAAAAAATGTTCAAAACTGAAATCTTCCAGTGATTTGAAAAACTTTTTAACGGGATGCGCTGCTGTTCGGCTGTCTTCGACAAAACAAATGGAATATTTCTCGGTCATAAACTGATTACCTAGACTGATATCTTTTATTCATTGATGAAACAGAATTTTAGAAATGCAAAATTCTTCCCGAAAGATACAAAGAAGAATTTATTCTCGTGACATAAACTACAACTAGGAGGTTATCCCTAGTTTGCTTTTAACCAACCATTAACTTCAAACAAATCTTCGCTGGACAAATTACCTGCTGCTTGTTTGAGTGATACCCGTCGAATAATATAGTTATATTGTTCATTATCACGATCACGTTGTGCTCGGTGATAATCTTTTTGGGCATCTAACACTTCTACAATGGTTCTTGTACCCACTTTATAACCTGATTCTGTGGCTTTTAATCGGCTTTTATTTGATTTAACCGCTTGCTTTAAAGCCTTAATTCGACTCAAGCTTGCTTTAACCCCTAAAAATGCTTGTCTGGTTTGGCTAACAACAGTTCTTCTTTGCTTATCCAAATCACTTAATGCTTGCTTGTATTTAAAGCGAGCTTCTCGTTGTTTGGATGTCACCGCAAAACCTGAAAAGATGGGAACAGTAAATTGTACACCAAATGCCAAAGTCGTATTGGTCTTTTCTGTTGATGTCAACGTACCCGTTACAGGAATAGGATTGCCATTTGAATCAAGCGACAAATTTCCATTTGCATCTTTGGCAAACAGACTGGTGGTAATCACTGAAGTAGACGATTGATCATCTTCCGATCTTACCCATGAAGCCACCAAATCTGCGGTTGGAAAATGATTGGATGTTTCCAGTTTAATTTGCTTTCTTGCCGCTTCAACACCTTTTTGAAACCCCAACACTGATGGATTATTTTGCAACGCTAATTTTGCCCATTCATCAATATTGTTAGGTTCAGGAGATTGCAATGACAAATTAGATTTTAGTGACGATAGGTTTTCGTGGTATTGATTGGTTATTTCCCGTAATGATTCCAGTTTATTCTGATAGTTATTTTCTGCGGCAATTTCTTCGGCAATCGCCAAATCATATCTTGCCTGAGCTTCACTGACATCTGTTTTTGCAATTAAGCCCACCTGATAACGTTTTTTAGTTTGATCTAAATGTCTTTTTGTGGAATCTTTTTCACTGGTTGAAAACTCCAGATTATTCATCGCAGCCAACACATCAAAATAACTTTGCATTGTTCTTAACACCAAACTTTGTTCCGCTGCAGTGTAATTGCTTTTTGCCTGAGATAATTGGTCCCCTACTTGGCGCCATGCAATGTGATTTTCATAATGAAACAAGGGTTGTTGTGCAGAGAGTGTCAACGTGGTTGTGGTAAAATCAGCGTTGGAAACATCACTGACTTCTCCCGTTAAGGTACTAACACCTGTGACATCTGACTCAATATCCGTACGAGTCCTATCTCCTGTTAAAGCAATGGTTGGCATAAAGGCGGCCATTGCCTGATTTTTCAGCTCAAGAGTTGCACTCAATTCTTGTTTAGCAGATAAGATAGTTGGATCAGATTGTTTTGCAATATCATATATTTCAGTCAAATTTTCTGCACTGGCATAAGTGGTTACAAAAGATAATAACATTGCCGCACATGTTTTTTTTAATGCCATATCAAGCATCATTAAATCCCCCATTAAGATCATTTTATTATTCAAGATTTTTTTTAATTATTATGTAAGATAGTTAGATTCTAGTATAGATGCTGATAAGGCGTGTCGAAATATTAATTTATTTCTGTATTTTTTTAATGTGAAATTATTTACCTGAGCATCTATAGTCTATGTATGGTTATCAAATTTATTTTCAAGGTTCTCTTTATGATTAAACAGTTAGCAATAAATACCATTATCGGCATCATTTCCATGATGTTTACATTCAATAGTTTTGCCGCTGATGACCGTACTTCTGTGACAGTAAAAAAATTACACAAACTTTACATGTATCCTCGCATTGAATCTCCTGCAACAGTTGTCAGCTTAAACGACAGCTCAATCAGCGCCGAGGTCAGTTCAAAAATCATTGAAATGCCTGTTGCTGTTGGCGACATTGTCTTTCGTGACGCCATTTTAGCTCGGTTAAATTCAACCGATTTTGAATTAGAAAAAAAACGACTCCGAGTCAGCGCAAAAAAAATCAGCGTACGATTACAGCAAGCCCGATCGAAATTAAAACGCTATCAAAAATTGGCGGGAGGCGTATCCAGAGAAAAAGTACGCCAAGCAAAGGGGGATGTGCAAGTATTAGAATTTGACTTACAGGATATTAAAGTACGGATTGCACAAGCTTCACGAAACATTGAAAAATGTACCATTAAAGGTCCGTTTACTGGTTTAATTTTAAAGAGACTGGGCAAAGTTGGAGAATTTGTCAGTCCTGGCAAACCATTAATCAGAGTTTTAGATATAGAACACATTGAAGTCTCCGCACAAGTGCAAACACGTGACATAGAAAGCCTGAAAGAAGCCAAAGAATTAATACTGGAATACCGCAATGAAAAATACCCTTTAAAATTAAGATCTGTTGTTGCCTTACTTGATGAACGAACTCGTACTCAGGAAGTTAGATTGATTTTTAAAGATAAACACGCTTTACCTGGCACTTCTGGACGTTTGGTCTGGCAACAAATTCAACCCCATGTCTCTCCCGAATATTTAGTCCGAAGACGTGGCAAGCTAGGCCTATTGCTTTACATAAATGGTCGAGCCAAGTTTGAACAACTGGGAAAAGCTCTTGAGGGTCGTCCCGTTCCCGTCACATTGCCTATCAAGTCACTGGTTATCATTAAAGGTCGATACAGCGCCAAAGACGGTGATAGAGTTCATGCCAGAAACATCAGAATAAAACGTAAATAGTTACAAGGATTGTTATGCTAAAGTCGATACTGGACAACCATGTCCTTGCCACCTTGGTACTTGTTTTAGTCATGGTTATGGGCGTTGTCTCTTACCAGAACATGCCACGAGAAAAAAACCCAACCTTTAATTACAATGCTGTTTCGGTGGTCACAGGGTTACCAGGGGCTTCTGCCTGGGACATAGAAAAAGTCATCACAACACCAATAGAAGCAGCAGTGGCAAAGGTCTCAGATGTTAGAACCGTAACAAGCTCAAGCCAGGAAGGTTTTTCCAGTGTTACTGTCCGATTTGGCGACATTGATGATGAAACCTATGATCGACGCATCACTGACTTAAGACGTGAAATTCAAAATGCCTCTGCCCAACTTCCCAAAGAAGCGTCACAAACCTCCGTTAATTCAGTTAACAGCAGTAACGCTTTCCCCAGTGCCAGCGTCATGGTTTATTCTCTTGCCAATGATGAGAATTTACGCAAACAAGCACGTTATGTTACCAAAGACATTGAACGTATTAAGGGAATAGATAGCGCCCGCCCCATCGGTTTACAAGAACCCGAATTTCAAATTCGTTTTAAAATGGATCGTCTACAAGGTCTTGGAATTTCACCGACCTCTTTAGCCGATACGGTCAGAGCTTATTTCAGAAACGTTTCTGCTGGCACCATCAAACTGAATGACCAACAATGGGTGGTACGTTTGATTGGTGAAATTAATGATCTAGAATATCTTTCAAAACTACCGATCATCACTGCCCGTGGAGAAATTCAACTAGACAGTATTGCCGAAGTCACTCGCTCCAGAAGTAAAGCCAGTGGTCTGGTCAATTTCAGAGGACATCCTGCCATCATGATCAGCATTGCAAAAAAAGGCAATGCGAACACCTTGGAATTATTAGACGATATCAACAAATACATCGAAAAAAGAAACGAACTTTCTGAATCAACAGGCATCACATTAAGCCTACTTTATGACCAAACAGATAGCATTCGTAGCTCAATCAACGTCATGGAAACCAATGCTTTTTATGGTTTGATATTGGTAATGCTGATGACCTGGTTATTCCTTGGCTGGAAAATGGCGATGTTAACCACCATCGGTATTCCTTTTACCATTGCAGGTACTTTTTGGGTATTATCAACCATTGGCTTCACTCTCAATAATCCTGTTTTATTGGCGGTTGTTATCAGTCTGGGAATGCTTGTTGATGATGCCATCGTGGTAGTCGAAACCATGTACTTTTACTTATCAAAAGGTGGTGATGCGGCAGTTGAAGTGGTCAAAGCACTCGAAGAAGTCATCGGCCCTGTTACCGCAGCCGTTCTAACCACCATTGCTGCTTTTATGCCCCTCATGTTATTACCAGGTGTCCTTGGAAAATTCATGGTGGTTGTTCCCGTGGTTGTCACTGTGGCATTGTTATTCAGTTTGATTGAAGCATTTTGGCTACTACCAGCTCATGTTCAATCATGGGATGTTAACTTTGACAACAACAGCAAAAGTCATCAAATGCGCGTCAAAATGACCCATACGCTGAAAAATAAATTTTCGCACATATTAATCAAAGCCATGCGTCACCCAAAATCAGTGCTATTCGCTTTGATTATGTCATTTTTTATCTCCCTTGCTGCCGTTTCGACAGGCGCCGTTAAGGTCAACTTTTTTGCATTTGATTCATACCGAGTATTTTACATTGACGTAGAAACCAATCCTGGCACCTCTTTGCATCAAATGCAGGACAAATTATTGTTCATTGAGAAAAAAATGAGAGCAGCGGCCAAACCTAATGAAATCAGGGCCGTAGCGACTGCCGCAGGTAGAGCCAACAATAAAACAGGCGATCATTTAGGGCGCATTTTAGTCACCTTAAAACCTCAAGATGGTTCTTATCGTGAAATTGACGAATTCATTGAAGCCATTCGTCCCTCTGTCACTAATATTCAGGATATTTACAATGTGAATATCGTGACCTTTTCAGATGTCCCTAAAGCCGCATCCATCAAAGTTCGTTTACGGGGTGATGATTTTGATGAAATAGGCAATGCCGTCAAAGGACTGAAAAAGATATTATCGACAATGGAAGCCGTCAATGAAATCAAAGTAGATGACAATGCAGGCAGCATGCAATTATCTTTTACCGTAGACATTGATGTGGCCAGACGAGCAGGTTTAAACCCTGAAACATTATCCAGAACCGTTCGATTACTGGTTGATGGTGAAGTTGTGGCAAGTGTTCAGGACAAAGGTGAAAAAGTTGATATTCGTCTATTAAACGACAAACTCATCTGGCGCGATATTGATGAATTTATGCGACAAACCATTTCATTACCCAACAACGGTGGTGAAATTCCTTTAGCACAATTACTCTTGCCCAGTATTAAACAAGGTGTCGGCAAAGTTCAGCACTACAAATTCAGACGTTCAATGACGGTAGAAGCAGGCATTGACAAAAAGATACTCAACACACTAGAAGCCAACAACTTCATCAAAGCCAAATGGAAAACAGTTGCTCATCTTTACCCTAACGTAGTCTTAGATTTCACAGGAGAATTAGACGATATCACTGAGTCATTGGATGCTCTAAGCAGTCTATTCTTATTTGGCTTATTACTGATATTTTTAATCCTCGGCACACAATTCAACAGTTACTGGCAACCTTTGATGATTTTATTGACCGTACCTATGGCCTTTACTGGTGTTATTTTAGGTTTATTTGTCACCAATAACCCATTAAGTTTGTTTACACTTTATGGTGTCATTGCCTTGGCAGGCATAGCGGTCAATGATGCAATTGTATTGATTTCAACCGCCAATAACATGAGAAAAGCAGGAAGAAGTCGCATTTATGCCGCTGTATTTGCATCTCGCAGACGCTTCGTGCCTGTTATCATCACTTCTTTAACCACTATTGCAGGATTGTTTTCATTGTCCACAGGTTTGGCGGGTTACTCCATAATGTGGGGACCTGTTGCGACTGCGATTGTTTGGGGACTGATGTTTTCAACTTTCTTAACGTTGATTGTTTTACCCATTCTCTACTACACCTTTTCAAAAGATGAATACAACCACAAACAAACAGTATTTGAAAAAATCTCAATGAAAATATTACCCACCGTAGCAACCGTGGCAAAAGTCTTACCTGGCGGCAAAGACATTAATGAAAAAATGCAATCCACGCAACAAGACAACAAGCTCAATAAAGCGGGCTTACAGCTTATTAAAGAAGGCAAACATTGGGAATCCATTGCCGTTTTCGAAGAAGGTGTCAGTCAGTCCCCTGATAATTTATCATTAGCATTGAATGCCGCTCATGCCATGTTAATTTTTATGCAGAAAAATGGCAGTGATGAAGGCTTCTTAAAAAGAACCAAACGTTATCTGGATAAAGCTGCACCGCAATACTCAGGTGACAAACGCTACCGTCAACTGTTAAAATTATACAACCACTTGATGATTACATCCGCTGATGAGTAATTCTGATCGTTACTGGTTTATTGTGCCTGCCGCAGGTATTGGTTCAAGAATGAATGCGGATTTGCCCAAACAATATCTGAAATTGGGCAATCAAAGCATTTTAGATACAACCATCCGCAAATTACTTGAATTTCCATTAACAAAAGGTATTGTACTGGTATTATCACCTGAAGATAGTTACTGGCAACAATCTGATTTTTATCAATCCCCAGACATCGTCATCGTATCGGGTGGAAAAGATCGATTTAATTCTGTATTCAATGCCTTAGAATACTTGTTAAAAAATACTCACAATAAACAAGACTGGGTATTAGTCCATGATGCTGCCAGACCTTGTATTCGACATTCAGACCTGAATAAAATAATTGATGAATGTCAGCAACACCAAACAGGAGGAATACTGGCCTCCCCTGTTCATGACACCATCAAACAAGCCACAAATCGACAAACCATTGATAAAACACTGGATCGCCAAATCATATGGAAAGCCTTGACCCCACAGATGTTCAAGCTTGAAAAATTACATCAAACACTTAAAAAAGCCATCGACAACCATTGGCATGTAACCGATGAAGCCAGTGCCATTGAATTAGATCAAGGCGAAATAAAATTGATTGAAGGTCATGATGACAATATAAAAATCACTCGCCCACAAGATTTATCCTTGGCTCACTTTTATTTACAACAACAGGAATTGGCATGTTCAGAATAGGTCACGGTTATGATGCCCATACCTTTGAAACAGACAAGCCTCTGATCATAGGCGGGATCAACATCCCCTACTCTCATGGTTTAAAAGCACATTCTGATGGAGATGTACTGATTCATGCAGTTTGTGATTCATTATTAGGAGCGGCCGCATTAGGAGACATCGGCAAACACTTTCCTGATACAGATAATCAATTTAAAAACATTGACAGTCGAATTCTGCTCAAACAATGCTTTGAATTCATTAAGAAAAAAAAATATTCTATTCAAAACTTGGACATCACCATCATCGCCCAAGCCCCCAAGATGTCTCCTCATATAGAACAAATGCGAACAACTTTAGCTGAGGATATGAATTTAACGATTGATCAGGTCAATATCAAAGCCACCACAACTGAAAAAATGGGGTTTACAGGGAGAAAAGAAGGCATTTCCGTTCATTCGATTGTATTATTGGAAAAAGCTTAGGAATGAGCACGAAATAACTTCCCATTCTTGGTTTCATATTTATTTTAAATTCAAATGATCTGATTGAATAAAAGCGTAAGAATAGTCACTCTATTTTGAGCTTTTATGATTGAATATCATTTGAAAGTGAAGTGAAGATGGAATTAAGAACGGGACGTTATTTCGTGCCCATTCCTTAGACAAGCATATTGTTAATATATTATTTATTTTTCCTAAAAAAATAAAACAATAAAGTAATTTTGTACTATATTTGAAATAGGTAGCACACAGTAAAGGTGATCTATGTCAACAGTAGAAGAAAAACGTAAATGTATCCGCTATAACCTAAATGCAACCAGTGAAATCACTTTTCAAGATGATGGAAAAACCTGTCAAGGAGATATTCGAGACATTAGCGTTGGTGGTTTTTTCATTGAGCTTGATAACAGATTATCACCAACCGATAATAATAGATTGGTAGAGTTTCATATTTATGCAGATATATGCTCAACAAAAACAATTGTGATTGGTGATGGCAGAATTGTCAGGGTCACCGCTGAAGGAATTGGTATCTTTTTTGAAGTAATAACAGATGAACAGAAAAAACAATTACACAAAATTATCTCTGAATTAAGACACTTAATGAATGAATAAATTACTCAATCCCAATACTCCGAAAATCAGCCTAAACTTCCAACCAAAAAGTAACAGGACCATCATTTAATAAAGAAACTTGCATATCTGCACCAAAGATCCCCGTTTGAACATTGGGCACGTCATTGCCAGCGATATTAACCAAATACTTAAATAACTTCTCCCCCATTTCTGGTAGAGCAGCCGATGAAAAACTGGGTCTTGCACCTTTTTGAGTATTGGCGGCGAGGGTAAATTGTGGAACCAATAATAATTCACCATTGATATCAAGCAAACTATGATTCATTTTGTCTTGATCATCAGCAAAAATTCGATAATTAATGATTTTTTTAAACAGCTTCAAAGCTTTTAGTTCATCATCCTGTTTTTGTACGCCAATCAGCGCAAGAATACCTTTACCGATATTTCCCACACTTTTTTGATTAATTTCAACAGTTGCATGATTGACTCGTTGAATCAATGCAATCATATAAATTTGCCGTTGGGTTTACCCACATAAAACCCCTGAACGTAATCAACACCGTATTTACTGAGTAATTTCACCAACTGCGCAGACTCAACATATTCGGCAATGGTTTTCTTACCAACAGAATGAGCAATATCTGTAATGGCTCTAACCATTGCCTGATCCATTGGGTCTGTTTCCATGCCTTGTATGAACATACCATCAATTTTAATATAATCGACAGGTAATTGTTTTAAGTGAGAAAATGAACTGAATCCACAACCAAAATCATCCAATGCAAAACAACAACCAATGGCTCTCAATTCATTAATTAAGCGTTGTGCTGACTCAACATTAGATATAGCCGAGGTTTCTGTGATTTCAAACATAATCAAGTTAGTTGGAATATCATACTCTTCAAATGTTTCTTTGATGAAAGGCAATAACTCTTCATCATCCATACTGTTGCCCGACAAATTAATGCCTAAATGCACAGGTTTATTATTTTCGTTGTGTTTTGCCAAAGTCTTAACCGCATTAACAAATATCCAGCGATCAATTTCACGCATCATATTAAAACGTTCTGCCGTAGGAATAAAAGCATTTGGATAAACCAACTCACCATCACCACCCTGCATACGAACCAGAACTTCATAATGTACTGGCTCGTCTAGGGCGTTGATATCATAACTCGCCATAAATTCATCAGACGATTTTGGTAAATTATCCACATCCATTGACTTAATGGGCAAAATTCGCTGAAAATGTAAGACAAACAAATCTTCTTCCAAAGCTTGTCGCAATCGGTGAGACCAACCTAATTCCATATCCATCACTTGCTTGGCATCATTTTCAGGCACATAGACATGACATTGATTACGCCCACCTTGTTTCGCAATATGACAAGCAATATCAGCATCAGATAAAACTTCATCTGGACTTTTGCTGTTACAATCAATACGGGCTACACCAATACTTGCATCAATGGTGTAATGCTTACTGGCATAACTAAAGGTGTATTCATGCAAAACTTCGCGAAACTGCTCTGCTAATACAAAAATATCTGCATCATCAACATTTCGCAATACCACTGCAAATTCATCACCACCTAATCGAGCCAGTAAATCAGACTGTCTTAATCTTGCTGATAACACTTGCCCCACCTCTATCAGCAATTGATCTCCTGCGGTATGGCCTGCGGTATCGTTGATGTATTTAAAACGATCCAGGTCAATATACAACAAAGCAGCTATTTCAGTGCTTCGTTTCAATCGCCACACTTCTTTTTTCAGTTCATCATCAAAATAATGGCGATTTAATAATTTGGTTAAATGGTCATGATTGACTTGCCATTTTAACTCTTCTTCCAGTAATTTACGTTCAGAAATATCTCTAAAAGCAACCACTGATCCAGCTTGTTCACCTTCTATGTATAGTGGATACACAGTACATTCAACAGGAATTGGATTTTTTTCCTCACTCCAAAAAGTGGTTTCCCAAGCATGCAATTCATCACCTAAACCATAAGCTTGAGTTAAGAAACAGGTTTCAACATCTGTTGGAGTGCCATCGGCGTAGGCGTAATGAAATAATGTGTGAGGCATGGCTCCAATCATTTCAAAATCAGCAGGATACCCCAAAATAGTTTTTGCAGCGGGATTAACAAAAGTAATCAAACCTTCTCGGTTAACACCGTAAACACCGTCTCCGACAGACCCCAAAATACCATGAAGCCGCTTTTGCTCTTGCTCAATTGAGCGACGAATATTGATTAATCGGCTCATGGCTTGCATACGCGCCACAAACAATTCATCCGCCTCATTTTTAAACATACACTCTACAGCGCCAGCATCCAATGAGTCTTTGATGACCTGATCGGTATAAGTACCCGTAAAAATGGCTGACATAATTGAGGATGTTTTAGGGTCATTGTGCAATTGACGACATAATTGGTCTCCATTACCACCAGGCATAAAGTAATCAACAATGGCGATGTCATAAGTATTTTTTCGAGCCTTGTCAAAACCTTCTTTAACAGAAGATGCCGTTTCTACTCCATAACCATGTTGCAATAATAATTTTCTGAAAAAGACACGAACAGTCGGAGAATCATCAACAAATAAGACCTTTATTTTCTCAAACTTCTCATTAAAGGCAGGCAACATTAGCCCAGCTTTGAACGAATCTTCAGGAGAAGCGGTGATTATTTTAGCCAGTGATGTTTTAGTTTCCTGGTAATCATCCCACAATAAAAACCCTGTTTTATTGCGTTTAACAACCCAATTTAGAGTGGCAGGTTCTGATTCAATTGCCATGATTAAAACAGCCAGGTTTTTGAAAACTGGCTCAACAATTAAGGATAAAACTTCATCAGCACTGGGGTTGGTTTTTCCAGGCCAGCCAATGATTAAACCATGAGGAGGATTTTCATCTTTATTATATTTTATTTGTTGTAGAAGCTCGAAACCACACTCATAAGTTGAACAAACGGTTATGTTGTACTCAGACTTAGGCAATATCTTTAAAATGGCATGCCGTAACGTAGCAGAGGTTTCGATCAATAAAAGACGAATCACTGTGATTATCCTCTAGTTTATTCTAATTATTTCAGAAACATGATGCCCTGACGGGCAAAATAACAAAATATTTTAGAGCCACGGATAGACACGGATGATGTTCAATGAGTATCCGTGTTTTATCCGTGGTCAAATAAATAATTAATTAATTAATTAAATCTATTTTGGTTAATAAATAAAGAATCCATGTCAAACACAAAAACTTATATTCTTACTTTAGGCAACTCGCAATAAATAAACTACCCATCTTACTGGCTCTTTTGTTCGTCTTTTTTGTTACAAAAATAGTTATGTAGAGTGACTACACGCCTATTTTTGTAACAAAAAAGACAAACAAAATTTCTGCGCAATATGGGTAGTTTATTTATTGCGTGTTACCTTACTATTGTAGAACGAGATGCACGTTTGCGTTCATGTTCTTTTAAATATCGCTTTCGAATACGAATACTTTTTGGTGTTACCTCAACCAGTTCATCGTCATCAATAAATTCCATTGCTTGTTCTAAAGTATATACAATGGGAGGTGAACATACCAAACTTTCATCTGTTCCTGAAGCACGCACATTGGTTAATTGTTTGGCTTTAGTCGGATTCACTGTTAAGTCATTGGTTCGAGAATGAATACCAATGATCATGCCTTCATAGACTGGATCAGCATTCTTAGCGAATAAACGCCCTCTTTCCTGCAAAGTAAACAGTGAATAAGCAATGGCTTTGCCAGATGCATTTGAAATCAACACACCATTGGTTCTATTCCCCAATTTAACATTAAGGTAAGGACCATAATTTTCAAAAACATGGTACATCAGTCCTGTACCTGATGTTAATGTCAAAAAGGAACTTCGAAAACCAATCAAACCTCGTGCGGGAATAATATAGTCAAGCCGTACTCTTCCCTTGTTACCCATACTTATATTCTTCAAATCACCTTTTCGAATACCTAACTGCTCCATGATAGTGCCTTGATGCTGTTCTTCAACATCAACGGTCAACTGTTCATAAGGTTCAGTTTTATTGCCATCTGCATCTTCATGAATAATCACTTCAGGTCTCGAAACAGCCAGTTCAAAACCTTCTCTTCTCATATTTTCAATCAATATTGACAAATGTAGTTCACCACGCCCTGACACTTGGAACTTGTCTGGATCACCCGTTTCTTCAACTTTCAAGGCAACATTGTGTAACAATTCTTGCTCTAATCGTTCTTTTATTCGACGTGAAGTAACATATTTACCCTCTTTACCTGCAAAGGGAGAATTATTGACTTGAAAAGTCACTGTCACGGTGGGCTCATCAACACTTAAAGGTTTTAAGACTTCAACGCATTCAGGATCACAAATGGTATCAGAGATATGTATATTTTCGACACCGCAAAATGCAACAATATCTCCAGCATAGGCCTCATCAAGGTCAATTTTATTCAAGCCCAAAAACCTAAAAAACTTTAATACTCGAGCTTTGCGTTGATTATTTTCTTGATCAACCACAACAATTTGACCATTGGGAGACAATCGCCCACGTTTAACGCGTCCGATACCAATAACACCGAGATAATTATTATAGTCAAGACTACTGATTTGCAATTGGAACGGGCCGTCCAAATCAACATCGGGATGAGGAACTTCATCGACAATGGTATCTAATAATATCTCCATTGTGCCTTCTCGAACAGTCGATTCAGTGCTTGAAAAACCTTTTAATGCAGAAGCATAAATAGTGGTAAAATCAAGTTGATCATCCGTTGCATCAAGACGATCAAATAACTCAAAAGTTTGATCCAATACCCAATCAGGACGACCACCATCACGATCTATTTTATTAATAACAACAATCGGTTTAAGTCCCATTGCAAAAGCTTTTTGTGTCACAAAACGGGTTTGAGGCATAGGACCTTCAACCGCATCAACCAATAACAAAACAGAGTCTACCATGGATAAAACACGTTCAACTTCACCACCAAAATCAGCATGTCCTGGGGTGTCAACGATATTGATGTGATGACCTTTCCAACTAATGGCGGTATTTTTAGATAAAATGGTGATACCACGTTCTTTTTCAATATCATTTGAATCCATCACTCGATCCAAACTGAGGTTATAACTGTCCAAAGTACCAGACTGCTTGAGCAATTCATCAACTAACGTTGTTTTGCCGTGGTCAACATGGGCAATTATTGCAATATTACGTATTTTATTAATCACTGTTCGAAATTTTCCTCTGTGTTTAGGGGAAGCGAAATAAATAAACGTCCAAATTGTGCAGGATTTTTGTTCGCCTTTGAGGCGCAAAAATAGGCGTATAGTCGAACTACACAACTATTTTTGCAACAAAAAAGGCGGACAAAAAAACAAGCAAGT
>Ga0233443_1001660_pt1 | contig 18801 bp, 8 predicted proteins | sample SI_123_September_2_FD_182784 | JGI IMG/M metagenome (GOLD analysis project Ga0233443, IMG submission 182784) | Seawater microbial communities from Saanich Inlet, British Columbia, Canada - SI_123_September2016_200_MG | ecosystem: Environmental > Aquatic > Marine > Inlet | place: Canada: British... | reverse complement strand
ACCACTCCGGGTGATCTTCAACAATACCAATAACACGTTGATCGATTATGCTGGCATTAATATTCATTACGATATCTCCATTTTCCAACCGGATATTTTATTCATTATCTCTATATTTTGTAATCATTCAGAATTGTGACATATTCTGGAAAAAAACAGAAAAAACCCCTTAATACCATTAAGTAATCCTCTTCTCAAAACGTCCAGTAGCATTTAGTTTTTCTCTAGGTATGGTTTCAATGAGTCAATCCACATCAAAATATGTCTGACTACCGGCCCCCTAATGCCAAGACCAAACTCAATCGAGTGGGAGAAACCATTCTCTGAGATGTTGGCACTTCCGACATAACCGTGTGATTGATCGGCAAGGATAATCTTTGCATGAACTAGCGGTGGGTATCCGTTACTTACAGAAGTTGGTTGCCAGTGCTCTACCTTTGAACCGTTATCAAAAACCCATGACTTGAATGCTTCAACACCATTGCGATGCTCAGCTTCCATATTTGCAGGGGTCAACATCGAAACCTTCTTTGCAGACAGTTCACCCTTTCCGCAACATCGCTTAATCTGTTCTACACCACATTCGCTCCAGTATGGTGCAATGAGCCAAAGTTCATCATCTGCTCTTTGAATTAGAGCCCCGAGATACTGCAAAACGCTCTCTTCGTTTGATGCGGTGACTACTTGAGGGAAGGTAAATTGGTTATGATATTCCAGAGGCACAGTTGCCAAGATAGCCTCAATACTATCTTTGTGAGTCAGTTGCTCGATCTGTTGTTGGCGATCTACAGAAGGGGAGTGTGCCGCGTAGTAGGCTTGCCATGGAATGGCGAGAGTCATTGGCTGTACCGATAACTGTTTTGCTATACGGCTAAGTTCAGGCTCCCAATGGTTACGAAGCTGAAGTTCAGATCGCTGTTCTGTCAAAGCTTGATTGAGAAGGGCTACTAACTCTTGTGCAATTCGCCCCCCCTGTTTGGGTGACAGCTGTGCAAGGTAGTTAATCAGCTGAAATAGAGTACGTTCCACTATGATCCCCAGAACCCCTGTTTGATAATCATATTATCCTCTTCATCGACTCTTCCACCGTGCAGGTAGCTACGAGAGAGTCCATGGTTGAAGGTTTCACAACCCATTACTGTTTGTATACAGCCACTACAGCTTGCCCCTCGGTCAGAGCAGAGCGGATCAAAGATACAGTTGAAAGCATAGTTACTTGCCTCATCAAACCAATCTTTAAGATGGTGGTTAAACATTCCTAGTAGCCCACCTGCAGTATAGTTCTGTACTGAGGCAACGTAGAGGATGATAGAGAGATCCATTGGGATCAGGTATTCCATGACTCGCTTCTCATCATATCCTGTGTGACGCTTGATGGTTGAGATTAGACAGTGACTAATTGTGTGCATTAGATGGAATGGTGCAGAATCGTGTAACGGTAAATCTTTTGTTTGGAGGATGACCTCGCTTGGTTCAAGCTGTAGTGCAAGGCTATTAGCGAGGAGGTAGGCATGAGCCTTTTGTCGGTTTCTTGTGGTGATATTCCCTGGATCTGCCCATCCTGCTTGCTCAATGCACCATATCAAAATACGGCAAGGGTCCAGATGAACCTGTATCGCCTCGGTTTGAGCGGGGAGAGCATAGACAATCCGTTTACCTGCCAACGAACTCTGTACCTGATCTTCAAATCCATTTAACGTAGTGGGTGGATGTCCGACCCCTTCTCCTTCTTCAACAGGCTGCCGTAGCTCTCGGGTGTAGCCATAACATGCCAGCACTACATTGATGGCTCTGTAATGGGCAATCTCACGTATCCCATAACGGTTATTTAGAATAGCGACATCTTGGATGAGGGCATCTTTGCGAATTGGATCAACCTCCCTCTCAACCTGTTTAGCAAGCGTGTCACGTTCAAGCTTGTAATCGTAAGGGAGTAAGGCTGCTTCAATTGCCCTGCGTGTGGAACCCAGTTGGTTGATTACGGTGCTTTCTGGAAAGTAATCTCTCACTTCTCGGTATCGCCCTGAAGATCGACCGAGCTTCTTTTCCAGGTCGTCAATCAACTGATTGGCGTTGTCCATAATGCTATTGAACATTGCTTCAGGCATAGAATTTTTATGATCCTGGTAGCCATCACGTTCGATCTTTTTTGCGGCTAGTTGTTCTATCAAACTCTCAGAATCACCACTCTCTCCGTTGAGAATGTCTTCCATAAGTTGCGCCAGTGCCTCAGCATCACTTAGTCCAATTAATGTGCTGGTAATAGCGTTGGCCAGGTCCTCTTGAGTTTCAACAAGTGCACTGGTCTTGGAGACAAGCTTTGCCGTCTCTTCTTTTAGTGAGAGGTACTGAATAAAATGTGGATAGAGGATGTCAGACCCGCTTGCCGGTCTTCCCTGTTTGGATGAAATATCAAATTCATTTTTACAGGATTCACACTTCTGCTGTAACGCATGTGCAAGTTGTTTTTTGCTATCGACATCATAAAAAAAGCTATTTAGGAATGAACCAGATTGGCTACTGAAACCAAGATTTTTAATGCTACGAATCTTAAAAGGGATATCGATGGGTGTCATATTGCTGCATCGATGAATGGCTACGTAGGCGTTTTGCTTCATTACTCCATTACAGTCAGATCGGAAACAGGGAATAACGTTGACGTTATTGATGCGCTTTTTAGCGCTCTCTGCCATCTCCTTTTCACTTTTGTACGGTTGGTGGTAGTTCAGAACACCACATTTGTTACAGCGAAGCATAATTGGAAAGGGGTTAGCGTAAAGACTTCCAGGGCAGACCACCTCCAGATTTGAAGCTGGATCCTCTAAAGCGGTACGCAGCTGGATATCAACCTTAGCATTCGGCATCTCGTCCCACTCTTTGACCACTTTTTTGACAACTGCAAGGAGTTGAACACGATCTACAAGTTTGGATTCTGCGCTATTATCGAGCGCACCCATGATTTTGATATAGGTGTTGTTACGCATACGATGAACGCCACCAGGTAGTAATCCGTCAAAGAACACCTTGCTCTTACTGACTTGATCCATTATTGATTTCCTCCTAGCGCATCCATTAAGTCAGAAGTGTCTCCATTAGGCAGGATATCGATCAGGGTTTCTATGTCACGGAAGTTACGCATTGGCCCTTTTCCATGTATTCGTTCAATGGCTTCGTTCATACGGTCTTTTGCATAATTACTCGGTAGATCAGCAAAGATATTAAGAAGCTTGGAACTGAGTCTCTTCAGAGAAGAGTCAAAATCATTTACCATCCTTGGGTCAAAGGCACCATTGAGATGATCTGGTACCGACAATGCTTGCAGCATATGTTTTTGTAGAGAGGCATAAGCTCGATTTGAACTATCGGCTAACACCTCTTTGATTTTTCCTGCATTGTTTAGATCTTTGGCAAAAGGCTGTTTAGCCAGCCAATTGAGAATACAGGCTGAAAAAACGCCAGGAATCGTACGATCAATGACGTTTGGAGCCAAGCGGTTGATAGGGACCGACTCCACCAGCCGATCAAGAAAGCGGTGATAGTCTTCAAAATTGAGAAACACATTAGTCTCATAAAGAGACTTGTAACTATAAACCGAAAGTACGATACCTGGCTTTACACGCCCTGATCGTGCCGATGACTGCATATACTCGGCAATGGATTTAGGCCATCCAGCAATAATCATGAAATTGAGCCGAGACATATCGACCCCATGAGAAACAACGCTGGTAGCGATTAACTGCCGCGTTGGATCTTCGTAAGGCTTTGTCTCCACTAACGTAATAGCCTTTTGGATTTCATCGAGAGGGGTAGTGCCATCAAGCTTAATCCAGCGACGCTCTGGATAGGTTGGAACTTGATAATTCTCAAAGCTACGTTGTAGCTCTGTATTACCCTTGATATTATTGTTATAAATCAGACAGGTATTGAGATAGGTGCTGATATAGTCCTTTATCTCTTTTGCCTCTGATGAGGACATCCCAAGTTGAGGTGTGAAGTGTTCTGGATCGGACTCTAACCCTGAAACAATATCATCGACCAAGGTAAGGAAACGCATGCTGGCTATTGAAGAGGTGCGTTCCACAATTGCTCCAGCACCTAGAGGCAGGATGCCGGCATACCAGCGTTGAATCAGTTCGCCTTCCTCATCATAGGCAAGTCGAGAGTAGAATGATTCACCATGCTTTATACCTGGTACGGGAAAACGTCGTGCCTTACGCAAGTAGAGATGGTGAATATGGTCGCTATAGCCTTTAATGGTTGCAGTTGCGGATAGTATCTTGGGAGGACGGCCTCCATTGGCAACCTGCAGCAGGGACATCAGAGTTTCATAGTGGGCAGCAAAGTTACCTGTGTTTTCACTTAACAGGTGAAGCTCATCCTGAAGGATAAATTGGATGCCAGATTGGTCGGTGCTTTTAAGTGGAATAGTCTTCTTGGATGAGGTGCGTGAGTTGTTGGGACAGGCTTCACTTCTATAACTGCCATCACTCTGCTGTACCATGATTTTGTGGCTACACTTCCCTTCTAGAATAAAGCCATGATCGGGGCAGTAGTGGGTGGCATTACCGAATAGCACACGGAAGTTCTTATTGTGAGCAATGACAGCAAGTTTATCGATGGTACCGACAAGTACGGTAGGCTGATAGCGATAGACCTCCTCATCAGAGACAAAGATACCTAACTCCCCCCTTAGCCCCTCACCATGCTCACCCTCAGAAGCCTCTGTATTGGACCAACATTCGGGATTGTTGCAGTAATGGTAGATACGACCATGTTTTAGATCTCTCTCAACTGAAACACTCTCTACAGCATCACAGTAAGGGCAATCCGATACAAACTTCCACTGCTGTAGCTGCTTATGTGAGAGCTTCGGTAGATAGAATTTGTCGTAAAATTCGAGACTATTGGTGATAAAGCTCGGGGTTCCTTCTCCGGTGAAATAGCCTATAGTGAAGGGAAAGCCTTTAAGCTCTTCGCGCTCACGAATACGGTTGGCATATGCAATCACATAGGCAAGACGCTGGAACTGTTGTACTGAGAGCATACGCAGCGGAAACTTCATCCATGCGGTTACACCATAGAGCCTGCCCCCTATCCGTTCGTAGAGCATGCTCATGATGACAATACCAAAGTAGGCTTCAGTCTTTCCCCCACCAGTAGCAAACCATAGAACTTCAGCTGTATCGATATGGTCTGTTAGTTGGGGCTCATCACAACTACGCTCATAGATTGCTCTAATTTGAGTAAGAATAAACCCTAGCTGGAACAGTCTCCATGTATGGATATTCTTGTCTTGTTGCTTAAAGGATTGAGCCATCACCTCATTCATCCACATAAAGGATAAGAGAAGCTCAGGCTCCTGATCGAGTAAATTCACCCCGTCATTAATGTTAATCGCCTCTTGTAGCAACAGTTCATGATCCTGCTCTGCAGCCTCTGCTTCATGGGTCTTACCTTCGGACCGAAGCCTACTGATATCTTCTATCCACTCATCTGCATAGTCCCTCACCGCATCGACCAGACTTTTCAAAACAGGCAAAGGATCGTAAGAAAGAATCTCAAAAGAGGGTTCTGATCCCATTCCTAATGACTTCACATCAGGATTGGCGGTTCTGGGGAGCGCACTGATCGGCATAGCGTTGGTATGGTAAATTCCATGATTATCACGACTGACGCTGGTACTAATCCCATAACCTGGAACTTTGCTGTGGATCAGATGGCGATACTCTTTTGGAGATAGCTTGTGAGGGAGCTTATGGCCTTGACCTTTTGCAAGCTCAGTTGAGAACTGGACATCAAGCAGGAAAGCGCCTCGAACAATACCAAAGTCTCTTGCTGTATCCCTTGTAGTCAGATTCTCAAGGAAGAGTTCAACCAATACCGCCCCATCAACTTCACTCATTGAAGCAGGTACTGTCCGTGCTCTTGCTCTTAGTTGTACGCTATAAGGCATTACCTCCTTGGTGTTGGAGAAGGTGATTTGATTGATTAGTTGAGTTAACTCACTCTGTCCTTTGATTAATTTATCATCCCAATCAATCTGAATTTTTGGGCCAGAACTCGTAGCATGACACTCTTTGAAGATTTCAGGGTCTTGAATGCACTGCTCCTCAAGAACTCTTAATGATTGGGAGAGTGAGTTACTGCCTATAGGTGTGACCCACTCATTGAGCTGTTTCGGAAGAGAGATTGATAATTCTACCTTTTCAAAGGTGATGGTGAACCGCTTAAATGAGCCATAGATAGCCTGGGTCACTTTAGGCGTATCACCATCCATCTTCAGGTTCTTCTTCATCTCATCATATTCTGGTATGACACGGTGTGTCACATCAAAACGGCCAGAGACAGAGAGTGTAATCTGATCTTTTTTACCTGGGGAGGCTAAAATAACCATGCCCATCGAATTAGGAGCTTGAGGGCCGGCGAAATCAGGATTACGCATATGACCAATCGAACCGACAAAAGAAGATTGGGAAGGCTCATTGAGATAGTACCGTTTTCCTGGCCATTCAATAACGGGCTTCTCTTTATCGACCAACCTCAGTTGATAGAGGTCAAGTAGCTTACGGTTAATAGTGCTTTCTTGTCGGAATGTAAGTGGCATAGTGGGTTAACTTGATTGTGTGGGGAGGTGGTCACCTACATGGTGAAGAATTAATTTCTCTATCTCTTTATCCCAATGGTAGTGGATTCGGATACAGCGTTCAGGATTGCGTGATCCTCCGTATCCAATATGTTTGCCGATATCGATCTTCGATCCGTTATATTGGCAGAAATAGTGGCTCTTGTGCTGTCCCATGGTGATCTCGGATGAGTTACCTCGAAAATCGATGTTAATGGCCCGACCTTTTTTGACCATTTCATCTATTGTCATTTTATCACTACCGTAGGCCTCAAAGAGTGGGCCAGCCACGAATTCGAGCATCCTTTTCAATATAGAGAATTGCTTGAATTTACTCTTCGTTGCAGAGCGCTCTGCTGTAGGCATAACTTTAAAACGGTTGCTGAATTTGGATGCAGCTTCTTGTAGCAGACTCAGAACAGTATCTTTGGACTTGGGCTCTGATTGAAGTATAGGGTGGTGGGCGATATAGGTAACCGTCTCGATATCGATCAAATCCCGCAACAATTCATGATCGAGCTTTAAGGCAGACTTTCCTTTGATCACTGTGTTGGGCGCAACGGTAGATAGCATGATCTGCTTGAGTTGTTTGCCGATAGTGGAGTGTAGGCCGTGAATTTTCTTTTGAGCATTCATCGTTACTTCCAGGTCTTGCTCAGAGATATTCATGCCCGAGAGACGTGCAACAATGGGTACCACTTTAGCCCTGTCTTGAGGGTTAAGAACCAGGTTTTTACTCCATCTTTTTACTGTCTCTAATTTTTGGTGTACTTTTTGTTGTTTCAGCGTTTTATGGAGTGCATCAACCCCCTTGAGCTTATAAATTGCCTCTGAAAGGTAGGTGTACCACTGCTCGGCCATCTGCTGGGTGGACTTCCACTGAATACTATCTTCAGTTGCAGTTTCAAATAACACCTCATAGAGGTTCGCACCCATGGTCTCATCTTCATTGATCAATATCAGATGATCATCTTTTAAGACTTCACAGGCGGCTTTCTTCTTTACTACCTCCATTCCTTCATCTCCCTGAAGGATATAGACCTGCTCCTGTTCTTGAAGGCGAAGGATGTGATCATGGTCTGTTTTGATGGATATCTCGCCATGGAGTGGAGGCGCATCATCATCTAATGGTCTCTCTTTAATGGGCTTCAATAGCTGCTGATACCACAAGGGGTCATCTTTGAGATCAATATCAATTTCAATATGCTGAGGGTACTCGCCACTACATTGTGACCAGATCTCAGATGGGGGAGTCCCTATGGTGGGTTCTAGTGAGAAAGGCTTCACGTTTTGTAGTTGCCACCACTCATGCTTTCCTGCTTCACAAGGTTGAGTTCCTGCCTGCCACTGCATATAAGCCCACTGCATCCAGTGTTGTTCTTGTGTATATCCTACCCAATAGGTCTTGTCTGCAATCGATAGCGCCCAATAGCTGCTTGGATAGAGAGGCGTTAATATCAGTGCATTGTTAATGGGATTTAACAGCTTCTTATGGAGTTCTCGGACACTAGATATTCCAACCACAGACAGGATTCCCTTTGTCATTGAATCCGACCACTGGTTGAGTAGAGTGTCAGACAGTATCTTTGCATCTAGCTCGGAGGAGGTAACAATCAAAGAGCGTTTTCTTCTATCTACATGGTTATCGAGCCAGTAGTTAAGTGCTTGCATTCTCCCACACTTTCCCTCACTGAGTTGTTGGTAAAAAACATTAAGTTGAGATATCAACTGCTGGCGTATGTCTTCGGATTCTCCTGTAGGGGCCTGTTCCCGCGAGGACTTATCGATCCACTCCTTGATTGGGATAATAGGGTAAATCCCTCCCTTACGCCGATGCGTGAGCTGATGCTCGTAATAGTCGAGAGGTATCGCAAGGTGCCTAAGTAAATTGATCGTTTTTGTGATGGGCTGCAATAATATTTTCCGCGCATCTTCGTAGTGCTTGAGAGCCTCTTTTAAGGCGTTATGTTTTTCAATAATCGCGATAAGCGGTAGTTCAAACCGACTATCGGGGAGTTCAATTAATGTAACTTGGCTTTCTCGTTTATGGGAACCAATAAAGGTCTCATCTTGAGAATGCTGTCTCCAATGCTGATAGTGATGACTGCGAGCAGCTATGATCTGTATAAAGTCTGTCTCAATCTCACAGTCAGTTGCAGTAGTTAGAAGCAGAATAGGGGTATTGTTAAAGTAGCTCTCAATATGGTCTAACAACTCCCGGATCTCATCTTGACGCCCAAAAGGGGTGAGGTCTACAATTTGCAAGAAGGGGGTAGCATTCTTTTTTAACGAATCGCATAGATCGGTGATCATATGGTTGTTGCTACACAGTAATGTTCTGGCAATACGGTCTTGATGGGAAACAGGCTTTAATAGCTGACCAGTTTTTGACTGTATCCGTACCCACTGCACACCAATTTGTTTATTGTCTTTTAACAACGAATGTTGGGCTGATGGTCTACCCCAAACAATCAGATCAGATCTTCCAGCCATATTGTTGTGGTTGAGCCAGCTTGCTCGTTGTTGGCCACGCAAGGCTTCCATCCTTGCGCTATGGGCGTACATAATGATCACCTCAAGCTGTGTGGGTGATAATATATCGGTTGCTAACCAAACTGACTCGCCTGATTTTAGACGATAGAAGGCTGATGCCAGTCCATTTCTCAGTACATTATCAATTGATGTACTTTGCAGAAACTCAAGACAGGGTATTGCAGGTAGCAAACCAGCTGCCTGTTTCTTCCATTGGCTATTCTGACTCATCTAAATAGCATCTCTTTACAGCATGTAATACTGAAGGAGCTATTTTGTAGAAAGGGCCTTCTCGGGTGTTTTCAACGCGAGGCAGACGTACCAACAAACCCATCTGTGTCATCCACTTTATCATAGTAATAGTACTATCAAGGTCGGCCTCTTCTGCACAGAAACAAATATCCTCTTTACTATATTGATCCTCATTGAAATGGATCATTTGTGATAACAAGAGCTGAACCCATTTACAATCATAGAACCCGCAATCCTTCAAAAACTGTTTTGACTCTTTTTTATTGACTGTATCGATAGGAATAACGTAATCGCTAAACTGATTGATGCTTGTGAGATTGGACTTGGCCTTCTTTGCCGCAGCGATCTCATTCAGTTTGTAATACCAACCATGAGTAATATGATAAGCTTCATTTACTGAGTCCGTAGAAACATCATTCAGGTGGATCTTCTCCAGTAGATAGCGTATCGCGGTAGAGCGCCAGTAGCCTAGATGAATAAAGGGCTGTTGTGATTCTCTGTTCTTGGTATGTTGAGGATTATAAAGCCAAGTCCAGTAAGCTGCAGGATCTAGCATGAAAACCAGACGAATGGGGTAAAGGGGAGATTCCGATGTATGTGAATGGTTGTTAGCAGCATCGATCATTGCCAGCAAATCTGCAATGCCTGTTTTGCCATCTACTCTTATCAGTGCCAACTGGGGGCCTTGTGACTTGCTCTTATCTATTAGTGGATTGATTAACTTGCGCTCAAATTGTACTGCAGATTCATACTCATGTGTCGAGTGTTGATATAGCTTGTAAATATTAATTTCATGATCCAGCTTTTCCTCTTCACAGAGGGCGGGCAAGGCAAGCTTAAGTTGATTAAGTCCTTGTGCATCCGAACCCACAATAAGGGTGCTGGTAAATTTTTCACTGGAAGTCTCCTCAGGGATATTGCTGTGAATATCGGCAGGCCCAAAATCTATGATTCCTAATATTGATTTCTCATCACGATACGATAGTGGAGAGGGAGGGCGATCTTCTTTGGATTTATAGGCATGTCGATCCAGAGGGTCATAATTCGCCAGTTCATCCAGGGCAGTCTTCAGCTCATTGACTACATCATTCTTTTGTGGGTCTACCAGTAACTTAAGAATATTGGTATTTCGAAGCGCATAACGAGCATCTTGATACTTGGTTAAAACTCCGAGCCCTTCCAGCTCATTGAGAAATGCCTCAAACTGTCGATCCGATAACTGCTCAAAAGCATCACTATCCCAAATGGATGCCCACTCTTTTGCCGATGAGACAGTAAAAGGTTTCGCTCCCATATCTTCATAGATGATTGAATAGACGATCACGGCATAACGTGGATCAAGATTGAGTGTCATCTTGAAGCGGTTCTTAATCAGGCCTTGAACATGGGAGTCGTTATAGGTGGCCTGAATGTCAAAGTTATGCACTATCCTTTGACCTACAGGCTCTCTGGAGTTATGAGAAAGGTGTTTGATCAGCTGATAACAGAAGATTTGAATGAGTCCGGGATGTCGGTTGGTGATTGCTAAAACGAGGTTGGCAATCTGCTCATTTTCAAACATATACCCCGCAGCTCGCATTGGTTCAACGACTAATTGCAACGCCTCTTGTGTTGGCATGATAGAGACCTGTATCGACCCACCAAGCTGTGTGAGTGGATAGTTGCTGTGGTTCTCGAATCGTCTTACATTCTGCAGTCCACCTATGATCACTTTAAAGCGCCCATTGATCTGACTATCCACAACCATCTCACGCAGTCGTCGCATGATCAGAAAACCAAATTTACTATCGATATTCAAGATCGGGTCAATCTCATCAAAGATGACGATGAATTGGCTCTTAGGATGAGCGATAATCGCATCCCTTGATTCATCATAGAGTCGATCTGTATTGTTCTCTGCACTAGAGGTTTTGATGGTTTTATATTTCACCAACTGTGAGTGAATGAACTTCCAGATCTCAAGTGTAGCCTTGTCGTGTGAGTCCTTGGAATCTTCGCTATCCTCCATGCGGTCATGGTGTACATCGTCCAGTGATTTGTAAAAAGCATATTTGTTTCGATCAGGATCGTGAAAATTCTTCTCAACCTGCTGCATAATGGTAGATTTACCAAGCTGTCTACCACCGTAGACAATGGCACGTCCACTTTTCATCTTCAGAAGATCAGCAATCTGTCGTTCACGACCATAGACCATTTCACTGCTTGATGTAGGCTGTGCCGTATCGCCGATGGCGTAAGGGTTGAAGTAGGTAAATGGTGCAGCTAACCAGAGGTAGTTCCGAAGGGTGGTATTATCTGCCTGATCTTCCTCTTGTGATGCAAGATAGAGGAGGCTGATTATGTCGATCAGTAGAACCATTCTCTCTTCTGCTTTAAAATATTTAGCAAACTCATTACGTTGCGTCATCTGAAGTGGAACGGCAGAGATCAGCATTACATCTCCATAAATTCCTTCAGACTTCATATAATCATGTACGCTATCGTTTGACCACTCTTTATAAGTGATCAGTACAGGGATAGATTTTTCTATTTTGTAGTTAGTACCAAATATTTCGAAAGGTCTGGAAGAGTGAGAATGCTTGACCATCATCTCCATTGATGAAATGCCTCGGGTAGCCCTGTATTTCAGAGACACTTCTCGTTTCTGCTCATACTGGTCAAACTCAAGCTTTATACCAATTGAGTAGAGAATGGAAACAATGCGATTATAGAATTCCTTACTCATTTTTTGTTGTGGCTTATTGGATCGCCAGTGTTCAAGCGACTTGATTGCATCTTTTAGCGTAGGTGTATCTTTTTTAAAAGTGAGACCAAATGTTTCCGGCTCATCTTTGATCAGTCGATCGATACCTCGGCCACGTGTGATTGCATCTTTAACACCATCATAGATCTTTTTCTGGTGAGCAATAAAACCTGCAAGTACAGGCACATTCTTGACTGTTACCCGACTGATTCTCTGTTGACGTTTGACTGCGTAATTCAGCTCATCAATCATCTCATTGGCAACAGGTAGATTACTGTTCTCTAGGCAGACATGAAAATCTTCTATCCACCCCACAGGTAAAGGTTCATCAGGCACGCTTACCTTGAGTTCCGCTACACCTTCATCTAGTCGTTTAATGAGTGATTCTTTTGTGGAAGCAGTCTTCTCTTTAAGTACCGCTTCAATGAGATCTAACCCCTCTTCAAGCTCCTTTGTTTCATCCAGAATTTCAAGGCGTTCTAATGCCTCTTGGATTTCACTGATATTTGCCCGATACATCTCTGTCACATCCGGATCCATGAGATCAGTGGTCAGTAGTGCATTATCCATCTGCATATCAATGTCGGAGCATCGCTGATTGATATTTTTTTTATAACGGGTAAAGATTGCATCGGTATCAATATCTGGGATATCTTTTTTGTCATCCTTCAAATATCGACGTAACAGTTCACTTAGGCGTACATATCCCTTATCTATCGCCATCTCCAAGTGCATTCTTGAGCGGATATTGAAGCCGATATGGGCCAATAGCCACTGAATGACTTCAGGAGCTGTATCATCTTGGTGCTCGACGTAGAGGCTCGCTATCTGCCGAGGATGGTAGTACCACCCTTTTACGCGTGGATATTTCCATACAGCAATATCTCCACGAATTACCTTATAGAGGTACTCAAGACGAACAGCGACAAAATGTGCTCCAGCTTTTTGATCCCAAGACAATTTAGGATCTTCAGATATTGCTTTGAACTCAAGTGTTACCTGCTGTAGCCGAGTGTTGAACTGCCTACAAAAATCTTCAAGCTGTGTTCTTCTTGAGGCGGCTGGTTTAGACTCTAACCAATCTTTTGCGATATCAAGCAGGTCTGTTAGTTTGTTATGAAATGTCTGTCTGCCAATACGAGTAATCCCATCACCATGCCACACGTCAACGTCATTCAGTAGTTTATCCAGCAAGCCTGCAGAGTCAGTGGGTTCCTTATAGCTGGTAATAAAGTTATGGATCTCGTTATCACGTCTATAGTCATTGGTAAGCATGATGTCGGTAACTTTCTTAAACAGCCCCCCCTCATTTTGCAGGCTACTAATCTGAGCGAGACGGATAGGTATATATCCTTTTTGGGTGTTGAGGATGATATCTTTCCAGTCTTCTATGCGCTGTGCATCAAATCGAGCTTTGGCAGATTTCTCACCATCACTTAAAAGTAGATCAATAGTAATTTGTTCTCCTCTCTTGGCGATATCCCATAGATTATCTATCAGATCAATTGTGCCTGATTTGAAATAACTCTTTGGCAGGCTATTAAGCAGCATCGCAGGGTGGATAGATTGTCCTCCAAAGAGTGCTGGCTGGAAACATGAAACAAACATCAAATAGGGGGTTGTTCCTGAAACGGGTAATTCCAGTAATTTTTCAATATCGGTTGGAGCTACATTATTGAGTAGTCGAGTACTTTTATCAAATACTTTACGATTATTGAAAGTGTGCATCCCATAATAGGTTGCTTTGAGCAGCTCATAGGGGATCACCTTATTGGCAATCTTTCGATTGGTAACCGCATAGCTGATCTGTGCAGCCATCGGTATCTGATCATCTTCTACCAGTTGGGTGATCGCAGTATTGATTTTATCTCCAGAGATGAAGAGTTCTTGCGCCATCGAAAGAAGACAGGCATTACCTACTTCGCTATGGCCTTCTGGTATATTAAGTTTGATTTCGTTACTTTCTAACTTCTCGACTACATCCTCTATGATTGTTACAGGTTTTCCAGCATCCGCAGATTGAGTTGGAGCCTCTTCTTGGTGAGCTGTCTCTGCTTCTACTACCTCTAAAACATCAGCTTCAGTCTCAAGGATCTCTTCAGCTTGGGGGACAGTTGAAAACTCAGGATCTTCTTCATTTTCCAGCTCTTGATCTACTTCAGCTGTATCTTTGATCTCTTCTCCTGAATTGCTTTCTATCTGCTCTTCATCATCTATTGAGGTAGGGACTTCTGCCTTTACACTTTCCTCTATCTTCTTAAACGAATTTCCATTGCGCCAAGCTGTGTACTCCGAGATTCGTACTATTAAATTGGAGACATGCTCGGGAGCTATATCAAAAACTTCTAACTTTACAGGCTGGAACAGGTCATCAATCACCATACCTTTAGGGAGCAGAGATTGAAAAATCTCATCTTCTTTCTGTAGTAGTTCTTGATGTACCGTATTAATATCAGTCTCTAGCTGAATATTGGCTCTCAAGGCTTTGCGTCTTGCAAGGCCTGATAGTATATCGATTGCCTCTTTATCCTGTTTTTTCTTTTGCTCAAGAGACTCCATTCTCTCTGAGATCGAGATGCACTCGTGAGCTAACTCATGTGCTTTCTCTTCAATTTTTGTAAACAGCGCAATAAAGTCGATATCACCTTTCAAGGCAACTATTGCCTTTTTTATGTGGTCATGCCAATGTTTTAAAAGACTTTTCAGTTCTTGCTCATCACTATCAGCTGAGATGATATCTATACCTACAATGACAGATACATCAATCAGATCAGAAACCCACTTATTGAATTGATCAACAAATTGACTATGCAGTGAGTTTTTGTCATTCCACTTTCTAAACTGGTCCACATACTCAAAGAATGAATTTTGAGCTCCATTATTATGGTGATCACTTTTTAGGGTATCAAGATTGAGCTGTATCCCTGATAAGATCTTATGTATATCAACATTTGTTTCATATGTATCTACATCTTTTTGGTTGTTTTGGCCTAGGGATATCATACAGCTAAAGTAGTTAGCAATCTCGGGGACCTCTTTTAGTGCTTGATTAAACAGATCTGGGTTTATTAAATGTGAAGAGCCTAGCAGAGCAGAGGCAATTAGCTTCCGGTCATCAGCATTTGTCCTTTTCCACCTCTTAAGATCCTTAAGAATCTTGTTCTTTACGGCACAGGCAATCTGCATACCTTTTCGCCAATAAATAGATACATTTTTACTAGTACTGTTGCTAATAGCAATTTCATGAAAACCATTGGCTATGGTGAATTCAATCTTATAAGTAGAAGGGTTGGTAAAAGCCTCAGGCACGTACTTCTGAAATGTGACTAGCTCAAAACTGGGCAAATCATACGTTTTAGGAGGCAGATTTATTTCACCATTCGCTAACTCTTTATGTGCTATTCCAATAGCTCGCACGTAAATTTCAGAGCGAATACTCGGAACAGCATACAGGTTCAGTAGTGACTTTTCTTTTTCCAGACTGTGATTATGACTAGGATGTTTCTTGAAGTAAGTTTTTTCATGATACTTGAGAATTGAGCCTCTGTGTTTACGATTGCGAACCATTACATAGGCTTTGATCAATTGTTCATTGAGTTCCCCTGAGTCGGAGTCAATAATCAGGTGATCAGGCAGACCAATGCTGTCTTGGTTTAATACAAAGTCCTGTTTCGAGCCGTTCATAATTTCCTAGATATTCTTCATAGTCTGTTAAGAATAATAACCGTAAGCATCCATAATAGTCTATTTCGCATACAAAACTCTGTTACATTTTATTACAATAGAGGTCGCTTGCTCAGTTTGGGTGCAACCCGCCACCCGCTCTCTGAGCATAAAATTGGATGCAGCAAAAAAATGTATGTTATACCGATTATTTTGTTGGCTTAATGACTGTAAAAAACATAAATCAATAGGTTACATTAGCGGAAGGCGGGTTGCACCCGTTCAGTTTCCTGCTTACCGCATAACTGATGCATAACAACTCAATAAATGATCAAAACGCTTGTTCATCTCAAAGGCGGTTTTGATATAGCAGTAGGTCTTTCCTGTACCGGTCTCCATCTCCACATCAAGGTTGATTGAGGAGACCTTGCTCTTTACCAGTTCAGTCGACTGTGGAAGGTTCTGCTGTCGCTGTACCGCCTGTATATTCTCCAACAACTGAGACTCTGCCAGCATCAGGTCGCTATTCTTAAAACCGGAATCTTCTCCGAACAGGGCGTGCTGGTGTTCTCCATCCACGCCCATTTCTACCTGACCGGGATCGATTCGGTAACTGATACCAGTTGCGTTCGGCTGCCCTTTAAAACACTCCACCACCGACTCAACAGCGTGTGTCTGATAGGGCTGAACTTTGAACTTGAATTTCATGCGCTTTTTCTCAATCTTCCTTCTATTTTGCGTAATGCACAGACTCCACAAAATATCTTATGGAGCCTGAAAATAGATTTAGACTCCAATACAGCTTTTATCCCGTACACAGACTCCACAAACATCTCAAATAACCTCACGCCCTTCGGCCAGATTAATCAACCGAAGAAAACAGAGTGTCGCGGGTCTGCGACCACTTCCGGGCTGTAATTCAACCAAAATACCTGTCTCTTTCATCTGCCTCAAAAGCCCTGATGTGGTTTTTTCGTGAATCTCATGTTCACAATGGAGCTGCTGCGATAGTTCAGAGGAGCGAAAAATCGGTTTACTGAAAATGGCATCCAACACATGCACGGTATACTGTGAGTGCGTCGCCGAATGGATCTCCTGTTTCATCTCCTCATACAGCTCTTGGATCAAGGCGACTCGATCACTATTCTGGGCTGCTTGAGTAATGATCGCCTGCAGAAAGAAGGCAATCCAACCATTCCAGTCACCCTCTTCAGAGATTGCTTTGATACGCTGATAATATTCAGCACGGTAACGCTCCAAATACTCGGAAAGATAGAACATTGGCTGAGAGAGTGCTCTCTTTTGGTATAAAAAAAGAGGAATCAAAATTCGCCCGATCCGACCATTTCCACCCTTGAAAGGGTGAAGCAATTCAAACTGTGCATGAACAAGCGCAGTTTGCAGCAAGGCATCGATATCATCACTATCCAGATAGCTTTCCCAAGCCTGAAGGTGACTGGGCAACTGAAGCGGGTTGGGGGGTACAAATGTCGCCCGCTCAATAGCACATCCTTCTGGCCCGATCCAGTTTTGGTCATTGCGAAATTCTCCGGGTGACTTATTCTGCCCACGAACACTATCCATCAGAATACGGTGCAGTTCACGGACAAAGCCGAGCCGTATTGGGTATTCACTCAGGTACTCCCGAGCTGCGAAAAGTGCTTTACGGTAGTTAGAGATCTCCTGAATATCTTTGTATTTCTCCCCCTCTTTCAGCAGGCCAGCCTCTTGTTCTAACACCTCATCCACAGTGGCCTGAGTTCCTTCAATTTTGGAGGAGAGTACCGCCTCTTGGGTTGTGAGAGGAGAGAGCATCACTGCTGGATTAGGGATCCCCTGCAAAAGTCCATCGTAACGCGCCAATGCAGCATTGGCCTGACCCACAAGCGGTAATAAGCGCTGATAGTCCAGTGACTTCAACGGCAGTGAGTCAGGGGTATAAGTATCCATTTCTTACTCTCCTTAGATTGATTTCACTTCTGTATGCGGCGACATCAGTTTGAAGATCTGCTCTACATTGATTTTTACGCTGTCATCCTTGAACCCTGCATCGCGGAAAACCACGCGCAGTGGTTGACGAGTAGCAAGCTCCTTGCAGAAATCGTCTGTAACCTCTCCATCCCTTACAAAGCAGGCAGCCAGCGCATTGTTATCGACAAAGAAGACCTCATGGCTGGAGATAGTCTCTTTTGTGATCGGCAAAGTCAGATCTACTCCCCAATCCAGTAACACCTGAAACAGCAGATCCTCAGGAGTGCGATCTGTTTTGATATTTTCTGAGAAACCACCTAACAAATCCTGATCCACTGCATCTGGTCTGTAATAGATATCCTCCATATTGCTGGAGTCCACTTTGAGCACACGGAAACCAACATCCAAATTAGGGGCTATTGTGGTGTTCTCTTCTTTGATCTTTTGACCCGCGCGACGGATACGTTCTTTGCTGATTTCGGCAATGGTTTTGTAACCTGCTTTGAAGGCTTCTGATTTTTCATCGCAGGCTTCAGGAAGCTGCACCATGATGAATTTACGCTTTCCTCCATCTTCTGAGTTAAGCTTCATTACAGAATGAGCTGTAGTAGCCGAACCAGCAAAGAAGTCCAAGATAAAAGCACTCTTGTCTTCACAACACACCCAACCAGCTGCACGCAAAAGCAGCTCTACATTTTTCTCTGTATCAAATTCAGATGCCTCATTACCGCTCAAAGTGATATCCATCCAATTATCACTTAATAGCTTTCCTTCTGTCGGAGGAACATAATACTGAACTGTTCCTTCATCATTCTTACGTACAAAATTTAGTTTTTCATTTGTTGCCGTTAAATTATCCAAGAACCAATCATCTAAAACCATATTATGAGAGTGATTCTCAATGAATTTCTCATAATTCTTTACTGCTTGCCTAGTACGCTCTTCCTCCCATTGAACCTACCCCCAATCGTTGGACAGAAAACGGGGGAAAATAAGACAATTTCCTGTGTTGTTTTTA
>Ga0233443_1001658_pt1 | contig 18818 bp, 18 predicted proteins | sample SI_123_September_2_FD_182784 | JGI IMG/M metagenome (GOLD analysis project Ga0233443, IMG submission 182784) | Seawater microbial communities from Saanich Inlet, British Columbia, Canada - SI_123_September2016_200_MG | ecosystem: Environmental > Aquatic > Marine > Inlet | place: Canada: British... | reverse complement strand
TCATTTCAATATTATATATACAGAGTATATCATGCTAGGGTTTATTTAAAAGTTTCTTTTAAAGACGATAAGGGCATTTATCATAGGTCAAACATAAATGGGTTCGTTTTGTCATTTTTTTTATTCTGAGCGAATTGCCTTGGAGAGGCGAGAAATAGAATGACGCTGATAGCGAATCAACTTATGACAATCAGCTGTGCGACGAGAGACTGGTCCGCCTTGACGGCGCTCATCACGCTGCACACGTGCAAACAGCCTCATTGTGCTTTGTAACTCTGCAGATGGGTGGAAATCTAACTGTTGCAACTATTCAAAGGCGAGTAGCCAGTCTTAGTAGTATATTCAACCTTACTAAAAGTGCCAACCCCACAAAAGAGCCTGTAATTATTTTAACTATCAAAAAACTTCGAAGAAAGTTTGGAAAACCTCAAAAACAAGCAACACCCTTAACTTATGATATTTTAACAAAACTTAAAAATGTGTGTTCTGACGATATTGTCGGCCTCAGAAACAAATTGCTTTTACAACTCGGCTACGAAACCATGCGTCGGCGTTCTGAAATTTGTCAATTTAAATTTGAAGACTTACAGCATCATGGTAATCATAAGCATGCGCTTTTACTTAGACATTCTAAAACTGATCATTACAGCCAAGGAAAAATAATTCCAATATCTAATGAGCTATCTGAGATGATCTTATGTTGGTCATTAGCAATTGATCAAGACAGTGGCTATATCCTTAGAAGCTTCAAACGGAATCTATCTACTAACCCCTTTCTCACACCTGCATCGATTAACCATATTTTAAAAAGTCTTCAAAAAAAAGCTGGACTGAATCAAATTGGTGAACTATCAGGTCACTCATTTAGAGTTGACGCTGCGATTGACCTATTAAATAAAAATATCCCGCTTGAGAAAATTATGCTTAGAGGCGGCTGGAAATCAGAAACTAGCGCCATGAGATATCTTCAAAGTTGGAATGATAGCAACCGGTTGATCATTAATTGACTATAGAAAAGTTAACGACCCAACATAATATTATCTGCGTTAGTGACTCACGCCATCTCGCTTCACAACCTTTAAGAAAGTCATCCATAATATTTTCATATCAAACCAAAAGGACTGACGTTCAAGATACTCTACATCTAATGCTACTTTATCAGGAATTGACAATTCATCTCTACCATTAACTTGTGCCCAACCAGTAATACCAGGTAATAATTTATCCACACCTTTTCCTCTGCGCAAAGCAATTAAATCATCTTGATTAAACAGGGCAGGCCTCGGCCCTACAAAGCTCATATCACCTTTTAATACTGAGAATAATTGTGGCAGTTCATCCAAACTAGTTCGACGCAAAAAACCACCAATTGGTGACAAATAAGAGCCTGGATTGTCTAATAGGTGAGTTGCTACAGCAGGAGTACCTGTCAACATTGATCTAAACTTAGGCATTTTAAAAATTTTATTATTCTTCCCAATACGATCGGACCAGTACAATACAGAAGTTTTTGAGTTAACTATAATCGCAATACCAATAATAGCTATTAATACACTAATTGGAATAATTAATATTAATGAAAGTGATAGGTCAAATGCACGCTTCATAAAGACTTCTTTATAAGAATATTATTTACAGTTTTTATATACTGTTTAATCACGATTGACTCATCAAACTCTTTTAACATCTTTATCCTACCTAATTTTCCCATATACTTTCTACTACTCACTGGCATATTAAACATTTCTTCCATTTTTGAAGCTAAATCGGTTGAATCCTTAACATTACATAATAAACCTGTTACATTATTATCAACCACCTGTTTACAGCCAGCAACATTAGTTGCAATAATAGGTATTGCCATTGATGAAGCTTCCATTAAGCTTCTTGGACTTCCCTCTCTATATGAAGGAAGAACTACACAATCAGCGTTAGCTAGTTGCTCTCGAACATTATCTGTCTTGCCTAGATAATTTATCACACCTTTGTTATGAAGTTCTAATATTTTTTTCTTTGATATTGCTGTTCGGTTAATTGAATTCAACTCGCCCAACAACCCAAATTCAACATTACTATATTTATTTTTAAGAATATATGCAGCATCGATATATTCAAAAATACCCTTATCCTGGATAACTCTTGCAACCAATAAGAATCTAAAAATACCATCATTATCAACGTCAACAGGTATAAATTTGTCAGTATCTACACCGCTTCCTGGTATTAAACTGCATTTATTGATAGATATTAGCCCCTTGTTTAAGAAATAATTTTGATCTTCAGGATTTTGAAAAAATACATGTGTTGAGCAAGCTAAAGACACTCTATAAAGTAACTTTACAATAGAGGTGATTAAGGTTGTTTTAATAAATACAGTACCCAACCCAGTAATATTATTAATAGAGTCTATGTGTAATAATTTTGCAACCATAGCGCTATAAATATTAGGCTTAATTGTAAAATTAAGAACAATATCAAATTTATTTTCGTTGTATGCTTTATACAACGAAAAGCAAATTTTTAAGTCATCTATAGGATTCATTCCTCCCGCTTTAAAAGCGACATGGATGAACTCAAATTCTGACTTTAATTTATCACTGTATTTCCCGTCTTCTGGCGCAATAAATACAACCTTATAATTGTTCTCTTTAAGCTTTCTAGCAAGATTCAGCCTAAAATTGTACCCTTGCCATGCTGAATTGATAACAATCGCAACTTTAGTCATAATTGAGACTCTTTCCATACTTCAAGGCTATATAAGGTCCATAGCATTTTTGCTCTTTTCTCATTAGAGACATTTAATTTATTATTTAGTAATTTATCGATAAAATTCCACTCAATAAATTCACTAGAATAACAATTCTTATTAATTCTATCAAAAATATTCTCTCTTAAGTCTCCTTCCACCCACTTTTTTAACGGCACTTCAAACCCTCTTTTTGGCTGGTTAATTAACTCTTTCGAAAGATACTTCTTGGCTAACTCTCTTAAAATAACCTTCGTCTTAGTTCCACTAATTTTATATTTATCATTTAATGCAGGTGCCAATTCAAGCATTGATTTGCTTAAAAATGGACTCCTTCCCTCTAACGAATTAGCCATAGTTGCTATATCCATCTTCTTTAGTAAGTCACCTGGCAATATAAAATTAAAATCCATAAGTAGCATCTTGGATAATTCTGATATGCTTTCACCATTAATATCCAAGATCTGTTGATTTATATCTGAAAAAGTTTGGCCACTCTCAAATTGATAAACATCTTCAAAAATATCATTGGTTGCACTATTGTAAAAATCTAATCCGGTTTTAGTCGACATCTTCAACATTCGATGGAGGTAATTATAAGTAGATCGCTTATTATGGGGAATTGGCAATATTAAACTTAAAAAAGTCAAATTTGACGCAAACTTTAGCCAACCATTAGCCGCTGGCACATATCGACGATATCCACCAAATAATTCATCAGCACCATCACCATTTAATACTACTGTTACATGTTTTTTTGCCTCTCTACTCACATAGTAACTTGGAATAGCACTACTATCCATGAATGGCTCACCATAATTAAGAAGAATCTTCTCCACATCATCCTTTAGATTCATTGATATCGATAATTCTGTGTGATCAGTCTTGTATTTACTGGCTGTTAACTTTGCTAGTTTTGACTCATCAGATATTCCCTCAAACTTCACTGTAAAGGTTTTTAGTTGATTGACGTATTGACTTGCAATGGCAACAATTAATGAACTATCAATACCGCCACTCAAAAAAGCACCTACCTCCAGGTCAGAAGCAAGTAGTCTATCTTTAATGCTTCTATGTAAACACTTGTCAACTTTCTCTAATGCAATGCTTAAACTTTTTATTTTGTCTGTCTTGTAGTTATCAATATTATTAAAATATCTTTCTTTTTCTATTATTAAACTATCTAGGTCTACTGTAAAAACATAGCCAGGATCTACCGCATAAGTGTCCTTATATGGGGTTTTATCTTTATAGAAAAATCCATTTCTAATATAGGAATATATTTCACCCTTATCAATATCTATATGACTAATTCCTGCTTTAATAGAATTAAGCTCACTAGCAAAGAAAAATTCACCTCCACTCTTGTAAAAATATAGAGGCTTCTTCCCTACCCTATCCCTACCTAAAAATAGTTGATTAGATTTCTTATCTAGAATTGCAAACGCAAACATACCATCACACTTCTTAAGTGCAGATATGCCATACTCAATAAATAAAGCAAGTAATGTTTCTGTATCACATTGGGTTGTAAAGTTATACTTACTAATCAGTTTGCGTAAACGCAAATGATTATATATTTCACCATTAAAAATAATTACATAATTCCCTATTGAGAATGGCTGAGATCCATGCCCTATATCTTGAATGGATAAACGCGTATGAATTAAGCTTAACCGCTTATAAGTATAAAATTCTTGTGCATCTGGCCCTCGATGCTTCAGAGAAGCAATAATATCATTAATATTACCAGTGCTCAGATTAATTCCACCAGCTATTCCACACATACCTTCCTTTAAGATAAAATTTTCATCATAATAAAACTTTAAGACTTATGGTAACTAACAATAAAAGTCATAAACAAATACCTTAAGAAATCAACCTTTAATATTTTTTTAGAATACTAAGCATAGCCTTATTAAAACACATTACTATTATCCATTAAAATATTTTATAAGAACTTTAGATTGAAGATATAAGTAATAATTTATTTTTGCCAAGATCTCGCATTATAAAGGGCCAAATCAGTCACTTTTCTTAGAAGAATTGGCCATAGTGATATGCTTCTTACATGAACTTAAATCTAATAACTCTCAGCCAACTAATGAAATAATATACTGGATATTTTCTTTTTATCTTATTATAAAGCGCCGATCCTTTGGACGTTAGTCGAAGCGTCTGATAAATATCACAAGCTAACAGATCAAAATTACGACACAGACTTCTTAAACCAAACCACCTTTTTTTCCCTTATAGAAAAAGGCTGCCACTAGAAGCAAACCGATACTTGGCAAATGGTGCCGTAATCCTGTACCCCAATTACTTGTACCCATCGACCAAATAGTCTCCATCACCAAGTAAGATAGAAAGACAAACACAATAAGCTTACGATTTTGTCCATGGATCTTCCGAAAGTACATCAATACCCTCCAGAGTAACCATGCTCGTAAAAAATTTTCCATTAACGCAATCACATCAACTGATGAAGATATACGCCAAGGCATCGGTTCAAACAAGTATTGAAACAAGAACACAGGTACAGAAGTCGCCAAATCGAACATGCTATCGATTGCCACATCTGATCTATAAAGAGCTCTGCCTTCTACAGCAATAACACCCTCCTGGTGAGCTTGAATAGCCAATACCAAGCCATTATGGAGATTATATGAAATATTTGAGAACAATAAAAAACCATAATACAATAATAGAACGACTACCGGCAATGCCAATAAAAGCTTGGGCAATGAAATCCATTTTCGATTTCGAAACGTCAATAAAAACAATGTAGCGATCAAAACAAAAACACCTGAAGCCAACAGCGCACCATGCAGCGCCCCCATGCCAACTATGGAACAAATCAAAAAGAGCCAGTGGATTGAAGATTTATGCACATAGATTTTCAATACTGAATAAATTGCGAGATTAACAAAAAGCAGCTGGAACGTTTCGCGCAGGGTAATACTAGTCAGTAGAATAGAAGAAGGTAACATGGCATAAATAAACATTACCTTCCATTGATTCGATTTATTAAATGTCAAGATGCGCATAATCCAAATCAGAATTAATGCAGAAAAGAACCATGCAGCAACAGATAAAAGACTCCCTAGAAACAAGGAGTCTGTTGTAATATAATAAAAAACACCCAACAAATATGAATAAATATGCCCTATTACAAATTGATCCAACACTAGATTGTTTGAATATTCGACAGCGGTCATATGAAACCCTAAAGCATCATCTTCTGCACCAAAACTGGGACCAAAAAAACCATTCCAAATAGCAACAAATAAACGCAAAAGAAGGCCAGCCCATAAGGCAGCTTTAAGTTTACTTAATTTCATATGGATAAAGGCTAGGGAGCGAAAACCCAAGGGAATCGAAAACAGCATCCCAACGAGCCAGTAACATATCCTCTCCATAATGTATTTCAGCAAAGGATCGCCTACCTCCAACTTCAATCATCGGCTTAGGTTTCACATCTGTTTCTTCACTTATACGAGCTCCTAACCCACCCGCCAAAATCACTGCTTTCATTATTAAATCCAACATCAAAAAAAATCACCTTGATGAAAAAAAGGCATTCGAATGATCTTTTTCAGCCCGAAAATTAATTTGTACTGATAATTCACAAAACTTCCTGAAACGCCACTGGTCACTTTTCTGAAATTACAAATAAAGCCAAAACTTTCCACTCTACATGACTGCATTGTTTTCACTATAGATGAGAAATATTAAGTATACCATGACAAGACATTAAGAGATATTGATAACATACCAATCCATAGCCTCATCAAGCCCTTTATCAATTTTATGGCTAGACTGATATCCTAGCAGGTTTTGTGCTTTGCTAATATCAGCCAACGAATGGCGCACATCTCCGGCACGAAAATCTCGACTGGTTTCGCCATCGCTATTAATAAAGACTTCTTCGCTCTTCATAATACTAGCAACCCATTTAGGGATAACTGCAGCATATTTCATCCATGGCCTAATAACTTTTGTCACTAATAAAACAGATATAATTAGTAGACAAAATAAAAGATTTGCAATGTCAAATAAAGCCATACTTAAAATTTAGTTACACTGGCTGGTAATAACTTTTAACAAGCAGGGGATAGACTTCTCCTTGGAAAAATGTCCTGCTCTGAATAAACTCTTACCTTTAAAATCTTCCCGAACCCCGTTGCTACTTATCATTAAATCAATAGCATTCGTAAAACTATTTTGATTATCCAACTCTGTAAGAATGCCAAATTCACAAAACTCAACCTCTTTCTCTTTAGTAGTAGCACTATTGAAACTGGACAGTATTTCTCTTGGCCCACTTTTACAGTCTGTACTTATAACTGGAAGTTGACAAGCCAAAGCCTCAATCAACACTGTAGGAAAACCCTCAAACTTACTTGAAAAAAGAAATATATCACACTTCTTTAAATATTTATATGGATTATTATCAAAGCCCAAAAAGATAACTCTTTTGCCAATATTTAAATCTTGAGCTACTCCTTTTAAATACAATTCCAATTCCCCTTCACCTAGAATATACAGATAAGAGTTTTTATTCTTTATATTTGCAAAAGCCCTTATCATCATTTCATGGTTCTTACCATAATCCAATCTACCTACAGTAATCAGATTTACTGCACTATCGTCAATTAAAGAACAGGCTGCATTCGCCTGTTCTTTTACATGTTTAATATCTATAGGGCTGTAGACGGTTTCAATATTTTTCTTAATCCCGAAATTAACTTTTAAATCATGTGAAACTCCATGAGAATTACAAATTATGGTATTTGTCATAGGGTATGCTGTTCTTATAAAGAAACACATAACTCTAGACAAAAAATTATTTCTTGAATAAATTTTAGAGGGGGTTGTAACTTCATATATTATATTTACCGCCTTATTTCTAAAATATTTAGACAAGGAGTTGATTAGATTTGGTCGAGTTGTTAATGAAAATGTGTAATCTGCTTTTAACCTATTGGACAATCTGGCTAATTTAAAAGCCAGCATGCCAATATTCATCAACTTTACTATTGAAGAATCCCCTACAACACCGGCCAACACAACAATATCAGTATTTTTAGGCAAATCATACGAGATTTTACTTTCGATGAGTACCAATGTAACGTCAAACTCGTCTTGAATATCATAAAGTATGGTGTTTAATATTCTTTCAGCTCCGCCTCCGCTCATAGAGTTAATGAAAAATAGTATTTTTTTCTTCATTATGCTACTTTAGACGACACTGAATGAACTCTAGTATGTTAATATTTTGACTATCCTTTAATGAATCTTGTAATCTTTTAACATTTGCTATAGAGGCGCTTACCTCCTCTCTTTCAATATATTTTATGTTTACACTGTCTCCATTAAGTTTTAAATATTTGATAATCATTTTTACCGATATACCCTCACCGCTTGCAATATTCAAAATACCTGATTTTTTGTATCTTAATAACTGTGTATAATAATTTACCACGTTATCAATATGTATAAAATCTCTGATAGCAGCGCCTTTGTTTATCAGGCACACATCTTTGTTGTTTTTAATAGACTTAATTATCTTGGATATAACTGAAAAATTATCATCACCTCCATACATATTAAACAATCTGGCAATTGTATAATTAATGCCGTACTCTTTGCAAAAGCCTTCAACTAATTTTTCAGAAGATATTTTTAATGCTGCATGCAAACTTAATGGCATTAAATTATCGTTTTCAGAGCAATGACTATTAGCTCCATAAACAGAAGCACTGCTAGTGTAGATAAATTTTTCCACATTTAGATTGTGAAGTTTAATTTGTTGCAACACCTTGGAAAGAACGACAACTGAGTTCTCAATATATTCAACTGGATCGGTATATTTGTTTAATTTTGAAGCGGGATAGAATAAGTTAAAAATAATTTTTATATTTATATCTTTATACTTGGAGATACACTCAAGATCACTTAAAACTTCACTACTTGAAATGACTATGGAGTTAGGAATCGCACTAAACAATTTTTTGGATAAATTGCTTCGCCCCCCAAATATTAAGATTATTTCATTCATGCTTTAAATATAGCTTAGGTATAGAATTAACCACCTTAATCACCTCTTCAAAATCCAATCCTAAAACATCAAGATACCATCTTATATTTTGATACCTAGGTCTATTTTCATCAGCGACTAATTCTAACGCCCTTTTTCTGGTAATTTGACCTTCTCTGATTTGATTTGATCTAAATGTATCGTGCTCTGTAAATCCTGCAACCGTATAATAGACATAATTATAAAATCCTGCTGTTCCATCTCCAATTCTCCATGTTGCACTAGTATCTATTGCCGTTTCCCATTCGTATTCACTTATTAAAGTATTGTTTACTTCATCTTCATTCCATTGATAATAATCAAAAATATGGAAATAGTCTCGTTTTTTAGTAAAACTTCTATAATACTCCCCAGACAATGTATCCCATAAAGAAGAGTTAAAATACCCTGGGCTTTGGGTCATTGCTTTAAACCTCTTTGAATGGTATTTTAATTGTTTAATTGCGCCACTACTATAGACCTTATCCTCTTCAAAATTAGGCTTAACTCCTAAAAAACCAGTTTTAAAATGAGTGGTTTCTAAAGGGTTAATACCCCAAAGATTTAAATTTATACCAGTTTGATTTTTTATATTTTCAACATGTCTAAAAAAATGCTTATCCCCAGCAGTCAATATTGACATCATGCCAAGATGCGGGGATTTTAACCACGCCTTTAAATTTTTAGTTATATTTCTTCTTTTTAATGATATATCTGCAGAAACTATAATATTCTCTATGCCCATATCTCCACACATTTGACTCACATTTCTACGACCCAAATCGGTCACCATCCCCCAATCGTAAGTGTATGTAATAGGCTTCATTTCAAGATCATTTAAAATCAGATGTAAACCGTAACAACTATCCCTTCCTCCAGAAAATGGAACAATGCAATCAGGCTCCCCTCCTGGCCTCCTATAAGGCTCAACCAATTTTAAAATTTCATCTTTCGACTTTGATATACTTTTTGACACGTACTTGTTACAATAATTACATACACCGCCATCATCAAACTTAATAAATGGCATTGTTTCTGGCAAAATGCATCTTGTACATCTTTTAATATCACTACTAACGTTGTATTCAAGTAAACTCTCTTTAATTTTATTAAAACTGAACTCAGGAATAAGATTTTCTTGTCTTGTAGAGGGGTCATCAATCACCATACATTTGTGCGATTGATGAATATCTATAATATAATCTCTATTCTTGATCTGCCTAATCTTTTTACAGCCAATAATAGTTAATGCATATTTTTCAGATGCAAAGTATATATCTCCATCAAATTCCCCAATGTACAAGCTGCCATTGTTGGAAAATAATATCATTTTTCCTTTTTCTGGAATAAGTAATGCGCATGCCAGCACACCTCTACATTTAGATAATATTTTAGAAGAAGCGCTTTCAATGCTACCGCCATTTAAAAAATGATCTGATGCAATGGCCAAAATCAATTCTGAATCTATCTGCAACCTCTTTTCAAGTCCCGTATTGTGCCAAGCCTCTTTCTCATTTGTTATTATTCCATTATGTATAAGGGCCATACCATCTCTAACTACTGGCTGATTATCATTAAGACCATTTGTTATAAGTCTACTATGACCAACAACTATATTAGAGCCAATAGTATCTACTCTTTTTAATAGTTTTTTAATGTTGTAATCAGCTCTGCTTACGGTATAGGTCGAATTTTTATAATAAATCAATCCACTGGAATCAACACCTCTCTGCATAGAGTGAGCAGCTATTGTTTTTAAGTTTTTTGAATTTATCTTCCTATTAGAAATCTGTCCAAATATTCCACACATAAAAAAACTCAGCTATTAATTATTTTATTAAAAAAATTCAACCTTTGACTTTCTTTTAGATTGGAGTTCAGAGTATCTTCCGCCTCCTTTCTTGCTCTATATCTTAAGCAGTTATCCCCAAAAACACGTTGGACAAATCTTTCAATAATCTTAAAATTAATATTGTCAATTTTATTTTCCAATCTTAAAGTAAAATCTAAATTATCATCCAAATCCGTGTCTTTATATGCATAAATAACTGGCAAGCCGCAAGCTAGATAATGCCTGGTTTTTAGTGGGGATGCCTCATCCAAGCCGTTGACATATGATGATAAGGTTCCTATGCCAACATCACATTTCTGTATAATTTCTGTTGCATCTTTATTTGACATGTATCCAAAATACTTTACATTACCCTTGCTATCCCCATCTATTCCAATAATGTTAAAATTCCAATTATGGAAATATTTTGCCATTTTTAAAATTTTATCAAACCCTTGCCAGGGTTGATTTGGAGAGCTTACAAATACCAACTCTGGTACTTTATTATTCAACTCTATCACATGATAATTTGATACATTTATACCATTACCTATAACTAAAGAAGACCTATCAAAACGCTTGTATTTTTCTTCTAATTCATAACTAACTGGTATAAAAGCATCTACATTTTTCAAAACAAGATTCTCTGTTAAGCATATATAGTAATAAACTAAATTTGAGCGAAGTCTAGCCTCAAGCTTGTCATCACCATTGATCTCCATACAGACCTTATATCTACTTAACAATGCCCCAAAAAAAGGAGCGTATTTAATGTATCTCATATACACCAAATCAATCTCTATCTTTTTCAATAAATTGCTTGACTGATAAAAGCTATACAAGAGGTTTATTAGTTTTCCAATTTTCCCAAAAGAAATACTACACCCCTCCCCTTGGAAAAGAATATTTTCATCAAAATCATAGATGGCCATAGTTTTAAGTGATAAGTAGTAAACAAAGTGCCCGTCTTCTTCCCATTTGAAAGCTTTTCCCTTTATTTTTTGTACAATGCTACTATTGTTATCTATTAAAAAGTCATCCATTAAATATAATATATTCATCAATCCTCTAGCTTTTCTTATCTTATTAACTCATTTAAAGCACGAGAGACCATTTGTGCCGAGACTTCAAAACCGCACATTTTCTCAACAATATTGCTGACCTTACGAGTACTGACACCATTAATATACATTTCACTGAGTGCAATATTTAAGGCACGCTCAGGGCGCAAGCCTTTATCCAAACAGTCGGGATAAATAACATACATCAGTCAAGTCCAAGAACGCCTCTATAAACATCTTGGTACTTTTTCCATTTTATAGTATTAAAGCTATTATTGTGCCACAGAAATACAAACTCACCATTATATTTTTCCACCTCTTTTCTTAAACTTACTATCGCATCTTTCATCGCACTAGGGGTTATGTCGTGTTGATAGGTAGCAAAACTGTCGTCCATGACTATTAACGGTCGCTCTTTAAGGTTTAATTTTTTTCTTGTAAGTATATTAAACACACTAAACTTATAACACACTCCACACCTAAAGCCTGACCTGTCAGCATAAGAAAGTGTGCTATCCCATTCCATGTCACCATCCTCCCATACTTGCCACGTTGTAGGGACCTCAAATCTTAAATAGTGCCCCCTGCCAAAAGAAATATTACTACCTATATCTCTTGTTAGCTCCATTTTCTCATTTTTAAATTGAGTAGGGTTATTGTGAGAGTTGTACGTTGAATGCATACCAACAAAGTGCCCTCTTGATTCAATCCTCTTTACCAGGTTTCTTATAAAATTACTCTTTAAATTATAATTCTCATCAAGATTTGACGAGCCCTTTCCCATAAAAAAGAAATATGACTTCACTCCCAGCATGTCGCTAGTATCCATAAGATAATCAAAGGTATTAAAAGGGTCCTTCTTCAGGCTTAAAAAAACCTTAACTTGAGATAGGATATTTTTAATCGCTAAAAGTAAATTTTTTCTTTTAACAATGTCGCCAATTATTTCACGCATTCTACCTTTAAGGCTATTATATTTTAATGGAGTGTCTACATCATGCGTAAGATAAATTTGATATTTATGCTGCTTAAACTGTAAACTAGGATCAATCCTTAATAAATTATCTTTCAGTTTTTCTATATATTCATTTACTACAGGTTTATCTAGAAACCCCTGCTTAAATGCCAAACTTTCATAAGCTGGAAATCTATCGTGATTATCTCTATTTTTATTTACGTACTCTTCCCACCTTGTCAACATAAAAAAACTGGCGGAAAATATATCCAAATCTTCTATTTTATTTGGGATATTATCAAAATTCAGATAAGATAAGTCATTAGGATATTTATTAAAAAAAGTATCTTTTATGGTTATTGTTTTTTTATTTTGAAGGGTGATAATCCAGTCCTGGCAATTTATAGACTCGGTAATATTGAAACTTAGACCTAAAAATTCATCAAAAATAATACTTAAAATATAACGCCTTTCATTTATATTATTATTTGGAATGACAATATTAATCATTTAACACGTATTTCCATCTTTAGCGCTTTTAAATAATTATTTGTTTTTTTAAAAAATCTATGAACTTTTTCATCTACCTCTTGTCTTGGAGCTTTATTTATTAAATACATTTTTCTGAAATTTCTCATAAACCCAAAATTAGTAATACCAAGTTTTTTCCTTACATAGAATGATTTTCTTGATATCAAATCAATAAATTCAAATATCACTGACTTCTTGAGAATAGAAGACTTGTTTATTTTTTCATTTTCTACATTTATATTTTTAATTTCTAAAAAACTGAACAACTCAGCATAAAGCTCTTGAGGGTTGTTAATAAAATCATCATAAAACCCAATAAACAAGTTTTCTTTTTTTATAATTTTCCTTATTAGGGGAATATATTTTTCATAGGAGTACAATAAATCATATCTGAATAAGAATTTATTTCTACATCCTTTTGGAAACCCTAACCCCTCCCCCCTACTGTATAGCTTGTCCCAACACTCCATGAAATCACTAGACACCTCTCTCATTTTAGTATCAGAATATCCTAATCTTTGTCTATGCATAGAAAGTGAAGCTGAAACCGGCTCTCTTAATAAAATAATAAATTTTGCATTTGAAGATAGGTTTAGTATATGCTTAATTGACTCCATTTTATACATACTTAATGCACTAGTATCCAACCTATATTTTGATTTTTCTGCTAGTTGAGATCTAAATGATAAAAGATATTCTTTCAATGAATAGTCAGGATTATCCTTTTGATTGTCATAAAATGTTATCCCATCAAAATATCTAGATCTTTCATTTTTAGGCAAAAAAATATCACTATGTTTGGAGATATTTTTTGCTAATGCAGTAGTTCCAGCTTTTGGAGCTCCGATTAAAAATAAATTTGGCGTTAAGTCTATTTTGCTATTCATTTTTTATTTTTTATTGATAAAATCAAGCCATACTCATTAGAATACCTCTTGAAAAGTTTTACATTAACTAAAAATTCAACAAAGTATACGGCTATTCTCTTAATTAAGGTTTTAAAAATATATGCACTATGATCTTCACCTGATAAAGATAATTGTATGAATCTTCTTGGATATATATTATTTTTTCTATTCAAAATAATATTTACATACTTCTTTAAGATATTTACAGGTATGTATGTTTTATACATACTCACTTCATATTTATCACTCAACAAGCTAACAAATACATCTTTATGAAAAAGTGTAATAACATCAGGAGGTGGCGAATCAACCCACAATTCATTGGTTTCTTTTATACTGTCAACGTCTGGCGCATTAAAAATTATAATTCCATTTTTACTCAATAAGGATAAGTAAAATTCCAAAAACTCAAAAGGGTTTATTACACAACCCACAACCCCCTGAAAGAATATAACATCATATTTTTGACTCTTAGCATGTAGGCCAAAATAATCTCCAAATGTTTTCTTTGCATACTTAATAGGTTCATCTGACAAATCTATTCCGTAAGAATTTTTATACCCGATTTTCTGTAAATACGCAGTAATGTATCCGGTTGCACACCCCACTTCTAGAATAGATATATTCTTATTACTATTTTCAATAGCAATAAGAATATCGTTAAATATGATATTGTTAATTGCTATCTCTTCTTTGCATTTTTGTAAATCATTATTTAGCAGGTCTTTTATATGTTCAGCCTGTGTGTAATGTCTTTTGTAAGGGGTATTGCATTCTGAATACAAACTATCTTTATAATTTTCTATATCTTCATTTCCTATAAATCTTGATTTACAGTCGAAACAATCATATACTTTGAACTCAAATTTTTTATCTATATATGGTTTAAAAATATCAACCTTATTTATATTTTTTGATTTACATACTTTACATTTCATTACAATCTTCATGCAAGTTATTACCATTTCTAGCGCTATATTTACTATTTTCTTCTAATAGATTGTAATGCTTATCATTTCTTTTTTTTATCTCACCTCCCAAAGAGGCGCCATAAACCGAAAGCTTTTCAACAACACCCGCAACCACTGCACCAGCCCCAATAATAGCACCCTCCTTTATATGACAACCAGGTAAGATTACAACATTCATCCCTATCCAAACATTTTTTTCGATTACAACCCTTTTATATCTCATAGAGTTGTCATAGGGCAAATATCTTCCTTCATAATTATGACTACCTGTATAAAGAACTAAATTTCTGGATATATGGACATTGTCACCTATTTCCAGCCCTCCGTCTCCTACAATGTAAGCATTTTCTGATAAATGAACATTGTTACCTATGTCGATATTTTCAACCCCTCTAATATAGCTAACACCGTGGATTCTTACACATTTACCAATACTTTTTGCTTTTTTATAGTATTGTTCTTTCAAATAAATGCCAATAAGTCTATTCTTTAATAAACTTACAGAAAAAAATACTTTTCCTATTAAAATTAAAATTATTTTCATTTTTTTTGAATCTTTTTTAGATACCATTTTGCTATTATTTCGTTACTCTTACTATAGTGCACATCTTCATTTAACTCTCCAAGAAGGGCAATAGACTGTAAATTAACATTATTTATATCTTTATATCTCTTCGACCTTATGTAATTCAAGAAACTGACAGGCAGTGTATATCGAACAACCTTTCTAAATAAATTATCTTTAATTTCAGGCTGCAAAATATCAACATCGTATTTATTGAATATTTTATTGAATAAAACATCTCTATAAAAATATGATCTATTCTTGTATTCTAATGGCAACTCTTTAAAAAAATCTAACAACTCTAAATCATAAAAAGGTAGTGCTGATTTGAATGAAAACACCTCATAACTCCTTATAGCATTTACAATATGTTTTGACAATTTTTCGTTTAGAATATAATCATCAATCAGCGAGTATATAATATCACCATCTATATTATTATACTTATCCATGTAATTCTTTACAATTTTATCGACTTCTGTTTGACTTTTTCTAGTGTCTAAATTGTAATACTTCTCTTTAATAATCCTGGCAACAGTTTGTCTATCATAATCTAAATCTTCTGCAACCTGGCTGCCGCCCAAAAAATCCCCACTATAACCCGGAACAAATATTGCATTATCGGCTAAATATTTATTATCAGCTAAATATTTAACTGCAAAGTAATCCTGCATTACCATTTTTGATGAGTAATTTGAAGCGTACCTTGCAAATTCAAGAAAATCAAGATCTTGTACAAAGTTTATTGGTATTATTTTTTCAGTATACTCAATAAATTTCCACTTAAACCCTAGTGCTGTTGCCACTTGTTCAGAAATATCAACCTCAAAACTATCAATATTTCCATATGTGAAGCACAATACATTATCATAACCATACTTCTTAAGCATACATGCTAAGAGTCTTGAATCATATCCACCACTTAACGGCAATACAATTTGGCATCCGTTAGCATTGTCAATAAGCCTCTCTGTAACACTGTCTAATATGGCTAAAAATTTAGTTGTTAATTCGCCATAACTTTCTTTAAGAATTTTATTAGGAATGTAGTTGTAATAACTATTAAATTCTAAATCGCCATTATGTGTATGTATATACTCACTTGGCTTTATTTGATAAATATTTTTCAAAAGTGTTTTTCTTTCTGACACGTATCCAGATGCTAAATAATTCAATGAAGATGATTCATCGATTTCACTACCAGTCTTATTTTCAAGATAATACATATCATCCGAAATAAAAACATCACCTTTATCAGTATAATAAAAAATTGGAAACGTTCTTGTTCTATCAACTGACGCCATAACCGAATCACCCAATTTAACAATAACAGAGAACATTCCGTTAGATTTGAGTATCTTTTTTTCAAAATCATTTGGATGAAAAATATTTTGAAAATATTTTACGAGATTTTTACCCTTGTACAGGCAATTATCTTCATCAAAAACATACCCTTTTACATATATTCCTCGTGATGAATACCATTTAAAACCATGATTGTAATTTAACTTAATATCTATCATAATAAAATCCTTATAAAAAATAACACACCAACCACTGGCAAAAAATACTTAATAGCAAACAAGGCAATAGTAGTAGAATTAACGGATACCAAATGCATAATATATTTTATCCAAAATAAAAAAAATATTATACCAACAACACTAAATATCAGTATTGTCTGATATGCATCTTTTAGAATAAATCCACCATAAGCTATAGATAATATTCGTGATATAAATATGGAAACATTAAAATACAAGACTTCTTTTTGTTTTTCTAAAGTCAGCATTAGAGTTGCTAAGGGTGATGTAATAAAAACAAGTAAAATCCATAAGCTTAAAATCTGAGCATATTCCCCTGCAATCCTCCATTCACTCCCAAAAACAAAGGCAAATATTAAATCACCAAATACCAAAATAATAGAGAATGGAGCTACACCAACCTGAATAAGTTTTTTATATGTTTTTACTGTTAGATTTTCTAACTCCTTTTTGTTATTTTTAATTTCTACAGATCTTTGATAGAAAACTTGGCTAACCGAACTTCCCATTACAGACATTGGTATGCTAATAACTCGATGTGAAAGAGAAAACAACCCTACAATAGTTGCAGAAAAAAACAACCCAAGTAAAATGACTGGAATTTGCAGTGAGGCTATATTAAGCAATCCAGACCACATTGTGAACTTAGGGAAGTGACTATACCTCTTGGCAAGAGTTATTATTTTTGCAGCTGTTATATGTGAAAAAAGAACCTTATCACTTGCTAACCTCCTAATTAAGGATAAATTTGCGAGCGCCTGAGAAAACAAACTCCCGCCAATAAGTCCGGCTGGACCACTCTGAAAAAATCCAATAATTAATTGAAAAGAAGCTAACAATATAGATCTAATAATTGTTACATTTGACAGTATCTTATACTGTTTCTTTCTATTATTAAAATAACTTAACATATCCCAAATACCAAGTAAAAATACAGATATAGGCGTCAAATAAATCCAATGCCCTATCTCCTTATCATTCAGTAGTAATGTAATATGCTCACCATAAAGTAAAATAATTACCAGAAGAGTGAGCGATACAATTGAGTTAATAATAAATCCCAAGGCAAGAATATTTACAGCATCTTCATCCTTCTCTGGAAGCATAATAGCTAAATCATACTTCCCATTTGCTATAGTTGAAAAAATCGCAGATATAGCTATAAACAATGCCAAGACTCCAAAATCCTCAGGGGAATAAATTCTTGTTAAAATTGGACTTATTGCAATAAGTATCGCTTGTGCGATAGTCGATCCCGTCATTAAAATAAGTACATTTCTACTAAATTTAGATTTTAGTTTTAACCGTTGGATCATATTATTATTATTTCGTAACTACTCAGCGTAATTTAACAGGTGATTTCTTGAATTTTAGAAGTTATATAGTTAATTTGACTAGTGGTTAAAAATGAATTGATTGGCAGACTCATCACTTCATTGGAAGATTTTTCTGACATTGGAAAATCACCTTGTTTGTAATTCAAATATTGAAAGCATTCTTGCAGATGGAGTGGTATTGGGTAATGTACTGCAGTTGGAATGCCATTATTTTTTAACTTGACCTGAAGTGCATCTCTGTTGTTAGCTCTGACAGTATATTGCGCCCAGACGCTTGATCTGCTTGACTT
>Ga0233443_1001643_pt1 | contig 18913 bp, 17 predicted proteins | sample SI_123_September_2_FD_182784 | JGI IMG/M metagenome (GOLD analysis project Ga0233443, IMG submission 182784) | Seawater microbial communities from Saanich Inlet, British Columbia, Canada - SI_123_September2016_200_MG | ecosystem: Environmental > Aquatic > Marine > Inlet | place: Canada: British... | reverse complement strand
TTGACTTTAGTAAGCTATAAAAATATAATTTCACGCTAAATTGTTTATTGGTGATGTAGCTCAGGTGGTTAGAGCGCAGGATTCATAATCCTGAGGTCGAGAGTTCAAGTCTCTCCATCACCACCATATTTTATTAAAACAACCTAATCACTTCTCAAAGTAAAGTTTATTTGATATATATTTTATGAAACTAAGAAAATAAATAGAATGTATAGTACATCTAAGTTACTCTGTTAAATTAAATAAATATTACAACACAAAAAAATAAAATAATTTAAATGAATAAGCACATAACTTCTGAGCTCTATCTAGTGATATTTTGGGAAAACTCTAATGTTGATTTAGATACAGCTAAAAAAATAATTTCTGAATCCCATATGGAGCTTACTTTAACCTCTGGTGTGATTAATAAAAAAGACCAATTAATTTTTCTTAAACAACTCTATTATGAATCCATCACAAACTTTGAAAAAAAACTTCAGCGTGTTGGCTGCAATAATATTTACGTTGGAATAATAGAAGATAAGCAACCAAAATATGAAATTTGCCATACAACCAGAGGCTTTCAAAAGATTAATGCCAATGTTTTAAATCTAAAGAAAAAATTAAGATCATTGTCAAAAGTAAGCGATGGGGTTCACATATCAGACTCAAAAAGAGAATCAAAACATAATCTATATCTTTGTTTTTCTAAAAAATATGAGGAACTCTTAAATGAGAATAAACCAATTATTTTTAATCCTAAAAAATTTAACTCTTTTAAAGACATACTTAGTTTAATGAATGAATCGATTGATTATGTAGTTCAAAGAAATTTCCATGAAATAGATGATAGAAAAAGTGCAGTTCATGGGGATATTGATTTTTTAGTAAAACATTCTGAATCTACAGCCAGGTTAATTAATGCAAAGCCAGCTACAAATGATTCAACAAGAAAACTATACGAAATAGAAATTAATCAAACAAAATATTTATTAGACTTAAGAGACGTTAGTGAGAATTACTATGACCCGATATGGGCATTAAATATTTTACAAAATAAAAGCTTAAGTAGCAAAAAAGATTATTTCATACCTTCTATCGAAGATCATATTTATATGCTTGCATACCATGCATTGCTTCATAAGTTTGAATTAAAAAATGATTATCTAAAACAATTACAAGACTTAACAAAAAAAAATACTGATCGTCCTCTTAACACATGGGAAGAAATTATATTTTCTCTTCAAAGATTTTTACAAAAGAGAGGGTATCGAATAACAATCCCAGAAGATAAAACTGTAAAAATAAATCCATTTGCATATAGGTCTCTTGATATCACTTCTAACGAAAAAATTTCAAGAAACACAATTTTACCAGAACATCATGCAAGAAACTTTTCAAAAACCATAGCCAAAGACGGTTTAGTTATTCATGAAAAGGAAGGTTCTATCCATCGCTCTTTAATAATAGCTGGCAAAAAACCTCCTTATGATCAACTTGTTATAAAGCTTGTTCAAGCAAAAGATAATTACTTTTCATCTTATTTATATAACGAACATTACTATCTGAGCTTACTTGGAAATAAATACGCTCCAACAGTATATTGTAATTTCATTTCTCAGGGATGGTACACATTGGTAATGGAGAGGATTGATGGAAGACCGTTAAGTTATCTACTTGAAAAAAAACTAGTTGATAGTCGGCTATTTCAAATAATCAAAATTCAGTTAAATGATGCTTTGTCTGCGCTAAAAGAAAAATATATTAACCATAGAGATCTAAGGTTAGAAAATATATTTTTAACCAGAGATAAGAAGATTAAAATTATTGATTTTGGTTTAGCCGCATCAATACATGATAAAGAAGCACAGCTGCCAAAAAATATTAAAAATTCTGGAAATGATGAAAAGGACATGGAAAAAATTATAAACTTATTGGAACAAAGCATAATTTAAACATAATGAAACATATACATTGGCTTGTTCCTTACAAAATTTCTAACCCTGAGGATATTTTTAAAATGAATCTTGCTAGTGCAAGGTTACGCTCAGGTCTTTTCTTTTCTCCAGCTTTTAAAAAATTTTCAGTAAATCTTAATGAATCAATATCAAATTTAAAATCAATTGATATTTTACTTGTTGGAAAATTTCCAGAAAACAGACAGGACTTGTATAAAACCTGGATTAATTATATTAATAAATTTCGAAATCTTGACAAGAAAATTTTCTTTGATTACACGGATAATCATCTTGGTTATGATACTTTAGCGGGTAAATTTTATAACCAAGCTATAAATGAAAATGATTCAATAATTACATCAAGCAATAAACAAAAAACAAACCTTTTACCTAAATATAAAAATACAACTGTTATTGAGGATCCTATTGAGATTGAAATACAAAAAATAAAAAAAAATAAAAGTAATCGCTTTTTGTTCTTTGGGCATCCTTCGAATTTAAAATATTTATTTAAACATATACCTAATTGGGATCTTTCAAAGAATTATGACCTGGTAATCCAAACATCAGATAATGGTTTAAATTTAATTCAAGAACAATCCAAATTTATACAAAAACCACCTAATTTGAATATTTATCTTCAACATTGGAGCATAGCAAATATGATAAAAGAAGCGGCTTCAGCCTCTGGAATAATTATCCCTGGGGATATAAATGATAGTAGAAAAAATGGTGTCAGTCACAATCGCCTCCTAACTGCTTTTGCCTTAGGGCTCCCGGTGGCAGCAACTAGATATGAGTCATACTTAGAATTTGACAATCAATTTGCTAATATTGATAATCAGGTTGATTTTACAAAGTTTCTCATAAACCCTAACTTATTTGGCAGCAGGGTAATGATGGCGCAACAAAAAGTTAAAAACTATACTAAAGATAATTTAGCTAAAAAATGGTTAGAATTACTAAAATAATTAAATAATATGAAAAATTTAATTTTTATTGTCAAAAGTGTTTTGGCTGCTTTTTGTGGGATTCAATCAAATAAAAAATTCGATGAAGATGATAATTTCATTCAAAAAAATGGTGTCTCTAGCTTTATTTTAATAGGATTTATTCTTGTTTTTATATTGGGGCTAATCCTGTATTTTATTGTTGGATTTATCTTAAGTTAGATGCCATCAGTTTCTTTTATAAGGAGACCTCTCTTCAAGCTCACTCGCGTACACTTCCATGTGTGTTTTCTCTTTAGTTAAAAAGTTTTCAATAGCACCTTTAAACACAGAATTTGCGATAAAGTGATTTGAGTACGTCTTAAAGGCATCGAACCCTCTAGCCAATTTATGCTCTCCTTGTGCGCCACCTTCAAAATATTTTAATTTATTTTGAATGCAAAATTCTTGCCCAACATAGTAACAAAGTTCAAAGTGTAAATTTGGAATATATTCAAGTGCTCCCCAATACCTTCCATACAAAGAATCCTCACTAATAATATTAAGTGCGCTTGCTATCTTCTTACCTCCCCTCTCTGCAATAATAATCACAAGCTTATTAGGCATGTTTTTATTTAGTTGGTGGAAAAATTCTTTTGTTAAATAAGGGGGGGAATTATGCATCCTGTAAGTGTTGCAATAGCATGCATAAAAGAATTCAATATCTTCTTTTTTAATCAAACTACCTTGTTTTACACTGACATCTATATTTAAATTTTTGATTTTATTACGCTCTTGTTTTATTTTTTTTCTCTTGTTATGAGATAGACTTGATAAAAATTGTTCAAAATTCTCATATTTTTTGTTTTCCCACCTAAATTGCACCCCCTCTCTTTGTAACCAACCCATATCTTCAAATAACTTGGCATCTTGCTGATCAGGAAACAAAATATGGCATGAAGAAATTTTATGATCTAATAAAATATTTTCTAAAGCTTGTACCATCATTTTCTTGATAACAAGATTGTCTGCGATGATTCTTTTTCCCGTGATTGGGCTAAAAGGAATTGCAGATATCATTTTAGGGTAATAATTTAGGCCGCTTTTATGAAAGGCTTCGGCCCATGACCAATCAAACACATACTCCCCATAAGAATGCTCCTTAAGGAAAATTGGCATAAAACCGACAATTTTGCCTTCAGATTTTGCGATAATTGGGAATGGAATCCAGCCTGAGTTTTTTCCAACCGACCCAGAAGACTCCAGCGCATTATGGAACTCGTAAGATAAGAAAGATGAATTTATCTTAAGCTGAGAAAGCTCATCTCTAAGGCTTGAAAAGCTGTTACTAAAAGTAATCTCAATCATTATCTATTTAGCCTTTATATGAGAATAAAGTTTAGAGAAAATTAATTGATTTTTTTTGTTTTGGTTTTTTTCTTTTGCGCTGTTGCTGGTTTTGATTTATTGTTATTTTTGACTGTTTGAGAAGTTGTTTTGCTATATGAGTTTATTTTATTTTGAAATGCCTTGGCTAAAATAGCAATCTCATCAAGACTAATTAAATTATCATTATCCGTATCGACTCTTCTAAACTGTCTTGCTACCTGTGGGAGGCATACAGTGGTTTCATAAACATCTAATTGTTCATTATTATCTGAGTCGCATAAAATAAACCTTCTTTCTACGCTTTCAAGCATCTTCCTTCTTTGCTGCTCATATATTACGTTTATCTGATCTTCTGATTTTGAGAAATTAGAAAGTGCGTTATGTATCTCTCTTAATTCGATTGAATGATTGGAGTTTGTGCTTCTGACCTTTTGTAAATTAACCTCAGCATTAACATGCCAGGGCATACAAAATAGGGATAAAAGAATTAATTTCTTCAAACTAAATTAACTGCCTTTTCATTTAAACGGTCAATCATTTTGCTACCACAATGTTAACCTAATATTACAATTATCGGTGAAATTGTAACAAAACTGTAACGATTTAAATATGCTGAATTTACTTTTATGGCATATTATATATATAAATATTAATCACAAAATTACTATGGCTGATAATAAACCAAACATTGCCCTTGTTGACGATGACCCAAAAATACTTGAGCTCACTGCAAAATATCTCAGAGATCAAAATTTAAACGTTTTTGTAGCTGATAGTGGGTCAACACTTGATGAAATTGTAAATACTAATTCAATTGATTTAATTGTTCTTGATTTAATGATGCCAGAGGAGTCTGGGTTGAATTTATGCCAAAGATATAGAGCAAAGGATATAAATGTGCCGATTATCATGTTAACTGCAAAGGGAGATGAGGTTGATCGAATTGTTGGGCTTGAAATGGGGGCAGATGATTATCTAGCAAAACCCTTTAGCCCAAGAGAGCTACTTGCCAGGATAACTGCGATATTAAGAAGGCAAAAGACTTTGGGAGCTAATTCACCAAAACAGGTAATTCGTTTTGGGCCCTTCGAATTTAATATAGAAAATCGTAGTCTCACTCATGAAGGAAAAAATATTTCTATTACAGCGGGTGAATTTGATTTGTTAAAAGTATTTACAGATCATGCCAAACAACCTCTATCTAGAGATAGAATAATGCAACTCGCCAAAGGAAAGGAGCTAGACGTCTTTGATAGAAGCATTGATGTTCAAATATCACGAATTAGAAGGTTGATTGAAGATAATCCAAATAAACCTAAATACCTCCAAACAAAATGGGGGTACGGCTATATCTTTGATCCTGATGGAGAACCTCAGTAATTGAAATTCTTACCAAAGAGTCTTCTTACCAGGCTTTCTTTAATAATTGCGATATTATTAATTACTACACAACTTGTATCCCTTAAAATTTTTGATGTCTACGAAAGAGAGCCTCGAGCTGAAGCTTTAGCCCTTGAAATTTCAACCATTGTTAACTTTACAAAGGCATCAATGGCAGCATCAGCAACTAACAAAAGAATACAGCTACTAAACGAACTTTCAACAATGGGGAATGTCAGGATATATCCCGCACATTTCTTTGAAAAAATTGAGCCAATCCCAGAGGACCCATTCCTACAGCTTGTTATCCAAAAAATTATCCAAAAACTTCCGCTTGGAACACTTGTCGCCATTAATCATTTTTCAGTTGAGGGTATATGGGTCAGTTTTGAGTTAAATAATGAATTATTTTGGGTGGTAATGCCACGTACGATTGTGGATAGACCCTTTCCTTGGCATTGGGTTGGTTGGGGAACCATTATTGCATTAATAGCGCTTATTGCCTCTTACATAACAACAGAGAGAATTAATAGGCGTTTAAATAGACTCATTCAAGCTGCTGAAAGTGTCAGAAAAGGCTTATCTCCAAAAAATCTTCCTCATGATAACTTAGCTGAGTTCAGTGACTTAAATACCGCCTTTAATGAAATGTTAAATAATTTAAAAAAAGCCAGTCAAGAGAGAAAATTTTTACTTGCAAGCGTTTCTCATGATATTAGAACACCTTTGACACGCTTAAGAATTGCATCAGAAATGCTTCCAGAGGATTCTCATGTGCTTAAAAATAGTATGGAGGAGGATATTTTAGAAATCAATAATATTCTTAATCAGTTTCTTGATTTTACTAGAGGCTTTGAAGATGAGCCTAAAATTCCAGTGAATTTAGGAAAATTCCTTAAAAACATTCAAATTAAACATTTAAGAATGGGGCAAAAATTTACATTAAGAAAGAAAAATATCAAAACTGACATACCGAAAACACTCTTCATTGATTTGAGGCCATTAGCATTTCAACGATGTTTAGATAATTTAATTAACAATGCATTCTTTTACGCAAAAGGAAAGGTGGTGCTTGAGGCAACCCTCAAAGAGGAGTCTTTCACAATCAGTGTTATAGACGATGGGCCTGGAATTCCAGATAAAGAACTTGCAAGGCTTTTAAAGCCTTTTGAACGACTTGATGAAGCTAGAGGAAATGAAGGTGGCTGTGGGCTAGGCTTATCAATCGCAGACAGAATTGTAAAGGCTCATGAGGGTAAATTAGAATTAATTTCAAATAAAAAAAATAAGGGGCTCGAGGCAAAAATCACAATACCTATCATAAGCGCATAAAATTACTTAAACCATTTAAGCTGCTCTCTTAATTTCACAACCTCACCAATGATTACCAACGCGGGGGATTTAATCTTGGAGCGTATAACCTTATTCGTTATATTACCCATATCACCAACAATTACTCTTTGTGCATGTGTCGTTCCACTCTCTATGACAGCAACTGGCATTATTTTCTTTTGGCCATGCTCAACAAGTGCCTTTATAAAATCAGGTAGGCTTAATAAGCCCATATAAATGACTAGAGTTTGCTTCTTTGTAATGAGTTTTGGCCAATCAAAATCAATTTTTCCATCCTTAAAATGACCGGTAAGAAATAAACAACTCTGAGCATAATCTCTATGTGTAAGTGGTATACCTGCATAAGCCGAGACTCCATTCGCCGCTGAAATGCCAGGGACAACCTGGAAATTTATCTTATGCGACATAAGCGATGTTATTTCCTCACCCCCTCTTCCAAAAATGAACGGGTCTCCCCCTTTAAGCCTTAAAACTTTTTTACCTTGTTTGGCATATTTCACTATTAGGTCATTTATTTTCTCTTGGCTGAATGTATGTTGATCTCTTTTTTTCCCCGCAAAAATCATGTCGGCATCTCGACGTACCAATTCAATAACCTCATCAGAGACTAAATTGTCATAAATACAAACATCACATTTTTGCATTAAATGTAAAGCCCTTATAGTCAATAAGTCCCTTTCTCCTGGCCCCGCCCCGACCAAATAAACTTCCCCCGTATTATCTTTCATACTTTTAAGCAATGCATTAAATTTTTTAGTTAATGTTTTATTTTGTTTTAAAAACGACTGAATATTTTCAACATCAAAGAATTGCTCCCAAAAAATTCTTCTTTTGTTACTCATCTTAATGGCTTTCTTAACTTTTGCCCTTAAGTCCCCTGCCAAATCAACTAGGTCCTTATAATAATCGGGGATAATCATTTCAATTTTTTCTCTCAGGTTCCTTGCTAATACAGGTGCCTTGCCACTACTAGAAATAGAAACGACCAATGACCCTCTTTCGACAATTGACCCCATTGTAAAAGTACATAAAGATGGTTGATCAACGACATTAACTGGAATTTTTTTCTTCATACCCTCTTGAGAAATTTGCTTATTTAATGATTTGTTATTTGTTGCGGCTATGATGATCATGGGATATTCAATGTCATTAAGATGAAAATCTTTTTGTATAATTTCAATTGAATGTTTATCTTGTAAGTCTAAAATTTCTTCACAAAAACTTTTAGCCACCACTTTGATATTAGGTTTCGACTTAATAAGTAACTTAATTTTTCTATAAGCAATGCCCCCACCCCCAATGACTAAAACAGGTTTATTTTTAATATCTAAGAATATTGGGAAGTTATCCATAGCGAAATGTTACTCTATTAAACATGTTATATACATAGGTCTTGCATTCAAAAAAAGTTATAATTCAAAATCTAAAATTTAATATTTTTAAATCAACATGTCTAAAAAAGTATTTGTAAAGTCTTTTGGCTGCCAAATGAATGAATATGATTCTGAAAAAATAGAAGATATTTTAGGGTCTAAAAATAACTTGTCTCAAACAGACACACCTGAAGATGCTGATTTAATTGTATTGAATACCTGCTCCGTCAGAGAAAAAGCAGAAATTAAGCTTTTCAGTGACTTGGGAAGATATCGAAAACTAAAAGAAACAAGACCCCATATGCAGATTGCGGTTGGTGGTTGTGTTGCGAGCCAAGAAGGAAAAGAGATAATTAAACGTGCGCCCTTCGTGGACGCTGTTTTTGGACCACAAACGCTTCACCGACTACCTGAGCTTATAAATTTAAGAGAGGTTACAGGTAAGCCACAGATAGATATCTCATTCCCTGAAATTGAAAAGTTTGATAACTTACCCACATCAAAAAGCAAACACCCATCTGCGATGGTTTCAATAATGGAAGGCTGTAGTAAATATTGTTCTTTTTGTGTCGTTCCCTATACAAGAGGTGAAGAGATCTCGAGACCATTGGATGACATCATCACGGAAATTATTCAGCTTACGCTTCAAGGAGCATCGGAAATTATACTTTTAGGTCAAAATGTAAATGGTTACAGGGGTGCCATGAGCAACGGAAAAATTGCAAACTTTGCATCCCTTATTGAATACATATCTGAAATTGAAGAGGTAAAAAGAATACGCTTTACAACTAGCCATCCGAATGAAATGAATGATCATCTAATTGATTGTTTTGGCAACATTAAAAAACTAGCAAATCACCTTCACCTACCGATTCAATCCGGCTCTGATAGAGTTTTAATGGCAATGAAAAGGAATTATACAACGTTAGAATATAAGTCGATTATAAAAAAACTTAGAAGAAAATTACCAAATATTTCATTAACCACGGATATAATTATTGGCTTTCCGACTGAAACAACTAATGATTTTGATTTAACAAAAAAATTATTTGCTGAGCTTGAATTTGATTACTCCTTTAGTTTTATTTACAGTAAAAGGCCAGGAACGCCAGCTGCCTATCTTAAAGACGATACAATAGATGAAATTAAATTAGAACGCTTACATGAGATTCAATCTTTAAATATCAAACAAGGAGAGGCGCATACGAAAAAAATGATTGGGACAACACAAAGAGTACTTATCGATCATTTTTCAAAAAAGAAACCTGGTATTTTGTTAGGAAAAACAGATAACAACAGAATCATCGAGTTTAAGCAGTCAAAAGATTTGTTAAATAAATTTGTTAATGTAAAAGTAACGAAAATTTTAGGTAAAACTCTAGTTGGGGAATTAATTTAAGCTTATGAAAAAAGAATTGAATCTTTCGCCTCAAGATAATAAAAAACTAGCGAACTTATGTGGCCCACTAGATGAAAATATTACCCAAATAAGCGTTGGCTTAGATGTAAAGATAAACCGAAAAAACTCCTTATTTATCTTAAATGGGGATGAAAGCAAAATTTTACTTGCATCCCAATTATTGGAAAGTATCTATTTGAGAGCAACAAGGACTATTGCCCCTGAAGATATTCAATTGAGTCTTGTAGAGCTAAACCAAAAGGAGGGTAATAATAATAAAACCTCTCCTCAGCTTCATACTTTAAAAACTGATTTACAAGGGCGGACGCCTATGCAAGTTAGTTACCTTACAAATATTCAAGAAAATGATATCAATTTTGGTATTGGTCCAGCTGGAACTGGAAAAACTTATTTAGCAGTTGCATCAGCTGTTGATGCCCTAAATAAAGAAAAAGTAAAAAGAATAGTTTTGGTTAGGCCTGCTGTTGAGGCAGGTGAAAGTTTAGGGTTTCTTCCAGGTGACCTTGCACAAAAAGTTGATCCATACTTAAGGCCCTTATATGATGCATTATATGATCTTGCCGGCTATGATAATGTCACTAAAATGTTTGATAAAGGTATATTAGAGGTCGCCCCCTTAGCCTATATGAGAGGTAGGACACTCAACCAAAGCTTCATAATTCTTGATGAGGCACAAAATACAACACCCGAACAAATGAAAATGTTTCTCACACGTATTGGCTTTGGGACAAAAGCAGTTATTACGGGTGATGTGACTCAAATTGACCTTGCAAAATCACAAAAGAGTGGCCTTATCGAAATACAAAGAATTCTAAAATCTGTTAAAGGTATCGAGTTCAACTTTTTTACTTCGGTAGACGTTGTTCGTCACCCATTGGTGCAAAAAATTATTAATGCCTATGAGAAATTTAAGCTTTAAAATTTAACAATGCCATCTAAAAATCCAATTTCTGTATTTATCCAAGATACCATCCATAAAAGAAAAAAATTATCAAAAAAACAATGTGAAAAATGGTTGGGTGCGATAGCAAAACCTGAAAGCGATATTACAGTCAGGATTGTCACATTAAATGAGTCACGAGAATTAAATCAACAATATAGAAATAAAATAGGGGCTACAAATATTTTATCTTTTCTAATGTCAGAGGACCCGATTGAAGGTGACTTAGTCTTATGTCACTCAATTGTAAAAAAAGAAGCTAAGGATCAAGGTAAAAAGATATTAGATCATTATGCACATTTAATTATTCACGGATATTTACATCTTTTAGGATATGATCATCAAAATAAAGCAGATGCTGATAAAATGGAAATGCAAGAGAAAAAAATACTAAACAAATTCAATATTAATGACCCATATCGAGATTACAAATAATTGAGTTTATGAAAAGAAAAAGATTAAGAATTGGATCTCAACTTAGAAACCTTCTCCTAAAGCCAAGAGATAAAAAGCAACTAGGAGACCTTCTTAAGTCAGCTTTTGAAAAAAATATGATTGATGCAGAGGCATTGATGATGATTGAAGGCGTTCTAAATGTTTCAGATATGCAAGCAAGAGATATCATGAGACCCAGGTCACAAATTGATGCGATTGATATTTCAAAAAAACCAGAAGAGTTTATTCCATTTGTCATTGAGACTGCTCATACAAGATTTCCTGTTTTTGAAGATGGGATTAATAATATAATCGGCATCCTTCTTGCTAAAGACCTCCTTAAATTTACTTCAGATCATGAATTTGAAATTAGAGATATTTTAAGACCGCCTATATTTATTCCTGAGTCTAAAAGGTTAAATGTTTTACTTAAAGAATTTAGAACTCAGCGTAATCATATTGCCATTGTTGTTGACGAGCACGGGGGGGTTGCAGGCATGGTGACGATAGAAGATGTACTTGAGCAAATTGTGGGTGATATTGAAGATGAATTTGATTATGATGAAACAGAAGGTAATATTATCGAAGAAAACCCCCGACAATTTCGTGTAAAAGCTACAACAGAAATATCAGACTTTAATCGTTTTTTTGCAACCTCATATGAGGATGTTGAATTCTCAACTATTGGTGGCCTAGTGACTCAAAAATTTGGTTACTTACCAGAAAATGAGGAAAAAATTTCATTTGATGGTTTTGATATCACAATCATACGATCGGATAGCAGGCAAATTCACTCTATTCAGATTAATATTCCTGACCCAAAGAAAAGTATGGAGCTTAAATAAATCTTTAGCACACCACTTTGTTTAAAATAAGATTTATCACATGAAACTTCTACTAACAATATTCTCTATTTTCTACCTTTCAACCACCTTTGCTGATCATCATAAAAGTGATAAAGACAATCCAATCATTGATGAAATGCCGACAGATTATATTGAATTTGCAAATGTTATTGGCCTTTTAACGCCAGAGGAAATTGTTGGGCTTATAGGTGAACCTACTAAAAAATTAAACCTTAAGATGAAATCTTCTAATGAAGTAATTGCAAGCTCTTGGTATTATCACAATCTTAATACCGATGAAAATGGAAACTATTTCCCTACTACTGAGCTTGACATCATAGATGGATATGTCGAATCTGTTGTATTTTTAAATAATGTTGATGCAAATTCAAATTTTGAAGGTCAAAAGTTTGATACCAAACGTCCTGATAGTTCATTTTAGTTTTTACAAGTTCATTAAGTAAGGTTAAAGTACTATTTTAAAAATTTTAAAATAGTATACTTTGACCATCAAATCATCCCAACTGACTTTATCTGTATCCTATTTTTTTCTTGGTGCTCTATTAGTTTTAAGCTTCTCACCTTTTAATTTTTACCCTGTTCTTCCATTGGTAATTACTATTTTTTTTTGGTTAATCCAAAAAAATAATCTACCCCTAAAAGAGAGTTTACTTTTTGGTTTAGGTTTTTTTATATTTGGTATTTATTGGATATATATCTGCCTACAAAAATTTGGAGGTATGCCACCAATTATGGCGATACTCACAACTTTTAGCTTATGTTTGTTTTTATCCATTTTTTTCTTATCTTTTTCATTTTTTCCAAAATTTAAAAATAAACCTCTCTTAGTGGCAGCAATTTTTACAATAATTGAATGGGTACGCTCATTTATCTTTACAGGCTTTCCTTGGCTAACTCTAGGTTATTCTCAAGTTGATAGTAGCCCCTTGGCTGGATACATTCCTATTACTGGTATATATGGTGTTACTTTTCTCTTAATTTTAACCGCACACTTGATATTTCTTTTGCTGGATAGGACTAAAAATAGACCATGGATTATTATTTTAATAGTTTCCATTTGGGCTGGTGGACACTTTTTAAAAAAAATTGAATGGACAGAGCCAAATGGGGAAAGTGTCGAAGTTACGTTAATACAGGGGAATGTAAGGCAAGATGAAAAATGGAATCAAATTAAAATTAAAAATATACTAGACAAGTATGAACACTTAATTTTTGAAAGCAATTCTCCACTTACCGTTTTACCTGAAACATCAATGCCTCTTTTACTAGAACATATTCCATCAAATTATTTAAATAAAATTGAAACTCACCTTAAACAGATTGATGGAAATCTAATTTTAGGTGCAATCGAAAGAGAAGAAGAGAATATTTATAATTCTGCAGTTTCATTGGGTGTTAACGGATCACAAAAATATAGAAAATATCATTTAGTCCCCTTTGGAGAATATATTCCGCTTAGAGGTATTTTTGGTTTTATATATGAGGACTTGCTGAATATGCCTTTTAATGATTTATCTAGCGGCCCTAAGAAACAACTTCCAATGTATTTTGATCAACAAAAAATAGCAATAAATATCTGTTACGAAGATGTATTTGGAAATGAAATTATTCAACAATTACCAATGGCAAATATTCTATTAAATATGAGCAATGATGCTTGGTATGGCCATTCAATTGCTGCTGAACAACATTTACAAATTTCACAAGCCAGATCAATCGAAACAGGACGGATGATGCTTCGGGCAACGAATACAGGCGTCACGGCTTTTATTAATGAAAAAGGTAAAGTTATAAGTAAAATGCCCCAATTCCAAAGTGGGTCACTTACTCAATCTGTGCAAGGCTTTAAAGGAAGTACCCCTTTTATAAAATATGGTCATTTTCCAGTCTTAATTTTAAGTTTTTTCATCATCTCGCTCGCTTTTCTGCAAAGAAAATTAATTGGTAAGTTTCTTGCTGTGATTAAGAAACAAAGTAAAATACAGAAATAAATTAATTTAAAAAAAGATAAATGCTTAACTTCCAAGAAATTATTTTCAAACTTCAAGAGTATTGGAGCCATCAAGGATGTGCCATCATTCAGCCTTATGACATGGAAGTTGGCGCAGGTACATCACATACCGCCACATTTTTAAAGTCGATTGGTCCTGAACCGTGGAAGGCGGCATATGTCCAACCAAGCAGAAGGCCAAAGGACGGTCGTTACGGAGAAAACCCGAATCGCCTTCAACACTATTATCAATTTCAAGTTGCATTAAAACCTGCGCCAGAAAATATAGTTGATCTTTATATGGCCTCCATTAAAAATCTTGGGATTGACCTCAATAAAAATGACATTCGCCTTGTAGAGGATAATTGGGAAAATCCAACCCTAGGTGCATGGGGTCTTGGTTGGGAAGTTTGGTTAAATGGGATGGAAATAACACAATTTACCTATTTTCAACAAGTAGGGGGGATTACTTGTAAACCAATTACTGGAGAAATTACTTATGGTCTTGAAAGGCTAGCTATGTATATTCAAAATGTAGAAAGCGTCTATGATGTTCAATGGACAGATGGAATTAGTTACGGAGATGTTTTTTTACAAAATGAAAAAGAACAAAGCAGTTACAACTTTAAATTCAGTGATACTGAATTTCTTTTAAAAGCTTTTTCTTCTCATGCCAAACAAGCAAATAATCTAGTTAAAGAGAATTTGGCATTGCCAGCCTATGAACAAGTTTTAAAAGCAGCTCATACATTTAACCTATTAGATGCAAGAGGTGTAATAAGTGTCACAGAAAGGGCTGACTACATCGGAAAAATAAGGGATATTTCTAGAAATGTTGCTAAAGCCTACTTAGAGAGTAGAAAAAAATTAGGCTTCCCAATGGCTGATAGAAGCCATGCAAAAGAGGCTACAAATGAACTTGATAAGAAAAGTGATTCGAGTGATTAAAGATAATTTATTAATAGAGCTTCTAACAGAAGAATTACCACCAGATTCGCTCGAGATTCTAGGTAATCAACTAGGTGAGAATATATCCTCAGAACTTCTCTCAAAAAAACTAATAGATAAAAGTGACATTCAATCTTTTGCTACTCCAAGAAGAATTGCGGTTCACATCAAGTCAGTAAAGAAAGAGGCTGAAGATGAAAAAAAACTTATTAAGATTATGCCCTATTCTGTAGGTTTTGATGAGAATGGCAAGCCTACTCAACCATTAATAAAAAAACTAGGATCTATTGATAAGACGATCAAAGTCGAAGATCTTGAGATTGTAGAAGAAAAAAATCAGCAATTTATTTATATTTCAAAAAATTTTAAGGGCGAAAGTCTTGAAGATGAATTAACCGATATTATCAAAAATGCACTGCAAAAATTATCAATAAAAAAAGTTATGAGTTATCAACTAAATGATGGCTGGACATCAGTCAACTTTGTTAGGCCTATGAGAGGCTTTATTGCACTTCATGGAAACAAAGTAATGAAGTCTGAAGTCTTAGGTTGTAAATCATCAAATAAAACACTTGGTCATAGGTTTGAATCAAAAAAAGGGATTATCGAGATCAAACATGCAGATGATTATGAGAAAATTTTAGCAACAGAGGGCAATGTAATTGCATGCTTTAATAAACGAAAAGTTAAAATTAAAACAACCATCAAAGAAGCTCTGGTCAAACTCGGGGAAGATTTTTATATTACTGAAGATGAAGAACTTATCAATGAAGTGACTTCTCTTGTAGAAAATCCCAATATTCTTATTGGTAGTTTTGAAGAAAAATATCTTTCCGTACCAGAGGAGTGTCTTACATTAACGATGAAGACAAATCAAAAATACTTTCCTATTTTTAATAAAAAAAATGGATTAACAAATAAATTTATTATAGTGTCAAATATTTCTCCAAAAAATAAAGACCAAATAATTTACGGTAATGAAAAAGTTATAAGACCACGCTTAGCAGATGCTGAATTCTTTTATGATGAGGATAAAAAAGTAGGGCTAACAACTTTCTGTGAAAAGCTTGAGAATATTATTTACCATAACAAACTAGGATCACAAAAGGATCGGGCGGAAAGAGTTTCCAATAAATTGCAGTACCTTACAAAGGCTTTAAATTTAAAATTCGAAATTGATCCAATGGAATTATGTCTTTTCTCAAAAGCAGACCTTTTAAGTCTTATGGTTAGTGAATTCCCAAAACTTCAAGGAACTATGGGGCGCTACTATGCCCTTAATTTAAGTAAAAATAAAAATTTTGCCAATGCCATTGAAGATCACTACAAACCAAGATTTTCTAATGACTCGCTTCCAAGAAATGAACTAGGTTTTATACTTGCAATTGCAGATAAATTTACAACGCTGATTGATTTATTTTCCATTAATGAGGTTCCTACAGGGGAGAGGGATCCTTTTGGTTTGAGGAGAAATACAATAGGTATCATTAGATTGGTAATCGAAAAAAAATTGCCTATCAAAATTAGTGACTTAATTGATACTTTTTTAGTTAAAAATGAGGCGGCCAAGGAAAGTCTAATAAATTTCTTTTATGAAAGGTTATTCAATTACCTCAAGGACCTCGGTTATTCTAATGAAGTCGTGGACGCAATAGTGACATCAAAGCCTGAACAAATTAATGATATTTTAGATCGCCTTCAAGCTATTTCTGAATTTATAACCCTCAAAGAATCTGAAACACTTTCTTCTGCAAATAAACGAGTATCCAATATATTAAAAAAAGCAGACAAAATAACGAACAATGCAATTGATCCAAGCCTTCTTATGGAAGATGAAGAGATTATGCTTCATAAAATTTTATTAGGCTTAGAGCCAAAAATAGATCAATGCTTAACTAAAAATGATTTTGTTGGTGCTTTAAAGAATTTAGTTGTTTTAAATACCCCAATAAATAATTTCTTTGAAAAAGTTATGGTTAATACCGATGATATTAATGTAAAAAATAATCGTTATAATCTGCTTTATAAGTTAAGACAAAATTTAAACTGTGTTGCTGATATTTCCAAATTAGCCTCTTAAAATGAAATTAGTCATTCTGGATCGAGATGGCGTTATCAATCAAGATAGCAAGCATTATATAAAAAGCCCTGACGAGTGGGTTCCAATTGAAGGTAGCCTTGAAGCAATCAGCTTATTGAATAAAAATGGATACACTGTTGTTGTAGCGACAAATCAAGGTGCAATTGGGAAAAAATTATTTAATACTACAACTTTAGATAAAATTCATAAGAAGATGCAAGATTTGCTTAAAACAAAAAAAGGTGAGATTGATAAAATCTTTTATTGTCCTCATATTGATGAAGACAAATGTTTATGTAGAAAACCTAAAAATGGACTAATGAGGAAAATAAGTGAGTACTACGGCATTAGTTTAAAAAAAATACCCTCCATTGGAGACTCAGCTAGAGACCTTGAGGCTTACGCAAAATCTGAGGCTCAACCTATTCTTGTGAGAACAGGCAATGGAAAAAATGTCGAGAAAAATAAGTTATTCCCAAGTAATACGTTAATTTTTAACAACCTCCTAGAGGCCTCCAAATTCATTATTAAAATGGAATAGTATGTTATTAAGATCAATATTATTTCAGTTGGGTATGTGGGTTTTTACAATCCCATTCACTTTCCTTGCCATACTTACTTTCCCAGCCCCACCTATACTGCGCTATAAATTTATTTCTTTATGGGCTAAAACAATGCTTATTTGGCTTAAATGGACTTGCAATATCTCATTTAAAATAAAAGGTAGTAAAAATATTCCCAAAGCACCCTACATAATATTATCTAAACATCAATCAGCATGGGAAACATTGGCATTTCAAAAGATTTTTCCTCCTCAAGTTTGGGTAATGAAACAGGAATTGCTTTTTGTGCCTTTTTTTGGCTGGGGTTTAGCAATGACCTCCCCCATCGCAATCAATCGATCATCTGGCAAAAAATCTTTAAATCAAATGCTACAGCAAGGTATTGATAGGATAAAAAAAGGGTTCTGTATTGTTATTTTTCCCGAAGGTACAAGAATAAAACCCAAAGGAATTGGGAAGTATCATATTGGAGGTGCTTGGTTGGCATCACAAACTAAAATACCTATATTGCCTGTAGCTCACAATGCTGGATTTTTTTGGCCTAAAAATTCAATAATCAAAAAATCAGGAGTTATTACAGTTTCAATTGGAAAACCAATTGCTAGTGACAAGCTAAAAGCTGACAAGCTTAACCAAAAAACAAAGAAATGGATAGAACAAGAAATGTTAAAAATAAATGTTTAACTTTAATACAAAAAAAATAGTTAAATTGCCATTGTCAAATAATGAGTCAATCGAGTATCAATTAATTAAAAAATCAAAGAAAACCCTAAGTTTAAAAATTACCGAAAATGGTCTGTTGGTAAGTGCTCCTTTTTTAATGACAGAAAAAAAAATCAATCAGCTAGTAACCTCAAAAATTGATTGGATTAAAAAAAAATTAGCTCTTGTGGAGCCACAAAAAAATAAACTTGAAATTAAAGACAATGCTACCTTTCATCTTCTAGGTAAAGAAATAAAGATCACTTTATTTCACGGTAAAAATAAAATTGAGTGGCAAACCCCTAAAAATCTGCATATTCACTTTAAAGAATTATCCAATCAAAAAAAACTTAAGAAATTTTTTATCGCCTGGTTGAAAGAAACTGCCTTAGATTATTTTTCTCAAAGAGCATATGAGATCTCTAAATCAAATTCAATTCCATCAAATTCAATTTTACTTTCTAATGCAAAAACAAGGTGGGGTACATGCAACAGCAAAACGGAAGTGAGAATTAATTGGCGCTTAATTCAAGCAGATTCTTATGTTGTTGACTATGTTGTATGTCATGAATTTGCTCATTTAACCCATATGAATCATTCAAAGA
>Ga0233443_1001636_pt1 | contig 18940 bp, 19 predicted proteins | sample SI_123_September_2_FD_182784 | JGI IMG/M metagenome (GOLD analysis project Ga0233443, IMG submission 182784) | Seawater microbial communities from Saanich Inlet, British Columbia, Canada - SI_123_September2016_200_MG | ecosystem: Environmental > Aquatic > Marine > Inlet | place: Canada: British... | reverse complement strand
ATGCTCTCGCTCATAAACAGCTTCATAACTCTTACCATGATCTTTATATGCCCACATCTCTCGCCACAAAGATTCATCATTGGTAGTTACCATGCCACCTTCACCACCTGTGGTCATTATCTTATCTTGACAAAAACTCCAACAACCGATATCTCCAATTGACCCAACAGGCTTGCTCTTGTATTTGGCCCCATGCGCTTGAGCGCAATCCTCAATTACATACAAATCATGTTCATTAGCAATAGCCATTATTTCACTCATATCACACGGCCAGCCGGCCAAATGCACACAAATGATAGCTTTAGTTTTGTTTGTGATTACGGATTGAATAGATTCTGCTGTGATATTCTGAGAGTCAAGATCAACATCAGCAAAAATAGGTATTGCTCCAGAATTTACGATAGATGAAACTGAAGCAATAAAAGTTCGGGAGGTTACAATCACCTCGTCACCATCACCTATATCTAAAGCTTTAAGTGCAACATCCAAAGCCTGTGTACCATTTCCAAGAGCTACTGCATATTTTGACTCTGACCAAGATGAAAACTTTTTTTCAAATTTACGACATTCATCGCCAGTCCAATAATTAACCTTATTAGACAATACAACCTCATGAACTGCATCGGCTTCCTCTACGGTGTATAAGGGCCATGCTGTAAATTTTTTATTTTCCATAAATAACTAACTTGCTATTTTAAAATCCTATCATCTTTTTTCAAATGCCTCGATACTCCACACCCTGGCGAGACATAAACATTATTGCCTATTTTGATATTAGATTCTACTGAAACTCCTGCACCCAAAACAACCCTCTTTCCTATGGTTACTGACCCAGATAACATCACACCTGGTCCAAATAAAGTATTCTCTCCGACGATACAATGGTGCTCTACATTACTCAATGATGAGATAAATACGCCATTATCAATGTATGCTTTTGATGAAACAACAACTTTGGGACCTATATAAACATTACTGCCAATAATAGCCGTTTTGGATATCTCTGCAGTAGGATGTATAACATTTATTGTTTTAATACTATATTGTTGCAATTGGTTTAATAATGTCGCTCTCAAATTACTATCACCACAGGCAACAAATACTCTATCTACATCTCCATTATCAATAGAGTTAGCTATTTTTTTAAAATCTAGACCGCCAAGACACATAGAAAAACCTTTCTTATTATCATCAAAAAATCCTACTAAATTAAAATTATTACTATCTTCTAGTGCATCTTCAATCTGTCTAAAAGCCTTACCTCCTGGCAGAACTGCAATTTTTATTTTTGAAGAATCTAGAGTCACCAAATCTTGAGTTGCATCATTTTTTGTTAAAAAAACCTTATCTTTTTCATTTTCTTTATTGCTTTCATCTCTTTCAAGTTCTACAACTCTATTAAGACTTATCCATTCATCAGCCTCTCTTTCATCTTTATTTTTTGATATTCCATATGCAATATTTTCAATATTAATATTATCACCTTCATCAAATACTGAATAACAAAATCCATCACATTCTGCTTCAATATCGATAGCTGCCTTTTGACCTTCAACTACAAAAATTAAATCACCTTCGTTAACATAATTTCCATTTTCAAAAAGCTTTTCAACCACTAGTAGGCTAGTATCATTAGGATTAACCTGTTCTATATAAAATTCTTTAATCATTGTAAAGCCCTCTCAATTAAATCGATAACCACTTTCTTGCTTATCATCAAATCTTGCTCCCATCCACTATTAGCAGGTATATTATCAACATACTTGTTTATTGTCACATCTCTAGATGACTTTTTTAGCATTAACTCCTTAGAAATGGATACAGATAATGGCCCATAAGAACAATTAGACTCTTCAACTATAACCAAAGGCAGATCTCTTTCCAACTTGAAGTCAAGATAATTTGAGCGACTATATAGCTCATTCACTACCAAGACTTGTATATCTACATTTATCTCTTTTACAGCCTCTAAAGTTGCCTTCACAAATGAGCCATGTGTAATAACTAAACATTTTGGGTTAGCCCCTTTTGTAAATAAAAAATTACCTACTAAAACCCCAGGAAATACTTGACTTTCAAAACCATTTATTAGGTCAGTCCAATCCTTTATCTTATCTCCATAAAATAGTTTCGGCTCGTACACAATAACACTAGCCCCTTGTAATTTAATATTTTTTATAAGGGCTGCATAGTCAATAAGTGGAGTGTAGCTAATAGATAGCACCTCAGATAATCCCGAAAATAACTCAAACGGGCTTTGTGAATGAGTGGGGCCATACCCCCTCCCCATGCCATATGGAAGCCTTACAACTAGTGGAATTCTTAAATTTTTACCAAACATTTTTTTATATTTATCAACGCCATTATGAAGCTGATCAACAATCAAAGTTGCGAAATCTGCAAACATAATTTCTGCTATTGACAACTTGTTGCTCGCAAAAGCTCTACCAGCAGCAACCCCAACAATTCCAGGCTCTGATATTGATGTTCCAATTACATTATCGTATTGATCTGACAATCCAAAAGAAACACCAAAAGCTCCACCATAAGGCTTATCATTCAAGCTCCATTTAGTGATAATATCTTCACCTATAAACAAAGCGCCATCTTTTAGAGCCTCATCAATACCTCTTCTTATCTTTTCATTTACACGGCAACTATCCGTTTTGGCTATCTCTAAACTTTGATCATTTAAAGGCCTCTTATTAGGAACAAAGGTTTCAGAAGGGTAATCTAAGCACTTATCCCAAATGCAAGACATATCACTCATCACCTCTAGAAAATCAGATTCATAATCACCATCTAAATAGGATGATAAAATTCTAACAGGGTCTGGAAGGTCATTCAAAACATTATCTGGTCTCGTATCATCCCCCTTAGAGTGTGAATTTAGGCGGTACGATTTAACCACCAAAGCCACAACTTTATTTTTAGCCCATATATCTTCTAAATTTTCAAGCTTGTCATGCATTTCTACTGGATCGGCACTATCTACCTCAATCACAAAAATGTCAAAAGCTCTATAGCGATCAGATATTGATCCAGACAACACTTTTCTACTTGGGGTTGTTTGGCTAATTTCATTATCCTCAACAACAAACATAACTTGTGAATTGGTAATTTTTGACATGTTTATTGCTTCATAGACGGTCCCAATTCCCATGGTACCATCTCCCATATATATAACAGTTGGCCTAACTATTCCGATTCCCACTGAAAATGGAGACGTGCACCCCTGTATACCATTACTAAGAAAGTTTTCAGCATAAAGATGCTGACTTCCACCAATACCTTTAGACGGTGCACCTTTTTTGCCTAGAAATTCACAAAATAAACCTTCTATGTGGCCAGTATGAGCCACAAAATGGCCATGCCCCCTGTGATTTGAAATAATAAATGGGTTATTGGATAACACTTCAGACAAAATAGAGGGGAGAATCTCTTGCCCAATGCAAGTATGTACCGTCCCTCCAAAGTGACGATTTTTATAACCGATTAATAGCTGCTCTTCTACAGAACGAATAGCTAAACACTTCTTATAAATGGCTTTCATATTTTAACTTCCTTTAAATTTTGGCATTGTAACTTGATTTTTTGCAGAAATTCCATCACGCGAAATTACTTTTTGTACAGTCAGCCATAATATTTTAATATCCAACCAAAATGATTGATTGTCTACATACCACACATCTAAATCAAATTTTTCATCCCAACTAATTGCATTGCGTCCATTAACCTGTGCCCAGCCTGTGATTCCTGGTTTAACTTCATGACGTCTAGCCTGTTGAGTTGAATACAAAGGTAAATACTCCACCAATAATGGTCTAGGCCCTACCAAGCTTATATCGCCTTTTAAAACATTCCATAAGCTAGGCAACTCATCCAGACTTGTTGATCTTAAAAATTTTCCAAATTTAGTAAGCCTAGCCTCATCAGACAAAAGAGTTCCATTTTTATCGCACTCGTTAGTCATTGTTCTAAATTTATACACATTAAATATTTTCCCATTCAACCCCGGACGAGATTGCTTAAATAAAACTGGAGAGTTTAATTTAATTCGAACCATTAAGGCAACCAATAAAAAAACAAGGGTAATTAGTGGAGAGCTTAAAAAAATATAGAATAAGTCAAAAAATCGCTTCATCTTTCGGCTGTATTTTTTCTGTATCTAGATTTAATATAATAATCTTTTGCGGCTATTGCCCCTAATACAAATAAAAAAGGAAGTATCATATATTTTTGCCTCAATGCAATGCCTATATTTGTTGTTGTTATTGACATTATCACAATTAATACAGTTGAGTACACCATAGAGTAAAAGATAATTAGCGTTCTAATTTTTTTCAACATAGAAATTAAATTAAATAAGATGTATTTTATTAAAAATATTAATATAAACAAATTTTCAAGTGAAAAGATAATAGCTACTGCATTTTTTGCATCAAAAAATAATGGGGCAAACATGAAATTGTACACCCTTTCAATAAAAATCTTGCCCTCGATAGCATAACTCGACCCCCCGGGCATTTCCAAACTTTCGCGACTTTCTATAAAGTTGAGTATATTGGTTATAGAAAAACTACTCATTCCAAGAAAATTTAATACTGCTAACAATCCAAAAAATAAAGAAGATATAGAAAATAATAATAATATATATTTAGATGGCTTTTTATGAAAGCTAGATACTACAAAAACAACAAGTGTGGATAATACCATTACAAGAGCAATATGCGGCCTAATCAAAAACATTAATAAAACCGATACTATTAGATAACTATATTTATGAGTATGCAATCCATATAATAAGATAGATATTGACAAGTATGCAATTCCATCCTTTCCGAGCGCAGAACTCCAAAAACTTTGCCCTGGTAACAGTATTATAAAATATGGCATATATGAACTAATATTCCCAGACTTTGGCCATATATCTAACAATACTCTTAATAAAAATTGAATTCCTATAATGCCAAACATATTAAATATCAAAAAAGTATTAAACATATTTAATTTAAGAAAATTTGTCAAAACCTTTGTCAGCGATATTGTAAAGTTACTCCCTGGCATCCAATTAAATTCATCAACAAGAGATGAATTGTAGTACATAACCGCATCTGCATGGCCAATTTGTGTATATAAATACCAATATATAACGCAATACAAAGTATGCACACTAAAAATTAATATTGCAAGGTTTGGTCCTAAATTCAGCTTCCTCCCCATGTATATAGTTAAATACAAAGAAATAGCAACAACAATTAAGGATTGTAAAATATCAATCATAATATTATGTTCGATATTGATTGTTTGTTAAAAAGTCTGTCATTTGTGCAAGGATCTTATTTTCTTCAAAGTCTAGAGACCTTATATATGCATTTTTCATGTGATTCAATAACATATCCCTATCATTGTAATAATTTAATATACACTCCTCAATTCCCCTCTGCGACCTTGCGGGTATTAGACTCCCATTAACATTATTAATTACTATGCTATCAGGCCCTGGTATGTTAGACGCTATCATAGCACACCCAAAAGCGGCACCCTCTAATAGAGCATATCCAAACCCTTCATGCCAACTTGGTAAAATTACGATATCATTATCAAGATAAAAAGAACTTAGGTCCAACTGAAACCCATGAAACCTTACATTGACTGGCAAGTTTTTTAAATTAATTGACAATTCTGAAATATCAATACCTACCACATCTATACTTATTTTTCTTTCCAAAATGCTCTTACTATTAGCAGCACCAAGAAGATCGTACAATCCCTTTCTTCTATTGGGTCTTCCAATATATAAAACTTTAAGCTCATCTCTTTGGTTTTCAAACTTGTTATACACGCCCTCTTTGCTTAAATATTTTTCATATGGAAGGCCTGAACATGATCCGGGACTAGTTGAAACAATATGAGATTTTTTAGATATCTTTCTCAACTCATATTGAATTGAAGGTGACACACATATAGTCAAAGTTGATAATGAAATGTTAAATTTTTCAATAATCTTTAGGCTTAATCTTAATACGCCACCGTAGCCCATATATGGAGCACCATGACATATATATATTCGTTTTTCAACCTTTAATATTTTAGAAATTAGTAATGGATATGTCGCACACAAAGACATATGAGCGACCACAATTGAAGGAGATTTTTTTAAAATAAGTCTAAATATTTTAAAAAAACTAATACGTAAACTTGTTAACTTGAAATTATAACCAAAATGTAGGCCCTTGCCTTTCATTAACTTGGATGACTTATCAATACCATTGCCACCAATAATCACATCTTGAGATAAAAAAGTATGCTTATTAAATTGAATGAGTGGATGTAAAAAATTTTTGTATGCTAAATCACCATATATAAAATGCAAAACCCTTTCACTTCTCATTGAACTTTTCTAATTTTTAAAAACGCATACTCTAATATTGATCTAGATAGCCAGTAAAGTGCATATATCTTATTGATATCTTTCCAGCATATTTGAAAATATTCCAAAAATGATTGTAGTTTATTTTGCGCAATAAACCCATCATTTCTTAATCTTAATAAAATATAATTATTTTTACAAATAATTCTAGTATTGTTAATTTTATTTATTTGATCAAAATCAGATGCATATTTAAAATTTAAATTAAACTTATACTCTTTAAGTAAATCAGATTTATAAACTATTGAATTATGGCTTGATGGCATTTTCCATTTCTTATTTAGATTAGGTTTAAAGTCAGCTTTCAACAAATTACTTTTAATATTTACAATAGAATACCCAAATGCAATTACATCGCATTTATTTGAATTTTTTACTAAACAATCTAAAATTACGGTATATGCATTTCCATTTAGCACATCACTAGAATTTACAAAATTGACCCACTCTCCTGTCACTAAATCGATCCCCTTATTCATTGCGTCATAAATACCGTCATCAGATTCACTTATCCAATAATCAAGCTTGTCTTCATATTTTTTTATAATATCAATAGTTCCGTCAGTTGAGCCGCCATCAATTATTATATATTCTACATTGTCATAAGCCTGACTTATAACACTTAAAATAGTATTTTCGAGATATTTTTCACTATTAAAAACTACAGTGATTATTGAAACAAGTGGCTTATCATTATAAGACTTTTTAAAGTGCCCTTGGGTTCGAAGCCCGCCTTCAACTATTCGTCCTTCTTTCTCAGGTAAAAGTAAAACTGTTTCAAGCTTATCTTCTGGCTTATTAGACTGTTTCACTTCACTTGCAATGACGGACTGATTTACTTGCATCATTAACCTAGTGTGCTATAGTTTTCATCTAGAGATGCTGTATTAGTCATTACCCATCTCCCATCTGTTAATCACTTTACAAATATTAATAATATCTTTTTTAGTATGAAAGTAAGAGATTGGCAAACTTAAGGTTGTATCGTGTATTTCTTGACTTATAGGATAGTTGTCAGAAATAATACCTTGCATAGCTTTTTGCTTGTGCGGAGGGATTGGATAATGCACTTCTGTATTAATCTTATTTTGAAGTAAATATCGCCTTAACTCGTCCCTTTGCTTATGTCTAATATTAAATATATGGTAAACATCAAAACAATCCTCACTTACAATGGGCTTAATGAAGCCATCACCTAAGTTATCAAAATAAAGTCTTGCTAATTCTCTTTTATGACTAGTAATATCATTCAAAATTTCTAATTTTATAGATAAAAACCCAGCTTGAATCTCATCCAATCTTGAATTGTAACCTAAATCACTATTATGGTATTTTTCACTACTGCCATAATTTCTAAGAGATTTTATTTTATTCTTAAAATGCTCATCTTCGCATGTGACTGCACCTGCATCACCTAAAGCGCCAAGGTTTTTTGTGGGGTAGAAACTAAAACACCCTATTCCAAAACTACCTACTATTTGGCCTTTAAATTTTGCACCATGTGCTTGAGCACAGTCTTCAATAATTTTTAAGTTATACTTATCTGCAATTTCAGCTATCTTATTCATTTCACATGATTTTCCATATAAATGAACTACTAAAATAGCTTTCGTTTTATCAGTTATTTTTTCTTCTATTTTTGAACTATCAATATTATAAGTTTTAATGTCTGGCTCGACCAATATTGGTTTACATCCATTTCTTACAATAGCTAATATTGTAGCTATATATGTATTTGCAGGTACAATTATCTCTGAATTTTTTGGAAAATCAAAAGCATCAATTGCCAATATTAAAGCATCAAGGCCAGATGCCACCCCTACACAATGATTTGTACCGCAAAAGTTAGCAAACTCGTCTTCAAATTTACTTACCTGATTACCCAATACATACCAGCCACTTTTTATAAACTTATTAAAACTTTCACTATATTTATCAAATAGTTTTTCGTTTACTTTTTGTAAATTTTCATACTCTATCATTCAATACCTTGCATCTATATAATCATCTTTATCATAATATTCAGATGAAAAAACTAGAAGAGTGGTATTCTTTGAAAACTTATCCATAGTGTGCCAATCTTTTGAGTCTAATATTAAACATTTGCTAGGAGTGTCTAATAGAAAAGTTTTCTCCACTTCCCCGTCATGTGTATATATTTCACACTCTCCTCCTAAGCTTATTAGCGCTTGTATAGTTTTTTTATGTCTATGACCACCTCGCTGTAAATTAGCGCCATAGATATAATAAAATCTTTTTATTTCAAAAGGTAATATTTTTTCAACTACCGTTAAACTACCCCTATCATCTTTAAATGTTGGTAGGTTGATAATATGTGCCATTTTATACCTCTAATAATTCTTTTTTATCAACAACATTATAACTACCCTTGATTATTCTCTTCACCTTCCTCAGTATATTTTTCCAATTAAATGGATTATACTGGACCACTCCGTTATAGTCATTCACTAAATCTATTTGCTTCAATATTTCTGTTATTTTTTCAAGATGTTTTGAATATGGTTTGTACAATATATTTATATCATTTGCGTTCAATGTATAGCCCCCCAAATCTACCTTATCATTTTCAAGTATTTTATAATTATGAAAATGATAAAAGATAAGGTTAAAATTTTCATCACTTGAGAAATCATATTGCTGAATGTTCCAAGGAGCTACACCACCACCTAAGTTTTTAAGCACATGAATACCTTCAAATCTAGTAGTCCAATCATCAAGATACTTCTGATCACCAAATTTTCCATCTTCAAATCTTGCATAGCACCATTCATTACAAGAGTCTCTCCACCAGTTTAGCGCTTTCATGCCATTTTTATCATTTTTAAAAGTTACAAACTGTACACAATATATCCCACTGGTAGCACTTTGATCATATTGAGCTGTATACCTATGCTCTGTTATGAGTACAGATTTTTCAACCATCTCCTCAATAAGCACAGCAGGATTACTAAAAAAATATAAATCAGCATCAAGATAAGTACAAGCGTTAAGATTATAACTTTCAATACAATATTTTATTGTAGATGGGGTGCAAGTCCAGCAATACTCTGCGACACTTCTACTATCTTTTACTTTTAAAAGTTCTTTATCTTCAAATTCTTTAAGGGATATTACAGTTACAGATTCTAAATTAAGTTTTTTTAATAGCCCGTGACTCTTATCATCAAAAGCAAATATATAAAGATGAAATTTATTACTATATTTTTTAAGCGATTCATACATAGCTAAACCGCGAGTTAAATAGTTACTATCAAATAAAGTACAGTAGCTATACATCTTTAACTTTTTTAGCTAAAACAATATTATCCAAATATAAATCATCATTTTTAGGCAGCAACTTAGATAATATTAGCCCAACTATATTAACAGGGGTCATCAATACAAAAATAATCAGCAAGTTAAAGTATGCTTTTTTAGTCTGCGTAACCTTGTATAAATAAGCGTTAATCAGCTGAAATATAACCTCTAATCCGTTATTGCTTTTTCTATGCTGTATTATCTCAAAGCCATTCTCATCCAATATATATTTCAATCCAAAAGATGAATATCTAGCATAGTCATGAGGCTGTTCATGCTCATCCCAAACAAATGGAACAGTAATAAGAAACAAGCCATCTATTTTGGCCACTCTATTAATTTCTCTTAAAAACTCATTTGGATTAAACACATGCTCAAATACTTGGTTCGACAAAATACTATCAAACTCCTTATCTTCAAAAGGTATCGTCCTCCCATCATAAAAAACGTCTGCATAATTATGTTGCCTATTACCCTCATCATCTATCTCTAGTCCAATATATTCATCAACATTACATATATTTTCATATGGCTTTGTACCACAACCAACATCTAGTAATCTACCATTTAGGTTGGTAATTAATTTTGATACATTTTGATATAAACCCTTTCTAGCAAAATAAAAAGGATTTATAAAAATTCCTAATATTTTAGGGTTGAATTGTTCTTTTACATATAGACTCTTTAGATATTTAAGCATTTTTTATCTTTCTTAGAGCTATCGCGATCGTCATTCCATGCTTTTGAGTATCAACACTCTTCATTCTAAAAATTCTAACAATGAGTGAAGATATCTTATTGATTATATTGCTAGTAAAGGACATATTTATAGTTTTTATTTCCATTCCCAAGATATCATGAATTGTTTTAGAAAGCACTATGGTGTCATGCCATTTTCTGTGAATATTAGTAAGTTTTTCTTTATAGATATTGACTATTTCCAAATTATATTTATATGCTATATATTTTAATGATTTCTCATTCCAATGTAATAAATGGTGTGGAGGTAAATTTAATAAATGATTTTGACAATCTTTAATAAAAGATTCATTATTTGGAACAGCAATTATTATTATGCCATTTGGCTTCACAACATTAACCGCTGCCTCCAAAAAGCTATCTATATTAGCAATATGCTCTAGTACCTGAAATGTAACAACAACATCATGGCTCTTTTTATTATTTATCGAATAATCTTCTATTGTATTCTCAATTACATTAATATTATCTTTTTTAGCATATTCAACAGCTCTTGAGCTTAATTCTAAACCTGTATATTTTATTTTTTTATCAATATGTTTTAAAAAAGCTCCTCTTCCAGAGCCTACATCTAAAACACTATCGCCCTCTTTTATATATTTATTCGAATATTCAAACTCTGTCTTATCCTCATGCAAGTAATACCATTCTTCTTCTCCTAATTTACTGTAAAAATCATTGTCTCCAGAAATAAAAGGATTAAAGTGTTTTAATCCACAATTATTACAAACTAGCTTTTCTAAAATATCTTCATTTTGAAATAGTTTAGATGTGTCTACATTTTGTCTTTTCCATAATCTAACTAGCTCATTTGTTTTGATTCGCTCAACAACAGCAGTATTATTTTCATTACATAATGGGCATATTATTTTTCCATTCATTACAATCCTTTTTTAATCATATTGATCATCCTAGTGATAAGATTAGCTTTCATGCCTCTATGAAGCTTTTCCATTTTTTTCTACTATCTGAATTTTCAACTAACTCCAATCTGTTAATATTATTACTCGTACTTATTAACTCAACTCTAAATGTATCCGATACACCGCAGTGTGTGCCACTATCATCATTTCCTATATTTTGAACATAACTTTTTCCGGGATACAAGGTAAGCATATCTTTTAAAAATGCACTCATGTACCATCTTACCGCCCAAGAATTATTTTTACTTTTTATCTGATATTTTTGGATTAAATTGTTCTTTTATCTATATTTGTTTTAATATCCTAAGCATTAGACTTTTCCATAATCATACCTTTAAATATATACTCACTACTTTCTCCATCGGTTCCACTAAAATCTACAATCACACTATAGTTATTTTTCTTAAAATAATCTACAAATCGAACTTCATCAAAAAATCTACATACAACACTAGTTTTAAAGATATTATCTGAAACAACTTGCAGTTTTATTCTTTCATGAAATTTACAAAAAGGAGTTCTATCTATCAAAATATACTCAAAATTATTTTCTAAAATACTATCAAGTAATTCATAAGGATTTTCTATATATTGTAAAACACTAGATAGCAACAAGACATTAGGCTTCTCTTTATCAATACACTCATGTACATCATAATAAAATTTCAACCCATCATTCTCAAAGTCTTTTTTTCCAGTCTCAACAAAATGTTTTTGTTCAACAATACTCCAAGATACATCATCTAGTCTATCCAAAAACTTTTTATTTTGATAATAGGTACTTCCTAAGCTACCTCCAAAGTCAAGTACTTTCAATGATCCCGCTGACTTAGCGGCAGCGAACATTAGCCCAGTCAACAATGGCCATGAGTATTGTATCTCATTAAATATAACACTATCTCTTTCATAAACCGCTTCTCCATTCTTTACCTTTAACAAAGAATTTTTTACGGTTTGTAAGATTTCATCCGAGTCATATCCAGTTGAAGTGTCTTGAGCCTCTTTCCAACTTGAGTAATTACCTTTCCAGCCATATTTTAAATTTTGTAATTTTTTAACTATATTGAATAATATTGGAGGAACTAAAGATTTAATGAATTGTTTCACTTTATAAGCCTTTTTATTCTGGTTTTTAATTTTTGTATAAATGTTCCATTAATTGAATCAAAAAATATTTCTATTTTTTTTCTACTATCTGAATTTTCAACTAACTCCAACCTGTTAATATTATTACTCGTACTTAACTCAACTCTAAATATATCCGATACACCGCAGTGTGTGCCACTATCATCATCTCCTATATTTTGAACATAACTTTTTCCGGGATACAGGGTAAGCATATCTTTTAAAAATGCACTCATGTACCATCTTACCGCCCAAGAATTATTTTTACCTTTTATCTGATCTTTTAACATTTGAGTCAAGCCATAACTATTATTAAAATCAGCCCCTTTTTCAAGTCCTCTTGATTTAAGTTCATCTAGTATTTTTTGTCCATTTGGCTCAAATACATCCCAAGCTCTTTTCCAAGTAGCCCAACCCCAACAATCTGCACCTTTAATAAAAAAAGTATTGGGTAAATTATCTATCGGGTATATATAACCGTGTATAGAGGCAACTTTATCTTCATTTTCATACATAGTTAGCCCCTCATTCATAAACTTTAAAAAATAAGGGCTAGTAACCAAATCATCTTCTAAAACTATAATTCTTCCGTATTCATTAACTATCTTGGTAACGCCATCGATGATAGAGTTTGCAAGCCCCCAATTTTTATCTCTTTTTATAACTGTAATTTTTTTAAACCCAGTTATATTGTCTATATACTTTCGCACCTCATCTACACTTACTCGTGCATCATCATTTTTCGCCTCATCACTATATATAAATAATTCTGATTCACTTGCTAATTCATTTTTTATCAACGCCTCAACTGTTTGTTGAGTATGCCAGGGCCGATTATAAACAAATAGAATAATTGGAGCTAAATCCATTTCATTTTCCAATTTTAATTCCTCTACTTATTGCTATGAAATAAATCTCTTGTATAAATTTTAATCTTAGTATAGTTTAATTCATCTGCTATTCTACTAGCAACAATGACATCACTGATTTGTTTAAGTTATTTGTTAATAATTTTTATTTTTCAGTTCGAAAGGATTGGGTAGTTTTTTCATACTTGAGGAAGCTATTAATCCAGTTTATTGAAATACAGCTCTTTCAATATTATTGCAAATAATTTTCTCAAGTTCTAAGAACAGTAAAGTTTCGTTTACCATATTTTCATATTTCTGTAAATAATGGAAAGCAATCACATTTGGTAGTGGCGCCCCAACACTATTATAAGTTAAAAAGACACTATTATATTTTGATGAATCTACAATATTATTTGATGAATCTAAAACTTCTTGTCTATGAATATCATCAATTATGATTAATTTGCAATCCTTGCACAAGGAGGATAAATATTTATTTCCCACATTGCTATTTCTACTGCCAGTATTAAATGCACCACCAGGAGCATCCACAAAAATACATTCAATAACCTCATCATTCACTACTTTATTTAGTTTTTTAATATCAAACCAATCACCATTAATTGGGACCTTGTATATACAATCACTGGCAAGCATAGTATTATTTAAACCTTTTTTTCCCATTTTTACATATTTATTGTTTTGTTCAATTGAAAAAAACACCTTATTATTCTTTTGCGCATATTCTGCAAAATAATTAGTACTTCTACCCGAGCCAAATTCAATACTGCTTTCTGGTTTTATTTTATAAAGCATTATTTGTAAAAAAATCCAAATTTCATAATTTTTTGTTGGCCACGTTTCAGATGCATTCGCATATTTTCTAAATATAAAATAATTATTTATCCCTCTAATTATTTTATATTTTTTTAATTTATTTTTAATTTTCATTTTTAATTACTTAATTGCTAAAAAGCCTTCAAAAGGCACAAATTTAAAGATTGTATTTATATCAATAAAGCCTGCTCTTTTAAGCATGTCTATATTACCTTTTGTTGAAAAAGGCTCCAGAACACCTTTTAAACTTAAATGTTTGGACATTATTTCTTCTAATGAGTAGCCCTCGCTAATCTTATAATCATAATAAACTGATGTAATCATATCTTGAAATCTAGCATCCATCCCTCTTGTTTTTTCAAACATAAAAAATGCACCTCCCCAATTTAATGAATCATATATTTTGTTAATAATTTCTTGTCTTTTTGATGAGTTTATAAATTGTATTGTATAATAAGCAACTATCATATCCGAATCACTTAAATCTTGATTTATAGCATCATCAAATATAAAAGTACAATTATCATTTGAATATTTATCATTAGCAAATTTAGTCATTTCTTCTGATATATCTATACCTGTAACTTTAACTTTCTTTTCTTTGCTTCTTTCATATATCTTATTTGAAAAAACCCCAGTAGAAGAGCCTATCTCAAATATCTTAGAATTTTTATGAGTAAAATAATCAGAAAACCTTAAAATTAGATCGTGTCCTTCACTATACATTGGCACAGACTTACTAACATGTTCATCGAAAGCAGCTACCACTTTTTCATCTTCAAAACTCCATTGAGAGTTTTTCGAACATATTCCATCACCTACTTTACCCATTTTTTCCTCCTTTTATACGAAATTGTTTTTAATATCATCTTAACAGTCTTTTTTGTTTCTTTAAAAAATAATGGGTACACTAAAACAATTAATATAAAAGTAATCAAGGTTGCAAATGCTGCACCCTTAACTCCATAAGTGTTTATTAAATTTATATTTAATATTACATTTGTAACCATTCCTAATGATAAATATAAAGTTTGAAATGCCTGTAAATTTTCAATGATAAAAAATTTGCTTCGTACGAGTCCTACATTTACAAAAATTCCAGTCCATATGTGTATCATCAGAATACTTCCTGACTCACTATATTGATCACCATAAAGAAATCCAACAATCTCATCACTTAAAAAAGTCATAGGAATTGCCATAGCTATAGCCATCCATACCATAGTGTCATATAATTTTTGAAGTCTATTATAGTAGAGCTCTTCACTTATTTTTTTTGCATTGATGATGGCTGGAAAAAGTGAAGAGGTTATTAGCACAGAAATGAAATACCAACCCTCACTAAGCTTTACTGCCGCCGCATATTGCCCTACCGCTTCAGCACTCACCATCTCTTTTATCATCACTTGATCTATTTTCATGTAGATAGATACAACCACTCCACTTAACATAAGTGGCCAACTATCTTTTAGAAGTTCAGTAGCGGCCTTGCTGCTGAATTTTAATTTTTTAATATCTAGTGTTGGATTATTTTTGATATAAAAGTATACAAAGCCACACGCCAATACAAAACTATCGAACAATATCGCCCACGCAAAAGCTACAAGAGGAGCTTCATTTAATATAAGTGATATTTTTACCAGTGATGAAAAGAAAAGACTTATAGTATTTGCGTAGACTACAAACTTACTCATCACTTTAGCTTGAAAATACATATCTACGACATTGAAACTTTGAAATATCGTAGCACTAGCTATAATAAAAACTAAAGTATTTGTATAAGTATCGTTTGCAGTGAAATTTATAGCTATAGCGAGTATTAATAACACTCCAAAAGCACCTATAACTTTAAGCCAAAAAGCCGTACCTATCAACTCATCTCGCCTACTACCATCTTTGACAAGCTCACGAATAACGATACCATCAAGCCCTAAAGTTGCAATAGTTGCAAAAAGAGCTACAAAACTTTGAGCATAAGAAAAAAGTCCAAACTGTTCAGGGCCTAGATAACGAGCCACCCAAATGCCTACAAATAGTCCTACGACCATCCGCAGGATTTTTTCTCCAAAAAGCCACAATGTATTTTTTAAATACTTTAAAAATCCTTCATGATTTTTTAAATCTTTAAGTTTAGTTAAAATTAACGTTAGTAGCGACATTATTAATATTTCACTAGTTTTTGATTAAGCTTTCTAGGTATTGCCCATAACTATTCTTAGAATAATTACCAGCCACTTTTAATATTTGTTCTTTAGACATCCAGCCATTATTCCAAGCTATCTCCTCAAGACAGGCAATCTTATACCCTTGGCGCTTTTCAATAGTTGCCACAAACATAGATGCATCAAGCAAGCTATCAAAGGTTCCAGTATCTAGCCAGGCGAAACCGCGACCTAATAATTCTACATCTAACTCTCCCCGCTCTAAATAAACTTGGTTAATACTGGTTATTTCCAACTCTCCACGATCTGAAGGTTTGATTATTTTAGCAATCTCAATCACATCGTTGTCATAGAAGTATAGTCCCGTTACTGCAAAATTTGATTTTGGGTTTTGTGGCTTCTCTTCTATACTAATAGCCTTGTTATTCTTATCAAATTCCACTACACCGAAACGCTCAGGATCGTTAACTTGATAGCCAAATACTGTGGCGCCGATCGATTTCGAAGCAGCTTGCTCTAATGATGGTGTAAAGCCATGACCCCAAAAAACGTTATCCCCCAGAATAAGACACACATTCTCACTACCAATAAACTCTTCGCCAATTATAAATGCCTGTGCCAAGCCATCTGACGAAGGCTGCTGTGCGTATTCTAAATTTATTCCAAAATTAGAGCCATCTCCTAGTAGTTTTTGATAATTTGGCAAATCTTCAGGTGTTGAAATAATTAAAATATCTTGTATCCCTGCCAACATCAGTATCGACAATGGATAATAAATCATAGGCTTATCATAAACTGGCAATAGTTGTTTTGACACGCCCTTGGTAATAGGATGTAGTCTTGTGCCCGAACCTCCCGCTAATACAATTCCTTTCATTATTTTATAACTCCTAATCTTTCACCTTGATAACTACCGTCCTTAACCCGATCACACCAAATACTGTTTTCTAAATACCATTCAACGGTTTTCTTAATGCCAGTTGCAAAAGTCTCATCTGGGGTCCAGTTCAACTCTTTATCAATTTTGGTTGCATCAATGGCATATCTTACGTCATGCCCTGCTCTATCTTTTACAAAGACCATTAAGTCTTTGTAATGTTTAATACTTAATTTTGAATTTTGAATTGCTTGGTTTTGAGCAATTGGCACTAATTCATCTAATATAGCGCATACTGTCTTTACTACATCAATATTCTGAAGTTCATTGTGCCCGCCAATATTGTATGTTTCGCTGATCTCACCAGTTAGTGCTACATGTAATAATGCTCTTGCATGGTCATCAACATATAGCCAATCTCGTATTTGCTTGCCATTACCATAGATTGGCAAATCTTTACCTTCTAGTGCATTTAGAATAATTAGCGGGATAAGCTTCTCAGGGAACTGATAAGGGCCATAATTATTAGAACAGTTAGTAATGAGCGTTGGAAGGCCAAAAGTACGCTGCCAAGCTCTGACTAAATGATCAGAACTGGCTTTAGCTGCAGAGTAAGGCGAGCTGGGTGCATAAGGTGTACCTTCAGTAAATAGATCATCTGTTCCCTCTAAATCACCATAGACTTCATCAGTAGATACATGATGAAGTCTAAAATCATTCTTCTTATTGCTATCTAGATTAGACCAATAAATCCTAGCTTCCTCGAGTAATACATAAGTTCCCACGATGTTAGTTTGAATGAATTCACCAGGGCCATCAATTGATCGATCAACGTGTGATTCAGCTGCTAGGTGCATCACAATATCAGGCTGATGTTCATTAAATACACGTTTGATCTCATTCGCATCACAAATGTCTACTTGCTCGAATATGTACCTTGTGTCACTTTCAATTGAAGTTAAAGATTCTAAATTACCTGCATAGGTAAGCTTGTCAACGTTAACAACATTATGATCGGTGTTGTTAATAATATGACGAATAACAGCTGATCCAATAAAGCCTGCTCCGCCCGTGATTAGGAGTTTTTTTGTCATTATCTTTTCATTCATCTGAGTTAAATAAGTCTCTCGTATAAACCTTAGTCTTGACATCGTTTAATTCATCTACCATTCTATTAGCAACAATGACATCACTTATTTGCTTAAAGTCGTCTAAATTATCAATAATCTTTGAATGGAAGAACTCATTCTCGCCCTGTTCTGTGAGTACAGGCTCATAAATAACCACTTCAATGCCTTTAGCTTTGATGCGTTTCATAATGCCTTGAATCGATGATGCTCTAAAGTTATCAGAACCTGACTTCATGATAAGCCTATGAACGCCAACAACCTTCGGTTGTTTGGCAATGATAGAGTCTGTAATAAAATCTTTACGCATCGCATTAGCATCAACAATAGCACTGATTAAGGCATTGGGTACATCTGCATAATTGGCTTTGAGCTGCTTAGTGTCTTTTGGTAAACAGTAGCCACCATAGCCGAATGATGGGTTGTTATAGTGTGATCCAATTCTTGGATCAAGGCCCACACCTTCGATGATCTGTTTTGAGTTTAGGTTGTGCGTTTCTGCGTATGAATCAAGCTCATTAAAGTATG
>Ga0233443_1001635_pt1 | contig 18942 bp, 16 predicted proteins | sample SI_123_September_2_FD_182784 | JGI IMG/M metagenome (GOLD analysis project Ga0233443, IMG submission 182784) | Seawater microbial communities from Saanich Inlet, British Columbia, Canada - SI_123_September2016_200_MG | ecosystem: Environmental > Aquatic > Marine > Inlet | place: Canada: British... | reverse complement strand
GACACATGGCAATTGCGTCGCGTTCGTGTGCCCGGCGGGTACCGTCCAGCTCCACATTATTCTTGCAAGCCCTTGGCATCACCGTCGGATCGCTGCCCATGACGATATTCGCCCCTCCGGCTTCAAGCGCTCGGCGGATATGGTCGGTCGATGTCGTCCGGTCCAGCAATACCTTGCGACTGGCAACACCAAGTGCGTGCAGCCCTTCATCCAGTAATTCAACGGCGTGCACGGTGACGCGATTGCCAAGATGCGTTTCCAGGTCGGAGGTAAACTTCCCACGATCTACATAGAAATCAGCCTGGCCGTCCTTGTGCAGAACAGCAAAACTTTGTGTAAGAGGCGTATTGGAAACGTCAGCTCCGCGCACGTTCAAGGCCCAGGCGACGGCTTCCATCTGGTTCACCACAGCGGCATCGGCGCCTGCATCGGCAATTAATTCCCCCAGAGACGCCAGCTTGTCATCGACACTTTGTCCACTGTATTCAAGTGGATGCGGTTCAACTGGCGAATAGGGTGGCAAGGGTTGATCTGTCCAGACCTGATCCAGCGGGTTTTCGGCGAGGGCAACCAGTTCGATGCCGCTGCCATCCAGAGTTTTTCGCAAGCTGTCGATTTGCGCCACACTATGCAAGGCAGGATCATAACCAATGCGGTCGCCATCATTGGCAGCGTCAACAATCCATTCAGCCAGCGGTGGTTCCATAAAGTGGCGGACTTCAACCGCGCTACCTTCAAATTGCATTGCAGCCTGCAAGGTATAGCGACCATCTACAAACAGGATGGTACGACCCTTGAACATCAGGGCGGTGCCTGCTGATCCTGCAAAGCCGGTAAGCCAGTGCAATCGTTGCCCGGCACTGGCGATATATTCCCCTTGGTGAGCATCAGCCTGAGGCACCAGAAAACCCTGAATAGACTGGGCTTCAAGATTATCATTCAGCGCTGTCAGACGTGCGGGGTCATAGGGCAATTCTTCGGCTTGCGCTGCTTCACAAGCTGCCACCAGTTTGGCCCTCAATTCTGCACTTGCTGTGGGGGCAGCCAGTGCGACCCAGGCATCTGGATCAGTTCCCCTGGGCGTTGCCTGCACGCGTCGAAAAATATCCCTGAGAGCGTCGGCACCGCCTTCGATGCCAGCCTCTTCTGCAATTTGCGAAAACTGTTGATCCGTCGATGTCATTATTGGTTGTCCCACCTGATGTCAGTGGCTGATTACAGAACAAAACAGCGCCCTGGTCCAGCACCTGCGATGCTTATTCAACAACAGACTTACTGTGACACCATGCCGCACACCAATTTGCAGGTATTTTCGAAAATTACCGCCAATCAGAGTGATCAGCTTATGCGGAACTGGCTTAGCGACGACGCCGCGAATTGCGGCCCATGCGGTCATCCAGGTTTCGACGCCCCTGGCCAATAGTCGCACGCATGGCTTTTTCGGCCCCGCGTTTATCACCGGAGCGAATACGATCAAGAACTTCCTTGTGAGCTGGAAGTCCCATACCAAGTGGCACATCGACTTCACTTTGCAGTTGGAATGTCAGCGCCAGAATTGTACCCACGATTGAACTCATGCGATCAATGAATTGATTATGACAGGACTCCAGAACCGCCAGATGGAAGTCGCGATCGGCCTCATAAAAGCCCTGTACGTCTTCCTTGCTCTTTTCCATTCGCTCATAAGCATCTTCGATTTTGCTTATGTCTTCACTACTGGCCCGATCGGCTGCAAACCGCGCTGCAACAGGCTCTATGACCTCTCGCATCTCCATCAGATCATCGATCAGAGGTTCGCCGATGCTTTCAGGTGACAGCCATGACAGGACATCCGGATCCAGTAAATCCCACTCTTCCCGTGGTTTGACAAATGTACCTGCGCGTTGCCTGGCTTCGATCAGTCCCTTGGAGGCAAGTACTTTCAGGGCTTCTCGCGTGGCCGTCCGGCTGGCCTCAAAACGCTCCGTTAATTCGGCATCGCCGGGGAGTCGTTCGCCTGGCTTCAAGCCACCTGAACCGATTTCCTCGCCCAACTCATGTACGATGCGCCCGTGAATGCCGGCACGCGGATAACTTCTGATCACTGATTCAGCCATAACTCGATTGTATATCATACAAACACAAAAACGCGTTGGTAAAAGTCCTATTATTTAGCGGAAATGTCCAGTGCCCACGGGTCAGATGACTGCAAATCAACCGTTGGCTGACGCCACCTTGCGGACCGCAGCAGCAGCCAGGCTTGTTATATTTTGCCAGTTTTTAGCGGCAATATCCTGTTTTGGTGCAACCCACGAGCCGCCAATGGTCATGACATTGTCGAGGCGCAGATAATCGAGCATGTTGTCCGGTCCGATGCCGCCAGTAGGGCAAAATCGCACTTGCGGAAACGGTCCGGCCAACGCCTTGAGCATCGCAGTGCCACCAGCGGCTTCTGCGGGGAACAGCTTCAACACAGAAAGATCGTGTTCCAGCGCCCGCATGACGTCACTCGGATTTGCCACCCCCGGCAGGTAAGGCAATTCAAATCCGGCCGCCTTTGTGGCCAGTTCCGACGTGCAACCTGGGCTAACTGCAAAAGTGGCACCGGCATTGATGGATTGTTCCATTTCCACTGTCGAGGTGACCGTGCCAACGCCGACCATGGCTTCGGGTACAGAGGCGGCAATTGCCTCAATGGCCGCCAGGGCCACACCTGTACGCAATGTGATTTCGAGCACAGGCAATCCACCGGCAACCAGGGCTGCGGCCAAGGGCACAGCGTCATCCAGATTGTCGATCACCAGCACCGGTACAACGGGTGCCAAAGTCAAAAGTTCTTCAATTGTGTGCGTCATGTCAGTTCCAATTCGTTGCTTGAACGCTACACCCGACCCGGCATCGACGAAAGCGGAATAATCGCGCCGCGAGAAGCGATTACAGCGCTCGCCAGACGATGGCCTTTTGCCGCCGCATCGACCGGGTCTTTTCCCGACAAGCGCGCCTGAATGTATCCGGCATTAAACGAATCACCGGCAGCCGTTGTGTCCACTGGTGAGATTTGTTCGGGCACAGGCACCAGACCGCGTGTGTCATGTGACGCAAAAAATGCCCCAGCGGCCCCTTGTTTGACGACAACTTCGTCGACGCCAGCTTCAAGATAAAGATCGGCAACAGCTTCTGCCCGAAGATCGCTGTCCTCGCGCAACGATTGCTCGTCGTCCAGGGTTGGCAATGCCAGACTGATAGCGGGCAGGGAATCTTCGAAGACTTGCAAGGCACTGTCGGCATCCGGCCAGCCGCGTGGTCGGTAATTCCCATCAAAAATAACGTGACCGCCACTTTTTCTGACCGAGACCGCAGCCCCATGCAGCTTCTCCCGTCCTTCCGCGGACAGGATCGACAGGGTTATGCCTGAAAAATACAAGGCATCAAAACCGGCCATTCTTTCTGCCAGGTCCGCCCCCTTTTTGCCATCAAATACTTCCCGTGCCGGTGCCTGATCCCGCCAATAGTGGAAACTGCGTTCACCGGCGTCATCCGTATTGATCATATAAAGTCCTGGCACGCGGTTCGCCAGCCGGGTCACCAGCTCAATGCCGACGCCTTCAGCCTGCCACGCATCAAGCATTTGATCGCTGTAGAGGTCTTGTCCCAGGGCCGTCACATATTCAACAGGCATGCCCAGACGCGAAAGGTATACCGCTGTGTTCAGGGTATCGCCGCCAAATGATTTGAGCGCTGATCCGTCAGGCAAGATCGAAATCTCGATCATGCATTCTCCGATCGAAGCAAATTTCATAGCCTGGTCCGCCGCTTCTTAATCATGGCTCGTCAAAAAAGTGCGGCGGCAAGTTAATAGTGGTGGACCCCCCCAACCACAGTCAACTTCGCCGCCGCCCGGTCGCAGCCGCCGCAGCGACCGTATTCAATTTCCTGGTCCCTTCTGTCATTGGGACACAGTTACAGGATTATAGCGCTACTTTTGTCTTAACCCAAGTACCCCCTTTTGCACTGGATTCAACCGCTGATTCAATAAATTTTACACCTCGCACGCCATCCATCACCGTTGGAAAGTCCAAAGCATCCTTATCTGGCTCACGGCCTTCGAGGCGGGCTGTAATTGCTTCTGCCACATCAGAATAAACATTGGCAAATCCCTCCAGGTATCCTTCTGGATGCCCGGGCGGGATGCGGGTTACACGACCGGCAGTCGCGCTGGACCCGTGGCCACCACGCGTAATCGTCCGGGGTGCTTCACCGAAAGGAGAATATGTCAGATGATTGGGATGTTCCTGTTTCCATTCCAGGCCACCTTTTTCGCCGTAGATGCGCAATGCCAGTCCATTTTCGTTGCCAGGTGCCACCTGACTGCACCACAGCATGCCTTTGGCCCCGCCTTCAAAACGCAGCATCATATGGGCGTTGTCGTCCAGGGCACGCCCGGGCACAAAGGCTTCCAGATCAGCACAAAGTTCAACAAGTTCCAGCCCGGAAACAAAGCAGGCAAGGTTATAAGCATGCGTGCCGATATCACCAACGCTGCCAGCCGGTCCCGACTGTGCCGGATCGGTTCGCCAGTTCGCCTGTTTGTTATCGCCGCCTTCTTCTTTCACGCTGAGCCAGTCCTGCACGTATTCAGCCTGAATAACCCTGATCTTTCCGAGATCACCATTGGCCACCATCTCTCGAGCCTGGCGTACCATGGGATAACCTGTGTAATTGTGTGTCAGCCCAAATATAACACCTGTTTTTTCAGCAATGCGTGCCAGTTCCAGCGCGTCATCAAGGGTCGTGGTCAGAGGCTTGTCGCAGATGACATGAATGCCTGCTTCCATAAAGGCTTTTGCGGGTCCGAAATGCACATGATTGGGCGTAACGATCGAAACGGCGTCGATGCCGTCATCCCTCGCGGCCTCAGCCGTCGCCATTTCTTCGTATGACACGTAAGAGCGATCTGCAGCGATCCCCAGTTCAGCAGCAGAAGCAGCTGCCCGCTCCGCGTTTGAAGACAAGGCACCTGCCACCAGTTCATATCGATCATCAATCCGCGACGCGATGCGATGAACACCACCGATGAAGGCCCCCTGGCCACCACCAACCATACCAAGTCGCAGGCGACGGGAAGGATTTGTTTCGTTTGCCATCGTCTGTCCCGCCCCTAGTCCGTAATACCCAGCATACGCTTGTTGGCTGCTTCATCCGAGCCACCGTCCGCAAAATCATCGAAGGCTTTCTCTGTCACGCGAATGATGTGGTTTTTAACGAACTCAGCCCCTTCGCGGGCACCATCTTCCGGATGCTTCAGGCAGCATTCCCATTCAACAACGGCCCAGCCATCAAAGTCATTGGCTGCCATTTTTGAAAAGATGCCAACAAAATCAGCCTGGCCATCGCCCAGCGACCGGAATCGGGCAGCGCGATCAGTCCAGGACTGATAGCCGCTGTAAACACCCTGGCGGCCGGTTGGATTAAACTCGGCATCCTTGACGTGGAACATCTTGATGCGGTCCTTGTAGATATCAATGAAGTCCAGATAATCCAGCTGCTGCAAAACAAAGTGGCTGGGATCATAAAGAATATTGGCGCGAGGGTGATTGTTCACACGCTCAAGGAACATCTCGAACGTCACGCCATCATGCAAATCTTCACCTGGATGAATCTCGTAACAAACATTTACCCCGGCTTCATCAAAGGCATTCAGAATTGGTGTCCAGCGTTTGGCCAGTTCATCGAACGCCGTTTCGACCAGACCGGCAGGCCGCTGTGGCCATGGATATAAAAATGGCCACGCCAGGGCACCGGAAAATGAAGCATGATCGGTCAGTCCAAGATTCTGTGAAGCCTTCGCAGCCAGCATCATCTGGTTTACAGCCCATTCCTGACGGGCCTTCGGATTGCCCTGAACTTCGGGCGCTGCGAAACCGTCAAAAGCCTCATCATAGGCCGGGTGTACAGCAACCAATTGTCCCTGCAAGTGGGTCGAAAGCTCGGTCAGTTCCAACCCATGGTTTGCCAGTGTGCCTTTAACTTCATCGCAGTAAGTCTGGCTTTCGGCTGCCTTGGCAAGATCAAACAAGCGTCCATCCCAGGACGGCATCTGAATGCCTTTATACCCGATGGAAGAAGCCCATTTTGCAATGCTGTCCAGACTGTTGAACGGTGCTTCGTCACCTGCAAACTGTGCCAGAAAAAGTGCTGGTCCCTTGATCGTTTTCATTTCCGTCATTCCCTCCCGGTATCTATGGACAAGGAATTTGACCTTTTGATCCGCATTCTGTTCGGCGGAAAATAACGGACCAGTGCCTGTCGAAAGACATTTTCAAATTATCGGCAAAAAATACTATTTATTTTCTTGCCTGTCACTAAAATAATCATATTATATAAAAATAAATTCTACAAATCACGGGATCGGAAAAAATGTCGGATGATACAAAAAAATGGCGCAGCGCGGCCTGGTTTGGCCCTGCGGACCGTGATGGCTTTATTCATCGCAGCTGGATGCGCAATCAAGGCCACCCGTCGCACTTGTTTGACGGTCGCCCGGTCATCGGCATCTGTAATACCTGGTCTGATCTGACGCCCTGCAACGGGCATTTCCGGGATCTTGCAGAACATGTCAAGCGTGGCATTTATGAAGCCGGGGGTTTTCCCGTGGAATTCCCGGTGCTGTCCCTGGGTGAAACCCTGATGCGCCCGACGACAATGATGTATCGCAACCTGGCCTCGATGGATGTCGAAGAATCTATTCGTGCCAATCCCATGGACGGTGTCATATTGCTCGTCGGTTGTGACAAGACGACCCCTGCCCTGTTAATGGGTGCCGCCAGCTGCGATTTGCCGACTTTGGCTGTATCCGGTGGCCCCATGTTGAACGGTAAATACCGCGGCGAAGACATTGGGTCTGGCACTTCTGTATGGGAATTTTCCGAAGCTGTACGTGCCGGGGAAATGAGCCTGCAATCTTTCATGGAAGCCGAAGCCGGTATGTCCAGATCCATTGGCCATTGCATGACCATGGGAACGGCATCGACAATGGCGTCGATGGTCGAAGCCCTGGGGATGGGCCTGCCACAAAACGCAGCAACACCCGCCGCTGATTCCCGGCGCAACGTACTGGCGCATATGGCTGGTCGTCGCATCGTGGATATGGTCAAGGAAGACCTGCGAATGTCGAAAATCCTGACCAGGGATGCATTTGAAAATGCCATTATGGTCAATGGCGCCATCGGCGGATCAACCAATGCAGTGGTCCATCTTCTGGCGCTGGCCGGGCGCATGGGCATCGACCTTACTCTTGATGACTGGGACCGTCTGGGTCGCGATATTCCAACCTTGTTGAACCTGCGACCGTCCGGCAAATACCTGATGGAAGATTTCTTCTATGCAGGTGGATTGCCTGCCTTGATCAAATCCCTGGGGGATCGTTTGCATACGGACGCCTTGACAGTAAACGGCAGATCCATTGGCGAAAATGTAGCGGATGCAGAATGCTTTAATGACGATGTTATCCTGCCATTGGACAAACCGCTGGCGGAAAACGGTGGAATCGCTGTCTTGCGTGGCAATCTGGCACCGCTGGGTGCCGTCCTGAAACCATCTGCTGCCACTGAAGAATTGATGACCCACCGGGGCCGGGCCGTCGTCTTTGAAGATATTGATGACTACAAGGCACGGGTGGACGAGCCTGATCTTGATATCAACCCGGACGACATTATGGTTCTGAAAAACTGCGGGCCACGTGGTTATCCTGGCTTTCCGGAAGTTGGCAACATGGCGCTGCCACCGAAGATTCTGGAACAAGGCGTCACAGACATGGTGCGTATTTCCGATGCCCGCATGAGCGGCACGGCCTACGGCACTGTGGTTCTGCATACGGCTCCGGAAGCGGCGGCTGGCGGCACCCTTGCACTGGTTCAAAATGGCGACATGATAGAACTGGACGTGCCGAACCGCCGTTTGCACCTGGATGTTTCTGACGAAGAGCTTGAGACTCGCCGGGCAAAATGGTCACCGCCGGAACCGGAATATGACCGCGGATATTACAGTTTGTACCGGGACCGCGTAAACCAGGCTGACCAGGGCGCCGACTTTGACTTTCTGATTGGCAGCAGCGGTGCTGCTGTACCACGTGATTCGCACTAGGAAATGATCCTGTCATGACAACCGTCAAACAGGTCTGGCCTGGCGGTGCCTTGCTGGGTGAAGGGACCGTCTGGATTGAGGAAGAACAGGCGCTTTACTGGGTCGATATCAAGGGCAAGCTTGTGCACAGATATCATCCCGAAAGTGGTGATCAAAAATCCTGGCCAATGCCGGAAGAAATCGGATGTCTGATCCCGCGTGAGAAGGGCGGATTTATCGCCGGTCTTCAAAGCGGGCTGGCGTTTATTGATCTGGATACGGGTGATATCGACAAACTGGACTTCCCGGAAAACGATATACCGGGCAACAGGATCAACGATGGCAAGGCCGATCCGGCAGGCCGTATCTGGCTGGGCACCATGGATAACGCTGAGCGAGAGAAAACCGGTGCACTATACCGGATCGATGCGGACCTCAGTTGTCATCAGATGGACAAGAACTACGCCATTACCAACGGTCCTGCGTTCAGTCCTGATGGCACGATTCTGTATCATACGGATACCCTGAAAAAGATTATTTATGCTTTCGACCTGGACGAAGATGGCAACATCAACAACAAGCGCGAGCATATTCGTATTGCAGATGATGCCGGATACCCGGACGGCATGAACACGGACGCCGAGGGATTTCTGTGGGTCGGGCATTATAATGGTTGGCGCATAACACGCTTTGCACCCGATGGCAGCATAGATCGCGTTATCGAAATGCCCGTCGGCGCCTGCACCAACATTGCTTTTGGCGGGCCCGATCTGGAAACGCTCTATGTCAGCACAGCTGCAAAACAACTGGATGCCGAAGCCCTTGCCCGGCAACCGTTAGCGGGCGCGTTATTTGAAGTTCATGTTGGGGTGAAGGGAATGTTACCCGGGCGTTTCGCAGGCTAGCGCGTATAGCCACCAATCAGATTTAACCAGCAGCGGGACGTTGGCGTGGCCAGTCCTCACGGCGACCAATTTCATCCTTGGCCCGGCCGATCACTGCCCGCATAGCCCGTTCCGCCCCACGACGGTCTCGGGCACGAATGCGATCAATAATCAGATAGTGCGCATCCAGCCCTTCATGTGGCCCGACAAGAGTGTCTTTTTGCAATTCGAAACTGAGGCTGAGGACAGTCCCGATAATACTGTCCAGACGCTGCATGATCTGATTGTGACAGGCCGCCAGAACACTCAGATGAAAGGCCACATCGCCGGCGTAATAAAGTTCAAGATCATCAACACCGGCCTCCATCTGCCGCCAGGCATTCTCCATGTGTTCAATATCGTCTTCCGAGGCCCGGTTCGCCGCCAGACGTGCCGCTATCGGCTCTATCAACTCACGGAGTTCAACCAGATCGCCAGCCAGTTTTTCACCGATTGTCTCCGGGGAATGCCATGACAAGACGTCCGCGTCCAATAGATCCCAGTCATTCCTGGCACGCACACTGGTGCCGGCACGCTGGCGTGCGTCGATGAGACCTTTGGTCGCCAGAACCTTCATGGCTTCACGTATGGCCGTGCGACTTGCTTTAAAGCGTTCAATCAGATCGCCATCACCTGGCAATCGTTCTCCCGGTGCAAATACACCGGAAACAATTTCCTCGCCGATGGCATGGACAATACGACCATGAACACCGCCTGACGGATAACTGTGCACACGTGTCGCCGGGACCAAAGCGTCCACCGACTTCAATTTCCCAGCGATCCGGTCAGGAGTATCCATTTTCATCGCCTTCCAGATATCCTGTTACTGGCTCGCCAGATAAATGCCATAAAGCTTCGCTGATCCCAGCGCCAGCAGGACAGCAACAGCAAACACAATCAGAACAATTATCCCGGCCTTGATCACCCCGCGAAGGGGCTTGCCCGGCTGGCAAAATGGCACGAGATTGAACGCCAGGCCACCAACGACGACCAAAACGCAACCGATCGTAAAGCCCATTTTGAAAAAGGGCTGAAAGATCAGGGCCATGGCAAGAAGACACAGTCCAATGATGCTGTATTCGATGCGACGCGCGAGCTTGCGGCTCATGCCTGGAGCAATTTCGACCTCTTGTGTTTGATCTGTCATGAGAACACCCGATCCCCTTCTGTGTTGAACACATGTGCCTGTTCCGGACGGCAACGCATGTGAACGCGTTCCCCCTGTTCTAGGCGAACGGTTCGGTCAACGACGACACGCACGTCCGTTCCCGATTCCATCATGTGGATCAATGTTTCAGCCCCCATGGGTTCGATCAGATCAACCTCGGCGCTGAACGTATCCTCAGCGGCTTCTCCGATGATGTCGTAAGCACGAGGACGAATACCCAAAGTTACCTTGCTACCACTGTCCAGATTTTGAACGGCAGGATCGACGGCCATCGAGACGGTTTGGTCGGCAACCTGGAACGTACCCTTGTCCCCTCAAACCCGGTCAAAACAGCCTCTTGTAAATTCATCTGAGGCGTGCCGATGAAACCAGCCACGAACAGGTTTTTTGGTTTGGTGAAGATGTCATGCGGCGAGGCAATCTGTTCGATTTTACCATCACGCATCACGGCAATCCGGTCCGCCATCGTCAAGGCTTCGAGTTGATCATGGGTTACGATCACGGTGGCCTTGGACAGGCCATCGAGGATTTCCTTGATCTGGCCGCGCATGGTCTGACGCAATTCGACATCAAGGCGGCTCAAAGGCTCATCAAACAAAAAGCAGTTCGGGTCACGGATGATAGCCCGGGCTACGGCAACGCGTTGCTTTTCACCCTCCGCCAGATAGCCTGGCAAGCGGTGCAAAACGTCCGTCAGTTCCAGTTTGCGCGCAACTTCAGAAACCAGATTGTCAATTTCGGCCTGGGGCAGTTTTTCGTGATGCAACGGAAATCCAAGATTTTCAGCGACAGTCAAACTGGGATACAGGGCGTAGAACTGAAACACCATGGCGATGTCACGTTCGGACGGGGCGATTTCGTTGACCCGCTTTCCGGCAATGCGAACTTCGCCGTCCGACGTGGTTTCAAGTCCTGCAATCATACGCAGCGTCGTTGTCTTGCCACATCCCGAAGGGCCCAACAAACAAAGAACTTCTCCAGCGGCCACGTCCAGATCGACGCCACTGACGGCGAGCATATCGCCAAAACGCTTGGTCAGGTTGGTAACTTGAATGGTCGACATATCCGCCTCCTATTTCTTGATCGTGCCAAAAGTGACGCCGCGCAGCAGATGGTTTTGCAGCAAGTAGGTCACACCAAAAACCGGGATCAGGAACAAGGTAATGATGGCGGCCAACAGCCCCCACTCCACACCAATTTCACCACCGATGGTGCGGGCCATAGCGACCGGCACCGTTCTGGTATCCGTGCTGGTCAGCAGCAGCGCAAAGAGGAATTCGTTCCAGGTCAATATGACGGCGAAGACCGCAGTCGCCGCCAGTCCGGCCTTCAATTGTGGAATACACATCTTGAAGAACACGCCAAATTCAGAAGACCCGTCCATGCGGGCAGAATCCTCAACATCCGGCGATAGTTCATCAAAGAAGCTTTTCATCATCCAGATCGAAAACGGCAGATTGAAGGCTGCATACAACAGGATCACACCGATGTAGGACCCACTGAGGCCTGCCATGCGGAACATCAGGAAGATCGGGATAATCACAATGATGGGCGGCAACATGCGGGTTGTCAGGACCACAAACAGATAAGTGTCATTGCCTTTCAGCGGATATCGCGAGAAGCCATATGATGCCAGCGTCCCGATAACCAGTGCCAGAAACACGCCGGCTGTTGCAACAAAAATGGAGTTGAAGAAAAACCCGCCCATGCCGGTCCCAATGGCTTCACCACTGCCGGTTTGGGCGACGCGATAGAAGACGGCGATAAAGTTATCCAGAGTCGGTGTAAAGAAAAAGACAGGTGGTGTCGCCAGGGCGTCTTCCCGGGTCTTGAAGGCCGTCATGATGATCCACAGAACGGGGAAGAAGTATATCAGGCTGACGATCCCGGCGAACAGGGACCAACCCCACCCGGCCTCGCGCAGGCGACGTTCTTTCCGGGAAAACAGGCTCGTTAATACAGACATGATCAGCCCTCCTCACCGCGTTTTTTGACAAAGTAGAGATAAAGATTGGTCAGCACGATCACGATAAACAGCAGGATATAGCTGAGGGCCGACGACTGACTGGTCTTGAAGAACTGGAAGGCCACTCGATAGACATAGACGGCAATGGTTTCTGTCGACGTGCCTGGGCCCCCGTTTGTGATCAGATAAACCACATCAAAGATCTTGAAGGTCTCAATGGTGCGGAACAACAAGGCCAGCAACAATAGTCCACGCACATAGGGGAACGTCACTGTGATGAAACGCTTCCACTTCGAAGCCCGGTCCACTTCGGCGGCTTCATAAAGATAATCCGGCACACTGACCAACCCGGCCAGCACCAGCAGCATGACAAAGGGCGACCACATCCAGGCATCTGCGATAACAATGCCCCAGATGGCGCCCCATTGCGTTGCCAGCAAGGTCAGCGGCTCACCTGAGAAATATGAATAGGCCTGGCTTAGCAAGCCAAAAGTCGGCTCGTAAAAGAGCTTGAAGAAGACACCAACGGCGACAAACGACAACATCATCGGTGTCAGCACAAGCATCAGAATTTCACGGCGTAACGGAAACTTTTTTTCGAACATCATGGCCAGGGCAAAACCGATGACCAGTTGCAGCAGCACGCTCATGGCAACAATCAAAGCCGTTGTCTGCATGCGCTCCCAGACCACAGGATCGGTCAGGACTTTTTCATAATAATAAAGACCTGCGAAAGTGGGGGGGCGAATGGAACTCGCCTTGTAATGAAAAAAGCTCAGTCCAAATGACCACATCAATGGAAAGATGTTCATCACGAACAACATGATCAGCGCAGGGGCGATAAGCATTGGCCCACGTCGGGATGGACTGAACATCCACTGCCAAAAATCACGCATTGTCTTTCCTCCGGCGGGAGTTGGGTTGTTGAGATCGGGAGAGGTCGCCGAAATCACCTGCATCTTTTGCTGCTGGCTTGTTCATTGATCCTCTCCCTTTCCCGATTAGTCGTTACAATGCGACTACTTGATGCGACCGACTTCGGTCAGCAGTTCCTGCTGGAACTTCGCAATCGCGTCCAAAGCATCCTTGGCTGATTTCTGGCCAGTGATTGCCTTGTCGAACTCTTCCTGCTGCTGTGTCAGCATTTCGAACATCTCTGGCGTATGCCAGACGTCCTGCTGGTACTGCAGAAGTTCAGCGTGAGCACGGTTCCATGGCAGGAAGTCGTTGTACTCTGCGCTGTTCATGACGCTCAGCAGACCAGGCTCGCCACCATTTTTGGAGAACTCGATCTGGACTTCAGGAGACATCCACCATTTCACTACTTCCAGGGCTTCCTTGACGACTTCTTCGGAATTCCAGGTTGTCAGAACAAATGGCTGGCCACCGATGTTGTCAGTACGGTCAATAGAACCATCTGACTTGCGCAGACCAGGTGTCATGGCGAACCCGGTCTTGTCGGCGAACTTGGATACTTTCGGATCCATGGCTGGCGGAGCCAGACCGGCCCAGTTGATGATGGCACCAACTTTACCCTGCATGAACAGTTCCTGAATGGCGAAGATACCCATCTGGCCGGTTTTGTGGGCCGGAGGTGCATACTTCAACAGGTCCAGATAATGCTGGAAGCCTTTGACGGCGGCGTCAGAGTTGACTACGCCTTCAGCCTGGGCATTGGGTTCGTTTGATTCGTCCCAGATTTCGCCACCATGCTGCCAGATGAACGGCAGAACCTGCATGGAAGAAAAGTCACCGACTTTACCAGCCTGATAGGCAACGCCGTAGAAATCATGTTCGGCAACGCCATCACCCAGTTTGGAGCCTTTGTCGCGGCGGAAGAATTTGCCGACATTTTCCCAGGTACCCCAGTCTGCATTTTTCCATTCGTCATAGGAACAAGGCAGAGTGTCATTGAACTTGGCTTTAAACGCAGCCCGTTCGCCATCGTGGCAGAACAGATCGTTACGGAACCATGTAACCTTGGTGTCCGGGAACTGCGGGAAGCCATAGTAGTTCTTGGATTTGTGCGGGTAAGTAGAGTAGTTCTGGATCATGGCAGGATGGATATCCTTCATGATTGCCTGAAGCTCTGGATCCGCATCAATGTACTTGTTCAGCTTCATAAAATGGCCACCTTCAATGAAGGTACCAATCCATTGGCTGTCAGAAATGACCATCTGGTACTTCTTTTCACCGGAAGTGAGAGAAGCCGCAACACGATCATAGAAACTGGGCCATGGAATAAAGTCAAAAACCAGCTTCACGTTGTTGCCGGATTTTGCCTTGTAAGTCTTGTTAAAATATTCCTGCAAAAAGCGGGTCGGACCCCAGTCCGGACCTGCCATATTCAGAACAATGTCCTTTGACACAGCTGGTGCTGATGCGACGGTTAATGCACCCGCCACAACAGTTGCTGCCAAGGCGCTTGCGATACTGAATTTACTTTTCATCGAAACCTCCTCAGGTTAATTGGAAACCGGACAGCACCACCGCGCTGTCTGATATTGCCGACCTAGCGGATTGCTGTGCCGGTATCCCGAGCGAACACATGTGTATTCTCCACTCGAACGAAAACCGGCACTTCGTCACCGACGCTGTACCGGACTGCCTGTTCCTCGGGAAGAACCATCTTCAGTTCAGCCCCCCCTGCTTCGAGGTCCAGAATTACGATGTCCCCCAGTGGTTCAGTCAGATGGACACGGGCGGTGAACGATGGTCCACCTGGTGTCTGACCTTCGCCTACTGGCTGGATGTCATTGGGACGAAAACCAAAATACAAATCACTGCCTACCGGAAACGCTTTGAGCGCATCGGCCCATGGTCCCTGTTCAGCTGACATAAAGGGTGTCTCGACAGACGGCGCAGCATCCGCACCGCGGCGTGTCGCATCGATCAGATTGACCCGCGGAGAGCCAACCATCGACGCGACATAAGCATTTTTGGGTTCTGTATAGAGTTCATCCGGAGTGCCGGTCTGAACGATCTTGCCATCTGTGAGCAATCCAATTCGCTGACCCATGCTGAGGGCTTCAAGCTCATCCGGCGTGGCAAACACAATTGTCATGCCAAGTTCCCGATGCAGTCGTTTGAATTCTGCGCGGGTGTCATTACGCAGTTTGGCATCAAGGTTTGTCAGGGGCTCATCCAGCAGCAACAGGCCGGGACGGCGGACGAGGGCACGCCCGATAGCAATGCGTTGTTGTTCACCGCCACTGGCCGTGCCGGGCTTGCGGTCAAGCGTGTGGGTCAGGCGCAGCATTTCGGCGGTTTCACCGACCCGGCGATTAACTTCATCACGCGAAACGCCGGCTTGACGCAGCGGGTAGGCCAGGTTGTCAAATATCGAAAGATGGGGATAGAGGGCAAAAGTCTGGAAAACCATGGCAATGTCGCGACCGCGGACTTCGGCGTGCGTCACATCCTGGCCTTCGTACATAACCTGACCTTGATCAGGGCGTTCGATGCCGCAAATGGTTCTCAGGGTTGTGGTTTTGCCACTGGCACTGGGACCCAGCAGGGCAAAAAACTCGCCTTTGTCGACGGCAAGATCAACGCCATCCAGAGCGACAATATCGCCAAAGCTTTTTTTCAGTCCTGCTACACTTAGTACCGACATGGTCCCCCCCCTTGGGTGATCTTGAACTGGCGGAACTCTATAGGGAGGTATTTTCAGAATCAACAATAAAATATGATTATTTAAACTTTATAATCATACTTTCTAACTAAATAGTACGATTATTAATCAGCTTCATATCGATTCATCATTGACTTTCAATGACTTGACCTTTGTTAATAAGAACGTCAGTACAGTTGGAATATTCCATTCAACTGAAGACAAATGTCTGCATTTTTCTTCAGGAAAAATTGCCTCGGGGTGTCAAAACAACACGAGGCCGGAAAAACCGGCCTCGAGAAGATCAAGTTTTGCAGGCTATCGAAGTTACTCAGCGGCGTTTGCCTGATCCAGGGCACCGACCGGATGGTGGATGATTTCTGTGCCCAGCAATATCATGAACTCGCGCATAAACGCCGCCAATGCAGTCCAGCCTTCCGCTGTTACCAGATTGCCATCTCTCAGCGCAGCCTTGGGACCAATGGGAACATATGTGGCATCGGTCAAGGCGACTTCGGGTGCAACGGTGAACAAGCCGGAGACTTTTTTGCCGGCGATAATTTCAGGCACCGCAATCAATACCTGCAATCCATGGCAGATGGACGCTATAGGTTTGTCATCACGATGAAACTCTCGCAGGATTTCCAGCACCCGCGGATAGGTCCGGATATATTCCGGGCCCCTGCCACCAGCGACATAAACTGCGTCGTAGTCCGCCGTATCAACGGCGTCAAAGTCTTTGGTAATCTCCTGGTTGTGGCCCCTGTGCTCGCTCCAGGTCATCAGGTCTGGCCCGAAGTCATGCACGCTGGTCGCGAGCTGGAACCCCGCTTTTGTTTCCGGGCAAACCACTTCAACCTTGTGGCCGACGGCTTCAAAAGCCTGCTGGAACACAAAAATTTCATATTCTTCGCTGAATTCACCGACCAGCATCAAAATCGATTTTCCGGACATTTTGCTTCCTCCAATGAATATTTCCGCGGCACATCGTGTATTTACGATCTGTTTTCAGGCGATACTACAAACGCAGACCCTACAAATACGTGCTATCCAATGCAAGAATAAATAATATTTATTTGAAATTCATTGCAGATATATCACCTGACCCCACGATGAGAAAGGGAACCTGGAATATGTTTGAAATTCATCTATATCCCTGATCAACGGCTTTTTTGCGCGCCAATTTTTCAATTGTCTAGACGGCTGGGACTTATGTCTGATTTGATCTTTCACCACTACCCACAATCTCCTGTCGCCGAGAAAGTGCGAACAGGCTTTGGCTTTAAAGGCCTTTCCTGGCAGTCAGTTGAAATCCCGCGCATACCGCCCAAACCGGATTTGATGCCGTTGACAGGAGGTTATCGCCGCACACCCGTAATGCAGTTTGGGGCGGACATATTTTGCGACAGCCAGGGCATTCTGAGAGAGCTCGAGCGGCGCTACCCTGAGCCATCTTTTTTTCCCGGGGGTACGCAGGGCCTTGTTTGGGGGCTTAGTCGCTGGACAGACGCTGACCTTTTTGTCACAGCGATTAAACTGATCTTGTCCGCATCGGCAGATTCAATTCCTGCCGACTTCGCCAAAGACAGGTCCCGGTTATATCTGGGTGAGAATGTTAATTTGCACGAAATTGCAAATACCATCCCGCATCTGATTTCGCAAATCCGCGCCCAGATGGAATGGGTAAATCAAAGGCTTGAAGGCAACCGAAAATTCATACTTGCCGACAGTCCGGGTTTGCCCGATGCGCTATGTTATTACCTGGTCTGGTTTCTGCGTGGACGCTGGGAAGGCGGGCCTGGATTGTTGTCTGAATTTCCGGCTCTGGAAGCGTGGGAGGCTCGGGTACGGGAAATCGGCCATGGCACCAGCACAGAAATATCCTCGACAGAGGCACTGGATGTCGCCAAAGATGCAACCACCGAGTTTTCACAAGACATCGATATCAAGGACCCGCTTGCCTTGCAGGCAGGTCAACAAGTCGGCGTCACGCCTGATGAAGATGGTGGGGACCCGGTCGTCACCGGCAATCTGCATATCCTGACACCAAATAATGTGGCGATCCTGAGGGGCGATGAACGTGTTGGTCAGGTTTGTGTGCATTTTCCACGTGTCGGCTACAGGATTTCGCCGGTCTAACGCCGATGGGTCAGGCGGTCGCGGGTAATGTCAGCGATTGAGGCAAAACCGCTGAGCGCCATGGATCGCTCGATCTGTTCACGCAGGATGGTCAGGGCGCGTGCAACACCGGCCTCACCCCCGGCACCCATGCCATATAAATAAGGCCTGCCGATCATGCAGGCGTCCGCGCCCAGGGCCAGGGCCTTGACCACATGCTGGCCGCGACGGATACCGCCATCGAGAATTACTTCCATCTCACCTGCCGCGGCATCAACAACTGTTTCCAAACGATCAACCGCCGCCGGCGCACCGTCCAGTTGCCGCCCGCCATGATTGGAAACAATGACGGCCGTGGCACCAACATCACGGGCGCGCTTCGTATCCGCCGCCGTCATGATGCCCTTGATCGCCACCGGCCCGTCCCAGTCGGCAATCAATTCTTCGGCATCTTTCCAGGTTGCAGTGGGATCAAACTGGTTGGCAACAAACTTGATGATGGTTGACAGGTCCGCGTCATTTTCATTCAGGTGTTTCTGGATATTCCCCATGACAAATTTTGGCCCCATGAGATAGCGCCAGACCCAGCCCGGACGAATGGCAAACTGGAGCAGTGCATTGAGCGAAAATTCGGGAGGTACCTTCAAACCGTAATGCAGATCCCGTTCTCGCATACCCGGTACCGGCACATCATAGGTCAGACACAGGGCCTCGAACCCCGCATCCTTGATACGGGCCATGAAGTCCCGCGTAATAGCCCGGTCGCGAAAAGTATAGGCCTGAAACATCTTTGGCCCGTCTGAAGCTGCGGCGACTTCTTCAATCGTTACGTTGCTGACGCAGGACTGGGAATAGATCGTGCCGGATTTTGCCACGGCCCGAACGGCGTCCAGCTCGCCCCCTGCGCGGACCAATCCGACGGTACCTGTTGGCGCAGTCATCACCGGCCAGTCTATTTTCTGGCCCAGCACTGTTGTCGAAGTATCGATCTTTCCGACGTCCACCGCATATTCGGTTTCGATTTCATAATCATCAAAGGCGGAGACATTGCGCC
>Ga0233443_1001634_pt1 | contig 18949 bp, 19 predicted proteins | sample SI_123_September_2_FD_182784 | JGI IMG/M metagenome (GOLD analysis project Ga0233443, IMG submission 182784) | Seawater microbial communities from Saanich Inlet, British Columbia, Canada - SI_123_September2016_200_MG | ecosystem: Environmental > Aquatic > Marine > Inlet | place: Canada: British... | reverse complement strand
TTATTAATTTGAGTAGCAAGGGAAACAAGAAATAGATTTGTGAAATTGATTGCATAATTTGTAATCAGAATAAAGATTAAAATGGCAAATACGAAGAAAATTAAAGGAACAATTGGAATACTGACTGGTGGTGGCGATGTTCCCGGATTAAATCCTGCGATCAGGGCGGTAACCATCAGAGCATTGCGCGAAGGATACAGGGTTATTGGACTCAGACGGGGATGGGCAGGTATTGTCAGTCTGATTAAAGACCCTAAAGTTGACAATAGTGAAAACTTCATTGAGTTGACAGAAGATATAGTAAACCGTGCCGGACGAACCGGAGGTACTTTCCTGCATTCTTCCAGAACCAGGCCAAGTCATGTACCGAAAGAAATGGTCCCTGTTCATTTACAGGACAAATACAAAGAACCAATTAATGATTTAACTCCGGTTGTATTAGATAATCTGGGGTATCTGGGTATTGATTATCTGATTCCAATAGGTGGAGATGACACCCTGAGTTACGGAGTTCGACTTTATAAGGAAGGTGTGAAAGTGGTGGCAATTCCTAAAACGATGGATAATGATGTTCCGGGAACGGATTATTGCATTGGCTTTAGTACCTGCGTGACCAGAACAATTGCTCTGACCAATACCCTGAGAACATCTGCCGGTTCGCATGAAAGGATCCTGGTTATGGAAGTATTTGGAAGATATGCGGGCTTTACGGCCCTGCTGCCAACCATGGCAGGTGCTGCAAACAGATGTGTTATTCCAGAACACCAATTTAATATTGAGCAGTTAACGGAACTCCTCGTTGCAGATCGTTATACCAATCCCAGCAAGTATTCTGTAGCACTCGTTTCGGAGGGAGCAATGTTTAGCGGTGGAGATATGATGTTCGAAGGAGAAGAAGCTGATATGTTTGGCCACAAAAAACTGGGAGGAATTGGTGATAAAGTTTCGGCCCAAATAAAGCATCTTTCAGGAGGTTTCAACAATGGCAGGCCTATTAATGTAATCAATCAGAAATTAGGTTATTTGGTAAGAGGTGGTGATCCGGATGCCATCGATTCCATTGTTCCAATGGCTTATGGTAACCTTGCACTTGATCTGATTCTGAATGGGATTCATGGCCGTCTTGTTATTCTTAAAAATGGCCGATACGATAATGCACCTATTGATATTATTACCAGTACCAAGAAACTGATTGATGTCGATCGTTTTTACAATACAGAGAGGTTGAGACCTTTTTATAATAGTTTTGAATTCAAACCACTATTCATCATGACAGAATAAAGAGAAGGCTGTCCTAAAAGCATCACAAGCTACTCATTCCTTCGAAGGCAGGAATCTCAATAAATTGAAACAGACAGCATTGAGATTCCGAATCAAGCCCGGAATAATAGAGAAGCTAATTTTTAGGATAGCCTATTTTTTATTCAGCCATCAATGTGCGAAGATAATTAATCACCAGCCAGCGATCTTCTGCATCGCTAATGGTCTTTTCAAATCCGGGCATTTCTGCTCTTCCCTTGCTCATTTTAAAGAAAAGCTCACCATCACTCTGCACGGAAATTATTTTAGAGGTAAGATCCGGTATAGTTGTGCTCAATTTGCCTGCTGCCGGCCCATCTCCCAGACCTTCTTTCCCATGACATTGTTTGCAATGCTTGTTATAGAGTGATTTTCCAACGGATAGAGTTGCTTCATCGTCAACAAATGGATTAGCTCTTTCTTTTTCTCCCGGAGGAACAGTCCAGGCTTCCTGTGCCAGAATTGTACTAAGCGAAAAGAAGAGTGTGAAAATGCTAAGGAGGCTTATAATTTTTTTCATGTGTTTCTTGTTTGATGACTGCTAATATAATCTAAAGATACTGCATTATTTCTGACATTTTTCCGCAATGCCGTGTATGCTTTCCAGTTTGCTGTTTTGTCTGAGGCTTTATTCTTACTTTTGTATAAAACATCATAAATGGCAAAATCGAAAACAGCATATTTCTGTCAGGAGTGTGGCTTTGAGTCACCCAAATGGGTTGGTAATTGTCCGAGTTGCAAAAGCTGGAACACCTTCGTCGAGGAACCTGTGATTAAGAAAAGCAGCAGCACTTATGCAGAAGCAGGAAAGCAGAATAAACCTGTTAAAATAAATGAGATTCCAATCGAAGACACAAGCAGAACTGACCTGAGAAGTGAAGAGCTAAACAGGGTGCTGGGAGGTGGGCTTGTTCCCGGTTCATTGGTGTTAATTGGCGGTGAGCCCGGAATCGGCAAGTCAACATTGGTTTTACAACTCTCGCTCCGTTTAAAAGGAAGAAAAGTTTTATATGTATCCGGTGAGGAGAGCTATAGTCAGATCAAGCTCCGGGCCGATCGCCTTGGAGTAAAGAATGAAGAGTGCTTGCTTTTATGCGAAACCCAGATGGAAAATATTCTTACACAGGCCAGACATCTTCAACCAGAGTTTGTTGTGATAGATTCCATTCAGACTATTACCTCTCAAAATGTTGATTCATCACCCGGAAGTGTTTCCCAGGTGCGTGAATGTACAAGTGAAATTCTGAAATTTGCCAAGTCAATAAATATCCCTTTCCTGATTATCGGCCACATCAACAAGGAAGGGAGTATTGCCGGTCCTAAAATTCTGGAACACATGGTCGATACAGTCCTTCAGTTCGAAGGAGATCAAAACCATGTGTACCGGATCCTGAGATCAATTAAAAACCGTTTTGGATCCACATCGGAAATAGGCATTTTCGAAATGCAGCATTCAGGCCTGCGGGAAGTAAATAATCCTTCGGAACTTTTACTAACCAAACGAAGTGAAACATTGAGCGGGATAGCAGTAGCTGCAACCATCGAAGGAAACCGGCCAATCCTGATTGAAGTACAGTCTCTGGTAAGCACAGCTGTCTACGGGACACCACAACGTTCGGCCATCGGATTTGATACCAGGCGTCTGAACATGCTGCTGGCCGTTTTGGAGAAACGAATGGGCTTCAAGCTGTCGCACAAGGATGCCTTTCTGAATCTGGCAGGTGGAGTGAAGGTGAATGATCCGGCCATCGACCTATGCGTTTTAGCTGCTATTCTATCATCAGATCTGAATATTCCTATAGACAATGAAACCTGCTTTGCCGGAGAAGTTGGACTTACCGGTGAGATCAGACCGGTTGGAAGAATCGATCAGCGAATTGGAGAGGCACAAAAACTTGGATTCAAAAGAATTTTTGTCTCATCCTTCAATAAGCCGGGGCTGGAACTCTCGAAGTACAAAATTGAGATTGTTTTTGAAAGCAGGGTTGAGTATGTTTTTCGTAAATTATTCAGATAGATTTTACGCTTAATTTTGGAAATGAATTCCACTGTCACTGATAAAAATCAGAAATTTAATATTTGATTTTTCTCGTTTATGGAATGAGTCATTGCTTTACATCAAGAGGGTGCACTAAAAATCAAAGCAATGAAAAAATCAATATTAATCCTCTCCTTATTCTTTCTTTCAGTTTTCACCTATGCTCAGGGTTCAATTCGTGGGATAGTTGTGGATGGTAGTAATGGTGAAACCATGCCTGGAGCTCATGTTTATGTGGAAATTGGAGATCAGACCGTTGGCACAGCAACTGATATCGATGGATTGTTCATCATTAAACCACTCAGTCCCGGAACCTATAATATCTCAGCATCCTTTACCGGATATGGTAAGAAAATGAGAACCAATGTAGTGGTAAAACCCGATAAGATTGTCTTTGTTGATACCATCTTTCTGCTTCCGGGAGTAGAATTTGATGATATTGTAGTTGAAGTGGAACGAGTGAGAATAATTGACGTGGAGGAACCTGCAAAAATGACCATACTCTCCGCAGATATTGACCGTTTGCCCTCCAACGATAATCTTGCCAGCATTGTAAGCCTCATTGCTCCGGATGTAAAAGTTGATGATGAGACTAATCAACTGATTGTTCGTGGTTCTCGCCCGGGATCGTCGGTGTTTTTTATCGATGGCGTGAAGCGGGAATCAATGGAAGGTGCTGTACCTACCGGATCCATTGGAAGTATTACCGTTTATACGGGAGGTATTCCGGTTAAGTATGGTGATATGACCGGTGGGGTAGTTGTCATAGAAACCAAAGGATATTTCGATTTGCTCAATGAATGGAAAGCAAGGGAGGCCAATCGAAAATACGCCTCCCGAAACGAATAAAGCAAGCTGAAAATAATTGAGTAATAATTAATACATTTATCACTATGTTTTAGTAATTAATGCGTATCGCCAAAAGGAGTAAAATAAAGGAGTTAAGTGATTCAGACCTGATTGAGAGGTATAAGAAGTCTGGTGATAAAATCTATGTTGGTCAGCTATTCGAAAGGTACTATCATATGGTTTATGGTGTCAGTTTAAAATATCTGCAAAACGAGGCAGAGGGTAAAGATGCAACCATACAGATCTTTGAAAATCTCTTTACGGATTTGATGAAGCACGAGGTGCAGAATTTTCCATCATGGTTACATACTGTATGTAGAAATCATTGCCTCATGTTTCTCAGAAAGCAGAAGAGAATAACAAAGCATACCGATGAGTTTAAGCGTGAACAACAATTATTCAGAGAGGAATACTCTGGTGAACAAAGTCAGGACAAGGAGAAGGTTCTGAGTTACCTGGAAGAAGCTATCGTAATGTTGAAACCCGAACAGCAGGAATGTATTAAGTTATTCTACCTGAATGAAAAATGTTACAAAGAGATTACAGATTTAACAGGATATCCGATCAATAAGGTGAAAAGTTACATTCAGAATGGAAAGAGAAACCTGAAGCTTATCTTAACAAAGAATGATGAAATCGCAATATAAAAATAGAGGGAGATCATTTTCTGACAAGGAGCTGGAAAGCTACTTCTCAGGAACAATGAGTGGAAGCGAGATGAACAAGATGGAACTTGAAGCCCTTAATAACCCTTTCCTTGCGGAGGCAATGGAAGGATATGAAGGAAATCCAGAAGCGGTTCACAAGTTGAGTGATATGAAGAACGCCTTCAATTCGCAAATTGAACAGAAACCTTATTGGCGCAGGAATGGAATCTATTTGAGTGCGGCATCATTGGCTGCATTAATAATCGCAACACTTTTGATTAATAATCTTCTTGATTCAAACAAGGATCAGATCGCCCAGCGAATGGATGAAATATCACCTGCTGAGATGACTGAAGCTCATGACGATCTGCAAGCCGGGACCGAAAAACAAAGTAAGAAGATACCCATTGAAGAAGCTGAAAAGACCTCAACAAATAGTGATGCTGAGAATGTTGCAGCAGAGCAGAATTCCTTGGCTGTTAAACCACAAAAATCAGAAGTAAAGAAACAGAAAGCGGTGGAAGAAGTGAAACAGGAATCTAATTCCATTACAATAACTGAAGTAGAGAAAAACGGGACTCAGATGAATGGCACATACAGCCCGACAACCCAAGTGGCCAGTTATTCTACTGCCAGGACCGTCACTCCGGAGGTGAACTTAAATATAACAAACGCCTCTTCCGAAAATATTGAATTGCAGGCAGATGTTGGTTTTAGTGAGATGAAACTATCTGTTGAATCTGATGAATCAGTTGAATCAGAAAGTGAAGCCGTTACCTTTATTCATGAAAGGAAGATAATAGATTACAGTGCCGAGTATAATAAATTAACGGTTGCAAATGGACGGGTAATTGAAACCGGAACGCCCGCAAATCTTGAGAATGATGATCCAACTAAACAGAAGAGTGCAATTAGTCCGGACATTGTTCCGGTTAGCTATAGCGACTACCTCAGCGAGGGACTCAGGCTTTTCGTACTTGAAGATTTTCACCTGGCAACGAAGCAGTTCAAAATCATCAGGAATAAGTATCCAAAAGATATGAATGCTATTTTCTATACTGCACTTTGCAACTTTCATCTTACAAATTATGAATCAACTTTAATCGATCTTGATACGGTAATACAGAGTGAGGTAAAAACATTTGGTCTGGAAGCTGAGTGGTACAAAGCGCTTACACTTATAGAGCTGTCCTATTTAGATGATGCCATTATTTTGTTGTTAAAGATTCGGGATGAAGGAGACTTCTATGCCATGAAAGCAGACCTAAAACTTCGGGAACTTCAAAAGAAATAGCACACATATTATACTCTTAATACTAATTCTGTTTGGCTGCAATTCAACAGGTGCTCAGAGGGACCTAGTTCTTAATGCTCTGGTTGAAGATTCAATTACAGGCCGGCCGCTGGAACAGGTGAATATCGTCAATCTGAAGAATGGTCATGGTGTTGTCTCCGATCGAACCGGAAAATTCACAATGCATTTCGATCATCTGCCCGCCACAATACAACTCTCGCATCTGGCCTATGAACCAAAATCTATTGTAATAAAAAAGGGCATGGATTTGGTAATTAGATTAGCTCCAATAAGTTATCCACTTGATACAATTACGGTCAAATCGGATCCGGTTATCAGCATACTGGAAGATAAACCACTCTACGTTTGGGACTATGAGTTTTACGACGATATGCTCATTTTTCTGGCCTATCAGGACATGAGTATGTTTAAACCACGATTGATTCTGTTCAATACTGAGGGAGATTCAATTGCTTCTATGCCTGTAAGAAAGGCTCAAAGGCTTTTTAAAGATTGTACCGACGAAGTACATCTTATTAAACGTGATGAGGTTTCGCAGGTGTACTTCGATAGCACAAACCTGCATTTGATTTATACTTATCCGGCTGATATGGTTGACAGCATTCTGAATCCATGCATTGAGAAGCTGGGACAGAATTTCTATTTTCATCAGTATTATTATAGAAATCAGGTGCTCTTGTACTACTATTTTAATCAGGTCTCAAAGGAAACCACTGAACTAACCTTCATAAAAGACAGCCTCAGAATGTTGCATGCCTTTGATGAAGATCGATTCGCCTCCATGGGATCTTATGATGAATTTGACAAGCGATTTGTGGAGATGGTGATTTATGCGCCACTTTATGCACCCCTTAGAAAAATTGATAACATAATCTATGTATTCGACTTTACCAACGATCTGCTGATGCAGTTTGACAGCTCCGGAAATGTTTCCCGAAGTGTTGAATTGACTTTTCATCATAAAGATGACTGGAATAAGAGTATCCTTATCGACGAGAAGAAAGGTAAGGTGTATAGTGTCTTTCTTAATAATGGTAATTATCACCTCCGGGAAATAGACCTGAAATTGGGCATAGCAGGCATTCCGATTATTATTCCCAACTATCCGTTTATCGAAAAGATAAAAATAAGAAATGGGTATGTTTACTTCTTGTATAAGGAGAAAAAGCACTATCAGTATAAGAAGCTATTTAAGATGCAGCTTCGCTAATTATCTGTCTTATCTGCGAGTCATGTAGTCCTCCAAAATCAGCGTTTGCAATATTTTCTCTATTTTTGCACACTAATTAAGTAATTAGTGAATCTTATAAAACAAATAGGCGACCGCCATCTTTTCGAACTACTCAGAGGAAGCTTTGTTGCCCTTTTTTTTAGGGTTCTTGGGGTTGTATCAATTTTCCTTTTCATGAAGATTGTGACAGACCTCTATGGTACTGAGGGTTATGGCCTGTACAATACTCTATGGGCTATTCTGATGGTTGGAGCGGTGGTAGCAAAATTAGGATTCGACTCCTCAATCGTTAAATTTATTGCAGCTTTTTATGCGCAGAAAAAGTTCCGTTTTATTACCCAAATATATCGAAAAGGACTATCGTGGATAAGCATTGCCGGGATTTTAGTTGGTGTTCTGCTCTTTATTTTCTCAAAACAGTTGTCCATTGGATTTTTCGAAACCGATGAACATGCCCGGCTGATTGTAATTATTGCAATGCTGGTCACTCCCTTGTCGATCATTCATTTTAACGCAGAAACCCTTAAAGCACTTAAGAATATCACTGCTTTTTCGGCTTTCCAGAATGGAACCCTTTTAATTGTTTCACTACTTGTTATAGGACTTTTTGCCATTTACCGAACGCTTCAGGATGATATCATCTATGCGCTTGGAATTGCCATTGTTGTGCTTGTTCCTTTTAGTTTCATTTTGATCAGGAAAGGATTTGGAAAACGACTAAATACGAACTTTGAACATGTGGGAGATTTCCCATTCTCCAACGGTAAGATTCTTAAAACCACTTTACCAATGTTTTATGCCAATTCATTGTTCCTGATCATGGGATGGGCTGATACCTTGATGATTAGTGGATATATGGACAATGCCGATGTTGGGATTTATAACGGTGCGCTGAAAATTGCTACCATCAGTTCTACAATTCTTATGGCTGTTAATAGCATTGCCATGCCGAAGTATGCTGAATTATTTGAAAGAAATGACTTTCAGCTGTTTAAGAACTTTGTAAAACAGACTTCTCTTTTGATTCTTTTAATATCGCTGCCACTCTTTCTGGTAATTTTTATTTTCCCATCTTTTGTTCTCAATTTAGTCGATCCACAATTTGTTGAAGGAAAGGAAGCATTGTTAATCCTGGCCTTTGGACACTTTATTAGTGCAATCTCAGGTTCTACCATCCACTTGTTAAACATGACGGGAAAAGAGTTGATAGCAAGGAATATTCTATTGGTAAGCGCAGTCATTAATATTGGATTGAACTTCATTTTTATTCCAATTTGGGGAATTACCGGGGCTGCAATTGCCACATCAGCTACAACAATTTTGTGGAATTTATTGGCCGTCTTTTTTATCTATAGGAAGTTTGGTTTTTTAACTTTGCCACTTAATGTGAAGGTTCGTAAGTGACGGAAAGAAAAACTATACCTAATTTTTTTATTGTTGGAGCTGCTAAAGCAGGTACAACCTCGCTGTATCACTATTTAAAGTCGCATCCCCAGGTTTTCTTTAGCCCCATAAAAGAACCCAACTACTTTGCCAGCGATATACGAGTTGAGGATTTTTGCACCACGTATCGAATGAACACCTTCCTTGATGTTGACACTTACTTCAGGGATCAACCATTAAAAGAGATACAACTTTCATTTGTAAAAGATCACAATCAATATTTGTCATTGTTTGACGAAAGCAGCAATGAGAAGATTGTTGGGGAATGCAGTACATCCTATCTGTATTCTTCTGAAGCGGCGAATCAGATTAAAAGATATAATCCGGAGGCACGAATTGTAATTGTCCTGAGGAATCCCGTTGAACGAACTTTTTCTCATTATCAGATGGCCCTTCGTTATGGCCATACCAATCTGAACTTTCGAAAAGCCATTGATAAGGACTTGAAGCAAAAGAAAAAAGGTTGGGGGATTTCAGAACTTTTTATTGAACTCTCCATGTATGAGGAGCAGATAAAGCGCTATTTGGAGTTGTTTCCCGCGGATCAATTAAAGATTTTATACTTTGATGATTTGAAAGAGAGGCCTGTGGATTTGCTTGATGAGCTTACAACTTTTTTGGGTATAAATCCAATTGAAAATCTTAGTGGAGAAAAATACAACGTAGGCTCAATCCCAAGGTTCAAAAAGCTTAACACGCTGGTCGCACGATCAGGAATACGAGAGATAGTTAAGAAATCGCTTGGGCCAAAACCGGTAGACACTTTGAAAAAAACCTTCTACAAAAAGGGTAATCTGCCAGAACTAAGACCGGATGAACGACGGTTCCTCAATTCTTTATTCAAAGAGGACGTATTGGCCGTTTCCAAACTTCTGGATCGGGATCTTGGCCACTGGATAGATTAATCTTCCGATTTCTCGAAGGTGAAATTCATGCTGCCATTAATACTGGTGTAATTTCCGGTATGGTCTGTATGTTCCTGCCGAATATGAGAGGTGATATTTAGGCTTGTACTCGTAAATTCTACAATTTCATAATCCGTTAGATTATAGAAGGGATCAAGGTTCTGAATAAAGATTTTGCTTTTATCATCATTCAGCCAGTGCCAGTTACTCTCAGCATCATTAATAATTCCGGAGATGTCTGTTTTAACGGTTTCCGCGTCCAGAAAGTCAATTGAAACTCTATAGGTGTAATAGTCAATATCATGCGAAAGCAGATTGGATACAGAATGTGTTAACATGCCAGATGTTTGGTGATAGGTGAAAGAACTGATTATAGTAGTGTATCCGTCTCTTTCATCCATATGACCAGTTAATTCCACCATTTTCCAACGTCCTATCAGGCGCGAATCCAATGAAACAAATCCTTTGTACAGGGGATCTTCATTGGTACAGCCTAATACAGATATGAGCAAAGAAGAAATAAGTATTAATTGATATAGTGATTTCATGGTGGTGGTTTTTAATACGTGATCCCCAGGCCAATTCCCAGGTATGCCATATGAGCTGCATGAAAATTGTCCAGAGCCTCATCGGCATGTAATGGCACAATGGGTGTCAATCCAATTCGAAAGAAATTACCTTTATTATGGGGTTGATATCTAACACCTAAACGCGGAGAGAAGAGAACCAGGGTGGAAGGATAATAATCGTTAAGCAATCTGAATAATGAGATAGACATACCAATTTCAAAAAAGTTATCTCTTCCCAGATCGATGAGATAGTTGGGCTCAAGTATTAATCCATATACCTTATAATCGGAGTAATCCTTTATTTCCGGCAAATAGTTTAGGCCGTACCTCATTGAGAAAAAATCCTCATTGTGTTGATAAATCAGCTTATCAAAATTGATTGAATAGACAATACCATTCCCAAATGCTTCAAAATATACTGAATTGGTCTTTCTTGTGATCGGAGTTTTCTCAATCTGAGCATGGGTGGTTCCTGTGAGTAATAGCAGTGCAATGATGGCCATTGTAATCAGTCTGCTCATATCATGTTAGTTATAATTAGTAATCAAACATAAAGTTAGCGATTAATTTATAAATAAAATATGTTGAGCAACAAGCGCATTGAGAATTACCATCATATTTTTAAAAACATATTTCTGTTCTAAAACCTGATAAATATTCTGAAGACAAGGCATAAAAAAGTTTTAACTTTGCCACACTTTTAAAAATATCTGATATGACAAAAGAAGCTTTCCATAAGGCTATCAAGCAGGGGATTCCATATGTTCTTCCGGCCGCAAAAGCATTTGATACAAGTGTGAACCACGCACCGAAACGTAAGGAGATATTGAATTCACAAGAGAAGAAACTTGCTCTTAAAAATGCTCTCAGGTACTTTCCAGAGGAGTTTCATGCAGAACTGGCACCGGAATTTTATCAGGAGCTGGAAACTTTTGGTCGCATTTACATGTATCGTTTCAGACCAGAATATGAAATTACAGCACGAAGTTTAAGCGATTTTCCATACAAATCAGTTCAGGCCGGATCAATTATGCTCATGTTGAGCAATAATTTGGATTACGCGGTGGCACAGCATCCACACGAATTGATTACCTATGGAGGTAATGGGGCAGTGTTTCAGAATTGGGCTCAGTATCTGTTGAGCATGCAATATTTGTCTGAAATGTCGGATGAGCAAACCTTAGTGTTGTACTCAGGACATCCTATGGGACTGTTTCCATCACATAAGGATGCACCCCGTGTGGTTGTAAGCAATGGCATGGTAATTCCTAATTACTCTTCAAAAGATCACTGGGAGAAATTCAATGCTTTGGGTGTCAGTCAGTACGGACAGATGACAGCAGGATCTTTTATGTATATCGGCCCGCAGGGAATTGTTCACGGGACTACAATTACGGTAATGAATGCCGGACGAAAGATAGGTGCTGAGGATTTGGGAGGAAAGATATTTGTTAGTTCAGGACTCGGAGGAATGTCCGGAGCACAGCCAAAGGCAGCAGTGATTTCCGGAGCCATCGGAGTTATTGCTGAAGTAAATCCGAAAGTGGTTCATACCAGGCACTCACAGGGCTGGGTAGACGAAGTATATGAAGATCTGGACCAATTGGTAGCCAGAATCAGAAAAGCTCAGGAGGAGAAGGAGGCGATCTCTATAGCTTATCAGGGAAATATCATTGATTTATGGGAGAAATTTGTTGATGAGAAGATGCTTATACATCTGGGATCTGATCAAACATCTTTGCATAATCCATGGGCAGGTGGTTATTATCCTGCCGGCATTTCCTTCGAAGAGTCAAACCGAAAGATGGCAGAAGAACCTGAGCAATTCATCAGGGAGGTAAAGAAATCACTTTGCAGACATGTTGAAGCGGTAAACAAATTGGTTGACCTGGGAATGTACTTTTTCGATTATGGCAACGCTTTCCTTCTTGAGGCGGGCAGAGCCGGTGCCGATATTATGATGGAAGATGGAACTTTTAAATATCCATCATACGTGCAGGATATTATGGGCCCCATGTGCTTCGACTATGGTTTTGGCCCTTTTCGCTGGGTTTGTGCAACATCCAATCCGGATGATCTGGATAAAACGGATCAGATAGCAATGGACGTTTTGAGTGAAATTGCGGCAACGGCTCCGCCTGAGATAACACAGCAGATGAAGGATAACATTCGATGGATAAGCGAAGCTAAGACCAATAAGCTGGTGGTAGGTTCCCAGGCACGAATTTTATACGCTGATTGCGAAGGAAGAACCAAAATTGCGGAAGCATTCAATCGGGCAATCCGGGATGGTAAACTGTCAGGCCCGGTTATATTGGGAAGGGATCATCATGATGTTTCAGGAACTGATTCACCTTATCGCGAAACTTCCAATATTTATGATGGATCAAGCTTTACAGCAGATATGGCGATCCAGAATGTGATTGGCGATAGTTTCAGAGGTGCCACCTGGGTATCCATTCACAACGGTGGTGGAGTAGGCTGGGGAGAAGTAATTAATGGTGGATTTGGAATGACGCTGGATGGTTCAGACGAAGCAGATCGTCGTCTGAAAATGATGTTGCATTGGGATGTAAACAATGGAATCGCAAGAAGAAGCTGGGCCCGAAATGAGGGAGCAATTTTTGCCATTAAGCGCGAAATGGAACGCACCCCAAATCTGAAAGTAACAGTACCAAACCTTAGCAGCGATAAACTGATTGACGATATTGTTAAATAGGAAATTAAGATAATTTGCCGAAGGGCTTTTCTAAAAAGAACGTTCAGCCAGTCATTCCTGCGAAAGCAGGAATCTTAAGACTATCTGTTTCAATTCAATGAGATTTCAGGTCAGGCCCGGAATGTGGAGAATAGATCTCCCGGTCTGCCCCTTCTTTATTTTTGGAACAGTAATTGAATAAAGGTCGAAGATTCGTTTTTTTTTCATTTATTGTTTACCCATTAAACTCATCGTCATGAAATTACTTAGAGTTCTGTTAAGCATAACAATTTTTGCCTTCATCTTTAGCTCATGCGAAAAGAATGACGATAACGATCCGGAAGCAACAGTGGAGAAGTTGTTAGGCATCTGGAAAGTGGAAGAGACCAGCTCCACTTATGGAACACAAAATTATAATGTCTCAATTTCCAAAGATTTATATATACAGGATGTTTTGAGCATCTACAATTTCTTCGGTTTAGGAAGTTTTGTACGTGTGGTTGGTGAGGTTGTGGATGATAAATTAGTATTGGAACCACAAAACATCGATGGTTTTAAAATTTATGGTGAAGGTGAGATCATGAACGACTACAAACGAATTGAATTTGCCTATACCGTTGAAGAACTGGCGACTGCAAAAGGTAGTTCCCAGGAGCTGGTTACTGCTGTTTATACGCTTAAGGACTAGTTTACGAAGAATGTTTTTGAGATCATTCGTTCGGCACCCTGCATCCTGATTAAATAGATTCCTCTTTCAAGAAAGAAATTGTTGTTGACTATAAAACGACTCTTGCCTTTTGGCATTTCTTCATTAATAAGAACATTAATCAATTGGCCTCTGATGGTAAACAGATCAATTACCATTCTGGAATTTTCGGGGACAATCACATCACAATAGTATTGATTTTGTGCATAGTTGGAAAGAATCTCAATATCAAAATCCCGCTCTTCAGCTTCCTCAATCTTTCTTATTTTTCCAACAATATTGTATTTGTTTTCAGCAAAAGTGCTGTCACCTTCTAACCAGTTTTCGATCTCAATTATATTCTCAAAACCCGTTGACTGTTTCCAGATCTTAACAGTAAACTGCTCATTAGGATTTAGACCGTCTTTTCCCTCCGTTGTATTATCGTTGCCCCAGACAGGAAATCCGATATTACCTCCGGTGTAGACTACTGCTCCATATACCGCACCGAACAAATCGGTTATGGCAATTTCATCACCTGCCTCAGGCAGTGAATCCCAGGCAGCCGCATCAATACCGAAAAACATACAATTATCGGTATTCCCAACGGTAAAATGAAATAAGGATCCGGTAGTCTCCTGAGCAGAGGTATTAAGATTCAAATTTTCAAAATCAACTGTAAAACTACTGTCTGAATGAATTATGTATGCACTTGCTGGATCGAAAGTGCTAAGGTCGGTTCTATTCATCTCCGGCCAGTAGATACCTCCATTTACATCTCTTATCAAACGAACTGAGCTAATTTCTGCTCCAAAGAGCTCATCAATCAGAGCAGGATGAGTTGTGTAATATGGTGTTAACTGAAAGCCTGCGTTTATCTGAATAGCTGTTTGGATAGTTTCAATACCAAAGAGCTCCAGAGTGTCCGATTCATACATTTTAATCCAGTAAGATTGCTTACTCTTAAACGAATCCAATTCAAAGATATTGGCATCAGGATAATAGAGTGAACCTGATTCATTACGCATTATCATAAAGCTCCCATTCAATAAACCGAAAAGTTCATCGATATTTTGCAGAGGTTTAATATTGCTGCTAATTAAATTCCAGCCTGTCTCAAGGAAGATCTGACCCGAGGAGTATCCTTTAAGTGAAGTGAGTCCACTCATTCCGTTGGATATATAAGTATTACCACTGGGAAGTTCCTGGTTATACTCGGCCAATGCGTAAAACTCTTTGTTGGATGAGACATCCCATAGCTTAAATTGAAACGCTTCACCATTTTGCATTCCATCTTCACCATCATCTTCACCCCAAGCCGATAATGCTGTTGTCTCTCCCTTGTATACAGTATATCCGGCGCAAGCTAAAGTTCCAAGGGAATCAAAGAATACTCCTATAAAATCGCCACTGTCAATCGCCATCTCATTAATTAAGATTGGTATTGTATTAGGGATGAGAATCGTATGGTTCTGGCCGGTGTTTTTGTAGCTCCATGGTGGGGTGCCTGCAAACGATCCGGCAGCAAAAGTTACTACCAGACAAAGGCTCCCAAGGTATGCTTTCAATTTACCGTTCATTGTTGAACCATGCATGTTTTTAATCAGTTTGCAAAGATAGTATCCTTTTTCGGCCATAAACCATAAGACCTTCACAACTTGACGTATTTCGATTAACAACGATCTTTTACGCCACTTATTGGTTTAGGTTAGGATTGGAACATGCAGAATTATAAACACAGATTCAATTGATTGGGTAAATGAATAATGCGCATTAAAGTTTAGTATATTCACCTTTGTAATTTTTTAAATATTGAAAGATTCTGTTAAATATGCAAGATGGATCAAGGCGGAAGCAAGAAGGCTTGGATTTCATTCGTGTGGGATTTCAAAAGCTGGATTTCTTGAAGAGGAAGCACCGCGACTTGAGCACTATTTGAAAAATGGACATCATGGTAAGATGGCCTATATGGAGAATCATTTTGATAAGCGTCTGGATCCAACATTAATGGTTGACGGTGCAAAAACGGTTCTAAGTCTTGCCTATAACTATTATCCTGAGAAGAGGCAGCAGTATGAAGATGCACCTATTCTCTCTAAATATGCCTACGGAAAGGATTACCATTTCGTTGTGAAGGAACATCTTGCAAAGTTGGTGGCGTATATTGAGGATATGATTGGGCCTTTTAACGGTAGAATCTTTGTTGATTCAGCCCCTGTTCTGGAACGTGCCTGGGCACGTAAATCGGGAATCGGCTGGGTTGGTAAGCATGGGAATCTAATTATTCCGCAGATCGGATCATTCTTTTTTCTGGCTGAACTCATCTTTGATTTGGAACTAGAAGAGGATAATCCGATGGATGAGCATTGCGGAACCTGTACTGCTTGTATTGATGCCTGCCCGACAGATGCTATTGTTGATTCCCGTATTATCGACGGGAGTAAATGTATTTCATACTTTACCATCGAACTGAAGGAGTTGATTCCTGATGAAGTGAAAGGGAAATTTCAGAACAGAGTATTTGGTTGTGATATATGCCAGGATGTATGTCCATGGAATCGTTTCTCCATTGCCAATAATGAAATCGCATTTCAACCAAAGGAAGAAATCCTGAATATGAGCAGAAAGGATTGGTACGATATGACAGAAGATGTTTTTAGATTTTTATTCAAAGATTCGGCAGTAAAGAGAACGAAATACAAAGGACTAAGACGAAACCTGGAATTCCTGAATCCATGAAATTAATTGAACCCAACTTGGTTTGAAGTTTAATAAATCTGTTATCTATTTGTACTTTCGCATGATTAAATACATTTTCAATGTCCGGCATTGTTTTTAAATTGATAGATCTTCTGAGTAGATTGATGGCAGGCTTGCCTATGCGAATTCAATATAGCATAGCATCCATAGTATACTATATTGTTTATTATGTGCTTAGATACCGTCACCGGATAGTGGTTGAAAATCTAAAAAACTCTTTCCCCGAGAAGTCAGAGACTGAAATAAAACGAATTACGAAAGATTTCTATCGTCATTTTTCCGATTTATTTATCGAATCGAATGCATTAAGAGGTTTTTCAGAAACTGAATTGCTAAAAAGATGTAAGTTCATAAATCCCGGTGTGATGGATGAACTCTACGAACAGGGTAAAAGTGTAAGTGTGGTTCTTGGGCATTACGGTAACTGGGAGTACTTTGCATCGTTTCAATTAGCGGTTAAACACAAAGCTCTTGCAATCTACAAACCACTTAAGAATAAGTTCTTCGATGAGTATATGATCAGAATCAGAAGTAAGTTCGGGGTACAACCTGTGGCAATGGCCAATATCTTCAGAGAACTGGTTACTTACAAAAACAAGGGTATACCTACAGCAACACTTTTTATTGCAGATCAGTCACCTCATAAACAGCAAATCAGATTTTGGGCTGATTTCTTAAATCAACCAACACCTGTTTTACTGGGAACTGAAAAAGTAGCAGGTAAATTAAATCAGGCTGTTGTGTTCTTTAAAATGAGGAAGGTGAAACGAGGTTTCTATGAAGTGGAGGTTGAGAAATTGTTTGACGATTTGAGCATGGTTAACGAAAGAGATATTACACTCAGACACATGAAGGTGCTGGAAGATCTGATAAAGGAACAACCCGAATATTGGCTTTGGTCGCACCGAAGATGGAAACATAAACAAGCGCTAACAAACTAGATATGTCAAAAGTCGCAGTCGTTATATTGAACTGGAACACAAAAGAGATTCTTGAAAAGTATCTGGTGTCGGTGTGTAAATACTCACGGTCGGATGAGGTAGAGATTGTGGTTGCTGACAATGGTTCAAGCGATGATTCTGTTGATTTTGTTGAGCAGAACTACCCGGATGTAAGAGTGATTTGTTTGAAAGAAAACCATGGTTTTGCAGGTGGATATAATCGAGCGCTAAAAAGTATTCAGGCCGAGTATTATGTTTTGCTTAATTCGGATGTTGAGGTAACAGAAAACTGGTTGGATCCGATGATGAAAAGACTGGAGAATGACGGCAAGATTGCGGCTTGTATGCCGAAGATAAAAGCCTGTTTAGAAAAGGATAAGTTTGAATATGCAGGAGCAGCCGGAGGTTTCATCGATAAATATGGTTATCCTTTTTGCCGTGGAAGAATCATGGATTCAGTTGAACGCGATTGTGGCCAATACGATGAAGCAAGTGAGATATTTTGGGCTAGCGGTGCATGTTTATTCATTAGGTCTGAGTTGTTTTGGGAAGTTGATGGTTTTGATGAGGATTTCTTTGCGCACATGGAGGAGATTGACCTTTGCTGGCGCTTGAAAAATCTTGGCCATCAAATTTGGTATGAACCGGATTCAACTGTTTATCATTTGGGTGGTGGAACCTTACCTTATGATAATCCTAAGAAACTATTTCTCAATTTCAGAAATAATTTGTGGCTGTTGTATAAAAATCTGCCTGATGAGGCCTTCCAAAGTATTCTTTTTAAGCGAAAGGTACTCGATGGTATCGCAGGTTTCAAACTTCTATCCGAAGGAAATATAAAAGGTTTGCTGACTGTTTTCAAGGCGCATGGAGCTTACTATCGAGAACTAAAGCAGCTGAAAAGAAAGCGCAGCAAAGTATCGAAAGTAAATAGAAATAATTTGGGACATTATTCCCGAAGTGTTGTGTTCGAGTATTTTATAAGAAAAAAGCGCAGGTTTAGCGATCTAAACTGGCGGTAGGACATCGTTATTTTCCTCACCTTCGTCCTTCTTTTTAACAAAGAGCAGAACACCCATTACAGTTCCATAAAGAGTGCTGTTAACCGGACTGGATGTTATTGCACAGCTCCCTGAGGCACAACCAATAAAATAGTAGTAGGCATAACCTCCAATAGCTCCAATAACCACACCTATCAACAATCTCAGGTTTATATAAGATTTCATATCACGATATTAAATGAATGCACAAATGTAGATATAAAGATATTGACATACAATAGTTATTTCAGTGATGACCGGTAGGGAATCAGTCCTGTCTGTGACCTTTAAGACCATTAAAAAGAACTTTTGCCGTTAAATAACGTAGATTTAAGGCGCGCTAATCTCAACTCTCTGAAATTATTGTCGGATTGTTACGTTTTGTGGTTAGCACAAAGATCAGAATATGTCGAAGCTTATTACCATTTACTGTGAGAATACAGGATCAACAAAGGATTACCCACTCGGAACCAGTTTGTCTGAAGTAATTAATGACCAACAAATAAAAATGAACGGGCCGGTACTTGGT
>Ga0233443_1001631_pt1 | contig 18983 bp, 19 predicted proteins | sample SI_123_September_2_FD_182784 | JGI IMG/M metagenome (GOLD analysis project Ga0233443, IMG submission 182784) | Seawater microbial communities from Saanich Inlet, British Columbia, Canada - SI_123_September2016_200_MG | ecosystem: Environmental > Aquatic > Marine > Inlet | place: Canada: British... | reverse complement strand
CAATTAGTGGCCTTTTTATCATTACAATCCCTTCGTTAGTATATCTGAGTCATGATTAATTGTAGCTAATTTTGGATAAGACAGCTCAATAGTTGCCAATAAGGGGTATGTGGTTTATTTGTCAGTTCTTGTTGTTATTTGTTTCCTTATGTTGCTATAATAGCGACAAGATGACTCATATATGCAACATTATTGCATTTGTATCCTCTACGATATTCAATTCACTGCCATTCATTTCAACAATAACAATATTTTTTAGTTTAGGAGATTTTGTCATGACCTTTCATAAAAGAATCAATAATTTGTGGAAATATTATCGTGAACTGCATTTCTTTAAAGTAATCAAAAAAGTTTTATTGATAACCAATAAGAGTTTTGGAAATAAAATTCTGATAATTATTCCTGTTATTTTTCTATTACATGCATGCGAAACGCCTACCAAAGAGGAAATTAAGCAAGTTAAGCAAGGCTGTACTTTAACGATTGAACAATTAGCTACTCAAAATTCTATAAGTGATGAATGTCGAACGGCATTAAAAAATCTGTTACCCAATAATGATGACAATATTTCTTCTGCACTGGTTAAGTTAGGCAGGCAACAGGGGCGATTTATTATTCTGGCATCAAACAGCGGAGGAAGCCCTTTGCAATTAACCGAAACCGGCAAACTCAAAGTCACGCAGATAAAAAGCGACGGTGAAACTTTGTTGGCAGAGAATCAATACACCATCGGCAAATTAAAGGATTTGAGTAATTTTTCGGCAGCAATCAGTATGATAATGGATTATAGTGGTAGCATGAGAGAAGAAGATATTAAAGATGCGAATGAGATATTTGATGATTTTTATGAAGTCTTTGATGTATTATTGCCTTATCACAGTAATATTATTTTATTTTCTGAACAAAGCCATCAAATACAACCATTCACAAATGACACTGCTACATTGCGTTCACAGCTTTTTGTACACCCGGAAATAAATCGATCATCAACCGCATTATTTGATGCAATGGGTGAAACATTAAACCAGCTGGGTGAGAGAAATGACACAATGAAACTATTGATTATTTCTACTGATGGGCATGAAAATAGCAGTAACTCATTCACCAATAAAAATGAAATTATAGATTTGGTTAATCGCCATAAAGTCCCTGTTATATTTGTAGCAACATTATTATCTGATATTAAATTAATAAAAGAGTTTGCCGAAAAAACAGATAGTTTGTATATCTATGCAAAAGAATATCTTGAAGTAAAAACTAAATCTCAGCAAATTATTGATATGTTGAAACAAGCTCTGGTAGTGGATGTAAATACTGCAATTAATGATGCCAAAGCAATCAAAATAGATTATCAGGGAAAATCAGTCAGATTTGATACCAATTAGACGTAGTAAGAAATTTTATTCACAGGTAAGGCGCTTACGTTAAAATTGATTCTATTTTTAATGTAGACAGGTCTTTTTTGAATGTGATTGCGTCTTCTCTTCCTTGCTTTGAGCGATAATAATCTTTTCTTGTGCCAATTTGTTTAAAACCATTTTTTTTATAAAGATTAATTGCTTGTGTATTGCTTTTTCTAACTTCTAAAAATAAATTATTTGCTTTCATAAAAATAGAAATATTGAGCATATATTTTAAAAGTTTGGTGGCTATTTTTTGTTGTCGAAAGTCGGGGTGAATACAGATGTTTAATAAATGAACTTCATCAACCCCACGCAACATAATTGCGTAACCTTGAATTTGCTTGTCGATGATACAAACTACTCCAATATAACCTGTTTTGAGGCAGTCATTGATAATGCCTTTTGTCCAAGGGTAGTCATAGGCTAGTTGTTCAATTTCAAAAACACGTTCTAAATGACTCTCTCCCATCGTTTTAAATAGGATGGGCAGAGAGGAGGAGGGGGATTGGGGAGTTATTCCCAAACTTCTCTCCAGCTTAATCTTTCAGGGCCTTCAAAACATCTTTCGAGGTCTTTGGGTGCTTCAGGGGTGGGTTGACTGTCATGCATTGGCATCATGTGCCACATCATGTCCCACATATCTTTCATTCCAAAAATATTAAATGGTATGGGGTTACCAGGAACTCTGCCTGCTCTTCCTTCATTGCTCCAGTTAAAGCCCAGAATATTCATGCCAAAGCCTGGCCAAACGCCATGATAACCTTCCATTGGGAATAGGTTGCTCATTAAAGGTATTTTCATTCCCATATCTGTACGAATATCGAAGCGGTCACAATCTTTTGAATTATCGCGACAAACAAGATCAGGTTGTAAGCCATTTTTGCTATTGCCAAAATGTCTGTCATCATCCGTTGCCGTCATATCCATGACCATGACCATGTCCATATTATTTCCAAAATCTAGCATATCACCAAATAATCCGTTGTTGGATCCTCCAGTAAAAATGCGGTAGGAGTCATTGCCAAACATATCCATAGTCATTACCATGTCCATGCCCATTCTTAGTCCTTTGCCTTTGGCCCCACTCATACCGATGATGTATTCATCGTCGCCTGTCATGTCACCAATACCAACAAAATTCATTCCCATGTCAAATAAACCGAACATAGAAAAATTTTGCATCTTTATTTTATAAGTGTCGGCAGATTTGTTTTTGGCTATTTTTGATGCATCACAGTTAGCGTTGGTGCATTCATCTCCTTTGACCATCCAGTCTGGCATAAAAGGTATTTTTACTTCTACACCATCTATGGTTGTGGTCATGCCTGACATTCCCATGTCCATTGACATGACCATGTTCATCATTCCTGTATTGTTGACACAAAGATTGGTTTTGTCTCCTGGCATATCCATAATGCCAACCATGTTCATCGCACCTTTCATTTTGATATTGATGTTGCGAATTTCTTTGTTTTTACCCAGTAGGTTTAACATGTCACCCATTAAGTTAGAGCCTGCTGTCCAGATGCCACCCATCATTTTCATCATGGCTTGCATGAAAGAGCCCATGACTGTTTTATTGAATGCGGTCATCATTCGATCCATCATGCCCATGGGCATACTCATCATGGCCTGCATCATTGGTTTCATTATATCGACCATCATATCCATCATGGGTTCGCATAGTGATTTCATCGGTCCACACATGATGCCCATATTAGACATCATGTCACCCATCATATCCATCATTCGGTTCATCATAGAAGACATCATGCCATTCATCATCATATTCATCATTTGTAATGGTAGTTGCATCATATCCTTGAAAACATCACCCGCATTTTCATTGCCAGGAAACATATTCATCATAAAAAAACCATTGCCAAAGGCTGGGACACCATGGGGACCACTTAAATCAACATTTAATGTGACAGGGCCTTCGCGTGGTGGATCAAGCCAGCCAAATAAGTATTTTTGGCAAGCGTTGCTAAAGCACAGTGCTTTACCAAAATCAGGCATTAACATCACCATATTCATTGGGAATGTGCCGCGCATGTTGACGACATTATAATAGGTTTGTCGAAATTCTGTTTGCAGAACAACGCGGGCGTTTTCAGAGCTGCCTCGACCTTCTGCGGTGATTCGGTAAAGTTTGGTTTGCAAGTCAGAGTCCGTGGCAATTTCTTCGACAGAAAATCGAGGTTGATGGCTAAGGATATATTCAGATTTTTTAAAGCCAAAACTTTTTTCAAATTCAAAGGTAGAGGCTTTATCCCACCACTTGATAGATCTGGGTTTATGTTTGTGAGTGATGATGCCACAGTTGCTAATGGCAACTTTAGGATCTGACTGATTGCCTAAACATTCTTCGGCATGTTGTAAGGCCGCTTCGGCAGCTTGAAAAGCAAATTCACGATCTTTTTGACTATTGACCGTTTTTGTTTCAAGAACTGCAATGTCCATTGTGTTGACAGTTAATAAAGTAACCATAAACAAAATCACCAATGCAATCACTAATGTTGCACCGTTTTGTTGATTTAGGTGTGTTTTTTTCAATGTTATTCTCCTTTCCATCTAAAAAATTATACCGCTAGGATATAAGTTTTGTTTGAGTGGACGAGCTACTCTGCTTAGCTTTAAAAATTTCTAATGTTGTTACGGAGTAACATGGTTGATTTATGAACATGGTCGTTATTAAACTTTAGTTCAACACGGACAGATACAATATTATTGGGGTCATAAGTTAATTCGATTTTTTGTTCATCTGTGATGCCCGTATTTGTACAGTTGGATTTTTTATTAAAAAAGTTACCGTCAACAAAACATTCGGCAACACCATTATTGTCTTGATCGATCCCAAAATAGACTTGAAAGTCTTTGATGTTACTGGCTAAGACAACACTGTTACTGGCGTTTTTGGCCTGTAGTTTATTGTTAACTTTTGGGTTTCCTTCGCATTTTAATTGATTGTTATCCACATAAAAGAGATTTTTTATCAAGTGGCCATCTTTGATGATATTGCCTGAACAATTATAGTTGGTGGAGTTTTCAGCACTTTGATAGATAATCATGACGCTATCAGGATCATTATTGCCTTCATTGGCAATGATGACATTGAAGTTGTCTTCACTACTACAAGAGGTCGCTGTTGAAGCATCCATTCCCGTTTGGCGGATACAATAACCTGCTTGTTGTAAGTGGCGTTTTAATTGAATGAGTGCGAAACGTCCAGACTGTTGAGTTTGTGCTTTTTCTAATGTTAGTTGGTAGGTGGCACTTATATCGGCATAAATTTTAATGGTAACGCCCAAGACGGTAGCGCCAACGGCTGAGCTAACCATCATCCCAACCAGTGTCATTCCTAAGTTTTTTCTTATGTTGATGGGGTTCATAGTTTTGCTCTCAAGGTGAAGGTTTGTGTGCGATTTTTTTCCTCTTCTTCGCTCAGGTCTTGCCACTGTATAACCACTTCAACCAATGTTTGTGGTGTGATTTTTTGGTTATTGACTGGATCAAAAATTGTTCGACGCTCATTGGGCGTGGCTTTGGTTGAGATGCTACCGAGTGCTGATTTTTCTCCTGTTGTTAGAAAATAATCAATGTCTGATTTCCATTCATTTAAATCAAATTTCATTAATTCAAATGGCGTTTTGCTACGGGCTAATTGGCAAATTTCTTCATTGGACTTTTTGGGATTGTGGCAAGCGGTAAAATCATTTTTATTGTTTAGTTTTTTGTCGTAATGTCCAGCAATCGCAATCATTCTATTTGATCTCATTTGACTGATAATTGAACTGGCTAATTCGACTGCTTGAGCTTGGTGTGAATTGGTTTGTAAAGACTTTAATGCCATCATTTGAATTTTTGATAAGCCTAAAATACCAACTCCCAGCACTGAAGTGGCAACCATTACTTCAACTAAAGCAATGCCTGTAATTAATTTTTTTCTGATTTTATTCATTTATTTACTCCATGCTCCCGATTTTCCATTTTGCCAATATTGTCGTCCAGTATTGTCAATTTCTAGTAGGCCATCATTTTTTTGAGTGTTATTGGGTTCAGGTGTTGCGCTGATGATGTAAGTGAATTTTGTTGCTTTGAGTGTCAGCGTATAACCTTCGGCAGTTTCACCTGATATGTCCCAGTCTTTGTATGTGCTTTTTTTAGTAAAATGTCGTTCTATGCGATGGCTTAATAGGCTGAGGGTGCCTTGAGCAGCCATGCGTTTAGACTTGATGATATGTTGGGTATATGTTGGAACAGCAATGCCAGATAATATGCCGATAACGGCAATGACGACCATTAATTCAATGAGTGAAAATCCCCGTTTGATCTTCATTTTATTTTGCCTGTCTGTATATGCTTATATAAGCAATAAATTATATAATTATTTTGATGTTTTTGAACGTTGTTTCCGATCTTTGGTATTTTTGCTCTGACCAATCGACTTTCCGTATCATTTGAAATTAAAGTATCAAAGGTTAAAAGTTGCCACAAAAAAATGGTTTGTTCCTTATACAAACAGTGTAGATTAGTCTGTAAAAAACATATTATTTTTATTGTGTATTACCTAATATTTGTTTTGCTATTTTTTTAAGAGGCTATATCTCCATTCTTCGTAAGATAATGGGCAATGTGAATTATGTAATGATTTTATGATTCGGTCACCAATTTCAAAATATTTAAGTGTGTAGGGGTTGGTATCATTTTGTAGTCGCAGTAGTTGTTTGCATTTGATCGAAACTTCTTCTTTTTTAGTAAATTTATAGTTGCCACTTTCCAGTTCATGAATTTCAATGGTGACTAAGCGGTCTTCAGTTTTGTTTGCATCAAGAAATAACATGCCAAAAAAACCAAGAGGAACAACCAATAGCATTGCGCTCATGATGAAAAATTGCTTTTTTCGGGTACTTTTTACAATGTCATGAAGTATGTGAGTTGCTTTTTCAAGCTCAGTGTTTAAATTTTCAATAAGAACTTTGTCTTCGATGGATTCTTTTTTAATAACTTTTAGCTCAGAATGTTCTTTTTTGAGACGTTCCAGTGTCTGATCTACCATCTTTTCTTCAGATTCTAGTTCAGTACGAGCTTCTTTTAGTTCTTGGTGTTCTTGCTTGAGTCTTTCTAATGTGGCATCAACTTGTTTTTCTTCGAGTTTTAATTCTTGTTTGGCAAGTTTTAATTCTTCCTCTTTCTTTAACAGCTCGTTTTGTAATTGTTCAGTGTCAAGTTGAATGACTTTATTATTGGATAAGCTACGTTTGGCAAATTGAGACATATAAACTTCCATTAATTAAAAGATGGTTGATTATATTAGCAAGGATTTTGTCGAATGTCTTAAGGAGGAGAAGGTTTTGGTTAAAAATTATTTATTTTCAATTAATTCAGTCAGTAGTTTTTCTAAATCTAAATATTTTGGGTTCTGCTCATCAATTAGTTTGACTCTGTTAAGATAGTGTCTGGCATCATCTAATTTGGTTTCACTGGTGCCATTGTTTTGCATGTAACGGATGATGGCTTGAGCAGTGTTCATGTTAACACTGGAATTGTTGGGTAATGATTCTGCGGCTTGCTCAAACATTTCAATTGCTTGTGGAATTCTACCTTTTAAATACAAGCCCATGCCTGCTTTATTGAGTGATAAATAATCATTTTCAGATCTTTCGTCGGGGGTGCTTGCCAAGTTGTGTTGAATAGAGTCAATTTGGTCTTTTTCAATGCTGCTTTGTAGTTTGTTGATGATTTTTCGCACCATTTTTTTTTCACCAAATTTAACGCATGTATTGGCAAGATCAACCAGCAAAATGTCTGGTAAATTATTGTGGCGTTGTAAATATTCAGATTTTACAGTCTTAAAGATATCCTGGCTTTGATTGTGTTTGCCTTGTTCCTTATAAATCAATGCTTCAATAATTTCTGTGTGTAATAATCCGTCAAAGTCTTCTCGGTAGTTTTTTTGTGCTTCTTTTAAAATCTCAAGTGCTTTCGTAGAAATTTTTCTGGCATGAAGGACTTTTGCATATCCTGCATGATCACTGGCACTGGTTAGGTAGGAGTATTGCCCAAAAGTAATTGCCGCTTTATAGGCTTTTTCAGCAATTTCTATGTCATTTTGCTGTAATGCCAGTTCTCCCAGTTTTTTTTGTCGAAGGATTGTTTTGGGGGATAACTTTGTTGCCGTCACAAGAATTTCCTGTGCTTCCAGTCGGTCGCCTTGCAGTCTCATAATGTCTGATAGTATGTCGTAAGCTTCGACATAGCTTTTGTGATGATCAATTAATTGTTCTAGCAATGTTTTTGATTCGTCGTAATTTTCATTGATGAAATGAACTTTTGCAAGACCCAATGTTGCCCAATTGAAATTATGGATGCTCAGCATTTTATTGTAAATTTTTTCAGCAATTTGAGGTTTGTTGATTTTGAGACAGATATCACTTTTTAGCCTGGCAATATCGACAGAAAAGCGAGATTTATTGGCTAATTCTTGGTCGCACAATTTTAATGCACTTTTATATGATTTGGTATCTGTGGCTTTGCATATTTTCATCATGCTATCTTTTTTTATCAAGGCCCTCTGGATTCTTTTCCACAAAACTTCTTTGGGAAAGGGTTTGGTTAAATAGTCATCAGGGCGGTATTCAACAGCTCCCATGACCATTTCTAGCGAGCTTTCGGCAGTGAGCATAATGAATATGGTTGAATAACCGATGAGTTCTTTAAAACGTGCTTCCTCAAGTAACTGTTGTCCATCTTGACCTTGCCCAAGGTTATAATCACATAATATAACATCATATTTATTTTCAGAAATTAATTGTAACGCCCGTTTTGCATAACCTGCATCATCGACATCATCGATTCCATCTTCCCTTAACATATTTCTAATCATGTTGCGATAATTGGCGAAATCGTCAACGATTAAAAATTTTTTCTTGGATAGATTGACGGTTTGTAATTTCATTTGAATGATTGCATGATGGTTTGGAGTTGATTTAACTGTTTTTTGGACTCAATAAGTTATGGAGCGGGCATGAAATAACTTCCCGTTACTTAATTGATATTATAGTCTATTTGGTTTGATTTAAACATTTTAGAAGTCTTTTTTATTTTGCTGGAGATATAGACTAAATAGATATGTTTTTAGTTATTTGTAAGCTAAAAGAGCGTGTGTATCGAATTTAAGATTGTTATTCAATGATTTTTATACTATATTCCGTAGGTATAATCATCAAATAAACGATAAATACGGTGCAATACTAAAAATCATATGTATTTTTCCATATTATTTTTCAATAAAAGTGTTGATTAATATATTTTTAATTATTTTAGGAGTACGATCCCATGGCTTCAAAAAAGAAAGCTACTACAAAGAAAAAAACAGTAAAAAAAGCTGCTGTGAAAAAAACAGTTGCCAAAAAAAAGGTGGTGGTTAAGAAAAAAGCTGTTGCAAAAGCCCCTGTTAAGAAAAATACCGTTAAGAAAGTTGCGGTAAAAAAGGTGCCTGTAAAAAAAAAGGCCACTGTTAAAAAGAAAGTTGCTAAAAAGAAAGTAGCAAAAAAGACTAAGTCGGTACCTGTTACTTTGAATAAAGAACAGTCCGTTGCTTCGCTGGCAGAAATGACTGGGTTAAGTAAAGTTGATGTTGAAAAAGTAATAAAATCATGGTCAACTTATGTAATGAGTTCTTTAAGTAATGGTGATTCCGTGATGTTAAAAGGTTTTGGTACTTTTTCAACACGAACTCAAGCGGCAAGAAAAATTAACCATCCTGGTACAGGTGAAATTGTTGATGTGCCCGCTAAGAGAGTCCCCGTATTTCGTCCAAGTCGTATCATGAAAAATGAAGTTAGGTAACACGCAATAAATAAACTACCCATATTGCGCAGAATTTTTGTTCGTCTTCTTTGCCATAAAAATAGGTGTGTAGTCATTCTACTCAACTGTTTTTGTGGCAAAGAAGACGAACAAAAAGGCCAGTAAGATGGGTGGTTTATTTATTGCGAGTTGCCTTAGATAGTTGATTAGGGGCGAGCATGAAATAAGGTGTGATTCAAAATAAACCTTACATGTGCTCGCACTAACGCATAAAATTCGGTAAATCTCATCTAATCCTTTACTCAGACGGTGTGATCGAACAGTTTCATAGTTCGGCTATGCACCAGTTTCCGTGCCTTGCTTGTGAACAAAATTATTTTGCAAATTGTAAAGGTTATTTTTGAATCATCCTTAAACTTCCCGTTTCTGAAGTTTTCTTTATGGTTAAATAATTCAGTTCAGGGCATCATGTTTGTAATGTGTTTACCCAGTGACTGATATTTTTTATGCCAAAATGATCAATCGATCGGTCAATTCGTTTGAATAACTCTTTCCATATTAAACAAAATTCACTTCGTGTATTTATTGTCTGATGATGCCAAAGTGATTCTGCCATACAGCCTCCTTGGCAAGCTTCGAAGTAATCGCACTGTTTACATACGGAGTCTATTTTCCAGCTACGGGATTGTAAATATCTCCATTGTGAATGGTCGAATTCATTTCGAAGGGTGTTGCCAAGAGGCACTAATCCACTGTCCGCCATATCCAGGCATAAATAAAGATCACCATTAGGTTCTAAATTGAGTGAGCGTTTAGCGCAATCATTTTGAAACGGGCAGCCTGAGGTTTGCCTATTTAAGGTGTGATGTTGGTGATGGGTTGACAAGCGTTGTACCAAAAGATGAAAAAAGGGTTCGATGGTAATTTGTTGTTGCATTATCCATTCATCAAAAAGTTGGCCATATTTATTTTGTAGTTTTTCCAGGTTAGTATTGTTGATTGGTTTTCCACCTGGAAAAGCAATTCTGAGAGTCAAGTTATAATGATTATGGTTGGCAATGAGGATTTCATGTTCGAGTTTGTCGATTGTTTGATTGTCTACCACGACAATAGCTGGGATAGATTGTCCTTGCTTTGATATTCTTTGGTGTTGGGTTTGAAAAGAATTTCTATATTTGTCAGGGTTCCCAGCCAATGTTCGAGCATTGGAAAAGTGGTCAACAGATGTACCAATTCGTTTTCCAAATAAGTCAATCAGCTGATCTATTCGTTGATTAGAGCCAATTAAATTGGTTTGAACGCCATCAATTATTTGAGAAAAGCTGTTGCTAAAGAATTGGCGGGCAAAATGCACGCAGTTTTCAAATTCTTTTTGAGGTAAGGTTAAGATTTCTCCACCGACATATTGGATGGTTAAATGGCCACCATCGAGTTTGTAGCGTTGAAAAATATCGGCTATTGAGTGAAGACTGGTTTTAAAGTCTTCAAAATTCATGTGTTTTGATGTGTTGTGCTGGAATGATGAACAATAATTACAATCCGCATTGCAGTGATGTGTCATGCGGATATGTAGGGAAAAATATTGTTGGCTCATTCACTGATGGGAGGTTGTGTGTCTGTAACCAGGTCTTGTAAATTATTTTCAGCCTGTTTATAAATGCCGTGTGCCAATGTTTTGGTGAAGTTACAATAGGCTTCTTCTCCATTAAAAATTTGATAAACTTCTTCACGTATCACTGCTTTTAATTCGTCAGCAAATTCTTTAGATATTGGTGAGTCAAAAGTGTTAATGATGTAAGGGCTGGCAGGTTTATAATTTTTCACAGAATTGGCATCAATACATTCCATTGCCAAATATTCTAAGAAACTTGAAATAGGATAAATAAATTTACTTAAATTTGATTGTTGGAAATAGGCCTGGGTGAACGCTTTTAATCGTTTAAAATATTTGTTTTTGGCTTCTTTATCAGTATTTTTAGGAGCCCATAAAGACAATGAAAAATCGGCATTGGCTGCAATTGATACCAGATATTTTTCATCGAAATCATCAATTTCAGCAGGAATTTCTAAAATCACTTCAATGTCAGACAAGGTGTAGGCGATAATCAAATCAAGAACGTTGAGTGCCAGTTCTCCATCATCGAATTGAGCGATAACACCAATACATTTCAAATTATTGGGTGGGCTATATGATTCTTCATCAACGGTCACTTGATAATAAGTGTCATTAATTTCAGTTTCTGCTAGTGCCAGGATTTCACTCAGGTTGATCATCTCCATCCCCTTGATCCATGGCAGTTGCCATGACAATTTCCATGGCAATTACTGTAACAGGATGTTGCTCCGCCGTTACCGCCTGCGTTGGTTGAGTCATTGTTTGATGCCAATTGCATGGAGGTTGGAATGCCGTAGCGTTGTTGCAAGCTTTGACCATTTTCAGTGTAATGTGAGGTTAATGCGTCGAACATGGCGTTGACTTGATCACGTACTGCTTTTTTTTCCAGTGCATTTTTAACCGCCTGATTAATTTCATCTGACACGGGTGGTTGTGAGGGGATTTCTATGGTTTGTTCACCGACAGAAGCCATTGCTTGCACCATGGTTAGCATCATGGAAGTTGAAATAATTATTTGTTTTTTATCATTCACTGGAGTTTCCTCAAATTTAAATAGCCTTCTAAGTAGTTTAGTCCATCAGGCTGTTTTGAAAAATGTTTAATATGATTTAAAAAGCTGTAATAGCCAGCACATTCTTCTTCATGTGGCGTGATAGGGCAACCAGATTTGCACCAATTATAATAATTGCAATCTGCACAATCAGGTGTTTTGTGAGTTAGTGTTTGAATTTGTATCCATTGTCGTCGCAAAGGAGCGGAGATGAATTTATTTGTGCTTTGATTGCTGTTTGACATGGGTTTTTCAAAAGATGATTTGTCAGGGCAATTGTTTAATGAGCCATCTGGTTCAATGACAATAAAGTCTGATTGGCAACGTCCACCCCAACGATCACCAGGATTTTGATATAAAACGCCACGAATAGCCGATGTAATAATGCCGACCAAAGGTGTTGGTTTGTTGTTTTTAAAACGACTCATTAAGTTGTCAAATAATGAAGTCAGAAAATGAGCATGTTGTTTATTGCTGGGACGGTCGGGTAAAATTTGCCCAAAACTGTTAAACCGTTCAAAATTGAATTGCATAAATTGGTGTTTTATAAACCATGAGACAATTTTTTCTGCATGATTAATATCTTGTTTGCCTGGAACTACACCTGGAATGATTTCTATCTTCTCCGATCGAGCCAGTTTAACTTTGTCCAGCCAACGTTGTTGATACAAATGGGCTTCATTATTAAGCTTTCTTAAGGAAAAATCCATACTGGAACCTAATTCGCTGGCAAATCGTTGATGCACTAATTCAACAATATCTTGTCGAAATGCCAGTAATGAGGTTTGCATGGATTCACTGTGATTGGGTATGATTTTATCGAGTATTTCACCTGCCTGCCAATACCAGTCAGTTGGCATGTTGAGTGGTTCGCCTCCGTGCCAGATAATGTGGCAGTGCTGATGTTTAAATTTTTCCATCATTTGTGCCAGAAATTTTGCTGTATTTTGTAAGGTGCTTAAAGACATGCGGTCTTTATTTTGGCGAGTGGGCAGTGGTAAATAGCAATGATCGCAGTTAATTGCACAATAATTGGTGGGTTTTAAGTAAACAGATAACATTATGCTGCCAGTTTTTTTCGTACCAGATTGGGGTCAATGCCATATTTAGCAATGACCTGGTCGGCTTCACCCGTTTGAATAGAGTTTTTTATACGATCAAAAACCATCATCCAGGATTCACAATAATGAAATTTTCCACCCAAACCATGATGATATAAAACAGCGTCTCTCATACATCCCCCTTCGCATTCATTGAAGTGACGGCATTGAGTGCAGTCGAAAGGTAAATGAGTTCGGCGACGACGCATTAATCTCATGGCGTAAGAAGTGTTGATTTTTTTGTAGTTATCTTTGAATAAATTTCCCATGCGATAATGGGGGTCATTCAAGTCTGCAAAATCAGCACAATTGTAGGTATCTCCATTGGGTTCTATACCTAGAAAATGTCCGCCACAATGACGTGTCCATGGGCAACGTTGGGTTTCTTCCCCAATGACTTTTTTGAGCATTTGATCTAATGGGGTGATGGTGAATACAGGTGGGTTTTGAATCCAGCGATTATATAATTCAACGAGCAATTCACCATAGTGTTTTGGTGAAATTCTCTCTCCCTGATCACTTTCCCGTCCTGCTGGATAACGGTAATTAAATCTCAATGGAAAAGCTTTGTCACCATAACCTAAGCTGAGGTTATACATTTCCTTTGCCTGATCTGCATTTTCTGTGGTGTAAGTGGAAATAACCATGGGACGAAATCCATCATCAATCACTTCTTTTAATTTTCTTTCAAAGCGTTTTTTATAAGCAATGGGATCACCATTGAGTGTTCGTTCATCCACTGAGGTTTCATAACTGGTTGAAATTGAACCCTGAAAAATATTTTCAAAAATCGGCTTCCAACGATTGGTATCGTATAGCAATAAATTGGTTTGCATGGAAAATCTTAAATTGGGCTTTTTTTGCCAAGCATATTCGGCGCATTGTTGGTAAAAATCAGGACCCAGCAGCATGGGTTCGCCGCCATGCCAAATGATAAAACCTGAATCTGCTAAATCGGGTTCAATATTGTCAAAAAATAATTTAAAGTCCTGAAAAGACCAAAGAAGTTTGTCGTCTGGTGGGGAGCTACAGAAATTGCAATCTGCGTTGCATAATCGAGTGGGTTTGGTAATAACGGTATAAATCATGTGATTTTTATGGGCAAGTTATTCGAATATTCATGCATTGTGAGTTATTTTAATCATAAAATCAAATACTGCCTTATCTGTGGTAATATGTTGTATTTTATTGGCAGTGAATTGCCAATTTACAATACTTTTTTGTCATTTTGATAAATAATGAATACTAATTACGATAAACTAGGCGACTGTCCGAGAAAGCAAATATTTGTCAGAATAAGGCAAAATTTGATGAAAAAACGTAGTTTACGAGTGTAAATGAATATTTTGAGGCAGATTTTAATGCAGTTTGGGAAAAAAGATACGTTCTCAGACAACCTTCTAGGAAATGTTGAAGAACAGCATAGCCACCAAATCTATTTAAGACGGCTTTTGTTGATTCGCAGTATTTCAATCTGTGGGCAATTATTAGTTATTCACATTGCATATTATTTCTATCAGGTGTCATTGCCTTTGGCGACATTGCTCATCATAGAAATGTCTTTAATTGGTATTACTTTGATGGCTTTCTGGTTTAATTTATTGTCAGTTTTTGCGTTATGGGTTCAGCTTTTTATTGATATTATTGCTCTAACAGCCTTGCTTTATTATAGTGGCGGTGCGTCAAATCCTTTTGTATCTCTTTATTTGTTACCTGTTATCATGGCGTCAATTATGCTACCCGCTCGTTGGGCATGGTTGACTTCTTTTATGGCTGTTACAGGTTATAGTTTCGTGTTATTAACTTATCAGGCTCAAAATGAACATCACCATCAATCTGCCTTTGATTTACATGTTTTTGGTATGTGGTTAGGGTTTTTATTGAGTGTGCTACTGATTTCGTATTTTGTTGTAGAAATTGCAAGAAATTTGAGGGCAAGTGAAAGGCGCTTGTCTTTGGCTCGTGAACAAACATTGCGAGACCAACATCTTGTTGCTTTAGGTACGTTATCTGCTGGCGTTGCGCATGAATTGGGGACTCCACTGACAACCATGGCTATCATTGCTGATGAAATTCAACAGACAAAAATTTCTTCAGATGATGGGGCGTTTTATCAAGATATTAATATTTTAACAACACAAATAAATCGATGTAAAAATACGCTGGCTACACTGCGTAAAAGTGCTGGAGAATTTGCAGTTGATGCGGGTCACGAAACTACCATCAGCGATTATTTTGAGACGGTAATTAAGCAGTGGAAAAAACAGCGTGAAAATACTTTGCTTGAAGTTGAGATAACCAATAATTCACAACAAAATAAAATTTTAGCGGAGCAAACACTGACTCAATCTTTAATTAGCTTATTAAATAATGCTGCTGATGCTTCTCCCGATCAGGTTATTTTTAAGGCCTCATGGGATGAGGTTATGATATTTGTTGATATTATAGATTTTGGTTCTGGGATAGCTCAAATATCGTCAAACAATAATGGGCAATTTGTTTCGACGAAAAAACATGGTATGGGATTGGGGCTTTACCTTGCTCATGCTGTCATTGAGCGACTCAATGGTGAAATATCACTTCATAATCAGCAAGACTTTGAAGGAGTTATTCAAGGTGTGTGCACTCACATAGAGCTACCCATTGCTCGTTTACAAGTTGATGGAGGCGTACATTGATAAAAGCTCCTAGATTAATCATTGTTGATGATGATGAGGTTTATTGTCAAGTGTTGGCAAGAGCATTAAAGCGCCGAAAATTTGAGGTGGAAGTAGCCTATTGTATTGCCGAGTGTTTAGAGAAGTCAGCAATATTTCAGCCTCATTATGCCATTGTGGATTTGCGCATTGGTGAAGAGTCAGGGCTACAAGTGGTGGAGCAACTGATTCAGCAAAATTCAGTAATTAAAATTGTTGTTTTAACAGGCTATGCCAGTATTGCAACGGCTGTTGAGGCAATAAAGTTGGGAGCTATTCATTATTTAACCAAACCGTTAGAGACAGATGAAATCATAAGGCCTTTTTTAGAAAATTCATCAGGTGATAGTGAAATACAAATCCCGAAGCATCCTCCATCGGTTAAACGATTGGAATGGGAACATTTGCAAAAAGTTTTGAGTGAAAATGATGGTAATATTTCAGCTACTGCACGTTCTCTAAATATGCATCGACGAACTTTGCAACGAAAATTACAGAAAAAACCTGTCAAACAATAATGTTAACCTCGACACATGAATTTTCCTGTTTCTGTGTTGATTTTAAGTTTTTCCCCAATCTTTATGTATTCGGGAACTTGAACCTCTAATCCCGTGGATAATGTTGCAGGCTTAGTTCTGCCAGTCGCACTTGCACCTTTGATTTCTGGAGATGTATCAATGACTTCCATGATAACTGATTGTGGTAATTCAATGGCCAGTAACTCATCATCAACAAATAACGCTATGATTCCATCAAGTCCTTCAGGAATATAGGCTAGTTGATCATCTAATGCTTCTTTTGGTAATGAGTATTGACTGTAATCTTCATTGTCCATAAAAGTGAAAAAATCACCATCATTATAGGAATATTGTACCTCCTTTTTGAAGAAATCGACTTCTTTAATGAACTCATCTCCTTTGAATGCCTGCTCATGTTTTTGTCGGGTTTTTAGCTGATTAAAAAGCATTTTATAAAGTGTTTGTGCTCCTCTGGAGGATGGGCTGTGTACTTCAATATTTTTAACAATGTAGGGTTGATTATTGATTTCGATGACCTGATTTTTTTTAACGTCACATGCTTTTGGCATTTTGTACTCCTAAAATTATACTGTGATTCTGTAAGAACATGATGTCTTTTGGGCAAAGTAATAAATTATTTTGAACCGCTAATGAAGGCTAATGTTTACTAAGGGGATGCGCAATAAATAAACATCCAACTTGCTTGTTTTTTTGTCCGCCTTTTTTGTTGCAAAAATAGTTGTGTAGTTCGACTATACACCTATTTTTTCGCCTCAAAGGCAAACAAAAATCCTGCGTAATTTGGACATTTATTTATTTCGCTTCCCCCTAATATAATTTATAATCCCACTACAAATTAGTGTTTATTTGTAGTTTTAAATTTTATTGTTCTGATACATTTAAATAACTTAGCTGGATTGTCACATAAGTTTAATGACTTTGCTTGGGAAATATGAAGTTTTAAAGAGTTTGGGTTTAACTGTGAGATTTCAGTCTATAATTATAATTCTACGTTATCTTTAACCCAGAAGCGGTAATTTAATAACCGTTTCTTTAAGGTATGCCATGTTTAAAAAGATTTCTCTTGTATTTTTAATAGCTAGTGTGTGTGTTATTTCAAGTTGTAATTCTAAAAAAGTAAAGCCAACAGGTTTTTTACACACTTATGATACGCTAAAACAAACAGACCCAGATTCAGAAAGGCTGTTTTATGAAAAAAAGTGCGTGTTATGGTCGCGTTATAAAAAGGTGATTGTTGATCCTGTTAAGATTTATTTTTCTGAAGAATTTAAAAAACGTAAACTAGATTCAAAAGATATCAAAAAAATTGCGAGCTATTTTCATCAGGCAATGGTTAATGAAATTAAAAAGAATTATGAAATTGTAACGGAGCCAGCTCCTGATACCATTCGCATCAGAGCCGCAATTGTTGATGTTAAACCTGTTAATATTTTAGCCAACCTAATTTCTAAAACGCTTATTTATGTACCTGTTGATTTGGGTGAAGCTGCGATTGAAGGTGAATTATTGGCTTCATTGACTGGCGAGCGACTGGCTGCAATCACAGATCATAAAACAGGTTCTATGTTTTCAATATTAGGTACTTATACTACTTGGGGGGCAGTCGAGACTGCTCTTGATGAATGGGCGGAGCAATTGGCGAGCGTGCTCGATAAAACGTTAAAGCAGCAAGCACGTAATATTAAGGCGTTACATGTAGAAGCAAATTCAAGTAAAGATGCGGTTATTCGGTTTGAATTAAGTCGGCAACCGAAAGCACCCAAAAGTTTTATTTCGGGGTCTCCTCCGACACTCAGTCTGGATTTCGATGCAACCAGAAATGCGTTACCTCAAAAATCAATTAATACAGAAATTGGGCCTATTAAGAATATTTCAGTGATTGAAAATATGTGTAAAACTCGTATTGTCGTCAAGCTTGCTGAGAAAACTCAGTATACTACCTACGTTGAAAATAAAAATTTCATGATAAAAATTAAACCTGCAGAGGGAGAGGTGAGTGGTAGTCGGCTCTGGTCTGAATATCACAGTGAATAACCTTTTAAGGTGCGTGGATAATTATCCTCATGAACGGGTTGACAATGTTTTGAATTTTGAAAATAATGATCAGAGATGGGCGAGAAATAATTTTCCGTTCCTTTGATTTATAATGCACTCAAAGAGGTTGTAAAATGGATGTTGAATTGGACAATGAAGGTTTCTTATTGAATCGTGATGATTGGACTGAGTCCATTGCAAGAGAGCTTGCTGAATCAGATAAAATGGAAATAACAGATGAAATAATGGGGTATATCAATAAAGCCAGAGATATGTATGGTGATGATGGTGTGGTTCCCCCTATTAGAAAATTTGCAAAGGCCAATGGTATCAGTACCAAAGATTTATACGGTATTTTTCAGAAAGGTCCAATGAAATTGATTTGCAAATGGGGTGGCTTGCCTAAGCCGACAGGTTGTGTTTAACCGTATAATAAGTAGGTGACCCTAATTATATTAACATTTTCACTCAATATTTTCCGCCCTTTGGCACTACTGCTCTGACCGAATAGACCTCTATGCAATCAGAGCAGTAACACCAAAGGTCAAAAAATCTTGAACGAAAATTTTGTAAGTGCGGCATGTTAAGGTCACGGATCTACACGGATTTTACGCATTAATCCGTGTCAACTCCTAGGAGGCTGTCCGAAAACGCATCTTTCCGCCAGAACTGCGTTAAAATTCGGCTCAAAATGCTCATTTACACCAGTAAACTGTGCTTTTTCGCCAAATTT
>Ga0233443_1001619_pt1 | contig 19063 bp, 11 predicted proteins | sample SI_123_September_2_FD_182784 | JGI IMG/M metagenome (GOLD analysis project Ga0233443, IMG submission 182784) | Seawater microbial communities from Saanich Inlet, British Columbia, Canada - SI_123_September2016_200_MG | ecosystem: Environmental > Aquatic > Marine > Inlet | place: Canada: British... | reverse complement strand
CTCCTGACACAGCCGGTCCCAGGTCCTTCAATATCATGCACATTCGCAAAGACGTCATCGACGCTATCGGCAACACTCCGCTCATCAAGCTGAAACGCGCCTCCGAAGAGACCGGGTGCACCATTCTCGGCAAGGCCGAGTTCATGAACCCGGGGCAGTCAGTGAAAGACCGCGCCGGAAAGCAGATGATCCTCGAGGCAGAGAAGCGCGGCGAGCTTAAGCCCGGCGGCCTTGTCGTTGAGAGCACCGCCGGGAACACCGGCATCGGCCTCGCCCTCGTCGCCGCCGCGCGTGGTTACCGCACCATCATCGTGATCCCGGAAACGCAAAGCCAGGAAAAGAAGGACGTGCTGCGGCTGTTCGGCGCCGAACTCGTGGAAGTACCGGCGCTGCCGTTCAGTAATCCGAACAATTACCAGCATGTCGGCCGCCGGCTCGCGGATGAACTGCGCAAGACCGAAAAGAACGGCGTCATCTTCGCCGATCAGTGGAACAACCTCGACAACCGCAAGGCCCATTACGTCTCGACCGGTCCCGAAATCTGGGACCAGACGGATGGCAAGGTCGACGGCTTCATCTGCTCCATCGGCACGGGCGGTACGCTCGCGGGAGCTGCCACTTTCCTGCGCGAGAAGAAGAAGGACATCATGATCGGCGTGGCGGATCCGCGCGGCGCTGCGATGTACAACTATTTCGACCACGGCGAGGTCAAGGCGACCGAAGGGGGCTCGGTGACCGAAGGCATCGGCCTCGGGCGCGTCACCCCGGTCATCGAGGGCGTCAAGGTCGACAAGGCCTATCTGATCGAAGACGCGGAAGCGGTGCCGATCGTGTTCGACCTGCTCGAACATGAAGGCATCTGCGTTGGCGGCTCGTCCGGCATCAATATCGCTGGCGCCATCCGTCTCGCGAAGGATCTTGGCCCTGGCCACACCATCGTGACCGTTCTTGCCGACTACGGCACGCGGTATCAGTCGAAGCTGTTCAACCCGGACTTCCTGCGCTCGAAGAATCTGCCGGTGCCAGCGTGGCTTGAACGCAAGAGCACGATCAAGCCGCCGTTCGAGAAGGTGTAGTTTTCTCCGTCATTTGCGAGCGAAAGCGATCCTGACTTTACCTCTCCCCGCATGCGGGGGAGAGGTAAAGATAGTCACCGCAAGATCTGGCTGAGGAACAGCTTGGTCCGCGCATGCTGCGGATGTGAGAAGAACTGGTCCGGCGTGTTGGCTTCGACGATCTGACCGGCATCCATAAACACGACGCGGTCGGCGACCTCGCGCGCGAAGCCCATTTCGTGGGTGACCACCAGCATGGTCATCCCCTCCTTGGCGAGATCGACCATGGTGTCGAGCACCTCCTTGACCATCTCCGGATCGAGCGCGGAGGTTGGCTCGTCGAACAGCATCACTTTCGGATTCATGGTCAGCGCACGGGCAATCGCCACGCGCTGCTGCTGCCCGCCTGAAATCTGGCCGGGATACTTGTCGGCCTTGTCGGGTATCCGCACGCGCTCGAGATATTTCATCGCTGCGGCTTCCGCATCCTTCTTCGGAATGTTGCGGACCCAGATCGGCGCCAGCGTGCAGTTTTCCAGCACGGTCAGGTGCGGAAACAGATTGAAGCTCTGGAACACCATGCCGACCTCGCGGCGCACGTCGTCGACGCGGCGCAGGTTTGGCCCCAGTTCGATACCATCGATGACGATGCGGCCTTCCTGAAACTCCTCCAGCGCATTGATGCAACGGATCAGCGTCGACTTGCCGGAGCCCGACGGCCCGCAAACCACGATGCGTTCGCCGCGGCCGACGATCATGTCGATGTCGCGCAGCACGTGGAAGTCACCGAACCACTTGTTGAGGCCCGAGATGCTGACAATGGGATCTGCGGTCATGATTTCATCTCAGACATTCTTGTGAACGTTCAGGCGGCGTTCCACAAACAGCGAGTAACGCGACATTCCAAAGCAGAACACAAAGTAGATCATTCCGGTGAACGCAAAGCCGGTGAACAGTGTTGTGGGCGTCGCCCAGTTCGGATCGGCGAAGGATGCGCGCAACTGACCAAGCAGATCGAAGATCGCCACAATCAGCACCAGCGTCGTGTCCTTGAACAGCGCGATAAAGCTGTTGACCAGAGCCGGAATGACATTCCGCAGCGCCTGCGGCATCACAATCAGGCCGGTGGTTTTCCAGTACGACAGGCCGAGCGCATTCGCCGCTTCCGGTTGTCCGCGCGGAACAGCCTGCAAGCCGCCGCGGATGACTTCCGCGTTGTACGCGCCGGCAAACAGCGCGATGCCGATCAGCACGCGCACCAGACCATCGACCGTGAAGTTGCCCGGCAGGAACAGCGGAAGCATGTATGTCGCAAAGAACAGCACGGTGATCAGCGGCACGCCGCGCCAGAATTCGATGAAAGCGATCGAGAACACGCGGATCAGCGGAATGGTTGAGCGGCGGCCGAGCGCAAGCAAGATGCCGACCGGCATCGACGCGGCAATTCCGGTGACAGATACAACAAGCGTCACAAGCAGACCGCCCCACGACCGTGTGTCGACGATCGGCAGGCCGCCCTGATCAAGGCGCATCACCTTTATGACGATGGCGATACCGACAAAGATCGCAATGCTGCGAAACAGGGCTCGCCAGCCGTTGCGAAGTCCGCCGCTGAAGAAAAACACAAGCAAGGATACGATGACGGTGGTTGCAGTCAGATCCGCCCACAGCGGCGAATGGAACCGCTCGGTATAATCGCGCAGCCACTCCAGCGGCCACACCAGCCAGCCAAGCCCTCGCCCCAGCCAGGCAATCGCCTCGCCCAGCAACGCGATTGGCTGGCTTAACCAGCCGCGGCTCATCGTAGCCCCGGCCTCTGCAAACCGGGTGCCCGCGTCGACAAGGCTGGACGCGAATCCCGATCCAAGATCGGCGACCCAATGCACCGCGAAGCCCTTCAGGCCGCCGCCGCGCAACAGAAAGAATCCGATCGCGGGATAGGCCGCGAAGAACAGCCCGGAGTTGAGCGCTTTCGCTGGCGCGCGCGGAATCAGAAGCGGCAGAAGCAGCAACGCACCGAGTGCAAATGTGAGATTAACCCGCCAGCGTTCGTCCTCGGGATAGAAGCCGTAGATGAACTGATCGAGCTTCGCCTGAATGAACGGCCAGCACGCGCCGACCACGCGCCCCACGTTCGACTCGAGGCAGGCGTTTCGATCGCTGCCCTGCCAAACGGCATCGATCAGCATGAACCTCACGACAGGGACGAGGGTCAGCCACAGCAACGCTGCGCCGATCAATGTGATCATGATGTTGAGCGGCGAGTTGAACAGCCGCTCGCGTGCGAAGCCGATCAGGCCCGTGGTCCTGACCGGAGCGCGGCGCGGTGCGACGATGTCCTGCCGGACGAAGGCTGCCTGCTTGGTCATGCGGCAAGGCTCCGGTTCAGACGCCAGCCGTAGAAACTCATGATCGCGCTCGTGACCAGCGAGATCAGCAGATAGACGCCCATGGTCAGCGCGATGATCTCGACAGCCTGCCCGGTCTGGCTCAATGCAGTACCGGCGAAGACCGAGAACAGATCGGGGTAACCGATCGCGACCGCGAGCGACGAGTTCTTGGTCAGATTGAGATACTGGTTGGTCAGCGGCGGCAGGATCACGCGCATCGCCTGCGGAATGATAATCAGCCGCAGTGTCTCTCCCCGCGACAGACCAAGCGACGCGCCCGCTTCCATCTGCCCCTTCGGCACGGATTGCAAACCGGCGCGGACGATTTCAGCGATGAACGCGGCGGTATAGGTCGACAGGGCGATAGTCAGCGCCGCGAATTCCGGCAGAACCTTCGCGCCGCCAGCGAAGTTGAAGCCCTTCAGTTGCGGCATGTCGAACGTGACAGGCGCGCCAAAGATCGCCACGGCCAGCGCGGGCAACCCGATCAGCATGGCCACGACAAACGGCCAGATCGTGAGCTTCTCTCCGGCGGCGAACAACTGGCGGCGTGCGTAGGCGCGCATCGCAAGCGACGCGACGATACCGATTGCAATGGCAACGACAAAGACGCCAAACGATGGCTGTGGAACAGGATCGGGAACGATCAGTCCGCGATTACTCAGAAACACGCTGCCGAACAGCGAGATGCTCTGGCGCGGACTTGGCAGCGTCGCCAGCACGGCCAGATACCAGAACAGGATCTGGAACAGCAGCGGCAGGTTGCGGATCACCTCGACATAGCCGCCGGAAATCCGCGCCAGCAGCCAGTTCGGCGACAGGCGTCCCAAGGCAACGAGCACACCGATGATGGTTGCGATCACGATTCCGATGATCGACACCAGCAGCGTATTCAGCAGGCCGACAACAAACACCCGCGCGTAAGTGTCGCCTTCGGTAAACGGGATCAGCGCCTGACTGACGGCGAAGCCCGCCGTGTTGGACATGAATCCGAAACCGGACGCGATCCGCTGGGCTTGAAGGTTGGTCCGCGCATTCTCGAAAATTTCGTAACCGATCCAGACGACGACTGCGACGAACAGAACCTGTACGACCACGCCGCCCCACCCCGCCTGGCCGCCCAGCGCACGGCGAAGCCGTGCAACCAGTTGCAGTGGGGGCTTGCGGGGTTCGTTAGCCATTGCCGCGTCCGGCAAGGTTTAGCGAATGGGCGGTGCGTACTGCAGCCCGCCCTGATTCCAGAGCTTGTTCAACCCCCGCGCGATTCCGAGCTTCGAGCCGGCGCCAACATTGCGATCGAAGGATTCACCGTAGTTACCGGTCGCCTTGATAATGCGCGTCACCCAATCCTTGGTCAGGCCAAGTTGCTCGCCGAGGTTGCCGTCGGTGCCGAAAATCCGCTTCAGCTCGGGCTTGTTCGACTTCGCCATTTCATCGACGTTCTTTTGCGTGACGGCATATTCCTCGGCATTGATCATCGCGAACAACGTCCACTTCACGATATCGAACCACTGGTCGTCGCCGTGACGCACCACGGGACCGAGCGGCTCCTTGGAAATCACTTCCGGCAGGACGGCGTGGTCGTTCGGCGCGGCGAGCTTGAGACGCTCGGCATACAGCTGCGAGACGTCGGACGTGAACACATCGCAACGGCCCGATTCGTAAGCCTTCAATGTCTCGTCCGCGGTGCCGAACGCGATCAGCTCGTACTTCATATTGTTGCCCTTGAAGTAGTCCGAGACGTTCTGCTCATTGGTCGTGCCGGTCTGAACGCAGATCGACGCGCTGTTCAGTTCGAGCGCGGAATTCACCTTGAGCGACTTGCGGATCATGAAACCCTGCCCGTCGTAGTAGGAAATGCCGGTGTAGTTCAGGCCCAGCGACGTGTCGCGCGACAGCGTCCAGGTCGAGTTGCGCGACAGCACATCAATCTCACCCGACTGGAGCGCCGTGAAGCGGTCTTTCGCGGACAGCGGCACGAATTTCACTTTGGTCGAATCATTGAAAATCGCCGCAGCGAGCGCGCGGCACACATCGACATCGAGACCGGTCCAGTTGCCCTTGTCATCCGGCGATGAGAAACCGGGCAATCCCTGGCTGACACCGCAGGACAGGCTGCCCCGGTCCTTCACGCCCTGCAGCGTCCCGCGGTCCTTGGGCTTGTCCTGCGCCTGAGCAAGGGCGGGTTGGACGGCAAATGCCGTGAGAGCTGAAATAAGAGCGAACGAGACCCGTTTCATAGAAAGACCTTTCCCGATGGTTCGGCGCTGGCGACGGACAACGTCGCGCGAGGCAAAACGATCCTGCTGATGCGTGCGAAACCCAGCTAAATATCTGGTCTGCATAACAGAACGCCGAGCGAGACGGGTCAAGGGGTTGACGTCGGCCGTCACGGTCAGCTTACTGAGCATACTACTCATAGGCAGCGTATTGGTCATTGTCGAGCAACGCTGCGGCAAGATGTCTTCCACAAGTGAACATCACATGATTTCCCGAAAAGACGATCGACCTTCCGCACCGCTCGATCCACAGACCGAACTGGTAACGTCCGGCCGCGATACCATTGCGCAAAAGGGTTTCATCAATCCGCCCATCGTGCGCGGTTCAACGGTGCTTTACCCGACCGCCGAAGACCTCCACGCGCATCGCGGAGAGTTTCAATACGGCCGCCACGGGACGCCGACCACAAAGGCGCTCCAGCAGGCCCTGATGGCGCTCGAAGGACCGAACTGTGCCGGCGTGGGAATCGCGCCATCCGGCGTTGCGGCGATTTCCACAGCGCTGTTGGCGATTCTCAAGGCCGGCGATCATTTACTCGTTATCGACAGCGCATACCGTCCGACCCGGAATTTCTGTGACACGCTGCTCAAGCGCTACGGCATCGAGACTACCTACTTCGATCCACTGATTGGCGCGGGCATCGAGAAGCTGTTCAAGTCCAACACCCGTGCGGTCCTTGTCGAAGCGCCAGGTTCTCAGTCATTCGAGATGCCGGATATTCCGGCCATCGCGGCCGTCGCTCATGCCAAGGGCGCGCTGGTCGTCGACGATAACACCTGGGCAACACCGCTGTATCATCGGTCGCTCGACCAGGGCGTCGATATCAGCATCCAGGCCGGGACGAAATATATCGGCGGCCACTCCGACATCATGTTCGGGACCATTTCCGCCAACACGAAGACGTGGCCTCTGATCACCGAAGCGATCCGGCTGCTCGGCGTATGCGCCGGACCTGACGATGTGTTTCTCGCCCTGCGCGGGCTCCGGACATTGGCCGTGCGTCTCGCTCATCACCAGCAGGCCGGTCTCGACATGGCGCGCTGGTTCGCGGCGCGTCCCGAAGTTCTTCGCGTCATTCACCCGGCGCTCGAAACCGATCCCGGGCATGCGATCTGGAAACGCGATTTCACCGGCGCGACGGGTCTGTTCAGCATCGTGCTGAAGCCTGCGTCGAAACAGGCGGTCGATGCGTTCCTCGACACCGTCACGCTGTTCGGCATGGGCTATTCGTGGGGCGGATTCGAGAGCCTCGTGATCCCGTTCGACTGCTCGTCATATCGGACGGCAACGACATGGAATCCGGGCGGCCCGACGCTGCGTTTCCACATCGGCCTCGAGAATCTGGATGATCTGAAATCCGATCTGGCGCGCGGCTTCGATGCATTCAACGCGGCAGCGAAATAATCCGCATCAGCGCTGCGTCGTCATCCTGAGGTGCGAGCGCTTGCGAGCCTCGAAGGATCACTGTCCGCGACCTCGCCGTCGCCCTTCGAGGCCTCCGCTTCGCTACGGCACCTCAGGATGACGGCGTATCCGCAATAACCTCAGTTCTTCTCGACCTTCGAGCCCGAACCGCGGTTCTTGAGGATCAGCATGATGTTGCGGATGTAGATGATGGTCGCGAGTCCCTGCCCCAGGATAATCACCGGCTCGCGCTTGGCGATGCCATAGACCAGCGTCATCAATCCGCCGCCCATCGAGAAGAACCAGAACGCCATCGGCACGACACTCTGGCCAGCGCGCTCGCTCGAAATCCACTGCACGAGAAAGCGTGCGGTGAACAGCAATTGCGCGATCAGACCGAACGCGAGCCAGAAGTCGAACTTCGCGACGAACACATCGTAGAGATAATTGCCAAGATCCTGACCGAACTGAATCAGCATCACGTCACCTCCGTCGCAACCGGCGTGGATTTCTTGCGGCGGATCAGCCACCACACGCCCGCGAGATCCATGATTCCGATCCAGAGCCGATCGAAGAAACCGTAGTTCGAAACACCGGAATGGCGCGGACGGTCGATCACATCGACGTAGACGATGTCGTAACCCTCTCGCCGCACCAGCGCCGGCAGAAAACGATGCAGACCATCGAAATATGGCAGGGCGAGGAACACGTCACGGCGCAGCGCCTTTAATCCGCAGCCGGTATCGCGCGTACCATCATGCAGGATCGCATTACGCACGCCGTTGGCGGTGCGAGACTGAAATTTCTTGAAGCCGGTGTCCTTGCGCCCGACGCGCTGGCCCGCTGCAAGCCCGACCTTGTCGCCGCCCTTCTCGAGCGCCTCGATCAAAGCCGGAAGGAATGCCGGATTGTTCTGCCCGTCGCCGTCGAGCGTGGCGACGATCTTTCCACGCGCCGCGCGAATGCCGGTGCGCACCGCAGCCGACTGCCCGCTGGAAGCCGCATGGCGGATCTGGCGCACGTTGTTTCGCGCCTTCATTTCTGCGGCAAGCCGTTCGCCGGTCGCGTCCGTCGAGCCATCGTTGACGTAGATGATTTCATAGGCCCAGCGGCCATCGAGCGCCGCAGCGATCTCGGCGATCAGCGGCGCGACGTTGTCCTGTTCGTTGCGGACTGGAACCACAATCGATACGTCGGGGGCCGGCAGGCCGGAGTTGGCTGGTTGATCGCTCATGTGCCGATTGGTCCGAAAGCCCGAAAATGTGGCCAAATAGCCGCACCGGGCGACCGCTTCTTATGGTGCGAACGCCTCGCGGGCAACCCTTTTCAGGGAGGCCCAGGACGGTCCCGGCAGGGGTTCAATTGAGCCGTCCCGGCCGATCGAGAACCCGAGACGGCGGGCCGCGAACCAGTAGCGGACGAACATCGCGCCGATAACGCCCATCAAGGCACCGCCGACGACATCGCTCGGGTGATGGGCGAGCAGGATCACGCGGCTGATGCAGATCAGCACGGCATAGACGAGCATGACGAGCGTCGCTTTTCGCCAGACCGCCGAGACCGCAAAGGCCAGAGCGAAAGCCGTGGTCGCGTGGCCGGACGGCAGGCTTTCAAAGGCAGGATTGCCAGAGAAATGCTGGAAGAAAAATGCGTTGGCTTCGCCGCCGACAAACGGTCTGCTTCGGCCGATGATGTACTTGAGAACTTCCGTGCACAGAACAGCGATCGCGACCGAAAGAAAGATGTACTGAATGCGAACGCCGAACGCGATCAGGACTTGCCGCGACAGTCCCGTCAGCCGCGGCATGATCAGCAAAATCACAAGGAGTCCGCCCGCCAGTGTCCACAGGACGTAAGTCGATTTCCCAAAATCAGTGAATATCCGCAACGGCCAGAGGCCGACTGTTCCCCGCGCCGGCATCAGCTTGATGGCGGCGACGTCGGCGGCCACCATCAGAACTCCGATGGTGAGCGCCGTCAGCGCCGCAAGCCCCAGCCATCGCAGGGCGAGCGCGCGGCGAGCTTCAGCACGCCGCGAATGGGATGGTGCACGCACGAGGCGAGCAACAGACTGCCACGCGACTGAGCCAACACCGGCCACGTAGTTGACCGGATGGCGGCCGCTGATTTCGGTTGCCATCCTATTCGGTCCCTTCCGAGCGGAACACGGCGATCGAGATCGCGCGGCCTTGCGAGAAGTTATAGCCGTCGATGCGCGCTGCTACGTTGTAGCGCAGGCCAATCGTCTCGGCCCGCTGCGCGAAGGCGCGCTCCTCGCGCCATTCGACCAGCGCAAACCGGCAGCTTCCCTGCAGCAGGAAGTCGGCGGCGCCCGAACCGTTGGTCAATACCGTCGATGTGCCGACCATGAATACAAGGCTTGGCTCGTGAAAACCTGCCGCGGCAGCTGCCGGGCCGACGCATTCGACGTTGCGCAATGCGCGCGCAACCTGAACGCTTGGAAACAGGGGCGCGAGCGACGGCACGACAACGCCGTAAATGCAGACTGCGAGAAACCACGATGCCCCGACCGCGTTCAACAGCGAACGCTCGGCACGATGGTCGTCATACATCCACCAGGCAAACAGCCCGAAGATCAATGCGCCGGCCGCGAACGGCCACGCCAGAAATTCCGGCTGGCGCAACAGCGTCATCGCGCCGATGATCGACGCCACGCTCATGATCAGTGGCAGAACAAACCACCACGATGTTCCGCGCACGATCCATGCACCCCGCGCCAGCACCTTACGTTCGAGCGCGCCAATGATCAGGATTCCAATCGCCGGATAGAGCGGCAGCACATAATGCGGCAGCTTGGTGATCACGAGTTCGAAAACGATCCACGCCGGCAGCAGCCATGCCAGCAGAAACTGCGCGCCCGGCTCGCGGCGCGCGCGCCAGATTGCAGGCACGGCGAGACCTGCCAGCGTCGCTCCCGGCCAGAAGGTCACCCAGAACAGGATGAAATAAAGTCCCGGCGGCGCGCCGTGCGTCTCCTGCGGGCTCGCGACCTTGCTGAGCATGTCGCGGCCGAGTGAATCGGAGAAGAACGTGTCGCCTGCCTTGAGGAAGATCAGGATGAACCAGGGCAACACCAGCACCAGCGTCCACATCAGTCCCCAGACCGGACGAAGGCGCCACAGCCACGCCGCCGAACGATCGAGGATCGCCAGCGTCACGACCGTGAGCGCGACGAACATCAGGATCAGCGGGCCTTTCAGCAGGATGCCGCCTGCAATGGCCGTCCAGAACACAAACGCAAGCGTCCATGGCGGATGAGGATTGTCGTCGCCGCGCTGCCACGAGAGATAGGCGCGCGCCATCGCGCCCATGACAGCTGTGGTTGTCAGCAAAAGCATCGCGTCGGTTTTGGCCAGACGCGCTTCGACCCCGAGCAGGATCGAGCTGCACATGATCAGACCGGCAAGCAGCGCGCCGCGCCGGGTCACAAAGGCGAGCGCGGTCCAGTATGTCAGCAGCACGGCGCCAATCGCGCCGATCAGCGACGGAACGCGATACAGCCAGATACGCACCTGCGCGCGCGGCAGGCCGAGCTTGGACGCGGTCTCCACGACGGCAGCCTGCGCCCAGTAAATACCGACGGGCTTTTTGTATCGCACCTCGTCCTGGAAGCGGATATCGACGAAATCGCCGGTTTCGACCATCTGCTTGGTGGCCTGCGCGAAGCGGGCTTCGTCGCGGTCGACCGGCGGAATGTTGAAGAAACCGGGCAGGAAAAACAGCAGGCCGACCAGGATCAGCAGTGAAATCGCCCGGGCGTGGCTCTCGACTGCGAAGTCGACGACGCGCACGAGGCCGCTACCGGGATTCTTCTGCTCTGCCGGTTCACGCGGGGCGCCAAATCTGGGGCTTGGGTAGGTCTCAGCCATCGGTTCCGCATACGCTGAAACCGCTACCCGGACAACAGCTTGGGCCGGTTCTACTGAATTCTCACGACGACTGTGTCCGCCGCGCCAGTCGCGTCCATCACCGTCAGCCGAACGAAGCCCGGCCCCGGCGGATCGACCAGCTTCTGGCGGCGGCTGTCGATGCTTCCCACAGCGATTCCGTTAACCATCATGGTCATGGGCAGCACCCCACCCGCGACCTTGACCGGCATGGCCGATTGGCTCGTCTCGCCGCCGCCATAGGCGTCGATCCGCGAGCCGTTCAGAGGGAACTGGATGCGCAGCGCCTGTTCGCTGCCGGTCCGGACGAAGTCGCCTGACGGACGAAAGCGCCGCAGCGGCAGCGGCAACTTGGCGTTGCTCGCCATTAGCGTCCCTTTCGGGGCTTTCGGCAGCGCCATCGGCAGCTTGCCGGTCCGCGCAAAGGCATCGAACAGGATCGGAGCCGCGGCGGTGCGTCCCGTCAGCCCTGGAACCGGCGCGCCGTCCGGGCGGCCGACCCAGACACCGATGGTCATGCGGCCATCGAAGCCGACCGACCAGGCATCGCGGTAGCCGTAGCTGGTGCCCGTTTTAAACGCGAGCCGGTTATGCGGCGCGTTGTCCGGCGGCGGCGTGCCCATCAGCACGTTACCGACCAGCCATGCCGCAGATGGATCAAGCAGCCGCCGTGTCTCGGGCTCGGCTGCGTCGTCCGGCCGCACGATTTCCCGCAACGGCATGGTCTCGCCCAACCGGGGAAATCCCGAGTAGAGGCGAACGAGGTCATTCAGCGTGACGCCAACACCGCCGAGGCCCATGGCGAGGCCGGGTGTTTCGTCCTTGGGCAGGATCAGGTTCGCGCCGGCCTGCTTGATCCGCGCCGTCAGCCGGTTCGAGCCAATGCGATCCAGCAATGCGATGGCCGGAACGTTGAGCGACATCTGCAAGGCCTTCCGCACGGTGACGGTGCCCTGAAAGGTCATATCGAAGTTTTCCGGCGCGTAGCTGCCATAGCGGATCGGCCGGTCCTCGATCAGGCTTTCGGGATGCACAAAGCCGTCCTCGAACGCGAGGCCGTAAATGAAAGGCTTGAGCGTCGAGCCGGGCGAGCGCACCGCCCGCGTCATATCCACCTGCCCTGCACGCTTGGTGTCGAAGTAATCGGATGATCCGACATGCGCCAGCACATCGCCGCTCTCGTTATCGACGGCGAGAATGCCGACCGACACATCCGGACCCAGCGCGATGGCGCGATCCCGCGCCAGCGACTCCAGCGCTTTCTGAATTCCGGAATCCAGCGTGAGCTGAATCAGCGGCGTGTCCTTCATGATCGCGAGCGACTGGTCGGTCGAATGCGGCGCGAGCAAAGGCATCGGCTTGCGCAGGCGCGGCACGATCTCGCGTGTCGCATGAACCGCATCGTTGGCGGAGACGCGGCCGTCCGCGACCATCCGCGACAGGACACGATCGCGTGCGGCACGGGCCGTATCGGGATAACGGTCGAGCCGCCGCGTCTCCGGCGACTGCGGCAACGCCACCAGCAGCGCGGATTCCGCCAGCGACAATCGCTTCGGCTCCTTGCCGAAATAAGCAAACGATGCCGCGCGCACGCCTTCAAGATTGCCGCCGAACGGCGCGAGCGTCAGATAGAGATCGAGGATCTCGTCCTTGCTGAGCTTCCGCTCGAGTTCTACGGCGCGCACCATCTGGCGCAGCTTGGCCGAGATCGAACGCTCCTGCCGCGGCTCCATCAGCCGCGCCACCTGCATGGTGATGGTCGAACCGCCGGACACGATGTGCCCGCGTGTCGCCAGTTGAACCGCGGCACGCCCTATCGCCAGCGGATCGACGCCGATGTGCGAACGGAAGCGCTTGTCCTCGTAATTCAGCAGCAGGTTCACATAGCCCGGATCGACGTCCCTTGCGTGGGCCTGCAACCGCCATCGTCCATCGGCCATCGCAAATGCACGCAGCAGCTTACCGTTGCGGTCAACGATCGTGGTGGAGATTTTCCGCGCATCCGCGAACGGCAGCGGTGGGAGTGAGGCGACCCAGAGCGCACCCGCTGCAACGGCAATCGCGCTCAGCGCGCCGATGGCCAGTGCAGCGGTCCTGCCCCGCCGCCAGCGCCGCGAACGCGGCGTGTGTGGTGTGGCTGGTGTGTCGTCGCTCATTCGGCGTACATTTCGGAGAGCAAATACAGGACAACGACGGTCGTCGGGAGTACCAAGACGGCCGTTTGGAAGCGCTTCCGCAGGTATTCTTTAGTTTGCTCGTCTTTCGGAAAAACCTCCCAGCTAAGTCTGTCCCAAAGTCCAACTCTTTTCGACGGCCTTATATTTCGTGCCCAAAGCGATCCATGAGTAATCGCAAGCGCGATCGTCAAAGACAGCAGCAGGAACCAAGGGCCTCGCGTCATCGCATACACCCCTTCATTTCGCCGAACGCACCTCGACTGTTCCGGTGCCGGTGCGGCCGTAGCGCGAGGGATTGTACATGTCCTCGACATAGGCCTGCGGCAGCACGTACTTGCCGGGCGAGACCGCGCGCACGATGTAGGCGACCGTGAACACGGCGTCGTCCTTCGCCTCGCGTTCGATGGCCGCGCTGAAGCGGTCGTCGCGGAATTCGGTGTTCTCCGGCTCCTCGCCGTCCTCGATCCAGTCGAGCGTTCCGGAATCGCCGGACGACACCAGCTTCGGATTGTCGATCTCCAGACCGGCGGGGAGATAATCGACCACCATGATGCGGCCGAACTCCGGCTTGGCTTCGGTGACCTTGAGCACGACGGCGAAGCGGTCGTTCTGCTTCGCCTTCGACGGATCGGCGGCCTTGCCGTCGAGCGTGAAGAAATTGCGCTCGATCTTGAAGCCGTTTGACGCCGCAGGTTCCGGCGTGACCGGCGCGCCGGTGACCGAAACCACCGCCTGCACCGGGGTCTCACCGCTGTTGGTAATGGTGATCGGCTTCGCCGCAACGTCTGCGCTGCGATAGTTGCGGTAGACCGCGTTCTTCGCGACTTCGCCGTTCACGGTCACCGCGAGGCTGTTCGCCTCCTTTGCCAGCGCCCGCGAGGCCAGCACCAGCCAGGCGTTTTCCTGCGTCGAGGTGTAAGGCGTTAGACCGCGCGCGGCCTCGACCCGCTCGACCGCGAGGCTTAGCGTTGCCTTTGGTGCGCTGCCTTCGCTGGCGAGCGACACCAATGCCGCCGCGTCGCGCAGCGATGAGCCATAGTCCATACGGCCGAACTCAAGCGCAGGCTTCGGCGCAAGACTGTTCACCGCCGCCGCATACACGCGTTCGGCGCGTGCGCGGTCACCCACCAGCGCCAGCGCCGCGGCAAGCTGTGCCTTGGCGATCGGCGTGGCGATGTTGTTCAGCTTGGTGTCGGCCAGATAGCGCAGGTCGCCGATCGGCGCGGTGCCGTTCTTCGCCAGCACATAAAGGCCGTACGCGAGATCGCGGCCGCCGTCCTTCTCCGGCTCGTCGGCATTGACCACCGAGTTGCGGATACGATCCAGCGCCGTCCTGAACAGGATATCCGGCACCGCAAATCCCTTTTCGCGCGCCCGCGTCAGGAAATCGGTGACGTAGGCATCGAGCCAGGCGTCGTCGCCGCCAGCCGACCACAGACCGAACGAACCGTTCGAGCCTTGTCGTGCAAGAAGGCGATCAATGGCGTCCTTGATGCGCTGATCGACCGCCATATCCATCGCCAGATGGTTCTCGGCCGCAAGATCGTTGACGTAGAGCAGCGGCATCGCACGGCTGGTGATCTGCTCGGAGCATCCGAACGGATAGCGGTCCAGCGCCTTGAGGATGGTCGCGGCATCAAGCGCGGTGGAAAGGCCGACCGAGAGCTGAACTCCGCCCGTGCCCTGCACGAGATCGGAAAACATGTCGGATGTGAGGGTGAGACTTTCACCCTTCGCCAGCGTCCGGACCGAGCGGCGCGCGAGGATCTGCGTCGCCGCCTTGACGTCGAGCGCATAGTGGCGCGCCAGCGTCAGCCCGTTCGGCCCCTTGATGTCGACGTCAAGCGCCGCCTGCCCTGCGCCGCCCGCCGCATCGATAGCGAGCGCGACGGTGCTGCGCTGCTTGGCAGCCAGCCGCATGGTGGTCGCCGGGTTGCCGGTGAGTTTCACCGGACCCGACGTCTTGACGCTGATGACGTAATCGCCTGCTGCACCTTCGACATTGTCGAGATCGAGATTCATGGTGCCGCGATCGCCGCTGAGCAGGAAGCGCGGCAGCGTAGCCGTCAGCACAACCGGATCGCGCACCGTTACGTCGGTGTTGGCGCGGCCGACCTTCGTTGCCGTCCAGCCGACCGCCATGATGCGCGCGGTGCCGGCAAACTCCGGAATGTCGAAGGAGACTTCCGCCGTGCCGTTCGCGCCGACCGTGACGATGCCCGAATACAGCGCCAGCGGCTTCTGCGTCGGAGGACTGCCCTGCAACTCAGCGGCAGCGCCGTCACCGCCGGTGCGGATCTGGCCGCGTGTGCCCTGCATACCGTCGATCAACTGCCCATAGAGGTCGCGGATTTCGGATGTCATGCGGCGCTGGCCGAGATAGTAGTCGTCCGGCGCAGGCGGCTTGTAGTTGGTCAGGTTGAGAATGCCGACGTCAACGGCGGCGACAACGATCTTGGCGTCTTCGCCGCGGCTCAGCCCTTCGATCTTCACCGGCAGCTTGAGCGCCGTGCCCGGACGCACCAGCGCCGGCGGGGTCAAACTCACTTTGAGCGTGCGATCCGCCTTGTCGATGCCGAACCACTTCAGGCCGATGGCGCGGCCCGGCATGCGCTGGGCAGCGGCGTCGAGCGGACGGCGCAACGTCGCCACCACATAGGCGCCGGTGCCCCAATCCTTGCCAACGGCAATGTTGATCTTGTTCTGGCCTTCCTTGATGTCGGTGGACTGCGTGGTCAGCAGACGATCACCGAGGACGTTGATGGTCAGCTTGCCCGCGGTGCGCGCGTTGACGGACACCACCATGGTGTCGCCGGACTTGTATTCCGGCTTGTCGATGGACGTTTCCAGCAGGTCCGGCGTGTCGGCGCTGCCATCAGAGTACCAGCCGACATCGAACTGCACCGAGGTCAACGGTCCATCCTGCTCGGTCGATTTCACGTCGAGCCGATAACGGCCCGGCTGTGGCGCAACCGTGATGCGTGCGGGCTTGTCGGCGGCGATGGTCACGTCGCCGTCCGCCACGCGCTTGGTGGATTTCACCGGCTCGTAATCCCAGGACGAACCCTGCCGGTACCACTGATAGCGGGACTCGAGCTTCAGCAATTCATAACGCAGCCCGCTGCGCGCGAGTGACTTGCCGTCGGGCGCTGCAAACACAACATCGAAGTTTGCGGGATCGCCCTCGGCGACGTTCTTGTCGGCGAACAGCGGCTTCACGCCGATCATCGCATCGTTCGGCGCGACCGGAATCGTCAGCTTGCGCTCGACCGCGCGGCCGCCGGTTTCCACCATGCGGACGAAGATCTGCGCTTCCTGCGGGTGGGTCGAGGATGGGGGCTTCGGCAGGCTGACCTTGAAGGTCGCCTTGCCGTTGGCGTCGGCTTCCGGGAGGTTTTCCAGCGGCGTGCGCTCGTTGCTGGAGGTTTCCTCGTCGGCGACGCCGAACTTGTAGCCGGCAAAGCCCGGACGATCCGAAGCCGGGGCGACCAGCATGTCGCCTTCGAGCGCCAGACCTGACGCGGGTGCGCCGTAGAGGAAGCGGCCATCCACTTCAAGTTCTGCAGGAAGTTCAGCCTTGATCTGCTTTGCCTTGGAAATTAACGAGAATTCGATCCGATCAGCGACGTAATCCTCGACCATGAAGGTGGTTTCGCCGACCGATGGCGCTTTCGGATCGGTGAAGGCACGGACCCGCCAGGTGCCGGTCGGCACTGCCGAATTCAGCGGCAGGGTCAGGCTGCGGCCGCCCGCGCCCTGATCCGGCACAACAGATCGGCGGAATTCCACGCCATCGGGGCGCTCGACCACCAGCGTCAGCGGTGTACCCGTCACGCCGTTGCCCTTGCCATCGCGCAGCAGCGCCGTGAGATAGACCGTCTCGCCGGAGCGGTAGACGCCGCGCTCTGCATAGACGAAGGCGTCCGGGCCTGCCGGCACCGTGCGCCCAGAGACGCCGCGATCGGACAGATCGAACGCATTGGATTTGAGACTGAGGAAAGCGTAGTCGCCCTTGTCGCCGGAGACCGACAGCAGCGCGGGCGACAAACCGTCCTCGCCCCGCGCCAGCCCTGCCTCGAACAGCACATGGCCCGCACTGTCAGTCTTGCGGGTGGCCAGCACTTCGTTGCTGCGCGACACCAGCCGGACTTCCGCACCGGGCGTCGGCTCGGTGGACGCCAGCGAGTTGACGAACACATGGACGCCGTCATTGCCGGAATATGCCGTGAGGCCCATGTCGGAGACGATGAACCACTGGGTCGCAAGCTGACCTGAATCGTCGTCGCCGGACGAGCCCGGCCCCTTCGCCGCAGCCGTCATCACATAGACGCCGGGCTGCATTTCACCCACAGCCTGATCGACCGGGAATGCGGTGACGACATCGGCGTTCAGGGTCTGCGCGGTGGCGACCTCGCCGGTCCAGACCTTGACGCCCTTCTCGTTGCCGAGGTCAGACAGCTCATAGCGCGACAGGCTGCGCTGGAAGTCGCTGCCGAGCACCGCGTTGATCAGGTTGCGGTCGCCGATGCGGAAAATGTTCACCGACACCGACGGCGTGTTGACGCTGACCAGCGGGATGCCGCGCTGGCCGGTGCGCGGCAGCACATAGGCACGGCCCGTGAAGCGCACGAACGGCTTGCGGTCACGGACATAGATGTTGAACTCGGCAGACTTCGGCAGCGTTTCCTTGACGGTCGACGGCAGGCCGGCCCGCAGGTTGATGGTGTAGCGCTCGCCGTGCTTGAGGCCCTCGACGCAAAGCTGTTTCTCTTCTGATGTCAGCGCCGGGCTGTCGGTGCCCGCAAGCGCCACGAACGGGTTGAAGTCCACCCGCTTGGCGAGGTCTTCCGAGAACTGAAAGCAGGCGCGCGGCGACGCCGAATCCGAATCCACGCTGTAATCCAGCAGCCGGAAGCCCTTTTCATCACGCAGTTTTTCGTACTGGCCGCGGACGTCCGCAACCTCCTTCTGATCGAGCGACAGGCGCAGCGCATCGAGCGCCGGACGCCAGAGTTTGCGCTCGGCCAGTGCGCTGCCCAGCACCGCCAGTGCGTCTGCTTCCTCGCCCGCGTTCGCGGCGCGTTGATAGGCAATGTAGGCCGCCGTGGATGCGCGCTCATGGAAGAAGGTCCGCTCCCGGTTGTCCGAGGGGCGGATCTGGAAGACGGTCTTCGCCAGCCGCAGCCAGTTGCCGCTGTCCTCCGGGGCGACGGCGGCCGTCTGTCCCAGCAGAACCAGCGCGCCGCGCAGGTCGCTGCGCTTGAAGGCCGCATCCGTGTCGGACTTCAACGTCGCCGCCGTCTTGTTGATGATCCCGGCCTCGGTCTTGATCTGGGCCTCGAGCCGGATGGCCGAGTCAGCCAGATCGTCCCGCTTGAACGCCTTGTCGGCGGCGTGCACTGAGCTGAGGCCAAGCGCCAGCGCGGCGCAAACCGAAATGGCGCGAACCAGACCAATCATCATGAAAACTCCCTGCGTGGCGAGCAATGTTCGCCTCGAAATAGACAATGCGCGAATCGTGACGGACTCATGGTCGTACCGATACCGGGTCGAAAGATTCTGCGCGACAGCCGCGCACGGACGGGCGCGCGACGGCGCACCAAGTTATTGACCTGGCAAAGACAAGACTTTAGGTCGGGAGGCCCCAAAGGCAATGCAGGCCCTTGGGTACACCCCGCCGGTTTGTCGGGCGGAAGCGGGAAAAGGTTCGGAAATTTCACCGCCGGGTGGCGGTTTTTTCACGATCGCGGTGGTATGAAGACCGCAACGGTCCCATAGCTCAACTGGATAGAGTAACGGATTTCTACTCCGTGGGTTGCAGGTTCGAATCCTGCTGGGATCGCCAATCT
>Ga0233443_1001617_pt1 | contig 19119 bp, 10 predicted proteins | sample SI_123_September_2_FD_182784 | JGI IMG/M metagenome (GOLD analysis project Ga0233443, IMG submission 182784) | Seawater microbial communities from Saanich Inlet, British Columbia, Canada - SI_123_September2016_200_MG | ecosystem: Environmental > Aquatic > Marine > Inlet | place: Canada: British... | reverse complement strand
CGGACAGCCTCCTAGTATTCAATGAAAAAGCTGTTAATGCATTGGAGAAACAAGTAATGATAAAAAAATTAATAACAAAGCTATTTATTTTTCAGATGTTATTTTCTTTCTGTGCAACTGTTTACGCTGAAATTGATGATTTTGGTTTGTTGGACGGGATTTATTTTGGCGGTGATATCGGTCAATCATCAGGTGACTTTTATCCTAAATATTATAAAGAAAGTATGAGTGTTGCAGGATACAGCTCTTCTTATAGTCATGGTAATCACTATGCCTACAAATTATACGCTGGTAAATCATTAGATGGCTTTACTGGAATTGATATTGAAGGTGGGTATGTCAATCTTGGCGATTTAAATCTAAAAGTTCAGGCTATTCAACCACCAGATGAACAACTGTTTTTGCAGGAAGCCGTAAAGCTTATGCCACTATCGTCTGTTTCTGGTTTTTATTTGTCATCTGTTTTCAAACTTCCTATTACTAGGGCTTTTAATGGCATGATAAAGCTTGGAGCGTTTATATGGGATGGTGAGTCAGAGTTGAAAGGAACCAGTGTCAGCCAAGTTAGGAAAGAAAGTGGAATTGGTCCGTTAATAGGGATCGGCGGAAGTTATCTGATTAATCACCGATTTCGATTCAATGGAAATATTGAAAAATATTCAGTAGGTAACACGAATGAAAATGGATATTTTTTTTACTCAATGGGTGTTAGTTATTTGTATTGATGACGTTTGTTTAAGTTGAATTAAACAGGGGGAATTTAGTGAGATGATTGATGCAACAGGAGAATTATTTATGAAGTTTAACAGATTGGTGGTTTGTGGTTTATTGGTGTTTTTAATGATTGGCTGTGGTTCTGGTTCTGGAGGGTCTAGTTCAGTCGATTTTTCTGATGCAACAAGCCAGGGGAGTTCTGGTTCCAATCCTTCAAAATCTATTTCTGGAACAGCTTCAAAGGGTATTTTAATTGATGCTACAGTGACCATTGTCGAACTGGACTTAGACGGTAATACGCTGAATATTGTTGGTGGGCCAGTCAACACAGATAGTTCTGGTAATTACTCCATTACGCTCAATGAACTTTATGCAAATGGTCCGATCAAAGTCTTGATTGAAGCTAATAGTAATACAGAAATGGTCTGTGATGTGACTTCTGGTTGTCTTGATGATAATAATAAGACTGTTGCTTTTGGTGTTAATTTGTCTGTCACATCTTTGGAAATGACAACTTTGCTATCATCAGTCAATGATGGCGAAAATACTGCACATGTAACGCCTTACACACACATGGCTGCAGAAAGTGTGAAAAATGAGGGAGCATTCAGTGGAGACAATATAAAAAAGGCAAATAGTGCAATAAAAGACCTGATTGGTATTGATCCAGTTAATACTACGCCGATTGATATAACGAAAGATATTTCTGTGAATGCGACTAATGATCAAATTATATACTCAACATTTAATTCAGCGATAGCAAAACAGGCAGTGATACAAAATAAAAAAATAGGTGGCACAGTTAGTCTTCTGGCTGAGTCATTTAAGGGGGGAAGCATAAATGCCTCTTCATCAGGTAGTGAATTTTCATTAGACAGTATTCGTACACAGACAGAGGATCAGTTCAATAATAATCCTAAAATCATACAGAAGATTGCAAGTAGTAGTACAGGAGACTTAGCAGGTCAGTTTTCAACTGATATTAATACTATAAAACAAAAAGTTGCGAATAATGTAGGTGGCGTGGTCACTCCTATTGGGGTCGTTGAATCGGATAGTGATATTGAGAATGCCAAAGCAATGTTGTCAACAGCACGTAGTTTTGGGTTTAATATTCAGGAACTTGGTAAAGGTACCAATTCACCTGTTCGACAATTTTCAGAGCAGATTCAGTCCACAAGTACCTTGGCAGAATCACTTCAGTCAGATGCATCATCTTGTCTAAATAATTTTCCAAACACAATTAAAGGGTTTATAGATTCGAATAAAGGTTCGGAGTTATTACCCGCTAATGGTAACTATAGTGTTAAAACCAATACTTTTGACGGTAGCATACAGATAAGTGGTGACAATAATCAGCGTACCATGACCATTGATGGAATCAATACAAGTTGTGTCGTCAATATAACATTAAAATTTCCAGTGCCAATTATTTCATCAAATATATTGAAATCACTGATTTCAGGAACGATTAAATACGAAAAAGGCAATAAATCCATCTTGCTGACAATCAATGATGGTAGTTTTGAATTGGTCAGTGACCAGTCTCTGAATTTGGCTAAAAGTCCTTCATTCGATGCGGATGAGTTATCATTTGAGATGGCATTTGTTGACAGTAGTTTAAAGTGGGATATTTATTTAGCCTTTGAAAAGGATCTATCGGTCTTTTTGAGGAATAGATCTGATAATATAAAAGGTACTTATACGGTTGACAATATTAATAAAAAACTTGTAGCTCATTTTCCAAAATATTTTGAATACCGCAATTATCCTCCCTTCTTTTTTTCTTCACCCATGACAATAACCATGGATTTTCCAAATAATACAATCAAGAAAAATGATATTGTCAATACACGAATAGAGATGCCTGGTTTTTCGTATGATTCATCAGGAACGCCCGCGTTGTCCGAAGTAACGAACTTAGAATTGATTAAGAATTTCTCAGACATAAAAACAGCGAATATTCATTTTAATGGAACGGTTGAGCAATCGGGTTCTGATTTTATTAATCCTGCGAAATTTGAGGGGGCATTTGAGTTTTCCACGGTACAATGTCCTACCTGTACTAAAGCACAATTAAATGTTGTGACTGGCAGTGCAGTATTCAATTTGGCAAAGTTCTCATTGTCAGGAAAGCTGAGCAATAATACCAACAGTATTGATGCTGCTATCACAATAGGTTTGCTGAATCCCGAGAGTTATGATGGGCGGGGAAATAAATCTGGGCAAGTCAATTTAGCGGTCAGTTTTAATGTGTCATTGGAAAACAGACCAAATACAGTGGTCTCTTTCAGTACACTCTATGCAATACAGCCCTCAAGTGACAAGGTCGAAACAACACCTGATAGTGTCACCGTGTCAGATGTGATTTTGACATTGTCTCAAAATGGTCAGTCTCTTGAAATCAAAGGTGATGGTCTTAAAGCCATTGGTGATTTTGCTCAGCAAAATTTTACAATCAGCAATGTGATTAATGCTGATCAATGTGTTTTTTTCAATAATTCCTCAGGTGATTTTTGTCGTGACGCAAATCAAAAAATTATTGGCAATTCTGTATCAGATATTATACAGGGAGTTTTGAAATTCACAGGAAATAACTCGGTAATGGTATTGAAGCAGGATCAAAGAACAGGAAAACGGGTTATTGTTGGTGATATTAAAACTTTGGATGATAAAACAGTGGCAAATATTAGCGAACAGGGCGACTTCATTAAAGTGACTTTTACTGACGGTACCTTTGAAAGCCTTTTTTAAAAAATTAGATTGTAAACCAGCTATGATCAGGAGAATTGTATGTGTTTGAATAAATTATGGGTTTGTTGTCTGATGGCGACAATATTGGTTGGGTGTGGTTCTGGAAGTACTGGAGGTTCATCTGATTCATCAAATGGTTCTGGTAACTCTCCTGTGTCTACACAAACAGTATCTGGCGTGGCATCCAAGGGTATTTTAATGGGGGCTGTTGTTACAATTGTCGAGCTTGACAGTAGTGGAAATGTGTTGAGAACCGTTGCTGGCCCTGTTGATACCGATGCACAAGGTGCTTATTCAGTCATTCTTAATAATAGTTATGGTGGTGGTCCCATCAAAATTTTGGTTGAATCTGATGGTGATACTGAAATGATCTGTGATGTGACATCTGGATGCCTGGATGACAGTAATAATTCAATTGCATTTGGTGAGAAGTTTAAATTGCCGACATTGACTTTAAGCACATTATTGTCTAATGCCAATGATGGAATTAATACGGTGCATGTAACACCTTATACTCACATGGCGGCAGAGCGCATACGTAATACGGGTGACTTTTCACGTAACAGTATAAAAGTAGCCAATAGTGCGATAAAGGACTTGATCGGTATTAATCCCGTGACAACCAAGCCGTTGGATACAACCAAAACAATACCTACAAATGCAACTGATGCACAAATTGTCTATGCTGCATTTAATTCTGCCGTCGCAAAACAGGGCGTTTTGAATACTAAAACTGTCAATGGTGCAGTGAATTTATTGGCTGAGACTTTCAGAAACGGGACAATAACATCGACCATACCTGAGTCAGGAAATATCTTTTCTCTCAGTCTCTTGAAAGCACAAGTTGAAGATCAATTCAATAATAACTCCAATATCACGGCAATAAAAAATACAGGGCTGACCAGTCATTTTATTAGTATAACTAATACCATGCGACAAAAAATTAACTTAGCAAAAGATACAAATGGGGTGGTTACACCCATTGGAGTGGTTGAGTCAGATAGTGATATTGAAAATGCCAAGACCATGTTGGCGACTGCCAGAGAATTTGGTTATAACATTCGTGAATTGGGGAAGGGCTTGACGTCACCAGCACAACAATTTGCTGATGAGCTAAAAGTATCGACTGACTTGGCAAAATTGGTTCAAACAGATGCCACAGAATGTGTGAAAACTTTTCCAAATACCATTAAAGGGTTTATTGATGCCAATAAAGGAACGGCAACGTTGCCTCCCAATGGTAATTATACCATCAGTACCAATACTTTTGAGGGTACGGCAGTTGTTAGTGGTGATAATGATGAGCGTGATATTGATGTTGATGGCGTTAACGGTAATTGTCGTTTTGGCATTACGGCTACATCACCCTTAATTAATGGGACTGACGCTAGGTTGATAATGGATATTTATGGTATTGTCACTCATGAAAAGGACAATAAGAAAACAACTCTGAATATAAATCCAACTGAATCTGGACTTGTATTGGTCAGTGATGGAATATTAAAATTGGTGAAACATCCATCATTTGATAGTGATAATCTGGCTTTTTCAATGAGTTTTAATCATGCTGAGCTGGGTGATGTCAAACTGGATTTTGGTAGAAACAAAGTGGTGACATCTAATTTGTCAGGTAATGGCAATGCAGGAAATTCTGAAAACCCCAGAGGAACTTATACGGTTGATAAAAGTAATAATACGATTGTGGCAACATTACCTGCCGAAAATCTGAAAATTACAGCCGTGTTCAATGGTAAGGAAATTAAAAAGGGGGATAGTATTAATATTGCTGTCGAGGTGCTGAATATCATGTCAACGGCATCGATAACCGTTGATGGTGATGTTTCTGATTGGAGTAGTGTCTCTGTGGCTACAAATGATCCAGCGAATGATCATAGTGGTAGCGATGCTACTGATATATTGTCGTTCAAAATGGCTTTTGATGGGGGAAAACTGGTAACTTTACTTGAAACTCAAGGTAATATTGCTTTTCCTCATACTACGGGGAAAGTTTCAAGTTATGAAGAATATATAACATTGTATAATGGAAAAGCTTGTAGCAATTTTGGTGGCTCTGTCAGTTTTTCCAATAGAACAAATTTATCCAATGTGACAAGTAATTCAGTTTTTATTTTTCCATCATCGACCAGTGCGAGCGTTTCGGTTGCGACACAATCTCGGTTTTTGGAAGCAAGTTTCAGTCCTGCACTGGATTCACAAATAAAAAGTATTAAACTGTCAAATTTGTCGGTAAATTCACAAGATGATAATGGAAATAATTACGAAAGCCATGATGGTTTGTTCGGTAACAGCCCATGTTTTGCACTGGAGGATTTTAACAACAATGAGCCATCTGTGACCTTGACAGAAGTGGTCAATAAGGAGTTTATCCAAAATTTTTCTGACCTCAAGACGGCAAACTTTTCCTACGATGGCACTATCGAGCAGTCAGGAAGTGGTTTTTCCAATCCGATTTCATTCGAGGGTTTCTTTGAATTTGAGTTGGTGAAATGTTCAGTCTGTTCTACTGATTCAAAGAATTCTGCAACGGGTACAGCTATCTATAATCCTTCTTTTATAGAGCTTTTTGGTAAAATTTCCAACAATACGAATTCTACCAATATTAGTATCTATGCGGAGTTAACGGATGCAAATCAATTTAATCCCAGAGGAAGTGAATTTGGAAACGGTATTCTGAATATTAACTTTAATGCTTCGTTGGGAGAAAAGCCTGATGCAAGAGTAGGTTTTACTGCTTTATTTAGTATTGATCCTGATGTGGGTATCGTTCCTGATGTGGGTATCGTTGATAATGTGACTTTTTTTGTTCTTGACTTAAAATTATCTCATGATAAACAAGAGATAATATTATCTGTCGATTACCTAGAGGTTCTGGTGCTTTGGCGAAAAAATCAACGATTGACTGGTGTTTTAAACCCCGCCACAGGTAAAAACTGTTTTAATTTTTACAGTAATTTTGGCTTTGGTTCTTCATTTCACAATACCTCTTGCCGTGATGCAAGTGGTAATTCGATCGGCAATAATGCCGCCAAAATTCTCACTGGCAACTTGAAATTCATAGGCAGTAATTCTGTTATGACTCTCAGTATTGATGATTCGACAGGTAAAAATTTACTAACAGGTGATATTAAAACAAAAGATGGTGTAAAAGTGGCTGATATTACTGAGTTGGAAGATTTTATCAAAATTTCATTTAGCGATGGTACATTTGAAAGTCTGTTCTAGTTTCCTGATGTTGAGTAAGGGTTTACTTCAATGGTAGACCCTGTTTTTTTGATTATTTACAAATATGAATGTTCTACAAAGATTTTATTTTATTATTTTACTGTGTTATCCAACGATTGTTTATTCTAATGATCTACAAATTTTCACTGATATTAGTTCATTAACCTACAGCGGTTCTGTCCCTATTAAAGCCTACACAGATGACTGGAAAACAGAAGACTTTCAACAGAGTGACTTTGCGTTCAGTTTTAATCAGGCAACAGTTGGTGTCAAGTACAAAAACTGGTCATTAGCTTGGTTGTCCCGATATGATTACTGGCTTGAGTTTTCAGAAGATACCGCTGAACTTTATTATAAAACACAAAATGACCAAGATCTTGATGCCAATCGACAATATCAGCTGAGTCTGGAAATAGGGCATCAGATTAGTCAAGGTTGGCGAGCTTCTTATGAATGGTTTTTCAATAAGAATAATTCTTTGACTATGGCTATTTCTTGGTTGAAGGCAAACTGGTTGATTGATGGAAAAATAAATGGTCAAGCAGTAGCAACAAATATCAACGATTATGGTTTTGATCTGGCTGTTGATTATCTATATTCCGAAGACCGTTTATTTGATCGTGTTAATTATACAGAGCCTGAAGGGCATGGTTTTGCCGTTGATATTGGTTTGAACTATGCAGTGACAAACCGCTGGTCAATTAATTTATTTATAAAAGATGCTTTTGCTGAAATTCAATGGAAAAATGCACCTCAAACCATTGCAGATGCAACCACCAATGTCAGTATTAGAAACTTAGATGGTTCCTTGAATGTAAGGCCGATTATTCAAGGTGTTGAACAACATAATAATTTCAAACAAAAACTTTCTTCAAAAATTCATTTTTTAAATGTATTTTCATTCAATAAAAACTATCACATATTGTATGTGGCAGATAGAATTGCAGATCATTTATTTCAGCAGGTTGGTATTCGATACCAAAAGTATGGAATAAAATTGGATTCATTATTGCTGATTAGGCAAAAAGCGGTGACTTTGGCGTTGCAACATGATGTTGTTGATTTTAGCTTGACAGCAGACAGCGTGGATCTCAATAAAGCTAGATTTTTATTTATCAACTTTGGCATTAAACTATCGTTTTGATCCAATTTTTGTTTTCATCTCGTATATATGTTACGAAATAACTTAGATAAATTGAGCTCAAATACAATCTTAAGATAAAATGGAAGCTGCCTAAATTATTTCATGTGAGTTGCCTCATAATAAAGTGATTTTTGTTTGTTCTCCTTAAGTTAGGTTTTTCAGATACTATTCCAATTATTTTTTAAATTCATGTTTTGATTTATTGGTAACCAATAGTTATTTTTAAATAACTGATTATTATTGATTGTTCAATTAATATTTAATCATGAATTATGAAGATAGCAGGCAACAGGTAAAAAATGAGTTTTCTAAACGCTTTAAATTGGCATTAAAGAATCTAGGCGTTTCAGAAAATGAACAAAAAAGGCTGGGAAAATTATTTGGCGTGTCGGGGCAGGCGGTAAAAAAATGGATTGATGGTCAAGCGATGCCGTCAACCTCAAGAATTCCTGAAATTGCAAGAATTTTAGGTGTGCAATGTTCATGGTTACAATATGGTTTTGATAAACAGGGCATGACTAGCCATGAAACTCGAGCTGAATATGAAGTGTTATCTGATGACGAGAGAAAAGTTATCTACAAATTCAGGCAATTATCTTCACAACAAGCCAGTGCAATTGAGACACTTATCGAATTATTTTTGAGAAAAAATAATTTATAGCTTGAATAGTTATATCATTTTATCTAAAAAAATAGACAAAATGACTCCTAAGTTTCTGGATCAATATTATTTTTCATGCTTTCTTTAGCGCTTAGGCACATGAATCGGTGAATTTGATGTTGTGATCTGATTTTTCGTCGATTGCCTCTGGGTTTGAGTTGATTGTCTTGTTTGTCATTTAAGACCCGTGCTTTGACACGATCATTCCATTGATAATCGAGTATTTTCTGAATTTTTTCCTGTAGTTTTGGGTCGCTGATGGGGCAACTGACTTCAACGCGGTGATCCATGTTTCGGGTCATTAAATCTGCTGATGAAATATAGTATTTGGGTTTGTTTTTGTTGTGAAAAATGTACACTCTGGCATGTTCTAAATAGCGGTCAACAATGCTGATGGCTTCTATATTATCACTGATGCCAGGTATGCTAGGTACAATGGAGCACATGCCTCGAATAATTAGACGGATTGAAACACCCGCCTGACTAGCTTCGTATAGTTTGTCTACGATGGTTTTATCGACTAAGTTATTACATTTAATGGTGATTCTGGCTGTTTTTCTTTTGCTGGCATAATTAATTTCGTTGTCGATTAATGCGGTGATGCTTGTTCTGTTGTCGTAGGGAGAGACCAGTAATTTTTTAAAGGTGTGTCGATGGTGAGTGTATTTAATGAAGTCAAAAACTTTTTCAACTTCTTTGCCAATTTCCTGGTCATACGTTAATAAGCTAAAATCAGTATAAATTCGTGCTGTTTTTTCGTGAAAATTGCCTGTGCCAATGTGTGAGTAATATTTATAGGTATTGCCTTCTTGGCGTTTTATGACAATGAGTTTTGAGTGGACTTTTAATCCAGGAATACCAAAAATAACTTGTACTCCTGCTTCTGTTAGGCGCTGAGCCCAGCCAATATTTGCTTGTTCATCAAATCTGGCTTGTAGTTCCACAACCGTTGTTACTTCTTTGCCATTTCTAACCGCATTGATCAAAGACTCAATGACTTTAGATTTAGAGGCAACTCGGTATAAATTGATTTTTATACTGCGGACAGTTGGGTCAATGGCGGCTGTTCGTAGTAATTTGATGATGTAGGAAAATGAATTGTAAGGATAATAAAGTAAGCAGTCTTGGTGGCTGATACAATTAAAAATATTACCCGTGGTTTCAAGTTCAGGGACAGGAATTAACGGCAACTCTTTTAATTCCAAATAGCTGGGGCCTAAATTGGGAAAGCTCATGAAATCTTTAGAGTTATGATAACGTCCGCCAGGAATTAAGTTGTCACTGTGTTTGAATCCCAGTTTTTTTGTCATGAAATCCAGCATTTTTTGTGGCATATTGCTGTCATAGATCATTCTAACAGGAATACCAAAGCTGCGTTTTTTTAAACTGGTGGTCATTTTGTCAAGTAATGATTTGGTGATTGTTTCACCCAGTTCTAATTCAGCATCTCGGGTTATTTTAATGGTAAAAGCATGAACTTCATCAATCGGAATACTGCCAATAAAGACATCTTCTAGACAGTAACGGATGACATTGTCGAGCACAATTAAAACTTTGTTGTGTTTTCTATTTTTAGGTGGAATTAAGATAAAACGATCCAATCTATTGGTTGGGATTTCAAGGATGGCATAACGTTGTGCATCATTGTGGCAAGCTTGAATTGCCAGATAGATTGAGCCTTCTTTTAAATGGGGGAGGGGTGATTTATCATCCAAAAAAACCAAAGAAAGTTCGGGTAATATTTTTTCATGAAAGTATTGCTTTACATAAAGCCCTTGTTTGTCTGTTAGTTGTCTTTCATTGACTAAATAAATGTGACGGCGTCGTAATTCTGTGAGAATCGAAGAGAGTGTTTTTTCAAATGTTTTTCGTTGCTTGAGGACGTTTCGGGTTATTTTTTCAAGCAGTTGTTTGGAATATTCGCTTTGTTTGGCACCAGAAAATAAAATGAGCCGTTTGACATCAGCCACTCGAACACGAAAAAATTCATCTGAATTGTTGGAAAAAATTCCAAGATAACGAATGCGTTGAATAATGGGGACACTGGGGTCTTCTGCTTCTTGTAACACTCTTTGGTTAAAAGAAAGCCAGCTTAATTCCTTGGGGATGACAGGGAAATCATCAGGTGATTCTTTTGGCATGACACTTCCTATGAAATTTATTATTTTTATCGATTGAAAATGTTGATTTATCTCTAATTATATGTCACAGACCACAATAAGTGTGGAGTTCATCACATTAATTATTAATTTATTGTGTCATACTTTTTTCATGGAACGGATAACTTGATTCTAAACCCTCCCGTTTGCTTCCCCCAGCTGGAATCATTTTAGTTCATTCCAATTTTTCAAACCGAATGGTTATTTAAGACTGTTCGGTTTTTTTATGTTTAAAATATTAATGATGGTGTCTAATTGTTTGTCATGTTTGATTAAGTTGAAAATTTCGTTTGCTTCTTCATAGGTTGGAGAGAGCCATTTTAACCAGAGTTTGATACGTCCAGTTACCTTTTTAGGAACAACGCCTTGTTGCACCAATAATTGAAAATAGTTTTCCAGCAGAGGTTGTACTTGATTCCATTGCATCGGGGTATATTGATTTTTTTGTTGTAGCGACTTGATTTGTAAAGCCAGGTCAGGACAACAAAAAGCACCTCGACCTAGCATGATATGATCACATTCACAAATTGTGATGCATTTTAGATAATCTTCAATATTCCATATTTCACCATTGGCAATGATGTCAATGTTTACATTTTGTTTGATGCGTGCAATATATTCCCAGTGAGCAGGCGGTCTGTAGCCTTCAATTTTTGTGCGGGCATGAACGGTGATTCGACTGGCTCCAGCTGATTCAATCGCTTGGGCATTTTCAATGGCAAGACTTTTATCTTCATAACCCAGCCTCATTTTTGCGGTTAAATCGACAGATGATGGTAGGGCTTGCCTAATTGTTTGAATAATTTTATAAATTGTTTCAGGATATTTTAGCAGGTTTGCGCCACCATGATGTCGATTCACTGTTTTGGCAGGGCAACCAAAATTAATGTCAATGCCAAGACAGCCTAATTGTGAGGCTCGAAAGGCATTTTCGGCTAGTAATTCAGGGTCACTGCCTAACAACTGTAAATAAACGGGGTGTCCCGTGAGTGTTTTGCCACATAGGTTTGGGTTGTCGAGATAATGATGGGGATTCAGTTCAGGAGAGCAGCGGTAAAAGGCAAATTTTGATTGAACAGCGGTGGTAATTCTTAAAAATTCTGTAACGCATTGGTCGTATCCTCCTAACTGTGCAAAAATTTGGCGTATAAAATAATCAGTTAAGCCATCCATTGGCGCTAGAAGGATTGTTTTCATATTAAAAATTAATGTAGGGCTTTCAATATATTTAATATGTCCTCAGATTTTTGTTTTTGTAATTGTCTTTTCCACAGTTTAATGGCTTTATCGGTTTTTCCCGACTTTAAGTATTGCCTGCCCAAGTAATAACTGTAACCTGCTTCTTTGGGTGAAAGTTTATAGGCATTAAGAAAGTTTTTGGTTGATTCTTTATGTTTTCCTGCATAGTTATAAATGCGTCCTAGTAAATAATAGGCTGCAGGATGTTTTTGTTGTTTGCTGAAATAAATAAGTTTTTTGTAAGCGTGTGAAAAATGTCCTTTTTTAAAGTCATTGGCACTCTGGCTGAGTATTTCATTTAGTGGTGATTTTTTAGAATTTTTAAATGTGCCATTAAAGCGTCTATAACCTAATTTTTTGTATTGATAGGGTGCTGATTCTTTTTTTAAGCAACGACTATTTTTGTAGTTGCCTGCAATTTTGTCAGATATTTTGAAAAAACTGGTGCTTCCCCAATAATTGTCTTTTAAATTAAGCGCTTCATTGCTTTTGTTGCTGATTAAAATGTTCAGAAAATTATTAGAATAAATTGCATTGTGCTTTATTTGGGGGAATGCATTTTTTATGGTAATACCTGACAGACGATTAAAGGTAATGGTGTTGTTTGTTATGATGGGGTTGGATTCACGGATAATAATGGCAGATTTGCTGTTGTGATTGATTTGGTTGTATTTAATCTGAATATTTTTTGAATTCAATAGGCGTAATGCTGTTTCATTATTTTCTAAAAAACTATGCTGGATTGAAATATTGGAATAATAGGTAACCAATGCATTTTTAGCATGAGTAATCTGGCAGTGATGAAAGCTATTTTTTTGTTTGCTATTGTCAAATAATAATCCCAGCCATTGTTGTTGACGAATATTTTTATTAAAAATAATTGGATTACGTTTGCTTCCAATTGCGGATAAACGTCCTTTTATGGTTAAGCCAGATTGCTCTGAAAATAAAATCTCGGTACCTGCTTCAATGGTTAAATGGGCGTTTTTGTGGATTAAGATAGATTTTTCAATGATATAAGGTGAGGCTGCTTGATACCAAGTGGTATCTTCTGAAATATCATTGGAAACTGGAGTCGGCCCACCTGTGACGGGGTGACCTTTTATCTTAGAAGAAAATAAGCTGGTGTTTCCAGCGGTATCCAGTGTCCTGAGTTTGTAGTAATAATCTTTCTGATTCTTTAATTTGGGATCAATGTAATGGTTTTTCTCTATTTGTTTGATTTTTTTATAGCCAGTTAAGGGCGATTGACTGCGCCATATTTCATATGCGGTCAGGTCATCTTCAGTATTTTCCTGCCATTTGAGACTGATTTGCTTGTTTTGGTTCAAAATGGTCATGTTTTGTGGGGGGGAGGGGGGAATGGTGTCAAAAATAACGGGTGAAGAAAAATCTATCCACTGATTTTTAATACCTGCCAAATTGCCTAGATAAGCAACTATTGTGGCATTTTTGACATTGTCATCGGGTAAAATCTGATAACGCCCCTGATAAATTCCAGGTTCTATTTCAGTCATGGGTAGGGCTGTTTTGTATGTGCCAATATCAAATGATGCCGTTTGGTTTTTATCACCCTGCATAAATATTTCCAGAGTATCACCTGCTTTTTTAGGTGAATTAATGGCATTGTGCACAAAAAAGGAAATTTTAGGGGGTTTGATGACATTCTTTATTTCCAAATTAGGAATGGTTTTGATGATGTCTCTTGCCATTTCGTCTGCCACTCGATAACTGATGGATTCTCGTACATTCATGACGTTACTGATGATGGTGGTGACCGCACCAATCGGTGATAAAGGCAAAGAACCATCAACACTTCGTGCCGTTTGCTTGCCTGACCACAGCAGTTTGCCATCAGACAAACGAATAAATTTGAGTGAGGCCCCCACTGAGACAGATGAGGCAAGTAAGGCAAATGATTTTGAATAGGAGGTCACTTCTCCCATGATGATGGCATCCACTTTAAGAATTCTTGCGAGTTTTTTAAGTGGGGTTTGATTTAATTTATTATTGAGTAAATAGTTTTGTTTTAGTTTGGCGTCAATGATGGTGAGTTCGGTATCAATATAGCCTAAAGAGCTGAAATGGTTGTAGATGGCTCGTCGAACAACGGTGCTGGCTTCTGTGTTGTCTGTTTTGTTGAGAAAAGGGAGTACCGCAACCAGATGAGGACGTTTTTCTGGTTTGTTTTTAAACTCAGGGTCAAGAGTAAATTCAGGATCAAGAAAGCTAAAGCCTGAATCTGCTTTAGCGGTCATCATGAAACCCAATGATAATAGCATGATAGCAAGTAGTGGTGTCTTCTTTAAGTATCGGAAAAACAAGGTTTGTATCCTATATATTTATTTAAACATGGATGCACACAGATAAACACGGATAACATTTCAAAGTATCGGACAACAAAGTTATTTTAAAAATAGGTGTTTTATTTTTGCCATGAAAGGCATGAAGATCTTGAAGTTTTTTCTTCATTGTCTCATGGTAAAAAATAGGCAGTCTTCGAGTATTTTAACTGAGTATCTGTGTTTATCTGTGTGCATCGGTGGTTCTTAAAAGATTTTATAGCGCAATGGCATAAGTTAGGGGAAGCAAAATAAATAAATGTCCAAATTGCGCAGGATTTTTGTTCGCCTTTGAGGCGCAAAAAATAGGCGTATAGTCGAACTACACAACTATTTTTGCAACAAAAAAGGCGGACAAAAAAACAAGTAAATTGGATATTTATTTATTGCGCATCCCCTTATCATTGAAGCGGATAAACCGCTTAATTCAGCTTTATACTATCTTTTGAATTCGTTAATATCAAAAGACTCGGACTCAAATAGTTCAATATTGTCATTTGAGTGTATTTTTTTGTGTTCGTTAATTTTTTCGGTAATTTGTTGTTCCATGTTTTTCATGTTCTGGTCTGGAATAAGAGTAATCGCTTGTTGTGTCGCCGACAATAATGAGTTGAGTGTTTCAATGGATGCTTGTTGTTGAACGTCAATTTGTTGTAATTCATTTTTTATGTGAGTGTTAAAGTGTTGGGAAGCTTCTGTCACTTTTAAATAACATAATGTCGCCGTGGGAAATTGTTGCTGACAATTTTTGATGAGTTGAAAACTTGAAAGCAGATTATTATTCTGAATATTATGGTTTATTTCAATCAGACGTTTTTTAACTTCTTTATATTGATTCCATTGGTTTAAGGTTTTTTTGTATTTAGGGTGTGTTTTTGCAACTGTCATGTGAGATTCAATCCATTCAATGAATTGTTTGGCTTCTTTGTATTGTTTTTTACTGAGTTGAGACTCAATATGTTGTGAGAAAATATTGATCAGTTGATTTTCAGTGGTTAACAATAAATCTTGTGAGTTAATGCTTGATTTGCAGTGTTCTAAGGTGTTTTGAAAGAGTTTTAAGGCTTTTTCTGTTTGGCCTGTTTGCCATAAGGTTTTTCCGTAATGAAATTCGGCGACGGCCAGTTGACTGCTAATTTTTTGTCGAGTTGTTGCTTCAATATCAGGGTATTTATCTAAAATTCCATTCAACTTTTTAGTGGCTGCATGATATTTTTTGTTTTTTAATAATTTATTAGCTGATTTCAATTGAGCCTGATAAGCTGGAGAGAGGATGTGTAATGGGTCTAATACAAAAAAAGTGGCTAAGCCAATGACTAATAATATAATAACAATATAAGATGATGGGGATTGTTTTGTTTTTGGTTGTTCTGAAATTGAATGCAGTGTTGGTTCTCGATGGCTTATTTTTTTCTCAATTTTATTATCTTCACCGTCAAGAAAGTGTATGTCAGTTTTACCAATTTGGATGAAATCACCTGGATTAATAATGGCTTGATTTGTTTTTTTACTATTAACGTGGAGAGTTCCAGATGATTTTGGGGCGACTTTGACGGTATATTCATCTTTAACACGGTTAATGACTAAATGTTTTCTGGAAACCGTCAAATCTTTTAATGCGATGGTGTTATCAAGGCCTCGGCCAATACTGAGCTCAGACTCAATGATGACGTGACGGGTATGATTGCCATTGTCTTCAGTAATATCCAGAATTCGAGTTTTTTCTTTGGTGGGTAATCCTGCAAAGAACATCGTTTGTTCATCGTGAATATCTATTTCTTCTTCGGATTGAGAATCTTTTACAATGGGCGATAATTCTCTGTCATCGACAGAGTCAATATTAATTGTTCCTAGGCCATTTTCTTTCGAGGGAGTGTCTAATGCGACTAACGTGGCCGAAAAAGAACCTATAGTGACAGTTTCTCCTACATTGAGAGGATGTTTTTCGGTGATATTGGTGTCACCAATTTGTATGCCTTGTTGATTATTTAGGGAGCTAATATAGACCTGATTTTTAGTGACTTCAATTTGGGCATGAGCTCTGGATAGACGGGTGTCTTGTAATTGGATTTCACAGTTATTTGCACGACCGATGAGCTGACTTTTCTCTGTTAATTGAAATTCTTTGGGTTTTTGAGTTTTATCATTGTTGTCTGAAATAGATAAAACATAGTGCTGTTGCGCAAAAGTTGTCATGGTTTTTTAACCTAAGTATCACAGAGTATAATCAAATCAGGAAAAATGGTGTTTACCTCAGTAGGTGAACATAACTATAGAATAACACAGGAACTAGAATCTAGCTGTTTGATTTAAGATAATTGATAATATCGCTCCCTGGAATTGGTCGACTGAAATAATAACCTTTGAGAAAATAAAAATGATAGTATTCTGCAATATCGAGTAGGTCTTTGGTTTCAATGCCTTCAGTGACAACTCTAATTCTTCTATCTAGGATTTCACTGATAAAATCAATAATTTGAGGTTCGGCTTCTGGATGATTAAATAAAAACTGATGGTGTAATTTGATGCTGTCTATGGGAAGTTTGTCAATTGATAATATAGGGCTGTGCGATAATGTGAATCCATCAATAGCAATCCTAAATCCAATGTCTTTTAGTTGCTGAATTTGATGGATTAATGTTTTATTTGTTTGATCAAAAAATTCAGCTTTGATGTCAATTTCAATGTTTTCTGGATTAATTTTCCATAAATCTAAAGAGTTACTTAAATTATTGGCTAATTCAGGTATTGTCAGTGTTTTTAAGGAAGGGTTTAAGGTGACCGAACAACCTTTTAAATTATGTTTATGCCATTGCTTTATTGACATTAGCACCATATCAAAGACCCATTGGTCTAATTTGTGAATAAACTGAAATTGTTCTGCAACGGGAATGAATGTACGTGGTGGAATGGCTCCATATTTTGGATGATCCCATCGGACATAAGCCTCAAGTGATGCCGTTTGTTGTGTTTTTGTGTTGATGACGGGCTGGAAATAAACTTTGTATTCTTCATGAGTTAATGCCAGTTCAAATTGTTCAGGATAATTGGTCAAAATGCCATAAAGTTTGATGGTTTCTGAGCTGGCATCTGTTTCTATCTCTGACTTGGTATTACTGACAACTCGGTTTCTACCTTGTTCTTTGGCTTTGTAAAGTGCTTCATCTGCCGCTTCAAGTAAATGTGCTGCAGGAATATCTTGCTGTGGTGTGATTTGTGATACGCCAATACTGATTGAAACCCATTGACTGGTTTGTTGATTGGCTGTTTTTATTTTTTGATCTTGTACTGCTTCTCTCATTTTTTCAGCAACTATCAATGCCCCGTCCAAATCACTGTTGGGTAATAAGGCCACAAATTCTTCTCCTCCATAGCGAGCAACCAAATCAGAGGGACGATGAATGGTGTTTCTTAGTGTGGAGGCAACTTGTTTTAAGCACTGGTCACCTTGAGGATGACCAAACGTGTCGTTATAGGGCTTGAAAAAATCAATATCAATTAAAATTAAAGCGATGGATGAATTTTCTCTAATGGAGCGGCGCCATTCCGCTTCTAATTTTTCATCAAAATGACGTCGATTGGCAATACGAGTCAGGCCATCAATTAAGGCGAGTTCTCGCAGTGTCTGATTGGCTTGTATTAATTCTTTGGTTCGTTCTTTAACAGTTTCTTCTAATTTATTGCGTTGGTTTTCCAGTTCCTCTTCAATGGTTTTACGATCTGTGATGTCCATGTGGGAACCAACAATTCGATAAGGATTACCATCACTATTTTTGGCAATAACGCCTCTGGCTTCCATCCAGCGATATTTATGTGCTTTGTTGATTAAACGATATTCCACTAAGAATCGTTTGGTATGGCCATTGATATATTCATTGAGTGCATTGTTAAACAGGTTGCGATCATCAGGGTGAATTAAATTCATCCAGGATGAAAAGTTGGCTTCAACTTCGCCTTCGATAAAACCCAGCATTTCTAACCATCGAGTAGAAAAATAGAGCGTGTCTTCTTGTATGTTCCAATCCCAAATACCTTCAATGGTTGCTTGCATGACCAGTTGGAAACGTTCTTCGCTTTCCTGTAGTTTTTCCTGACTTGTTTCAAGTTGTAAATGATGTTGCTGGATACTACTGATTAATTGCTCATTTTTTAAGCCCAGTTGCTCATTGGATTGTTGCATTTCCTGGGTTTGAGTATCGGCAGAAATTAAATCATATTGTTCTTCGATGGCTTCATCCATCATTGCTGTTAATTTGTTGAGGTAGCTTTTAATTTGTTGAGGTAGCTTTGTTTTTTGTCTCGGACGACATATTGACTGGCCCCTTTTTTTATGGCAATAACTGCTTGTTTTTCATTCAATGTATCAGTGAACAAGATAACGGCACAATTCCAATAGGTATCATCTTGAATGTATTGTAATACTTTCATTCCATCAAGGTCAGACATATCTGTATTGAGTAATACGCACCCAGGGTGTTCCTGATCATATAGAGAAATAGTTTCTCTGCCACTATTGGCTTCAAAAATTGACCATTGCTGGAATTTATCTGATTTGAGTTTTTTGATGTATTTTTTTCTTATTTCAGGATCAGGGTCGGCTAATAAGACTTTAACTGATAATTCAGGTTCATCTAAATAATCATCATATTCATCGAATGTCATTTGGTTTCCAAGATTGAATGGTCGTTTTACATTTTAGTCTTTAATTGGCATTTTTTAAACCCAAAGGCAGTGTTTTTAGATACTCTGTTAAATTGCAAAGCAATTTAACCTAATTTTATTAATTTTTAATAAAAAATATTTATGACAATACCCTGTATTGCATAATATAATTATATACTAATCTTTATTGCATAAATATTT
>Ga0233443_1001612_pt1 | contig 19219 bp, 23 predicted proteins | sample SI_123_September_2_FD_182784 | JGI IMG/M metagenome (GOLD analysis project Ga0233443, IMG submission 182784) | Seawater microbial communities from Saanich Inlet, British Columbia, Canada - SI_123_September2016_200_MG | ecosystem: Environmental > Aquatic > Marine > Inlet | place: Canada: British... | reverse complement strand
ATGATATGGGTAAACGAAAAATTGATGTTGATGGAAATTTCTATATTTCTGGAGAAGATGCACAAAATATCAAAGAGGGTGAACAAATTAGACTTTTAGGATTAGGAAATATTTTGATTACAAAGCATGGAGAAGAAATGGAAGGAGAGTATGTAAAAGATGGAGACATTAAAAGTGTTCCAAAAATACAGTGGGTTTCACAAAAAGCAGCACATCAAATTAAAATAATTATCCCAAAAATATTATTTGTTGATGAAAAATTTAATGAAGATAGTTTAGAAGAAATGGACGTATACTGTGAACCACATTACTTACAATTAAAAGAAGGAGAAGAAATACAATTTATTAGATTTGGATACTGTAGAAAAGATTCACAAAATCAAGCAATTTTTACACATAAGTGATGAAATATGAAAATAGTCAGAGTAACAGATGGGAATAGTGAAACATACGGTTTTCTTAAAGACAATAAAATAGCCATAAAAAGTGAAATTACAGAATTAACAGGCGTACCAATCCCCATCAATATCAAAGATTTTTTGTTTGATGGATGGTATAATGAAATAAAAAATAAAACACATGAATTAGAGTATAGAGAAGATATTTCAAAATACAAATTATTGGCACCGATTCCAAATCCAAATAAAATAATCTGTTTAGCATTCAATTACATAGATCACGCTAAAGAACAAGGATTGCAAGCACCTGATGATCCAGCATTAGTAATGAAACCAAGAACAGCACTAAATCATACAAAATCAGATATCGTATGTCCAGATTTTGTTACACAGTTAGATTATGAAATTGAATTGGCATTAATTATTGGAAAAGATTGCAAAAATGTTAGCGTAGAGAATGCGTCAGAAATGATTTTTGGCTATATGATTTTCAATGATGTTTCTGCTAGAGACATTCAAAATAAAGACAAACAGTTCACTAGGGGAAAAGGATTTGATTCATTTGCACCATGTGGACCATGGATAACAACAACAGATGAAATACAAAATCCTCAGAATTTAAAAATGACAACAAAAGTCAATGGAGAAATTAGACAAAATTCCTCAACAAGTAATATGTTTATCAAAATTCCAGAAATAATAGCAAAAATTACAAAAGTGATGACATTAGAAAAAGGAGATATAATTTCAACAGGGACGCCAGCAGGCGTAATGCTCAACAAACCAAATGCAGTATATCTAAAAAACGGAGATCAAATTGAAATGGGAATTGAAGGTTTGGGAATGTTAAACAACACAATAAAAGTTGTTAAATCAAATTAAAGATTTTTTCATTAGATTAAATGAAATTTTATACTCTAAAGAATCAAAGGGTTCTAATTCATTTTTAGTTAAAATTTGAATTCGTTCATAATTTTTTTCAAATGCATAATTTTGCAAATAAGATAAAATTTCAAACAAGGTCTCAAATGAGCCTAAAAACAAGGTAACAATCAATGTTTTATCAAGATGTTTGTAATCACCAATTATGGCAACAGAAGTTTTACCATTCAAATTAGATTTTATAATTTTATTTTGGGTGCATAAATCAACTAAAATCTTTTTTGTAGTTTTAATCCATCTCCAGGAATCTACATAAAAAGGAAAAAGATTAGAATCAATTGATTTTACAAATTCAATTTTAAAATTTGAATTTTTTTTAGGAATTAATGAGTAATAATTCCATGTTTGAAATATTTCATAATTTAAGGAATTTGCCATATAAATAGAATTTTTATTTTCAGTATCTATCAACATGTAAGAAAATAATGCATTATTATTTTTTCCAATTAATTCAGCATGGGTTACAAGTTTTGATGCTATCATTTGTCTACGAAAATTTGGATCTATACGAATACCCTCGATCCATATTTGATTTTCAAAATAAAATGCATGGCAAATTCCAATAGGCGATTCTTTTTCAAATAAAAATAAATTTCCTTCCTTTAACCAAGAAGACCAAACTTTATCGATATAATCTCCCCAAGAAAAAGTATGTTTACAAAATTTCATAACTGAATTTTTATCAAAAGAAGTGGCATTCCTAATTTTCATATACAAAAAAATAATAACAATGAACAAATAAAAATTGTCATGGGGAAAATAATTGCAGGGAAAATATCAGAAATTCCTCCTGGAAAAATGATCAAAGTTTCAATTGATGGAAGAGATATTCTAGTTGCAAATATAGATGGAGAATATTGTGCAACAGATGATTCATGTACTCATTCAGGTTCTAGTTTATCTGAAGGTAAATTAGATGGATGTACAATTACATGCGGATGGCATGCAGCAGAATTTGATTGTAAAACAGGGAAATTTCTAAAATTTCCAATGAAATTAAGAAATTTAACATCATACAATGTCACAGTTGAATCAGACAGTGTTTTTGTAGAGATGTAACTATATACTGCCAATTTTTAACAAATTATGTTAATCATGGCAGATGAGGCTCAAAATAAACAGGCAATGAAAGAAGCAATTGATACTTTGAATCTAATTGTATCTACAAATTCAACTCCAAAAACAATTAAAAAATCCGTAACTGATCTGGTCACAGATTTAGTTAAAGAAGAATATTCACTTTCAGTTAGGGCTGCAAACACAATTAGTCTACTTGATGACGTAACACAAGACCCAAACATGCCATCATATGTTAGAACTCAATTATGGCAAGCAGTATCAAAATTAGAAAGTATAAGAGAATAAATTCTTGTTTAAAATAGTATAGATATTGAAATTTGAAGAGTATTTAGAAACACTTCCGAAAAATTTGCTTAGTGGTGAGGATGTTCAATTACCAGAAAAATCACTTAGAGAAATATTCAAATTTTCAAATTTAGGAGAAAATGACATATTTTTTCATCTAGGATGCAATAATGAAAAAGGAATAAAAATTGCAATTAACGAATTTAAAGTAAAAAAAGCTATAGGAATCGATAATAATTTAGAAAAAATTCAAAATGCACAAAAAAATATTGAAGAAAAAAATATGAATGTAAAAGTAATTCATCAAAATATTGAAGAATCAGACATATCAGATGCAACCGTAATATTATTTTGGTTTACAGATGAAAATATCATTAAAAAAATGATTAAAAAATTTGAGAAACTGAAACCAGAAACTAAAATAATTACAATATGGGGACCACTTCCAAATTGCCTTCCAGATAAAATAAATTTTCCATATATAATTAACAAAGTGCCATTCAAAAAAGCAGAAAATTTACAGGCACAGTTGTTAGCAGTTTTTGGTGTAAAATGTATAGATTTTGTTACTGCATGGGAATTTGCAGAAAGATACACCAAATCAATTTCAGGTTCAGAAGTTAAAAATGACAGATTTCTTACAATCATACAGACATTAATTATTTGGATTAATGCTAAAGAATTAGGAGTAGTGTGTACAGAAGAAATTCCAGAGTCAATTAAAACATACATCAGTATTATGAAAATGCATTTTGATATTGATTTTGAATATTTATTAAAATGAATGAGTGCAAGCCTTTTATTTTGTATACCCATTAAAAAAATATGGAAAGCAGATTAAACATCAATGTGTCTGCAATAGATTATGATAAAACAAGTAAAGCACTGACACACCAACTCACATTTTTAGAGGAAATGGTACACGGTGAAGATGATTTTGTCATGACAGATTCAGAATTTGCTTTTGGATGGCATTTTTTTGTATTAAGTGTAAATAGAACATTAATACAAAAATTAGAATCAATGATGGGGGAAGATTTTCAAAAATTAAAAGGTAAAGGAACGGATAAGAAATTTCTCACATGGTTAACAAAAAAGATTGAAAAAAAATCTCCACGATTCAAAGTTGCAATTAAAGAGGAAATGGAATCAAGCAAATTTGGGATATTTTGAAAGTAGAGGGCCCTCGAGGGGAATCGAACTCCTGTCCGAGGATCCACAATCCTCTATACTAACCACTGTACTACGAGGGCCACAAAAAAATTAATTTTCTTATCAAGTTATAATCCTTAAGATTCAATTAACAAATTAGCCTCAAATTCAAATTAGATATAGGTCTACAAAAACAAGAAAATTTACAATTAGAGAGCAACGATCGCTTTAAATTTGTAGACTCTGGGTATTTTTCACCATGAGACGAGGATTCATTACCAACAGATTACGTTCAAGCAAGAAATCAGTAGATATTCCTATTGAGAGAAAAATAGAAACTTTACAAGGTAATGGATTTGCATGGATAGATTTACAAAATCCAGATAGAGAAGATGTTGAAAAATTATCTAAAAAATACAATTTCAATGAATTAAACATAGAGGATTGTATGACAAAATTTGAACTTCCAAAACTGGATAGTTATGATGATCACTTCTTTGTAATTTTACATTTTCCACCACTAGCACAAAAAATTGGAATATCAAAAAACAGTCAACTATCAATATTCATGGGAAAAGATTTTCTAGTGACAGTACATCAAGGGGATTTAAGACCATTAGTAGAATTAGTACAAACATGCATATCAAATTCAGATGAGGAATTAAAGAACAGGTTATTAGGAGAATCATCAGGAGATTTACTTCACGAAATCATAGATGTTTTAGTAGATGATCTTTTACACACATCAAGAAAAATTATTGCCAATTTAGATGAAATGGAAGATAATGTGTTTGACGAGTCAAAACCAGTTGCAAGAAGTATTGCATTACTAAGAAGGGAGATTAACAGATTAAGAAGAATATCCGTACCACTAAAGAGATTCGTTTTAGAAATTGCAAAAAATGTTAAAAGATTTTCAGATAATTCAGATGATGAACTTTCATTATACTTTGACGATGTAATTGATCACATTGACAAAGTCATAGAGACATTAGATGAATCAAGAGAAACTATGGAAATTTACAAAGATGTAGATTTTGTGTTGAGTAATGAAAAAACAAACAAAGTATTAGCAGTTTTAACTATTATTTTCACATTAGCTATTCCTTCAACAGTAATTGGAACATTTTATGGAATGAATGTCAACTTACCAGGAGGAATTGGGGATAGTTCTGTGATTTTAGGTCCATTTACTACATTTATAGTCGTAATTCTTGCATCTGCAATACCTGCAATTATGATGTTCACATATTTCAAAAAATGGGGTTGGATTAGTAGTTAAAAATGGATTCTAAATTTTTTCATGTAAATTCACTTTAATTTTTGTTAAAGAACGTTCCAAGTTATCAGGAATTATAATTAAAAGACCAGATTTCTGATCAACATTTTCACAAGTACCACTAAAACTATGATAATTTTTTCCAAAACAACTATCGTTCATATAGAAATCAAATTTTTCAGAATTTATGTAATTTTGAAATTGTTTTTTTGAATCAATAAAATAAACATCAAACCAAGAATTTTCATCATCTATAGAAATTGAGTATTCATATGAAGTTATTTTTTTATCAGTACAAATAGGAATGAACTGAACATAAAAATTGGATTCAATTGAATCAATTGATTTTATGTTAGGAAATACTGAAACATAAGTATCATAATGTAATTCAGTACCCTGAATTAATTCAATTTGATTTCTAACTGAATCAATTGCATATCGATATGACATGGGTTTCCAGCTTGAATTACAATCACTGAATTGATGTTTTAATTCAACATAACCACGGTTGTCTTGAAATTGTAAATTATTAGAATTGTAATTATTAAAATCAGAAACATTAGAAAAATCAGTAGAATAAATTTGATCATTGATGTTTGAATTTGACCAAACATTGGTTACTTCAAATAAAATATTTGATGGAAAACTATTCCATTCATCTTGAAAGTGAACATAAATGGAATATTTGTTAATATCTTGATTATAAGGAGTTGCAAAAAGTGAATGTCCAAAAAATCCATTTAGAAGAAGTATGACAAATGCTAGTACAGGTAAGACTAAAAAGATTTTCCTCACAAGAAAATTAAAAAGTCATCCAATTTTATAGTAATGATTTAAATTCTAAAAATAAATTTTTAAGTATCATAAAAATCTAAAATTATGATACTTTGTTTTTAGAGAAAAATTATAGACATATCTTATAAAAGCCCGTAGATGATTTTAGTAAAAACATGGTTAAAGTTAAAATCAGAACAGGTAGAGGTACTGGAACTATAGAAGTTGATGTGAACGATCTCAAATTCTCAGGCGAGGAATTTAAAAAAATTCAAGCTGAAAGAAAAAAAGCCGCAGGAGGCAGAACAGTTTCAACAGGCAGAGGTACTGGTTCAAGAAAACTTGCAGATACGCCAGAACCAAAATCTAGACCTTCAACCAAAGGTAAAACAAGAAGTACTGGTAGAGGTACTGGTTCAAGAAAAGGTACAACATAAACTCCTCTTTGGATTTTATTTTTCTTATATTTTTCTAGAATTTACTATATCTTTGTATCAGGGTTTTTTTGTTTTAGTTTTTCCCAATCAGCAAGAAAATTATCTAAACCAATTTTTGTCAAAGGATGTTGTAGCATTTTATCCAAAACTCCTGGAGGCAATGTAACGACATCTGCACCAATTTTTGCTGCATCAATTACATGTAATGGATGACGAACACTTGCAACAAGAATTTGAGTTTGAAAAGAATAGTTTGAAAAAATTTCTTTGATTTCTTTAATTAAGTTCATTCCATCTTGGCCAATATCATCTAATCTTCCAATAAATGGACTAACGTATTTTGCTCCGGATTTTGCAGCAAGTAAAGCTTGATTTGCAGAAAAAATCAAAGTAACATTAACAGGAATTCCTTGTGATGAAAAAGATTTGCATGCTTTAAGACCATCAGGAGTCATTGGAACTTTAACAACAACATTGTCACCATATTCACGAAGACGTTTACCTTCTTCCATCATTCCAGAATATTCAGTACTAACAACTTCTAAACTTACATCACCTTGAATAATTTTTGTGATTTCCTCCATTGCATTTTTTGGATTACCGCCTTCTTTTGACATTAAAGAAGGATTTGTTGTAATACCATCTAGTAACCCCATATCGTTAAATTTTTTTATGGATTCTAAATTAGCAGTATCAAGAAAAATTTTCATATTTTTTTACTCCTTAATTCTTTTGCTTGTTTTGCCATATTAAAAGATGTAATTCCATGCTTTTCTAAAAGTAAAGGAATTTCAGCATCACGTGCAGATTCACCAAACATATCTTGGGCTCCAATTCTTTTGATTGGTACAGGATATGATTCAGATATAGATTCTGCTACTGCCGAACCCATACCTCCAAGAATATTATGTTCCTCAGTAGTAACAATACAACCAGTTTCCCTTGCTGCCTTTTCTAAAATGTCATTATCAATAGGCTTGATTGAAAACATATCTAAAACTCTACAAGAAATTCCATCTTGTTGAAGTGTTTCTGCAGCTTCTAATGCCATTCTAACAGTTGTACCACATGCAGCAATTGTACAATCAGAACCATCTCTCAAGGTGATTCCTTTACCAATTTTAAATTCTTGAGACTCAGAATGTACTAGAGGTGTTTTGGATCTTGCCATTCTCATGTAAAACGGCCCATATTCAGATGCCATCAAATGAGTTAATTTTGAAACAGAGACAGTGTCAGCCGGAATAAAAACTCGGAAATTTGGAATAACTCTCATTATTGCAATGTCTTCAATTTGTTGATGAGAACCACCATCAGGTCCAACAGACAAACCTCCGTGAGAGGTAACTAATTTAACATTTAGTCCTTTTTTTCCAGGAGGTGAAGGATATGCAATATTATTTCGAATTTGATCAACTGCTCTTCCAGGTAAAAATATTGCATAAGTACTTGCAAAAGAAATTTTTCCAGATACAGCTAATCCAGCAGACATAGTTACAAGATTTGCCTCAGCGATACCAACATTAAAAAATCGATCAGGAAATTGTTTGCCAAATCCAGAAGTTTTTAATGAATCAGTTGTATCAGCTCCTAATACAACAACATTTGAATTCTCATGTCCAACTTGAATTAATGATTTTGAATATTCTGAACGCATATCAGTCATTATTGGATCATTCATAGATATCCTGCCTCCTGAGCAATTTTTTTAATTTCTTCTTGTTTTGCACCAATTACATGCAATCCAATCCATTTATTGACTAAATCAGAACCTCCCAACTGATTTGCTTTATCAAGTAGTAGACGTCTCCTTGATTTTAAAACTGCATTTCTAAAATCTTTAATTGCAGTTCTAACATCCTGCTGTCCAACAATTGCACCACCTCCAACAAAAGCACGTGCACCATCTGCAAAAACAGAACCAATATTTTCAATATTGACACCACCATCAGCTTCAATACAGCCTGAAAAATTATGTTCGTTAAGAACAGAATTCAATCTAGTCATTTTATTATGAGTTTCTTCAATGTATTTCTGACCAGATTTTCCAGGAATCACTGACATTACAATTAGTTGATCTAACGTAGACAAAAATTTGTAAGACCATTCAGGCAATTCAGTATCAGGATTAATTGCAAATCCAACTCCAACTTGATGTTGTTTTAAAATATCATGAATTTCCCCAAAACTAGATTCATCAGTAACTTCAGCATGAACTGTTACAATATCACTTCCAGCATCTATGTAATCTTTAACATGTTTTACAGGATCATTGATCATAAGATGAGTATCAAATGGAATTACAGTTAACGGTCTCAGGTCTTTTATTTTATTATGATCAAAAGTTTTTGTTGGAACAAATTGACCATCCATCACATCAAGATGAATTAAATCAGATCTTCCAGTTATACATCTCTTAACTTCATTTTCTAGATTAGACATATCACCTGCAATAATTGAAGGAGCAATCAAAAATTGAGAATCTAATTCGGAATTAATTATAGGGACAATATCAGAATCAGGTGCCTTTCCATGCCATTGCGGATTATCTTCCATATGTTCTAAAGATTTACCTTTGATAGTTCTAGAAATAATTATTGTAGGAACTCCTTTTATTGCATTTGCTTTTGTAATAGCTGCATCAATTTGTTCAATTCTATGCCCATCAATTTCAAGAACATTCCAACCAAATGATCTCCACTTATCACCAGTTTTCCATCTTGATGCATCCTTCCACATTTCAGTAATATCATCACCTTCTAATTTTTCATCTAAAGGCATAATTTTTTCAGTATAAGAATCCTGTTGAATAAAATTTCTATCAAGAAAAGCAGTTAGATTATCAACTTTGTATTTTGAAGCAGTCATTGCGGCTTCCCAAACTTGACCTTCATCAGATTCACCATCTCCGATAATTGTATAGACATGATGATCCTTGGAATCAATTTTTGCAGCTAGCGCAATTCCAACAGAATAAGATAATCCAGTTCCTAATGAACCTCCACAAAATTCAACACCAGGGCATTTTAGATCAGGATGTCCCTGTAATCTACTACCAAATTTTCTTAAAGTTTCAATTTCAGATTCTGGAAAATATCCTGCAACTGCCATATTAGAAAATAATCCAGGAGCAGCATGACCTTTTGATAATACTAAACGATCTCTATCCTCCCAACGAGGATTTTTAGCATCAAATTTCAAATGTTTGTTAAATAAACAGCCTAAAATTTCAGCCATAGAAAAGGAACCGCCAGGATGACCAGAACCCGCAGTGTTAGTTGCCTTAATAACTAATTTACGAGCTCTTAGAATATTTTTTTTAATTTGATAATAGTTAAGACCCATCTGGAACGTATCTTCATAAATCGAATAAAAATCTACTTCTGTAAAATTTTAATTTGATCGCAATTATCTATAATTATGGAAATTAAAGATAAAATTCCAATTGTACTTTTTGATGATCAGTGTTATGTTTGTATAAAATTTGCAACAATTGTAAATTTTTTGGCAAAAGGTAAAATCACAATGGTAGGACACTATTCAAATTTTGGGACTAAGATAAGAAATGAAATTTTAGATGAATCAGCATTAGAAATGTTTTGGTTTATTGATGAAAAAAGAGCAAATGGAGGAAGAGCAGCATTATTACCAGTAATTAAAGCAATTTTTTCTACAAAATCAAGAAAAACAAAATTTGATCAAATGAACAATATTTGTAGTGAAGAGTGTAAGAGTGCCAAAGCAGTATTTGTTAGATCATTTACACTAATCACAAATAGTAAAAAAATTGATTTGTAAAAAATCTAAATAATGCTTTAAAAAACAAAATTCATCATGAAAATTAAAACTGAAAGTTCTACTAAAAGAAAAACAGAACTTCTATGTGGATTTGTATTAGAAGACTCTAACAAAGTTTTAGGATTACCAAAATTTGATCAAAAAATATCATTTTCAATCAATCAATCATTAAAAGATATGAATGGAAAATTAGGAAGATTAACAATTATCCCAATACCAGGAAAAAAACAGGCTCAAAGAATTCTTCTTGCAGGTATTGGTAAAAAAGAAAATTTAACACAAGATACTATAAGATTTGTTTCAGGTAAAATTGCACAAAAAGCAAGGGAATTAAAATTAAAAGAATTTTCAATTATAGTACCACCTACTTTTGTAATTGATTCAATTTCATCAGTTTCTCAAATAATTGAAGGTGCAAAGATGTCATTATACAAATTTGATAAATTCAAGACAGAAAAATCAGATAAATCACCAGACATGACAATCATAGTTTCTAAATCAAATAAAATTTCAAAAGCAATCAAAGTTGCTGAAGCTGTTGCAGATGGTGTAATATTTACTAAAAGTATTGCAAATTTACCACCTAACGAATGTACTCCGACAACACTAGCAAATTTTGCTAAAGATATTTCTAAAAAGAATAAAATGAAAAATATCATAATTTCACAACCGGAATTAAAGAAAAAGGGTTTTGGAGGAATTACAGCAGTAGGCAAAGGAAGTAAAAACGAACCAAAATTAATTGTAATAGAACATAATAATGGACCTAAAAATCAAAAACCAATTGTTTTAGTTGGAAAGGCTGTTACATTTGACACTGGTGGAATTTCATTAAAACCAGGACAAAGTATGGATGAAATGAAATTCGACAAATGTGGGGGTTGTACAGTATTAGGAATTATGAAATCAGTTTCAGAGTTAAAATTACCAATTAACATAGTTGGAATTATTCCATCAGTGGAAAATATGCCTGGAGGAGAAGCATATAGACCAGGAGATATTATAAAATTATACAACGGAAAAACTGCAGAAATTCTAAATACAGATGCTGAAGGTAGGCTCATTTTAGCAGATGCTTTAGCATATGGTGAAAAACAATATTCTCCAAAAGCAATTATTGATTTTGCAACTTTAACAGGAGCATGTATTGTTGCATTAGGAAACAACGTAGCTGCAATTGTATCAAACAATAAACAGTTAACAAAAAAAATTGCAGATTCATCCAAAACAACAACAGAAGAAATTTGGGAATTACCACTAACACAAGACTATATGGATATGATAAAATCAGATGTTGCAGATATCAAAAATGTCGGTATTGGAAGAGCAGCTGGAACTATTACAGCTGCTGCATTTTTGAAAAGTGCAATAGAAGATACACCATGGGCACATCTAGATATTGCAGGTGTTGCATGGACTCAAGGAGCAGCAACAAAAGTAAAACCATACAATCCAAAGGGTGCTACAGGTTTTGGTGTAAGATTAATTTTAGATTATTTACAAAAATTATAAAATCAGTAACCTCTACTATTTCTATCAGGTGTTCCAACATTTGGATTTCTCCATCCATGTTTTTCCATCATGTGGTTTAGTAATCTAATATCATTATCACATTTTTCTCCACAAACACTACAATTTGGCATTGAAATCAATTCAACCAAATGAAATGGGTATTAAAAGATTGATTAAAAATTGAAAAATGCCAGCACTGTTGCTTCCCAAGAGCTCTCGCATCTTAGTAGCACAACAGCGACATCAGGTTTGACTTCTAAGTTCGGAACGGGATTAGGTCGCACCCTGACGCTATGGCCGGCTTGACAATTATACCATAATTCTAATGTATTAAGGTAACGACAGATTTGAAATCTACTCAAAATAGGTATAAAGCAAAGAAAATATCGAATTACAACTATGACACACAGAGTTGCCGTATTGGATCAAGATCTATGTCAGCCACAAAAATGTGGATTAGAATGTATAAAATACTGCCCAGTAAACAAATCAGGCGCAGAATGTGTTACAATTAATGAAGAATCAAAAAAAGCCCAAATTGATGAGGATATTTGTAATGGTTGTGGAATATGTGTAAAAGTATGTCCTTTTGATGCAATTACAATTGTGAATTTAGCAAGTGAGTTAGCTACTGATAAAATTCATCAATATGGAAATAATTCTTTTAGATTATACAAATTACCAACTCCAAGAAAAGGAGAAGTTGTCGGATTACTTGGAAGAAATGGAATGGGGAAAAGTACTGTAGTCAACATATTATCTGGAAAACTTAAACCAAATCTTGGAAGATATGAAAACCCACCAGAATGGGATGAAATTTTTAAACATTATAGTGGAACTGAATTAAAACAACATTTTCAAAAAATCGAACAAAATGAAATTCGGGCATCAATAAAACCACAACAAATTCACCATCTTGCAGAAGCATTTGATGGTACAGGAAATGAGTTACTGGATAAATATGATGAAAGAGGAATAACTAGAGAATTAATCAGGGAATTAGGATTACAAAACTCCATGGAACAAAGTTTGAAAGAACTTAGTGGTGGAGAATTACAAAGAATTGCAGTAGCTGCTGCTGCATCAAAGGATACAGAATTTTACTTTTTTGATGAACCCTCTTCATATAATGACGTATTTCAAAGAACAGGTGTTGCAAGAGTAATTCAAGGATTAGCTAAAATTGGAAAAAGTGTGATGGTTGTAGAACATGATCTAACATTACTTGACTTTCTTAGTGACTACATTGAGGTATTATATGGTGAACCAGCAGCATATGGAATTGTTTCAAATATTTTATCAACTAAAATTGGAATCAATGTATTCCTTGATGGATATTTACCAAATGAAAATGTTAGATTTAGAGAGAAAAAGTTCTCTATGGATGTGTCGTCATCATCTACAGATATTTTCCAAGAAGGTACAGATATTGTAAATTATCCAAAATTAGAAAAAAAATTTGATTCATTTTCAGTAACAATTGAGCCTGGAGTGGTAAGAAAAGGAGAGGTTTTAGGCATAATGGGTGCAAATGCTCTAGGAAAAACTACAATGATGAAAATGATTGCAGGTGTTCAAAAACCAGATGTAGGTTCAATTGATAAAAAAATTAAGATAGCATACAAGCCACAATATTTGCAAAACGATATTGATGTAGAAGTTATAGCACTTTTAGAAAAAGCAAATGGAGGACCTATTGAAGGAAGTCAGGAAGAAGAACAAATACTAGATCCATTAAAAATTAGAAAATTATACAATAAATCAGTAAAAAATCTTTCAGGTGGAGAACTACAAAAAATTGCTGTTGCATCATGTTTAATTCAAAAAGTAGATTTGTATGCATTAGACGAACCTTCAGCATTTTTAGATGTTGAAGATAGAATTGCAGTTGCAAAATTTTTACAAAAATTTGTTCGTTCTTTTGGAAAATCAGCAATTATAATTGATCATGATTTACAATTAATGGATTTAATGTCAGATTCAATGATAATATTTGAAGGAGAGTCAGGAAAAGCAGGAACTGCCACATCACCAATGCCAAAATCAGAAGCTATGAATAGATTTCTAAAATCATTAGACATGTCATTTAGAAGGGATGAAAAAAGTCTAAGACCTAGAGTAAATAAAATAGAAAGTAGATTAGATAAAGATCAAAAATCATCAGGGAATTTCTACTACAAACATTGACTCGAATGTTAAAAAAGTCACTAGAAAATGTGTTAACATCAAAAGAAAGTGACGAATTAATCTCAGCATTTGATCAAATAGGAAGCATCATAATTGTTAGGATACCGAATTCATTATTATCCAAGAAAAAAATTATTGGTGAAACCCTGCTAAATGAGGTTAAAATTGTTAGAAGTGTATTTTATCAATCATCAGCAGTTGAAGGGGATTTTCGTACAAGAAATCTTGAGATCATTGCAGGTGAAGACAATACAGAAACAGAATACAAAGAATTTGGTTGTAAATTTATTGTAGATGTAGAAAATGCATTTTTTTCACCTCGTCTCTCAACAGAAAGAGAAAGAATTGCAAAATTGACTCAAGATGGAGAAGTTATGACAAACATGTTTGCAGGAGTAGGAATGTTTTCAATTATGGCTGCAAAAAAGAAAAAATGTACTGTATACAGTCTTGATTTAAATCCAATTGCATCAAAACTTTGTGAAAGAAATATGGCAATAAACAAACTAGCAGGTAAAGTGATCTCCATTAATGGAGATGCATCAAAGATAATTCAAGAACAACTAGTTGATAAATCAGATAGAACTTTGACATTATTACCAGAAAGATCAGATGAATTTTTAGATTCTGCAATAAATACAACAAAAAGTGGAGGAATTATTCATTACTACTCTCACATTCATGCAGATAAAAAATCAGAAGCTGGAAAATTGACTGAAAAACATTATAAAGAAATTACAACAGTAAAATCAGAAATTCTCGGCTCAAAAATTGTAAGAGCTGTTGGTCCTAGATATTATCAAACAGTGGTTGATGTAAAAATTACGAAGTAGGTGAATCATCAGCAGATGTAATTGTTGCTGAAGTAGGTTTAGTTGTTGCCATCACATATCCAATCCAAGCAATAATTCCAAGAATACCACCAACTGCCATCAATACAGATAGTTGTAAAACAATTGGAGACCATTCAGATAACATGAGTAAATATGCATAAACAAAAAATCCACCAATACAAAGTATGAAAATTAAAGCACCCATACCTTTACGCTTATCCATGTGAAAAAACTTTTTGTGACTTATTTATCGTTTATCTTCTCAAAAAATTTTTCTAATAGCAATTATGACTGTGGCTGGTGCACCAAAATACATTCCCAAATTCAATGTAATCACAGATAATCCAATACTCAAAACTTCTGATTCAGACTCTGCGTTCTCCATTAATGATAATGTGGAAATCATTGGAGTAATTGTAATCTTTACTGCCTCCTTGAATAATGGGTTTTCACGCTCATAATCAGCAATTATCGGGCTAAATGAATAGTAAATGTCATTGAATGTATTCATGAATGCAGTTCCAGATTCAGTTTGTAACAATTGATTGTCTCTTAACTCTCTGAGCTGTTGAATTTCAGTTGCTGTTTCTGAACCATAAGTTGCTGTTGCAATTAGACAACCGCCACCATTGCCAGATTTTACATTGGTTGTTTCTTTTGCAGATTCAGTTGATGCATTTTTAGAAAAAGTTGAAACGTCTGTCCATTCTTTTAAAGTATAATCATTAATGTGATTTGCAATTAACATCGTACCCTCAATAAAATTATAATCATCATGATAAATTGTAAATTCGCCAGAAGTTGTTTCACCCAATACTGTTGCAATTTCACCATTACTTACAGAAATTGTTACTTTACCAGGAGAATCAATAAAAATTGTTAATGGCTTATCAGGAGTTGGAATTTCATAAACATCCTTGTCTAAAAATACAAGAACAACACCAGAAACATTTGAAAATGAACCAATCATAACAAAAATTGCAATTAAAATAATTAGTAATGCTTTCAACTTAATTCAATTGCCATTAAATATGCAGATTCACCATCACGATAATATGCATTAAGCTCCTGTCTTATCACAAATCCAAGTTTCTCATAAAGACGAACTGCATCAGTATTACTACATCTAACTTCTAAATAAAATTCATCACAATTTCGGGTCTTTACACCTGTTACAGATTCTTCAACAAGAGCTTTACCAATTCCTTTTTTTCTATATTCATCAAGAACAGCAATTGATACTACATGTCCTTTTTTTACAAAACCCAATTTTTTAAAATTTGAAAATCCAAATTCAGTTTTACACATTTCATATCCAACAATTTTACCATCAATTTCTGCAACCAAAAATGCTTCGGGCAATTCCTGTAATAATGACTCATAAAAATAGTCAGAATAATGTTCAGGGAGAGTTTTGAGGTTAATTTCCATGACTGAAATTAGATCGCTTGGAGATGCTCGACGTATATTACAGTCACCTAATTGTCTCAAAATTACTTGCATAGTTATATCATGAAACTATCAATATTTAATTTTAAACAAAAAGATCATTAATGGAATCAAAGAATGTGAAATAGATGGAAGAAGATTCTCAGGAAGGCATTATTTCATTAGTTAATTCAATTTTCAATGTAGGTGAATTTACAAAAACAGAATTTACATTAGAGTTTAAAATTAAAGATTCAGAATTTCAAACAAAATTTGAAGATTTGGCAAGAGCTTTAGAAAATATGAGTTATGTTTGCAAATTACTAAAAAAAGAAGATGAGATTTACATTGAAATTCAAAAATTTACAATAAAAAAATCAAGAAAATGGCTCAATGCAACTTGGACTCCAAGATTATTGTTTGTGATTGTAATATCATTTGTAATGATTGATGGTTACTATAGAACATCTGGAACAAACGCCATTATTGAAATTGGAGATCCATTTCAAATGGCAATTGTGTATACACTTGCACTATTAGGAATTTTAGGAACACATGAACTTGGACACATTATTGCAGCAAAAGTACATAAATTAAAAACAAGTTGGCCTTATTTTATTCCAGGTTTACCGATAGTAGGCATTCCAACATTTGGTGCATTCATTCAGTCAAAAGGATTAACGATTAATCGTAATATTCTATTTGATGTAGCTATTGCAGGACCAATTGCAGGACTTGTAATTACAATTATAGTTTCACTATATGGAGCATATACCGCACCAATTTTAGATCAAGGAATAGCTGAAGGATTATTTGCAGAACAAATGCTAGTAGAATGGGAACAAGGAGAACCACTACTAATGACTGCAAGTTTAGCAGTATTTGGTAAAGGTGGACCAGGTCATGAAGTAATTATGACACCAGTAATGTTTGCAGCATGGATTGGATTTTTGATTACATTTTTGAATTTACTTCCAGCATGGCAACTGGATGGCGGACATATGGCAAGAACTCTTTTGGGTCAAAAAATTCACAGATATGCAACTTATGGAAGCATGTTAGTACTTGTTTTACTGAATTATTGGCTCATGGCAATCTTAATTTTAGTAATGTCAGCCAAAAATCCAAGTGCAACTCCACTGGACGACATATCCCCACTTACAAGAAATAGAAAATTAGCATATATTGGAATTATAATATTAGCAGTTTTGTGTGCTCCACTCCCATCAGGATTATTTTCAGGAATTTTACCTTAGAAAAAGTCTTGCACCGTCAGTTACAACTGCAACTTTTTGTCTAGCACCTTGTGTTTTTAAAATATAATCCATAGAATATTTTATTCCAGGTAAAGAAATCATATCTAGTTTTTTTGCATAAAATTCAGGTAGAATAGATACCAAACCAATTTGAAAGTTTTTTTGAATTTCTGAAAGAAATAGTAAATCTTCCATTCCGTTGACATATTTTGTAGGATTTCGTAATTGCTCTAAAGTTAATCTATCTTCAATGTATTGTTGAATTGCATCAGAGCCTAAACCACTTTTACATTCAGCAACCAGAATTGCAAGACCATCTTTTTTGATAGCATTTGAGCAGTTCCAAAGAGAAGATAAAGAATTTCCTAAAGTATCATTACTTGCATCTTTACCAGTACTCAATATTACAGTTTTATGTTCACCAATATCTTTAATTGAATTTGATTCCAAAATTTTTGTTGTAGAAAGTGTTTGAGAAGGATGACCAATTGTAAAATCAAGTATTCCTTCAGAATTTGCAATTATTTCAATTGCTTGAATTTCAAAATTATCAGCAAATTTTTTTGCTTCAGTTAAACTTTCAGGATATTGTCCAGGTGTTGGAAGATTGCCCTGTCTTTTTGCATATGCTGAAAGCATAGATTCGGCACCAAATTTTTTGATTAAACGAGTTGCAACAGTTTCATAACCAAACAAACCATCAAATCCCATTTCTCCCATAAATACAAGATTTGAATTTGAAATATCTACATCATCAAATTCATTAATTGAACTTCCTTCAGGTAAACCAGATTTAACCAAATTTAGGATTTTTTTCTCAGTTAGTATTTTTGGGAATGGTTTTGATTTTTGTTCACATAATGTGAATAAAGATGAGATAATTTTTAAAATGGATTTGGAATTATGTAATACTACCAATTCCATTGGTTTTGATAAGTCAAGTGAATTGAGTTTCTCAGTAATTGCAAAATCATCCATAATTTTACCGTCAGAATCAATTTTTTGCTCTAAATTTTCTGCTTTTATGTCCAAAACCACGTCTGTGATCCCATAATTCAACCAAATTTCAGGCATAATAGATACTAAATACAAACCAAAATAAATCCAATGTAGTGAATTTTGATATGGAGTTTGTGAAAGAATTTGTGACCTTTTTACATCAAAAAGAGATAATAAAATTTGGAGATTTTACACTAGCCAGTGGAAAAAGTAGCTCATATTATGTGGATTTAAGATTAGTGCCAAGTTATCCGCATGAATTTAGAATGATGGTAAAATATCTAGAAAAGCAAATAACTGAAGACATAGGATTAGAAAATTTTGAAAGTATTGTTTCAGTTCCCACAGGAGGACTAGTTATTGCATCAGCATTAGCAATTGAAACAGTTAAACCATTAATCTATGTTAGAAGTAAACCAAAGAATTATGGTACTTCAAAATCAGTTGAGGGGAAGATTCATGATGGAATGAAAGTTGTAATGATAGATGATGTTGCAACTACTGGAGGTTCAGTTCTAAATGCAACAAAATCATTAACAGAAGTAAATGTTCCAGTAAAAGATGCATATGTAATTGTAGATAGAATGGAAGGAGCTACAGAAGCTTTACAAGAACTTGGAGTAAAGATGCATTCAATTTTAAACATATTACAAATTGCCGAAGTATTGTATGAACAAAAATTAATTGATGTAGAAATTCTAGATAAAGTAAAAAAACAAATTAGTAAATGAGTTTGGGCAGCTCAGACAAATGCCTTCCAATCATCAATTTCAGATATAACTCTGATTCTTCATTGCAGCCAATAATTTTTGTATTGACTCATTTTAAAACTAATTGAAAATAATGGGCCCGAAGGGCT